>Ga0302326_10006982_pt1 | contig 25245 bp, 28 predicted proteins | sample Palsa_T0_3_FD_202264 | JGI IMG/M metagenome (GOLD analysis project Ga0302326, IMG submission 202264) | Peat permafrost microbial communities from Stordalen Mire near Abisko, Sweden - Palsa_T0_3 | ecosystem: Environmental > Terrestrial > Soil > Palsa > Peat permafrost | place: Sweden: Abisko... | reverse complement strand
GCGCGCTGGATGAAACGGCCGGGCGAGACCGTTCGCGAAGGCGAGCCGCTGGTCGAAGTCTCCACCGACAAGATCACCTATGAGGTCGAAGCGCCGGCCAGCGGAACGCTCGCGCACACGTTCGGGAGCGATGGTGACGAGTTCGCCTGCGGTGCGGCGATCGCGACGATCGCGCTTGGCGGCGACGATGCGGCAGCGCTGGCGACGCCGCGTCCGGTCGCGACCGGCAACGGCAGTCCCGCCCCGCCGCCGCCGGCGTCGGCGCGCCGCGCGCCGCAGGCCGCGCCTGCGGACGGGGGGCGCATCATCGCCTCGCCGGCGGCGCGCCGGCTCGCTCGCGAGCGCAACGTCCGCCTCGGCGACGTGCGCGGCACGGGGCCGCGCGGCCGCATCACGCTCACCGACGTGCACGGGTACGCGCCGCCCAGCGAGAGCATCCGGACGGCGCTCGAGTTCCCCGCCGAGCTGCCCGCGAACCGGCGCCCGATCTTCCGCAAGATGCATGCCGTCGGGCAGCTTCCGCTCGCGCAGGTCGAAGCGAACGCCCGCGTCGACGCCGTCAAAGAACTGATGGACGTGCGCCGTGATTTCCGCTGGACCGCCTTCGCCGTCTACGCGGCCGCGCGGCTGCTGCGCGAGCACGCCGGCCTGCGCACCGACGCGGGAACCGGCGCGCCGTTTGCGCGGATCGGCATCGGCGTCGCCGCCGATACGCCGCACGGCCTCATCGTCCCGGTGGTCCACGACGCCGATGCGCTACCGCTCGCCGAGATCGAGCGTGAGATCATAAGGCTCGCAACGCTCGCGCGCGAGGGCCGTCTTGCGGCCGGCGATGTCGCCGGCGCGTGTTTTTCCATCTCGAACGTGGGCCCGCAAGGCATCGATCGCGTTGCTCCGCTGCCGGATCCGCCGCAAACCGCCATCCTGGGGATCGGCGCGGCGCGCGAACGGGCCGCCGTCGTCGACGGTGCGCTGGCGATCGCCTGGACGATGACCTGCGTGCTGACCTTCGACCATCGCTTCATCGACGGTGCGCCGGCGGCGCGCTTTCTCGCCGCGTTCGTGGCGGCGTGCGGCGCACCGGGGACGCTGCTGTGAGCGCCGCCGCAGCCGTGGTCCAGAGTCCGTCGCGCACTGCGATCGTCACCGGCGGCGCCAGCGGCATCGGCCGCGCCGTCTGCGAGTTGCTCGGACGCGACGGCTGGCGGGTCGCAGTCGCCGACCGCGATCGCGTCGGCGCGCAGGCCGTCGCGACGGCGATCGGCGGCCACGCCTTCGAAGTCGACGTCGCCGACGAAGCCTCCGTGATCTCGCTGTTTGCGCGCGCGTGCGAAGTCTTCGACGGGACGCTCGACGCGCTCGCCACGCCCGCCGGGATCGCCGACATGACGCCTTTCCTCGACATCGAGGTCGCGACGTTCCGGCGCGTGTACGATATCAACGTGCTCGGCACGTTCCTGTGCATCCGCGAGGCCGCTAAGCGAATGCAGCCGGGGGCGCGGATCTGCACCGTCGCCAGCGTCGCCGGCAAGCGCGGCGGCGGCCTGTCGGGGACGGCGGCCTACGCCGCAAGCAAAGGCGCGGTGCTCGCGCTCTCGCGCAATGCGGCGCGCGTTCTCGCCGAACGCGGCATCGCGGTCAACTGCGTGGCACCAGGTGCCACGATCACGCCGATGCTCGACGAGGCCTTCGCGGATGCGGACCATCGCGCGCGCATCGAAGCTGGAATCCTGATGGGGCGCGCGGGCGAGCCGGAAGAGATCGCTGAGGCGATCGTGTGGCTGCTCTCGCCGCGCTCATCGTACGTCGACGGCGAAACGCTGACCGTCGACGGCGGGCTCATGCTCGACTGATGCGTACGCTCCCGAGGAAGGATCATCGATGACCTCACGACCGATCTCCCGCAGCCGCTTTACGGCCGGCGCGTCCGCGCTGCTGACCTCGATCGCGGTCGTCCAGCGGCCGGCGCGCGCGGCGCAATTCTCGTACAAGTACGCAAGCAATCTGTCGGTGGATCACCCGCTCAACGTGCGGATGAAGGAGTGCTGGAACGCCGTGTTCCGCGAGACGAAGGGCCGGCTCGAGGTGCAGGTCTTTGCGAACAACGTGCTGGGCGGCGATACGCAGGCGCTCCAGCAGCTGCGTTCGGGCGCGCTGCAGTTCTTCACGCTGGACGGCGGCATACTGCAGTCGGTCGTGCCGGTCGCCGCGATTCAAGCGGTCGGCTTCGCGTTCAAGAATTCGGCGGAGGCGTTCCGGGCGATGGACGGCGCGCTCGGTGACTACGTGCGCGACGAGATCCGCAAAGCGGCGCTGTACGTCCACCCGAAGATGTGGGAGAACGGGATGCGCCAGGTGACCTCGTCGACGCGCCCGATCCGCGCCGCGGCCGACTTGGACGGCTTCAAGATTCGGACGCCGCCCGGCGCGTTGTGGGTCGACCTGTTCAAATCGCTTGGGGCTGCGCCCGCGCCGCTCAATTTCAGCGAAGTCTACACCGCGCTGCAGACGCACGTCTTCGATGGTCAGGAGAACCCCTATGCGATCATCGATACCGCGCGGCTGTACGAAGTGCAGAAGTACCTGAGCGTGACCAACCACATGTGGTCGGCGTATCACTTCCTCGGCAATGCCGACGCCTGGAAGGCGCTTCCACCCGACATCCAGACCATCGTCGAACGGAATCTCACCACCTACGCGCTGCTGCAGCGTCGCGATACGCAGCTGCGCAACGATTCGCTGGCCGATAAGTTAGGCCGGCGGGGGATGACGATCAACGTCGCCGACGGTGCCGCGCTGCGCGCGAAACTCGCGGCGTCGGGGTTCTACACGCGCTGGAGGGACAAGTTTGGACCGCAAGCCTGGGCGCTGCTGGAGAAGACATCCGGCAAGCTGGCGTGAGACGCGCAGTCCTGGCGGCGCTCGCGGTGCTGTCGGGCTGCATCTCGACCGAGCCGCGTCTGCAGCTCCCCTACCGGATGGAGGCGAACTGCGAGAACCGGGCCGTCAAGCAAACGGCGATCGAATCGATCGTCGCTTCGACGGACGACGTCGCACGCAACGAGCGCTATCCCGGCGATGCGGCCCTGCGCGCGGTCGTGCACCGCACCGGCGGCGTGTTTGCGTACTGGCACGATCAGCCGCTGAAGCTGCCGCGGACCGCGCAAACGCTGGGCGTCGCCGGTCCGTACGTCACGCTCGAGCGGGCCGTGATCACCAACGAGGTGCAGGGCGGTTCGCGGCCGATCTGGATCACGGTCCGCGTGCCGGGCGGCGAACGGATCGTGCTCGAGCGCGCCTACGACCTGCAGAACGTGTGCATCGAAGGCCAGCGCGACGTCTAAGGTCTACCCCTGCCGGTGCGCGCGAGCGGTCACACGAAGCGCCGGATGAACGCCAGCGCCGTCGAGGCGACCTCGTGCCAACCGTGATCGATCGTCAGCGAATGTCCGCGGCCGGGCACCTCGGCGAACTCGGTCACGCCCGGATTGCGTTCCTGAATCTTGTACGCCGCTTCAGAGATCGCACGCGGAACCGTATTGTCTTTTTCACCTGAGAGGATCAAGAGCGGCCAGCGCTCGGGGTTGTGCTCGACCTTGACTTCCGTCCACGGCAGAAGGTTCGCCGTCGCCGCTTCGAACAGCGGCACGCCCGAGGCCGGCACGGCGAAGGTCGCGTAGAGTTCCTTGGCCTCGATGAGCAGCCTCCTTCGCACCGGCGCAGGCCGGCGGTCGCGGCGTTTTCGAGGCTAGCTGTGCGTGGTCCGTTTTCGGGCGGCGCCGCGCAGGTCGTCACCCACGAGCTGCTCGACGATGAGCGCCGCGACCAGCATCGCCGTTTCCATGACCGTATAGGTGCGCAGGGTCGGGAGCGCCGGCCGCGCCACCAGTCCGGCCAGCGCGAGCAACAGCAAGCCGATGCAGAAGCGGATCAGACCGGCCCCGAGCTTCGCCGGATCGCGTGCGCCGGCCGCGACGTCGCGCAGCAAACGCTGCGGCGGACGCGTCCCGACGTCCCACACGACGAAGGCCAGCGCGTCCAGCAGCGTCGCAAGCGCGAAGCGGATGACGACCGCGAGGCTCAGTGCGAGTCGTCCGGCCAGCTCGCCATTTCGCCGAGCGCGGCGCTCTTGAGCACCTTCAGCCCGAGCATCGCGCACTTCATGCGGGTGGGACTGATCCCGATTCCCACGTTCTCGAGCACGGCATCCCGCGGCAGCTTCGCGATGTCCTCGAGCCGCATCCCCTTGATGCTCTCGGTCAGCATCGACGCCGACGCCTGCGAGATGGCGCAGCCCTTGCCGCTGAACTTCACGTCGCGAACGCGCTGCTCGTCATCGAGCTCGAGCTCCATGCGAATCGTATCGCCACAGAGCGGGTTTAAATCCTCAGCGACAGCATCCGCGCGCTCCAAGTGCCCGAAGTTTCGCGGATTGCGAAAGTGATCCAGAATGTATTCTTTATAAAAGTCGTCCATTTTAAAGGCGCTCCGCCCTAGGCTCCGCGCCCCCCACGCCTATGGCGTGGGGCCCCCGGGTCCGACCTCGCCGCGACGTCTTATAATGCGCACGATTCTGCTGCGCTCGGTCCATCACCGTGATCACTACGGTAACTTAAAGACCTCGGCAGCTTTTTCAAGAGCCTCGACCAAGGCGTCGATGTCGTCTTCCGTATTGTAGAGGTAGAACGACGCGCGGGCGGTTGCCGGCCAGCCCATCTTGTCCATCAGCGGCATCGTGCAGTGGTGGCCGGCGCGCACGCAGACGCCTTCGATGTCCAGCAGCGATGCCAAATCGTGGGCGTGGATGTCGCCGAAGTTGAACGAGATGATCCCGCCCCGATCTTCGGCTCGCGCCGGCCCGTAGACGGCGAGGCCGCGGCTTTCGAGCCCGCGCAGCGCGTCGAGCGCGTAGGCGGTGAGCCGGATCTCGTGGGCGCGGATCCAGTCCATCCCGACGGTCTGCAAATAGTCCACCGCGACGCCGAGCGCGATGGCATCGGCCACATTGCTCGTCCCGGCCTCGAACTTCCAGGGCAGCTCGTTGAAGGTCGTGCTCTCGTACGAGACGCGTTTGATCATGTCGCCGCCGGTCAAGAACGGAGGCATCGCCTCGAGCAGCGCACGCTTCCCGTACAGAAAACCAATCCCGGTCGGCCCGCACATCTTGTGGCCGCTGGCGGCGAGAAAATCGACGTCGAGCGCCTGCACGTCAACGGTCATGTGCGGGACCGATTGCGCTGCGTCGATCAGCACGACGGCGCCGGCTGCGTGCGCGCGCGGGACGATCCGTTCCAACGGCGCGATCGAGCCAACCGAGTTCGAGACGTGCGTGAGCGCGACGAGCTTGACCCCGTCGAGCAGCTGGTCGAGGTTCTCGATCTGCAGCTCGCCCTGCGCATCGGCGGGGATGAAGCGCAACGCGGCGCCGGTCTTCGCCGCCAGCAGCTGCCAGGGCACCAGATTCGAATGGTGCTCGAGCTGCGAGGTGAGGATCGCGTCGCCGGGGCCGAGATTCCCGAGCCCCCAAGAGAACGAGACGAGGTTGATCGCTTCGGTCGTGTTGCGTGTCCACACGATCTCGGCCGAGTCGGCCGCATTGACGAAGCGGGCGACCTTCGCGCGCGCGTCCTCGAAAGCGTCGGTCGCGCGGGCCGCAATCTCGTACACGCCGCGATGGATGTTGGCGTTGTAGTTCTCGTAGTAGTCGACCAGCGCGTCTATCACCGCGCGCGGCTTCTGCGAGGTCGCCGCGGAGTCGAGGTACACCAGGCGCCGGCCGCGCGAGGTCGGCTTGGCCAGGATCGGAAAGTCGGCGATGATGCGCGCCTGCTTGGGATCGCTCGCGACGATCATGCGTCCTCCGTCGCCTCGTCGATCTTCGCATCGAGAGCGGTCCGGATTTCGTCGCGCAGGGCTTCGCCGGGGAAGCGCGTGATCACCGGTTCGAAAAAGCCCAGCGTGACCATGCGCAGCGCTTCGTTTTTCGGGATGCCGCGGCTCAAGACGTAGAAGAGGGCGTCCTCATCGAGCGAGCCGACGGTCGCGCCGTGGAAGGCCTTGACGTCGTTCGCGGCGATCTCGAGCGCCGGCACCGTGTCGATGTGTGCGTGCGCGGAGAGCAGCAGCGCGTCGTCGCGCAGCGAGGCATCGCTGCCGTGGGCGCGCGGCCGGATGACGATGTCGCCGACGTACCGGCCCTGCCCGCGATCGTTCGCGGCGCTGCGCACGGCGGTGTCGGAAAAGGTTGGTCCGACCGCGTGATCGGTGGCGGTCGTCAGATCGACGTGCGCGAAACCGGTCGTGAAGAAGAGCGCCGCCGTTTCGCAGCGCGCGCCCTCGGCGCCAAGGTGGGCGTTGAGCACGGTCCGGGCCAAGGCTGAGCCGAGTTCGGCGAGATTCCACCGCACGAGCGACTCGCGCGTGCAGCGCGCCGCGCGGCGGAAGAAGACACGCGCGCCTTCGCCGGCCTGCTGAACGGTGACGTAGTCGAGCCGGGCGCGTTCGCCGGCGTGCACCTCGACGAGCCCGCAGACGAACGGATCGCCGCCGCCGATGTGGCGCTCGATCACCGTCGCTTGCGCGCCGGCGCCGAGCACGACGAGGATATGCGGAAACACGGCCTCATCGCGCGCCGGCGAATTTGCCCACACGAGCTGGATCGGCGCCTCGACGACGACGCCGTCCGGAACGTAGACGAAGGCGCCGCAGTTTTCGAACGCCGTGGCCAACGCGGCGAAACGGTCGCCGCGCCAGTCAGCGATCGAACCCAGGTGTTCCGCGATCAGGTCGGGATACCGGAGCCGCGCATCCGCGAGCGGCAGAACAATTACCCGTTCGTCGCGTGCCGTGCGCTCGCCGGGCTCGACGAGGGTCGCTCCGAGGTGAAAGAGTCCCCCGGCATTCTCGGTCGCAAGCGCCGGCAGATCGCCCTCGGCGGCGGCAACCGGCGCTTCACTCTGCGTCTGCGGCTGGCTGCGGCCGGTCGTCCACACGAGGTCGTCGTAGTTCAGTTTTCCGTAGTCGTAACGCCAGCCGCGGCGCGGACGCGCGCCCGGCGGGGGCAGCGTCGCGTAGAGTTCCAGCGCTTCACGCCGCAAGTGGGCGTCCGCTGCGCCCTCGAGGCCCGCTTCCGCGATCAGCTCGAGTGCTTCCTCGAGCGTGGCTGCGTCCGGACCGAAGGGGATCGTCGCGAAGTCGGCGGCGGTTCCGCTAGGCACGCGCCGTAGCGACCTCATCGCGAATCACGTCGTAACCCTCGCGCTCGATCCGTTCGGCGAGATCGGGGCCGCCCGTCTTCGCGATGCGTCCGTCGATCATGACGTGCACGACGTCGGCTGGGAGATAGCGCAGGATGCGCGGGTAGTGCGTGATGACGAGGAAACCCATGTGGCGTCCGTCGTCGCTCTCGCGCAACGCCACGGCGGCGCGTGCGACGGCTTGCAGCGCGTCGACGTCGAGACCGGAATCCGTTTCGTCGAGGATCGCGTACTTCGGCGCGATGATCGCCATCTGCAGCATTTCGAGGCGCTTCTTTTCGCCGCCGGAGAAGCCGTCGTTGACGTAGCGGCCGAGAAACGCCGGATCCATGTCGAGCGTATCGAGCTTCTCGAATACGAGCGCGCGGAATTTCGCCGGGCTCAGATCGCCCGAGCGCACGGCCTGGCGTGCCGAGCGCAGGAAGTTGGCGACCGAGACGCCCGGGATCGCGGCCGGATATTGGAACGATAGAAACAGGCCGGCGCGGGCGCGTTTGTCGGGCGGCAGCCCGAGCAGTTCCTCACCGTCCAGAGTCACCGAGCCGCCGGTCACGTTGTAGCCCGGGTGTCCGGCCATCGCGAAGGCGAGCGTGGACTTGCCGCTGCCGTTGGGGCCCATCAACGCGTGGACCTGGCCGGGCTCGACCGTGAGGTCGATGCCTTTGAGAATTTCCGTATCCTGAACCGCGACCCGAAGGTCGCGCGTGACGAGTCCGCGCGCTGGCATGCCCCGGTATCGTAGCCAGGGCGGGATAGAAAGTCAAGGAAACTCTGGACTATCTACCGCGCTCCGTGGTACCCTCCCGAGGGAATGCACGACCGTTTCTTCGACACGACGCGAGGGAAGATCGTCGCCGCCCTCCGCGAGCGCCGGTCGGCTTCCGCGTTCGATCTCGCGCAGCTATTCGGGCTGTCGCCGAATGCGATCCGCCAGCAGCTCGTCGTGCTCGAGCGCGACGGCCTGGTGACCGGCCGCAGCTCGCGCCGCGGGAAGACGAAGCCGACCGTCGAGTACGGTTTGACCCCCGAAGCCGACCGCTATTTCCCGCAGCGCTACGATAAGATGCTCAACGCCGTGCTGCGGGAGATTCGCGCGGCCGGTGGTACCGAGGCCGTGAAAGCGGTCTTCGACCGCATCGGTGAACGCTCTGCCGATCGCTTGCTGCCGACGATCGACGGCCTCGGCGCTGAGGCGCGGGTCGCAGCGGTCGTGTCGGTACTCAAGGCCTCCGGCGTGACGGCCGATCTCGAGACGACGACCAGCGGGACGCTCGTCCTGCACGAACACAGCTGTCCCTACGCTTCGGTCGTGGCCGAGAATCCGGAATGCTGCAGCGCGATCCACACGATCCTCGAACGCGTCGTGCCGGGTGAAGCCGAACAAGTCGAGAGCCTTGCAACCGGGGGCTCTCAGTGCCGTTTCGAAATAAGTACAGAGCCGAGGAGTGCTGTCACCCCGTGAATTTTGCGAAGTTTCAAGAACTTGTCGAGCATCGGACCGGATTCCGGACGATGGAGAGTCCTACTGCGAGCGGCGAGTATTTCAGCGACTCGTGCGGTGACTTGTACACGTTCTTCTTGAAGGTTGGTCCGGGCGACGTCATCGAGGATGTCTCCTATTTCACGACGGGCTGCGGTTTCGGTACGGCGACGTGTTCGCTGTTGGTCGAGCTGGTGCGCGGGAAGACGGTCGACGAGGCGTTGGCGATCACCGATGCCGACATCGAAGCGGCGCTCGACGGGTATCCCGAAAAGAAGAAAGACTACCCCGAACGCTCGCGCTTCGCGCTGCAGGCCGCCGTCGAAGATTATCGCAAAGGCCGCGCCGAGGGCCGGATCACCGACGCGATGCTCGAAGCGGCGCGCGGGATCGCCGCCGCCGCTGCCGCCAAGTCCGGCAACGGCCAGACGTCGCAGGACCTCAACGTTGGTCCGAAAGTCGTCGACGACGGCGGCATGGTCACCATCAAGCTGCACTAACCGCGGTTACGTCGACGCGGCAACCGCCTCGACCGACAAGCTGATCGTGACGTCGTAGCCGGCGACCAAACCGCCGCCCGGGATCGTCTTGCCGTAGTTCAGGTTGAAGTCGCGGCGATCGACCGTCGTCGTCGCGCTGTAGGCGACGTGCGCGCGGCCGCGCGCGTCGACCATACGGCCCTCGAACTTCGCCGCCAGCGTCACAGGCTTGGTGACGCCGTGCATCGTCAGATTGCCGGCGATCGTAAACGCGTTTGGATTCGTCCCCTCGATGCGCGTCGACACGAACGACATGGTCGGATACTTCGCGGTCTCGAACCATTCCGCACCGCGCAGATCGCTGTCGCGATCGGCGCTCTTCGTATCCAGGCCCGCGGCGTTGAGGGTGGCAGCGACGCTCGTCGGCACGTTCGAGCCGTCGAGCACAAGCGTTCCGGCCGTCACGGGAACCAGACCCCGCACGTGCGAGAAGCCGAGGTGAACGACGCTGAACTCCGCTTGCGTGTGGTTCAGATCGAGGTTGTACTCGGCCGCAACGGCGGGCGCTGCGAGGGCCGCGACGAGCGCCGCAGCCGTCGCCAGGCGGTAGATCATCATTCGTGCACTCCTCCCAGCTGGGGCAACCGGTGAATCATAGAGCGCGTGGCTGAGGAAACTCTGTAGGCGCGAGGACTCGCACCGGTTTTTCCCAACACGGCGGCGATGCGACTTCTGCGAGCCCTGGCCTGTGCTGCCATCGTCGGCGGCCTCTACGGCGCTTCACCGGAACCGGCTGGATCGCCGGCCGCCGGAGGCGACCTCGACATACGGTACGCCGCGCTGGCGCGGGAGTACTTCGCGACGACGTTTCGTGCCGATCCGGTCACCGCGACGGCGATCGGGGTCCACGCGTACGACGCGCTGCTCGGCTCGCACGGCGCCGCCGACTATGCCGCGCAGATCGCCAGCGACCACCGGTTTCTCACCCAGCTGGCGGAGATCGATCCGGCAGCGATGACGCCGCGCGGTGGACTTAGCCGGCGCATGCTCGAGATGGCGCTGCGCGACGATCTGCTGCTCAACGAGCACATGCAGCTGTGGCGGCATCAGCCCGACAACTACGTCCAGACCGCGAGCAACGGCGTCTTCGTCTTGATCGAAAGAAACTTCGCGCCCCCGGCGCTACGGCTGCGCGATGCGATCGCCCGCGAGGAGCAGCTGCCGCGGCTGTACGCGCAAGCGCGCGCGAATCTGACCGCGGTCGACAAAGACACCGCCCAAATCGCGCTGGACGACGCGAACGGTTCGGTCGAACTGTTCACGACGACGGTTCCGCAGGCGTTCGCCGGCGTGGGCGACCGTGCGACACGCGCGCGGTTCCGGCGTTCCACGCAACTGGCGGTGACGTCGACGCGCGCCTTCGCCCGCTATCTACAGCGTTGGGTTGCGCACCCGGCGGGGACGTATGCGATCGGGGCTGCGAACTATGCGGCGCGGCTGGCCGACGAAGAAGGGATCACGATCCCGCTCGACCGCTATCTCGCGATCGGGGAGCGGGCCTTAGCCCGAACGCACGCGCAGCTCGTCGCGACGGCGAAGCTCATCGACCCGCACGCGACGACCGAAGCGGTCCTCGAACGGTCCTACAAGATCCACCCCGCCTCGGCGCAGCTCATTCCGGCGGCGCAAGCTGACCTCGTGCGGCTGCGGGCGTTCATCATCGCGCACCACATCATCGACTTGCCGCCCGACGCGAACATCAAGGTTACGCCGACGCCGCCGTTCCTGCGCGCGACGACCGAAGCATCGATGGATTCGCCGGGGCCGCTCGAGAAAGTCGCGACGCAGGCGTATTACAATGTGACGCCCGTCGATCCGCGCGATCCACCGAAGGTTCAGGAGCAGTACCTCGAAGCGTTCAACGACTTTGAGCGTCCGATCATCTCGGCGCATGAAGTCTACCCAGGACACTACACGAACTTCATGATCGACAAGCACCTCCCGCTCACGCTAAGCGAGAAGCTCCTCACCGCCGAGTCATTCGTTGAGGGCTGGGCGCACTACGACGAACAAATGATGGTCGACGAGGGCTGGGGGAACGGGGATCCACGGGTGCGTTTGATGCAGCTGCGCGAGGCGATCTGGCGCAATGCGCGCTACGTCGCGGGCGTCAAGATGCATACCCAAGGCATGACCGTCGCCCAAGCGACGCGCTTTTTCGAGGTGCAGGCCTTCCTCGATCCCGCTAGCGCGCGCGCCGAGGCGCGGCGCGGAACGCAGGACGCGACGTACGGTTACTATACGCTCGGCAAGCTGATGATCTTCAAACTGCGCGCGGATTACAAGAAGAAGCTCGGCAGCGCGTTCTCGCTGGCCCGTTTCCACCGCGATCTGCTGCAGTACGGCGATCCCGCGCTGCCGCTGCTGCGTCCGCTGTTACTCGGCGCCGACGACGACGGCAAGATTCTACCCGACGACTAGTACATGAACGAGAGGCCGGCGCCGACGTAATGCAGTTTCTGGCCGTTGATGACGTTCGGCTGGAACCCATATTCGAGATCGAGTTGCTGGTGCGGACCGAAGTCGCGCTGATACTCAAAGTCGACCAGGCCTTTTGAGGGCAGGCCCGGTCCCGCGTGGCTGAAGTACGCGTACTCGACGCCGAGCTGCTGGCTGTTCGGGAGGCCCGCGGTCAGGTTGAGGGTTGGGATGAAGGCGAAGTAGTTCTGCGTGCTGCCGTTGTTGTTCGCGGCGGCGAGCCAGTTCAAACCGACCGTGCCGGCGAGCGCAAAGACCGAGTTCAGCGTATATCCCCAGTTCGCATTGGCCGTATATTGCGTGTGGCCGGCAGTGAACAGCGGCGGGCTGCCGGTGGGAAACGTCGCTTGCACGTTGACGCCCCAGACGGCCTGTTGCGTGTAGCCGAGCTCCCACTTCGCACCAATTCCGGTGTCACTCCAGCCGGTCGCAAGCGCCGTACCGGCCGTCGTACGATCGAAGGACGGTGGCGTGATCTCGAGATCGGCGTGCTGCGCGATGCCGATGCGCAGGAGTGCCTGAGGGTACGTGACGGCGTTGCCGCCGCCGTTGCCGGTGATCGTCGTATTGGTGTAGCCCGTCTCCAGCAGCGCATGACCGTCGCGGACGGTACACGTCGAGGTCGTCACCGTCGGCCGTGTCACGATCGACAGGATCGAACCGCAGGGATCGGACGCCCCGGATGGCGAGGGCGCCGGGGACGGCGCCACAATCGGTCCCGGCGATGCGGGTGCTTGCTGAGCCTGCGCTGCGGCAGGGACCGCGGCGATGAGAAGCGCGACGGCGAGATGACGGATCACAGGGGGACCTCCGAGCTGGGCAGCACGGACGAGCCGCACGTGCATGCCAGCGCTGAGTTTATCGCACCCGACGTTCCTTGCGTCATCCGCCGTTCGGATGATCCGACCGGCTGCTGCTCAGGTCAGATATGGATTGAAGCGGCGCTCGATGCCGATGGTCGTCGCGGGGCCGTGGCCCGGTATGACGAGCGCGTCGTCGTCGCGGACCAGCAGTTTCGTGCGGATCGAGCGCACGATATCGGCCAGCGACGTCCCGCCGAGGTCCCAGCGACCGACCGCGCCGCGAAAGAGGGTGTCGCCGGTGAACAGCGTCGTCGCGCCCGCGTCTTCGAGCGCGAACGAGGTCGAGCCCGGCGTGTGCCCGGGGGTGTGGAGGACGCGCAGCGCGATCGCGCCGGCGCGCAGTTCATCGCCGTCGGCGAGGTCGCCATCGAGCGCAACGACCTGCGGCGCTTCGAACATCCCCAGCATACGGGCTTGCTGCGCGACCGCCGCGTACAGCGGCAGATCGCCCGGATGCAAGAGCGCCGCGCCGCCGACGCGCTCGCGCAGCGGTCCGACCGCGCCGATGTGATCGACGTGGGCGTGCGTGTGGACGAGGTAGCGGGGGCGCAGCCCGTGCGCCTGGAGCCGCTGCGCGATCTCCGCAACGTCATCGCCGCCGTCGATCACGATCGCCTCGCCGCTGGCGGGATCGCCGAGCACCGTGCAGTTGCAGGCGAGCATCCCGACCGGGAACGTTTCGACGATCACGGCGGCGGTTCGATCGCGAAGTCGCGATACTGACGGTCGAAGTACCCGAGCGGTTCGCCTTCGCGCCAACCCGCATCCAGCACCGAGCCGAGGAAAATCGTGTGCGTCGACGACGTCAGCTCCTCCGTCAGCGCGCAGTCGACGTGGGCCAGCGTCCCTTCGAGAATCGGCGAGCCGCTCGGTCCGAAGCGGTAATCGACACCCTCGAAGCGCGAGCGCGGTTCGCCGCCGGCGAATCGCTCCGCCAGCGCGCGCTGCTCCAGCGCCAGGATGTTGACGCAGAAGCGCTGCGACGCGGCGATCAGCGGATGCGCGGTGGCGCCGCGGTTGACGCAGATCAGGACGGTCGGCGGCGCGACCGAAACGCTGGCGAACGCGTTGACCGTGAAACCGTGGATGCGGCCGTCGTGGGCCGTCGTGACGATCGAGACGCCGGTCGCGAAGCGGCGCATCGCGGCGATGAAGTCGTCAGTTGATGCGGGCACCGATGCCGATCCCATCCCCGATCGGGACGATCGTGGCGTCGAGCTCGGGATAGTTCAAGAAGGTGCGGTTGAAGGCGCGAATCGCGACCGTATCGGGATCGTCCGACGGCCGCGCCGCTTCCGCGGCGCGTCCATGCCAGAGCAGGTTGTCGATGACGACGATCCCCGAGCGTTTGAGGAGCGGGACCACCGCATCGAGGTAGGCGGCATACTCGGTCTTGATCGCATCGATGAAGACGATGTCGAGGTTGCGCTGCGGAAACCACTCGAGGACCTCGAGGGCCGGCTGGTTGATGATCTCGATGCGGTCGTCCACCCCGGCCCGCCGAAAGTAGGACGTCGCGACCTCAGTCCGGTGCATGTCCGGGTCGATCGTCCAGATCCGTCCGGCCGGGGGGAGCGCCAGCGCCATCCAGAGGGTCGAATAGCCGTACGCGGTCCCAAGTTCCAGCACGCGATTGGCCTGCATGCAGTGGACCAGCACCGACAGGAACCGTCCGGCCGCCCGGTCCACGATCGGAATCCCTTCGCGCAGCCCATGCTGTTCCAGTTCCAGGAGCAGCGGCGACGGCTCGCGGTGGAGCCGCGTGAGGTAGGCCAGGTCGCGCACGATGGTCGATGTTTGCCGCCCGTCTCAGGCGGGAACCTGCCGGAAGCGCGGCACCCGTAGTCCCTACGGGGGCAACGCGCGCGTCGTCGAACTTTCTTCGACAGCGACAACGACAACGTAGGAGGCTTCCGTGGCAACGCTCACCCAACAATCGTACACGCCGAAGAAGTTCGATTTGTCCGGCCTGCAGGGGATTTCGGACAACACGCTCAGCGTGCACTTCGGGCTGTATGAGGGGTACGTCAAGAACACGAACCTGCTCAACGAGCAGATCTCCGGTCTCATTCAGAGCGGCAACGCCGCCGGCGCAAACCCGGTTTTCGCGGAGCTGACGCGGCGGCTGGGCTTCGAATACAACGGCATGGTCCTGCACGAATACTATTTCGGGAACATGACCAAGACCGCCGGCGGGAATGCCTCGCCGGCGATCCAGGATGCCGTCAGCGGAACGTTCGGCGATTTCGACACCTGGAAGAAAGAGTTCTCGGCGGTCGGTGCCATGCGCGGCGTCGGCTGGGCCATCGCCTACTTCGACCCGCACACCGGGCGCGTGAGCAACCACTGGATCACGCTGCATGAAGACGGCAACGTCGCGGGATTCGTCCCGATCTTGGTGATGGACGTGTGGGAACACGCGTTTCTGCTCGACTACAAGCCGGCGGAGCGCCCGAAGTATATCGAGTCGTTCTTCCTCAACGTCGACTGGGACGTCGTCAACAAGCGCCTCGACGCCGCGAAGGCGGGCCGCACCGCTTAGTGGACCGGTTGCGGCTCTTCCCGCTCAATACGGTGCTCTTTCCGGGGGCGGTGCTGAACTTGCACGTCTTCGAGGAGCGCTACCGCCGGATGATCGCCGAATGCCTCGACGCGAACGAGGCGTTCGGCGTCGTCCTCATCCGCGACGGTAAGGAAGCCGGCGATCCCGACGTCACGCCCCACGAGGTCGGGACGACGGCCGAGATTGCGGAGGTGACGCCCCTCCCGGCGGGCCGGTACTACATCAGTACGATGGGTCGCCGCCGTTTCCGCATCAAGCGCATCGTCAGCCGCGATCCGTATCTCTCGGCGGAGGTCGAGTTCATCGAGGACCGCGGCGACGACGACGTCGACGCGCGCGCCTGCGAGCTCACCCACCGCGTGCTCGGCGAGTTTCGCGAGTACGTGCGGCTGCTCGTCGCGTTCTCCGGCAACACCGCCGAGGTCGACGTTCCGCACGACCCCGTCGACGCAAGCTACATCGTCGGCGACGCGCTGCAAGTCGCCGATACGCTCAAGCAGCGCCTGCTCGAACTGCGCACGGCCGAAGCACGGCTGGCGGCGGAGTTAGGTTTTCTGCGCCGGCTCCTGCCGCAGCTGCGGACGCTGCTCGAGCGCAAGAAGCTGCAGGAAGACGTCGTGCGCGACGACGCGCCCGGCGGTGAGTTTCGCAGTCATCAGGAACAGTTTTTCGGCAAGCATTTCTCGCTGAACTAAAGCTTCGGGTTCAGCCGCTCGGCGGCGATGACGACGTTGCGCAGCAGCGCGACGTTGGTGACTGGTCCGACGCCGCCCGGCACCGGCGTGATCTCGCCCGCGACGGCGGCAACTTCGTCGAACGCGACGTCGCCGACGACGGCGCCGTCGACGAAGGTCGTACCGACATCGATCACGGTCGCGCCGGGCGCGACCATATCCCTGCGGATCAAACCGGGTTTGCCTGCGGCGACGACGAGGACGTCTGCTTCGGCGGTGCGGCGACCGAGCTCGCGCGTCTCGCGGTGCGCGATCGTCACCGTCGCGTCGCGCGCCAGCAGCAGCAGCGCGACCGGCAGCCCGACCACGTTCGAACGGCCGACGACGCAGCAGCGCACGCCGCGCAGCGGCCAATGGCGGCTGCGTTCGAGCAGCAGCACGACCGCGGACGGTGTCGCCGGAACGAACTCGGAGCCCGTCGCGAACGCGAGATGACCGAGGTTGATCGGGTTCGCGCCGTCGACGTCTTTCTGCGGGGGCATCGCTTCGGCGACGCGACGAATCCCCAGGTGCGGCGGGAGCGGCTGTTGGAGGATGATCCCGTGAACGTGCGGATCGTCGCCCAGCGCCCGCAGCCGCGCGCGAAGTTCGTCTTCATCGGCCTCGGCGGGAAGCGCATCGACCATGACCTCGACGCGCGTTCGCGCACCGGCGCGTTCGAGGCTGCGCACGTAGGCGACGCTGGCCGCGTCGCCGCCGACGATTGCGACGGTCAGGCGCGGTACGATCCCGCGCGCGCGCAGCCGTTCGGCTCGCACGGCAACTTCTTCGCGCAGGTCGGCAGCGAGCGCGCGTCCGTCGAGCAGTCGGGCCGGCATCGCCTGGCCCGTTCGGACCGCTAGGAGTTCAGCCCTGGAACGTGTGCGCTGGACCGTGACGCTCGGCGCGTCGTTCGACGAACGCACCTTCGAACGTGCGCTCGCCGGTTTCCGGCGCATGTACAACGTCGCGCCGGAACGCGTGCTCTGCGCGCCCGACGTCCTGGGCTGCTTCGCCGCGCTCATGGGCCGTTCGCCCGACGATGCCCACCAGCGCTCGCTGCGGTACGACGGCCTGCCTGTCGTCTCCGCGATCCTCGCACCCGGCACGATCGTGTTCGAGGGTCACGTCGACGAAGAGCGGATGGGCGACTGGTAAGACGTCCGCGCTACGCCGCGACGGCGTTCAAGAAGGGGCGTAAGGCGGCGGCGAGCGCGGCCGGTTCTTCGACCATCGGAAGGTGGCCGCTGCGCTCGAGAATCAGCGACGACGCCTGGGGATAGACGCGCAGCACGTCGCGCAAGGCGCGTACGGCGATGTAGTGGTCGTGACGTCCCCAGGCGCAGAAGACCGGGCCGCGATACTGCGACCAATGGGCATGCTGTCGCCCACGTCGCAGCGCGTTCGCCGGCGCGCCCGCATACACGCGCGCGTACGCGTCGCGCAGCTTGCGATCGTCGAAGAGTTCGCCGGCGCGCGCGATCATCGCCGGATCGAGACGATCCGGCTCGAGGACGGCGTGCCGGAACGCCGGACGCACGAAGGCGCGCGGTGAGTACCACGTCAGCAGCGGCCGCGCGAGTATCGCCGCGACCCCGAAGGCGAGATGCCGCGGCGTGCGTCCGAAGCCGGCCGGCGCGATCAGTGCGAGCCCTTTCACGCGCGTCACATGCTCGGCGGCATATGCGGCCGCGATGCAGCCCCCGAGCGAGTGACCGACCAGCGCGAAGCGTTCGAGCCCTGCGGCGTCGACGACCGCATCGAGCACATCCCGGAAGTACGCGACATCGTACCGCGCCGCGGGCCGTTCGCTGGCGCCGAATCCGGGCCAGTCGAAGGCGAGATAGCGCATGGACGGATCGAGCCGGGGGACGAGCTCGCCCCATGCCGCCTCGCTCCAGTGTCCCAGCCCGTGCAGCAGTACGACGCACGGCGCCGCAGGCGAGCTGCTGCCCGACCAGAAACTCGCGACGCGAACGCCGGCTGCCTGCACGACAGCTTCGCGCCACGCAGGCGGAGCGAAGGTCTCCACCGCAAAGCCCATTCCGTGCGCACAGGCGTTGTCATTGCGGTTCTCGCGGCGCTCTGCGCGGGATGCTACAACGCGCCGGATCCCGGCGCAGCCGCGCCCGGCGGCCCCGACGCGCTGGCCGGCGCGCCGGCCCAATCGTTCGCGTTGCCGCGCACCGACGGCCGCATCGACTCGATCGCGCGTCACCGCGGCAGCGTCGTGCTGGTGAACTTGTGGGCGACGTGGTGCACGCCGTGCCGCGAAGAACTTCCCGACCTCGAACGGTTCGCGCGCGCCTACGCCGGCCGCGTCGTCGTGCTCGGCATCGATCAAGGTGAATCGGCATCGACCGCGGCCCAATTCGCCCGCACGCTCGGCGTGACGTATCCGATTCTCGTCGATCTCGACGAGCAGTACGGCCGCGCCTATCAAGGTCTCGGTTTGCCCACGACCGTCATCATCGACCGCAAGGGCCGCGTCGTGCGCGGCATCGACGGCGCGATGACGGTGGCGCAGATGCGCGCCGCGGTCGCGCCCGCGCTCGCCGCGCAGTGATCTCTCGCGCGACGGCGCTGTGGGCGGCGGGAGGCGGCGTCGCGCTCGTGCTCGCGCAAGACGTCGTGCCGGGAGCAGCGCTCTATCACACCTGGCAATACGCGTTGGCCGTCGCGGTCGTCCTGACGATCGCGGCGCTCGCGATCGTTCCCGCATGGCGCGGCAGGATCGGCGCCCGTGGGCGCTGGCTTGCCGTCGCGCTCGCCGCGGCTGCGGCGCTCGACGTCGCCGGCCTCGCCTCCGGCTTGCTCGGACCCGATACCGCCCGCATCATCGGCGATCCCGGGACGGTCACGCCGATTCCGGCGCTCGGCGCGGCCGCATTCTTCGGCGCAGCCGACGCCGATACGATCGCGCGCGGAAACGCCGGCGTCGTGCTCCGGCGGCGTGGTGCCGCTGCGCTGCGCATCGCGGGGGCAGGGCATCGGCTCGACGGAGAATCGATCCTCGGACTCGACGCGCGGCCCGCGGCATTCATCGACGCGTGGGGCGCGCGCGGCGAGCACTTGACGATCACGCAGCCGGCGAACGCGTCGTTTCTGTCGCCGGTGCTGCTCTTTCGGCAGCGCCAGCGGATCGGCGAGTTCGATGTTCCGATCGACGGTTTTGCGACGCCGGGCCGGGCGCGCGTGTTTCGGGCGCTCTATTTTTCCGTGCACGATTTGGCGAATTTCCATCGCTCCGTCGCCGATCTCTCGCACCCGGCGCTGGTGCTGAGCGTTGCCGACGACAGCGGACGTCCGGGCGGCATCGTCCTGCTGCCGTCGGGTCAGACGGTGACGATCGGCGGCGTTCGCGTGCGCGCGACGATCGGCTCGTATCCGGCACTGTCGATCGCGTCGGCTCCGCCCGTCTGGGCACTCGCGCTCGGCCTGCCGCTGTTTGCGCTCGGCATCGCCGCCGGTTTTATGCCCTCCCGTCGGAAAGCCGCGGTGGTTCAGCCGGCTGGAGTTTGAGTTCCGGGAACCGTCAGCGCGCAGTCGTGCACGCCGAGCGAACCGGCCGCGGTGACGGGCGGGTTCGCCAGCGTTCCTACGGCATACACGGCGTGGAGTACGATCGGCGGCGCGAGCTCCGGGGATATCGCGACGTCGAGCCGCCGCGTGTCGTGAAACGTCACGGCGCGCGCGAACGTCACCGTCGCGTGCTCGCCGTAGCGGTCGATCAGCGTTGCGCGCAGCGCCTCTCCGTTGCCGTCGCCGTCGACGGCGCAGGACAGCGACTGCGGTGCACCGAGCGTGAGGTCGGCGATCGCGAACGCGCCGCGCACGCCGGCGGAGAAGTCGTACGCCAGCGCGAGCCCGTGCTCGTCGACGTTCACGGAGCCGGGGCCGCCGGCCGGCACCGTCACGAGTTTCCACGTCCGGCCGGGCGCGTTCAACGCGAGCGCAACGCGGTGGCGTCCGACGGGGATGACGACGGTCACGTGCGCGTCGCCGGCGGATGCCGTCACGATCGCATCGCGGTCGGCCGTGGTGAGCAGTCCGTGCGCATCGATGGCGCCGCCGCGTGCGCTCCAGCGCACGAGCCCATCGATTACGACGAGGCGGTCGCGTTCGTCGAAGCCTTGCACGTTCAAGGAGATCGTCGCGTGCGGCTCGGGATTCGAGCGCGGCGGTCCCAGCACGAGCCGCGCAACGTTCGGAACGATCTCCAGGGGCAACGTCGTCGCGACGCCGCCGCGCCCCAGACGAATCGCGTGCGCGCCAAGCTGCGTTCCGACGTGCAGCACGTCCGCATCGTCGATCGTCGCCGTTCCGGGCGGCGCGCTCACGGTCCACGGTCCGCGCGCCTCGCCGAGCGGGTGCTGGGCCGCGTCGACGATCCGCGCTTGCAGCGGCACGCGCGCACCGGCGAGCGCGACGATCGCTTCAGGACGCACGACGAGCCGCGCGGGCGGACCGAGGGGCGCATCGCTGTAGATGAAGAGGCCGTCGGCGACGGGACGCTCTGCGCCGTCCGAAGGATCGTTGACGAGCGTCGCATCGACGTCGCCGGGCGCGCGCGCGACGAGCGTCGCCGAGCCGCCGCTGTCGAATAGCATCGCGTCGGTCGCTCCCAAGCCGAGCAGCAGCGCCGCGAATTCCGGCCGCGAGACGCCTATCGAGGTCGCGGGCCGGCGGCCGTCGACGACGACGAGCGCCAGCGTGCCGTCGGCCAGACGGGCCGCGGCCGCCGCCGGAATGCGGCGCAAGCGCTCGGCGTAGTTCGGCGAGCTGGGGTCGTCGACGGGGATCCCGCTTTGCAGCAAGAGCGGACCTCCGCCGAGCGCGGCCTGCACGTTGGCCAGCGACGGACTCGTGTCGTACGAGATCGTCAGCGCGTCTCCGGCCGCGAACGCCGGCATCGCCTGCGAAGCGAACGCGAGGCGCAGCCCGTTCGACGGAAACGGCGGCGCAGAAGCGATTGCATCGACGCGATAACGTCCGGTAGTTGGAACGTCGGGCAGCGGCGAGAGCGACAGCACGCTGATGCCCGCTGCCGGCGGCGGCGTCCCAAACGCCGGCGTCAACAGTGTGCTCCCGGCCTGCGGCGGCCAGACGTTGATACCACCGAGCGTCATCGAACCGCGTTCGCTGCCGAGCGTCCCGGAAAACGCGTACCGGTCGAAGCGCACGCTGCCGTCACCGGCGATCGTCAACGCGGGCCGGCCGCTCGGCGAACGGAGCAGCGCTCCGCCCGTCACCAGCGTGCCGAGCGGCGCACCGCTCGCGTTGATGTCGAAGTAGTCGCCGTTGATCCCCGCGACCGCGTGCGTTCGGCGCGCCATCGACGACACGAGTTCGTCGCGAGACTGGATCGTATCGTGCGCGAGGACCGTCTGCAGGTGCAGTGCGGGATCGTTGGGATCGACGAGGATGACGGAAACGACGAGCGGTCCGGCGGCCGTCTTCAGGCGATACGTCTCCAGCGCGACGCCGGGTGCAATCGTTTCGCGCTGTGCGCTCGATGCGAGCACGGCGGGAAACGGCGCCGGCGGCGCGAGCGCCGGGGCGACCGTCGCGGCTGCGGCTCCCCTCGCCGCGAGCAGCGCCGTCGACGCGAGCGCGAAGAGAAGCCGGCGAAAGGGCGCGACGCTACCTCAGCATCCCGTAGATGAACGCTGCCGCTCCGAGCGCGGCGGCAAGACCGGCGGCGACCGGCAACAGTCGCGATCCGACCAGCGCCGTAATCGACACGAGCACGATCGACACTTCGAACAGCGTCGAGCCGACCTCGATCGTCTCGTGCTGGTCCATCAAATGCTCGGATTTCACATCGAGTTCGTCGGCAGTGCGTTCGAACGACTGCGCGATCTTTATGAGGGGCGGCGCTTTGGCCGCCTCGCGCGCCGCCGTCGCTTTCAGCTTGGCGACGTCGCTGCTCGGAGAGGTCCCCGCTTCGAGCGCCGTCTCGACGACCGCGTACTTCACGCGTTCGGCTTGGTATTCGTTGTACGTGTCCGAGGCTCGCGTCGTGGCGACGATGCTGTCGTTCTTCGCGATGAGCGCTTGCGTCGCGCGCACGTTCGCGAGATAGCCGCTGACCGCGGCGAGCACCGCAAGCGCGGCCGCTGCGACCGGGATCCAGCGCGGCCCGCCTTCACCGGCAGACTCCGCGCGTTCGGTAGCTTCCTGGAACGTTTTGCTCATCGCGTATCGGAGAGTTCGGCGGCGCGCACGAGGCCCTCTCGTACGTCGGTGCCGGGCGCAACCCTCCAAACGTCGGTGCGTCCCCGCTCAAACGCAAACGCCGCGAGCTCGAAGGCGTCGAAGGTGCCGCACACGATGCTGCCGTCGGGGTCGACGGCGAAGGCGTGCCGGCGCAGGGTGTCGAGGACGACGACGTACGCGCGCAGTTCGGCCGCACGCGTGCGCGCGAACGGCGCAACCCATGCGCCCTCGATCGAGGCACTCCACACGAACAGCCGCACGCCGTCGAGCCGCGGCCCGACCAGCGCCCGCGGATCGAGGACGGCCTCGTCGTCGACCAGCGCGACGTCGGCGCTGGGCGGGCGCGCGTGCGGATCGATCACCAGGTCCGCCTCCGCTGTCGAAGCCAAGCGGTGCAGCTCGGGATCGACGCGGGTCGTGACCGCGATGCGCAGCGTTGCCGGAAGCGCATCTCCGGTGAGGCGCGCAACCGCAGGGATGCCGTTGCGGCGCAGGATCGGCGGCCCGATTGCGAGCGTCCCGGCTACGATCGCTTCGGCGTGCGAAGACCCCAGCGCAACGACCGTCCCGTCGGCGGCGACGAGTTGGCTCTTGCCGCAGTACGCGACGCTGCGCGCTTCGACGCCGACTTTGTTGGCGGCGACGAGCGGCACGCCGTTCTCGCGCGCGCGCACCGGGATCATCAGGTCGGCTTGGATGTTTTCGAGCGCTGCCGCATCGCGGCCGCTCGAGACCCACGCCGTCGGTACGACGAGAATCTCGGCGCCGCGCGCGACCAGCGTGGCCGCGATCGTCGGGATGCGGCCGTCCGCGCACACGAAAATCCCAAGCCGTCCGAGCGGCGTGTCGACCGGCTGCAGCGCTTCGCCGGCGCTGAACCAGCGGCGGTCGAAGTGCCACAGGAAGCACTTGTCGGCGAACCCGACGATGCCGTCGCCGGTCACGACGTAGGCGCTGTTCGCGATCCCATCGCCGGCCGGCCGGGCCGATCCATACACGATCGTCGCACCGGTCGCGGCTGCGATGCGCATCACGTCTTGGGCCGCATCTTCTATCTGCTGCGGGTCGACGGGCTCCGTGCCGATAACGTACGCGGGGACCGTTCCCTCGGGAACGACCACCAGCCGCGCTCCGCCGCGCGCGGCCGCGCTGATCTGGCCCAGCAATGCAGGCCATCGCGCGCCGAACGCGGACCGCTCATGTGCAAAGCTTTGCACGGCGGCGACGGGTGTTGGACGGGAGCTCACGAAACGTAGACTTCCAGCGAGCGCGCTTCATACGAGCGTACTCGATCGTTTGCAGAGGACTGCCGGGACCACGAAGAGGGACGTCGCGTGAAACGTATGATCGCATGTGTTTCGCTCGTCGCCGCCGCAACCACTGCGGCGGTGTCCGCCCCGTCGCCGCCGCCGCAGCACGCGCAACACGCGCAGCATGTGGCCGCATCGGCCGCGAAAGCGAAACCGCGCGCGAAGTGCCGGATCGCACCGGCCGACGAATATTTCGGCCGCCTCAAGATGAGCATTCTCGGCATCCGCAACGTCATCAAGGACCAAGGGCTGAAGATCGACGTTGCGCCGGAGAACGGTCCGGCGAGCTTCGCCACTATGGCGCTGACCGAGGACGCGCTGCACGACTGGGAGCACAAGTATCCCTGCGACAGCTGGCTCCCGGGTACGATCTACGCGCTCGAACACTTCTACGCCAAGATCCACACGTCGGCCGGCGTGCAGCGCGTGCACGCGGTATTCGCGTGGCTGCGGCACGACTTCCCCAAGGCCAACATCACCGGGCTGGCGCGCAAAGAAGACGGCGAAGCGACGACCACGCCGGGGACGACGCCGCCCGATCCGCGCGGCGGCTCCGATCAGAGTGGAAGCGCGAGCGCCGCGATCGTCCCGGCTGCATCGTCCTCGCCGGCCGCTCACCCGCAGCGCTAAAAAAAGAAGCCCCCGGCCGAAGCCGGGGGCCTTTCCTTGCGTTGGTCGCAGGCCTTAGAAGTGGAATCCGAGGCCGGCGTAACCGCCGCTATGCGTCGCGTCGCCCGGTGAGAGCTGCTTGCCGCGAATCTGGTCTCCGAGGAAACCGGCATCGAGGAACAGCCCGGTGCCACCGAGGTTGAACGTTCCGCCGATCTGGTACTTCATGAAACGCTGTTCGAACTTCGTCATGAAGCCGACATCGTCTGCCGGAGCACCGGCGGGATACGTGAAGTTGCCGCTGATCTGCGGGTAGTACCACACGCTGCCGTAGAGCGAGAACGGCTGGTCGAGGTCGGGCAGTTTCTCTGCGCCGAAGCCGAAGCCGCTCTGTTTCGGGTAGCCGTAGTTTTCTTCGCGCGTCAGATAACCGACGCCGATGTAGATGCGCGGGTTGGCGATCTTCAGGCCGAGGCGGCCGTCGAAGTCCGTATCGCGCGCCGTGAACGACGGTACGTTGGTCAGTCCGTATTGACCGATGACCATGACGCAGCCGGGGCCCGTCATGCCGCCCTTGGCGCACGGTGCGGGCACCGCGCCGAGATCGGCCTGGGTGAAGTCGTTCGGATGCGGATAGCTCCACGAGCGATAGTCGCCCTCGAGCATCCACGGCAGGCCGAACAGCGGGAACTCAATCGCGCCGCGGGCCGTGTAGGAACCGCCCTTGCCGGTTTCACCGGGATCGAACTCGTTGTACACCGACGGCGAGAAGATGTAGTCGCCGACGACGAAGTGCTCATACGGGTTCTTGGTCGGAACCGGGGTTGGCGTGGGTGTCGGCGGCGGGGGCGGCGGCGGTGTCACCACCGGAACCGGCGTCGGCGGCGGAGTCGGAACGGGTGTCGGAATCGGCGCGGGAATGTAGCGCACGACGACGATACGGCGATCCGGGACCCACTGGACATACGCGCCCATCCCTTCGGAGATGACGCGGACCGGTACGACGACCGAACCCTTGTAGATCTCGGGAGGGACGTCGAGCGGGCGGCTCTCGCCATTGATGACCACTTCCGGACGACCGACCGTCACTTTGACGTCCGAGCCCGGCTTCGAGACGTCGACCGTCTTCGAGGCGGGATCGTACGAAACGGTCGCGCCCATCTGCTCGAACATCGAGCGGAGTGGGATAAGGATGGTGTTGCCGCGCACCAGCGC
>Ga0302326_10006981_pt1 | contig 25248 bp, 26 predicted proteins | sample Palsa_T0_3_FD_202264 | JGI IMG/M metagenome (GOLD analysis project Ga0302326, IMG submission 202264) | Peat permafrost microbial communities from Stordalen Mire near Abisko, Sweden - Palsa_T0_3 | ecosystem: Environmental > Terrestrial > Soil > Palsa > Peat permafrost | place: Sweden: Abisko... | reverse complement strand
GGCCGAGCAGCGTGAGCGCTTTGCCGAGGCGATGCGCAAGCGCCTGAACCGCGAAGTGCACCTGCACTGCGAGATTGATCCCGGCCTGATCGGCGGAGCCGTGATCCGCGCCGATGATTTGGTCATTGATGGCAGCGTTCGCGCTGGCCTGACACAGCTGGCAGCCACGGCCGCCAGCTAACGACACCACTTGAAGGATAAGTTTCATGTCGATCAAAGCTTCTGAAATCAGCGACCTGATCCGCGAGCGCATCGAGAAGTTCTCGTCCGCCAGCGAAGCACGCAACGTCGGTACCGTGGTCTCGGTAACCGATGGTATCTGCCGCATCCATGGCCTGGCCGATGTGCGCTACGGTGAAATGATCGAATTCCCCAATGGCCTCTTTGGCCTCGCGCTGAACCTGGAGCAGGATTCGGTCGGCTCGGTGGTGCTGGGCGATTACAAGGGCATCAGCGAAGGCGATACCGTCAAGACCACCGGGCGCATCCTCGAAGTGCCGGTCGGCGCCGAACTGCTCGGCCGCGTGGTCGATGCGCTTGGCAGCCCGATTGATGGCAAGGGGCCGCTCAAGACCACACAGACCTCGCCCATCGAGCGCGTCGCCCCGGGCGTCATCTACCGCAAGAGCGTCAGCCAGCCGGTGCAGACCGGCTACAAGGCGGTCGACTCGATGGTGCCGATCGGCCGCGGCCAGCGCGAGCTGATCATCGGCGATCGCCAGACCGGCAAGACCGCGCTTGCGATCGATGCAATCATCAATCAGAAGGGCTCGGGCGTTAAGTGCATCTACGTCGCGATCGGCCAGAAGCAAAGCTCGATCGCCAATGTCGTGCGCAAGCTCGAAGAGCACGGTGCGATGGCTCACACGATCGTCGTGGCTGCCTCGGCCTCGGTACCGGCCGCGATGCAGTACCTCTCGGCCTACACCGGCGTGACGATGGGCGAGTTCTTCATGGATAACGGCGGCGATGCGCTGATCATCTATGATGATCTGTCCAAGCAGGCCGTGGCCTACCGCCAGATCTCACTGCTCCTGCGCCGCCCCCCGGGCCGCGAAGCCTTCCCCGGCGATGTGTTCTATTTGCACTCGCGCCTGCTCGAGCGTAGCGCGCGCGTCAATGAAGAGTACGTTGAGAAGGCGACCAATGGCCGGGTCAAGGGCAAGACCGGCTCGCTCACGGGTATTCCGATCATCGAGACCCAGGCCGGGGACGTCACCGCCTTCGTGCCGACCAATGTGATCTCGATCACTGACGGTCAGATCTTCCTCGAGACCGACCTCTTCAACTCCGGCATCCGCCCGGCGATGAACGCCGGCATCTCGGTCTCGCGCGTCGGTGGTGCGGCCCAGACCGACATCATCAAGAAGTTAGGCGGCGGCATCCGCCTGGCCCTGGCCCAGTTCCGCGAACTGGCGGCATTCTCGCAGTTCGCCTCGGACCTGGATGAGGCCACGCGCCGCCAGCTCGAGCGCGGCCAGCGTGTCACCGAAGTGATGAAGCAGAAGCAGTACGCCCCGATGTCGGTGGCGGAGATGGCTCTGTCGATCTACTCGGTCAACAACGGCTACATGGACAAGGTCGAGAAGACCAAGGTCGTGGACTTCGAGGCCGCGCTGCAGGCGTTTGCGCATGCAAGCTTCAAGGCCGACATCGAAGCCATCAACGGCAACCCGCAGTTGAAGGCCCATGAAGCCACGCTGAAGAAGATCTGCGAGGAATTCGCCAAGACCGGCGCTTACTGATCCAGAAACACCGACATGCCAGGCACCAAGGAAATCCGGACCAAGATCGCCAGCGTCAAGAGCACGCAGAAGATCACCAAGGCGATGGAAATGGTCGCGGCGAGCAAGACGCGCCGCGCCCAGGAGCGCATGCGCCTGGCCCGCCCCTATGCGGCGCGCATGCGCACCGTGATCGGCAACCTGACCAAGGCGAACCCCGACTACCGGCATCCCTTCATGCTCGAGCGGCCGGCCAAGTCCGTGGGCGTGATCGTGATCTCGACCGACCGTGGACTGTGCGGGGGACTGAACACCAACGTGTTCAAGACCGTGCTCGGCCAGATGCGCGAGTGGGACAAGCAATCACTGCCCGTGAGCCTGTGCCTGCTGGGCAGCAAGAGCCTGGCGTTTTTCCGCCGCCTTGGGATCCCGATCCTTGCCAGCACCACAGGCTTAGGGGATCAGCCGCACATCAAGGATCTGATCGGCGCGGTCAAGGTGATGCTCGATGCCTACAGCGAAGGCAAGATCGATCGGCTGTACCTGATCCACGCGCAGTTCGTGAACACGATGACGCAAAAGCCCCACGTGCAGCAGCTGCTGCCGGTGGTGGCGAGCCCGACCGACGGGCTGCAGGAGCATTGGGATTACCTGTACGAGCCCGAGGCGGCCGAAATCCTCGATGGCCTGCTCAAGCGCTACGTCGAGTCCCAGGTCTACCAGGGTGCGGTCGAGAACGTCGCCTGCGAGATGGCGGCACGCATGGTCGCGATGAAGAGCGCCTCGGACAATGCCGGCAAGCTCATCGGCGAGCTGCAGCTGATCTACAACAAGGCGCGCCAGGCCGCGATCACCAAGGAGCTGGCCGAGATCGTCGGCGGCGCAGCGGCAGTTTAGTCAAGCGTACGGATTTTATTTTTCTGAATGTGCCCTCGGATAAGTTTCCGTAAGGGCATTTGCGAAGGAAGTTAAGACATGGCAACGGGCAAGATTACGCAGATTATCGGCGCAGTGATCGATGTGGAGTTTCCACGTGAGTCGGTCCCCAAGGTCTATGAGGCCCTCAAGCTCAAAGACGTCGAGCTCACGCTCGAAGTGCAGCAGCAGCTGGGCGATGGCGTCGTGCGCACGATCGCGATGGGCGCCTCCGAGGGACTCAAGCGCGGGCTTAGCGTCGAGACCACCGGCGCGCCGATCTCGGTGCCGGTCGGGCAGGGCACGCTCGGGCGCATCATGGATGTACTGGGCCATCCGCAGGATAACCGCGGCCCGGTCGAGACCAAGGATCACTGGCCGATTCACCGCCCGGCACCTTCCTACGATGAGCAGGCCGGTGGTCAGGACCTGCTGGTCACGGGCATCAAGGTCATTGACCTGCTGGTCCCCTTTGCCAAGGGCGGCAAGGTCGGCCTGTTCGGTGGCGCCGGGGTGGGCAAGACCGTCAACATGCTCGAGCTGATCAACAACATCGCCAAGCAGTACAGCGGCCTGTCCGTGTTCGCCGGTGTCGGTGAGCGTACCCGCGAGGGCAATGACTTCTATCACGAGATGATCGAGTCGGGCGTTATCGACAAGGACACACTCGGCAACTCCAAGGTCGCGATGGTCTATGGCCAGATGAACGAGCCGCCAGGCAACCGTCTGCGCGTGGCGCTCACGGGTCTGACGATGGCCGAGTACTTCCGCGACGAGAAGCAGGCCAGCGGCAAGGGCCGCGATGTGCTGTTCTTCGTCGACAACATCTACCGCTACACGCTGGCTGGCACCGAGGTCTCGGCGCTGCTCGGCCGCATGCCTTCGGCGGTCGGCTACCAGCCCACCCTGGCCGAGGAAATGGGCGTGCTGCAGGAGCGCATCACATCGACCAAGACCGGATCGATCACCTCGATCCAGGCCGTGTACGTCCCGGCGGACGATCTGACCGATCCTTCTCCGGCCACAACCTTCGCGCATCTGGATGCGACCGTGGTGCTCTCGCGCCAGATCGCCGCCCTTGGCATCTACCCGGCGGTCGATCCGCTCGATTCCACCAGCCGCCAGCTCGATCCGCTGGTCGTCGGCGAGGAGCACTACAATACGGCGCGCGGTGTGCAGGCCGTGCTGCAGCGCTACAAGGAATTGCAGGACATCATCGCAATTCTGGGCATGGATGAGCTCTCGGAGCAGGATAAGCTCACGGTGTTCCGCGCCCGCAAGATCCAGCGCTTCCTCTCGCAGCCGTTCAACGTCGCCAAGGTGTTCACGGGCCAGGATGGCAAGATCGTGGCGCTCAAGGACACGATCCGCGGCTTCAAGGGCATCATCGCCGGGGACTACGACAGCCTGCCGGAGCAGGCCTTCTACATGGTCGGCGGCATCGAAGAAGCGGTCGAGAAAGCCAAGACGCTGCAATAGGCGAACCAGCGGAGCGCAAGCATGGCCAACACCATTCAGGTCGATATTGTCAGCGCCGAGGGCGAGATTTTCTCGGGCCCCGCGAAGATGGTGTTCCTGCCAGCCTCTGAGGGCGAGATCGGCGTCAGCGCCCGGCACGCACCGCTCCTGAGCCTGCTCAAGCCCGGCGAAGTGCGCGTCCAGACCGAGGAGGGCGAGGAGCAGCACTTCTACGTCGGTGGTGGCGCGCTGGAAGTGCAGCCCAACCGGGTGACCGTGCTGGCCGATACCGCGGCCCGCGCCCGTGACCTGGATGAGTCCAAGGCCCTCGAGGCGCGCGCCCGCGCCGAGCAAGCCCTCGCCGGACACCTCGACAAGATTTCGCAGGCCGAGGCGCTTGCCGAACTCGCGCGTGCTGCCGCCCAGCTCAAGATGATCGAGCGCCTGCGTAAGCTGCGGGGCTGAAGGCGGTTCAAGTCCCGGCTTAAGGCTGACGGCGCTCGCAGCGAACGGCGCCGGCAATATGGTAGGGTTCCCCGATACATGGCCTCCAAAGCTTCCGCGACCGCGCCACTCTCAGTCCTGATTCTGGCTGCGGGCCAGGGCAAGCGGATGAACTCCGACCTGCCCAAAGTCCTGCAGCCCCTGGCTGGCCGCGCCCTGCTGTGGCATGTCCTCGATACGAGCGCGACACTCGGCGCCGCGGCCGTGCATGTCGTTTATGGACACGGGGGTGAGGCGGTAAGAGCGGCGTGCAGCGGCGCCAAGGTCAGCTGGATTCACCAGGCCGAGCAGCTCGGCACCGGACATGCGGTGCAGCAGGCTGCGGCGCAGCTGCCCGATGCGCACCGCGTACTCATTCTCTATGGCGATGTGCCACTGATCAGCGCGGCGACGCTCAACGAGCTGCAGGTGGCCGCCGGTGCCCAGGGCATCGGACTGCTGACGGCGAACTTCACGCCACCGAGCGGCTACGGCCGCATCGTGCGTGGCAGCCGCGGCCAGGTGCTGCGCATTGTCGAGGAGCGCGAGGCGACTGCCCGTGAGCGCAAGATCAGCGAATGCAACACCGGCATCATGGTGCTTCCGGCCAAGGCGCTCAAGCGCTGGCTCAAGCAGCTCAAGAATGCGAACGCCCAGCGCGAGTACTACCTCACCGACATCATCGCCCTGGCGGTCAAGGATCGCGTGCGCATCACCCCGCTGCTGGCCAGCTCGACCACCGAAGTGCTGGGGGTCAATGATCGGCTGCAGCTGGCAGCGCTCGAGAGCGCCTACCGCCAGCAGCGTGCCCATGAGCTGATGCGCGCCGGGGTCACGCTGACCGACCCGGCGCGCATCGATATCCGCGGCGCAGTGAGCTGCGGGCGCGATGTCCTGATCGAACCCAATGTGATGCTCGAAGGACCCATTCACCTGGGCGATCGGGTGCGTATTGGATCGCACTGCATCCTGCGCGCGGTTGAAGTCGGTGAGGATACGCACATCAAGTCGCACTCGATCCTAGAGCAAGCGCAGATCGGCAAGCGCTGCCAGATCGGGCCGTACGCGCGACTCCGCCCCGGTGCGCAGCTGCACGAGGATGTGCATATCGGCAACTTTGTCGAGATCAAGCAGAGCGAGCTCGGTGCCGGCAGCAAGGCCAATCACCTCACCTACATCGGCGATGCGAGCGTGGGTGCCGGCGTGAACGTCGGGGCCGGCACGATCACCTGCAATTACGACGGTGTGAACAAGTGGCGCACCGAGATCGGCGATGATGCCTCCATCGGTGCCGGCACGATGCTGGTGGCCCCGGTGCGTATCGGCAAGGGCGCGACCATCGGGGCCGGTTCGACGATCACCAGCGATGCACCGGAGGCGCAGCTGACACTGGAGCGTTCACGCCAGGTGAGCATTGCGCACTGGCAGCGCCCCACCAAGAAGAAGTAACCCAGGGATTTTCCGGGGAATAAGGATGCGACGATGTGCGGCATAGTCGGGGCGATCTCGGGACGAAATATCGTTCCGATCCTGATCGAGGGCTTAAGGCGCCTTGAGTACCGCGGCTATGACTCGGCGGGTGTGGCGGTGCTCGATGAGCACCGTAAGATCGTGCGCGTGCGCACGGTCGGCAAGGTCCAGGAGCTGGAAAAAGCGCTGGAACTGACCCCGCTCAGCGGCCATCTGGGGATCGCCCACACGCGCTGGGCGACCCATGGGGTGCCCAGTGAGCGAAATGCCCATCCGCACATCTCCCGCGACGGGCTTGCGATCGTGCATAACGGCATCATCGAGAATCACGAAGAGCTGCGCGAGGATCTGAAGCGTGCAGGCTACGAGTTCAGCTCCGAGACCGACACCGAGGTCATCGCCCACCGGATCCATTTTCATTTCACGAAACTGGGCGATCTGTTCAAGGCCGTGCGCGCCACAGTGGCCGAACTCGAAGGGGCCTACGCGCTGGCGGTGGTGAGCCAGCACGAACCGGGACGCCTGATCGTGGCCCGCGTGGGCTGTCCGGTCGTCCTCGGGCTCGGTGTGGAAGAGAATTTCGTCGCATCCGATGTCTCGGCGCTGCTGCCGGTGACCCGCAAGTTCATGTTCCTTGATGAGGGCGATGTGGCCGAAGTGATGCGCGCCAGCATCCGCGTGATCGATCGCGAGGGTAATACCGCCGAGCGCCCGGCCAAGGACAGCGATCTCTCATCCGATGCGGTCGAGAAGGGCCCGTACCGCCACTTCATGCTCAAGGAGATCCATGAGCAGCCGCGCGCCGTCGCCAACACGCTGCAGGAGCGCGTGGCCAATGGCCGGTTACTCGAAGCGGCTTTTGGTCCGGCAGCCTCCGAGGTCTTTGAACAGACCGAGGCCGTGCACATCGTGGCCTGCGGCACGAGCTTTCACGCCGGTATCGTGGCGCAGTACTTCATCGAACAGATCTGCCGCCTGCCGTGCCGGGTCGAAGTGGCGAGCGAATATCGCTATCGCCAGCCGGTGGTGGGCAAACACACGCTGCTCGTGACCGTCTCGCAGTCGGGGGAGACTGCCGACACGCTGGCTGCGGTGCGCCTGGCCAAGCAGCTGGGCTACATCGCAACGCTTGCGATCTGCAATTCACCCGAGAGCTCGCTGGTGCGCGAGTCGGACCTCGTGATGCTGACGCGCGCCGGCCCTGAAATTGGCGTGGCCTCGACCAAGGCCTTCACGACTCAGCTGACCGCACTCAGCATGCTGGTGATAGCCCTTGCCAAGCACAACGGTGCCGATGCCGAGCGCGAACGCAACCTGGTCGATCGGCTGATCGAGTTGCCGGGGCTGCTCGAAAAGACGCTCGAGCTTGATCCGGTGATCCACCGCCTCGCACTGCGTTTTGCCGACAAGCAGCACGCGCTATTCCTGGGGCGCGGCGCGCTGCACGCGGTGGCGATGGAAGGGGCTTTGAAGCTCAAGGAAATCTCCTATATCCATGCCGAGGCCTATGCCGCGGGCGAGCTCAAGCACGGGCCGCTGGCGCTGGTGGACGCTTCGATGCCCGTGATCTCGGTGGCACCGAACAATGACCTGCTCGAGAAGCTCAAGTCGAATCTGATGGAAGTGCGCGCACGCGGTGGCGAACTGTACGTTTTCGCGGATCCGGAGTCCGGCTTCACTTCAAGCGATGGCGTCCATGTGATCCAGATGCCCAAGCACATCAGCTACGTTCAGGCGCCGATCATCTACACCGTACCGCTGCAGCTACTCGCCTATCACGTCGCGATTCTCAAGGGAACGGATGTGGATCAGCCGCGCAATCTCGCCAAGAGCGTCACGGTCGAATAGTCATGTTTGACCACGTCAAGTTCGGCGTCAGCGACTATGCAGCGAGCAAAGCGTTCTTCCTCAAGGCACTTGAACCGCTGGGCATAGCGGTGGTCTCGGAAGGGACGCCGACCTACGGAATTGAGCTGAGCCGGGACGGGAAGGCTTCATTGTGCCTGTGCCAGACCACGGAGGCGCCGGCGCCGCTACACCTGGCGTTCAGCGCTGAGAATCGCCAGCAGGTCGAGGCTTTCTATCGCGCAGCCCTGGCGGCGGGTGGCAAAGACAATGGTGCCCCGGGTCTGCGCCCGCAGTACCACGCGAATTACTATGCAGCGTTCGTCATCGGCCCGGACGGGCACAACATCGAAGCGGTATGCCAGGAACCCGAGGCCTGACCGTGCCATCGAAGGGACGCACACCAGCAGGTTTCCCGCACTGGCAGCTGACCTTCCTGCCCGACCTTGGCCATCGTTATCCTCACTCCACTGATCTATGACGCATCGAACCGCCGCCTGCAGTTGTGGCCAGCTTCAGGCTCAGGTCACCTCCAACCCGGTTCGGATCTCGGTCTGTCACTGCCTTGCCTGCCAGCGCCGAACAGGCAGTGTCTTTGGCGCTCAGGCACGTTTTTCTTCAAGTGCAGTCTCGATCAGCGGCACGAGCAACGAATTTGTGCGGGTCGGAGATGAAGGGTCGCGCATCACGTTCAGGTTTTGTCCTAAGTGCGGCTCGACCGTGTACTACACCGCCGAAGGTCTTGAGGGCTTTATCGCGATTCCGGTCGGCGCGTTTGCAGACCCGAAGTTTCCAGCTCCCGCGGTCTCGGTCTACGAGGAACGCATGCACTGCTGGATCACCATGCCGCCAGACATCGAGCACATGGGTTAAGAGTCAGGGATCGCTCCTGATCGCGTCCTTGTCTGCTCCAAGACACGGTGTACGGCGGCAACGTCCGCTGCGTCGCGGAGTTGCCCGGCGCGTTTCGTCGCTGTAACCCCTGCAGACATTGCGCCTAGCGTGCAGGTTCAGTTCCATAGTGTGTGTCCGAACGGGTATTCTTCAGTGGAAGAATTAGTCCAATCGGGGGCTCGCGCAGCGGATCATGCCGATTCATCTTAAAGAGGCGGCAGCCTGCCTGATGCTGCTCGGGCTGGTGGCGGGGCCGGTGGCGTACGCGCAAGTGGGCAAACCCACCGCCGAGGAGTTGAACCGCCGCAACAACGGACCCGGGCCGGTGCCAGGCGCGGCGCGTGCGAATCAGGTAACGCTCTCCGATGAGCCACCCTCGAGCGATCCCCGCGATTTCTCCGGCACGTGGCGTGCCGGACGACCCGGTGGTCCGGCGGGTGCGGGCGGCCCTCGTCCCGGTGGCCCGCCGGGTGCGGGACCGCCGGGCGGTCCCCCTGGCGCGACGAGTGGCGGCAAACTCTCGCCGCGCGTGGTGTGCGTGCCGCCGGATGGCACGACCGCGGGTATCGATGGGCCGTTGCTGATCGTGCAGAGCGCCGGCCAGATCACCTGGGCGGCTGAAGAGATGCATTCGATCCGCCGCATCTATCTGACGGGCTCATTCACTCCGGATTTCAAACCCAATTTCCTCGGCGAAGCCATCGGCCACTGGGACGGCAACACGCTCGTGGTCGAAACGCGTGGACTCAAGGGCCTGCCCGCAGGTGCGCGCATGATCGAGCAATGGAACAAGAGTGCTGACGGGCGGCAGATCCAGATGAGCATTCAGCAGCAGGATGCGAGCGGTGTTGCCTTGGGTGCGGCGCGAACCCAATTGCTCAACTGGGCGCCGGGCGACAAACTGCTCGAATGGATGTGCGAGGACTACAACGATGAGTGGCTCCCGGGCGGCCAGGATTACAACGATCAGGTGAGTCACTAATGCGCAGGCGGGTTGCAGGAATTTTCCGGCTGGGCGTAGCGGCACTGTGCGGCGCATGGCTGAGCCTGGCGCTCGCTGCAGACAATCCCGAGGAGGCACTCAATGGGGTTTGGGCGCCGACCGCTGCGGTAGGGCACCCGCTACTCGACAGTCAGGGCCTCATGCCACCGCTACTGCCTGCAGCGCGGGTCCTGTACCAGCAACGCCGCACGCAACTGGCGCGCGGCGACAGCTCGTTCGACTTGAGCGTCAAGTGCAAGCCGATGGGTTTTCCGCGGGTGCTGTGGGATGGGGGTCCCTTCGATCTCCAGATCCAGCCCAAGCTGGTGTTTCTCGGCTATACGTGGAACCGCAATCACCGCACCGCAGATGTCGGCACCGGCGCGCCGGCGCCGCAGATCCCGCGCTACTACGGTACATCGATCGCGCGCTGGGAGGGTAGTGCGCTGGTTATTGAATCCGCCGGCTTTAAGGACACGACCCTGCTCGACAGCAGCGGGCTGCCGCACAGCGATCAGCTTGCGATCAGCGAGCACTACAGTCCGGATGCCTCAGGTCATAATCTTGAGGTGCGCCTGCGGTTGAGCGATCCGGTCTATTACCAAAAACCCTGGAATGTCGTGCTGCACTTTCACAAGGTCCCGGACGGCCGCATTCTCGAGGATGTCTGCGAGCAGCATGCGCCTTTCTACAAAGGCCTGTTCCCGGGCAACGACTGATGTGAGAAGCCCGCGCCAATTTTCGGGCGCGGGTTCGGTACAATTTCAGCGCAGCGACGGATCCGGCGTGCTGACTTCCGAGGGCTGGCGGCGCTGATAGAGAAACATAATCAGATTGGCCACGCCCACGGCGAGCGGAATGAGCCCATACCAAGCGCCGCTCTCATTCTCCAGCCGCATGGCGACTGTGACGCCGACACCGATAAAACCCCACACCAGTCCGCGGCGCAGGTAGTCCGAGGGTAACCGCCCATGGCGCTTGCCCTGGAACAATTCAGGCGGCAGCGCGGCCACATCGACACCCTTTTCGATGGCTGCCATCCGCTCTTTATGGTGCAGCTCAAAAATCTCGCGCTTCTTGCGATAGTCCAGCCACATACCGATTATCCCCATGCCGATACCCATGACAATGGCAATGATCGGTATCATCACGCCCAATACGCTTTCAATCGAGGAATGTGCTGCAACGGCTACCTGGGCCACTGAATCCGGGCTGGCGTCCATACTGATCTCCTGAAGTTAAATCTGCCTGTCCCGACTGATACCTCCTTACCGGGCTGGCGGTTTCAGCGTGGGCAGGAAATGACCAAAATAAGCCGGTACCCGCCCAAACCGGAGTCCCGCAGGCCGGGTATAAGGGAGAGAGCAAGGAATCCTCTGTGCAGCAGCTGGCCACGGCCCCAGACACCTCCCCGGACGGCCGGGTCCTCGAGCTTCTGCGTGCGGGGGACGCGGCCCGTGCCTTTGATTGCCTGGTCGAACACTTTGAAGGCAAGGTCTACCGGCTGTGCCGGGCGATCCTGCGCAATCCCGGGGAGGCCGAGGATACGGCCCAGGACTCGCTGATCCGCATCTGGAAGGCCTTGCCCCGCTTTGATGGCCGGGCGGCGCTCTCGACCTGGATCTACGCCATCACCCGCAACCGTTGCCTGACCGCAATCGAGCGGCGCCGGGACCTGCACTCGCTCTCGGATACTGCCATTGAGCTCGAGGCAGATGCAGCCTCGGCAGTGGTCGAGAAAGATCCAGAGGATCCACTCGCCCTGCTGCGTGAGCTCGCTGAAGGACTGCCGGAACGCTACCGGCGGGTCCTGATACTTTTCTACTATGAGGAGCGTTCCGTGTCGGAGGTCGCTGCCCTGCTGGGCATTCCCGAGGGTACGGTGAAGACCAACCTCCATCGCGCGCGCGCGTTGCTGCGTGAGCAGCTCGAGCGCCACGGGCTGAACGATCTTTCGATGTGGCTGGAGACAGGAACATGAAGAATGCAAAACCAGACGATGACTCCCTGGACCAGGCACTGGCTCGGGCCCTCGTGCCGCCGCAGGTACCTGCGGGGTTCCGCACGCGGCTGCTAGCTGCGCTGACGCACGTCAGTGCGACGGATCTGGCGATACGCCGCAGTCTGCTCGAGCGCGAACATCGTGAGCTGCTGCAGCAACTGCAAAGCGACTCCGTCCGGCTGCGCTGGCGGACCGTGGGCTACCTGGTCGGGGGTGCGTTCGCGGCCGGTGTGGGTGTAGCGATAGGAATGCCCTGGATCCGCGCCACTTTCGGTTCGGGGAGCGATCTGGTCATGCTGCTGGTCTGGGCGGGACTTGGGTTATTGATTGGTGGAGTCAGCTGGGTGCGCCGCAACGGTCTGCCGCAATGGATTCCCTAGCGGCTCCATCCACCTGAACTATCCGGGGGGCAGAGCCCCTGGCAGTTTGCCGATCAGCTCAAGCGGGCTCGGCGTTCCCGCCGCAGAGCTACCGAGGACGTGCGTGTAGATCATGGTTGAGTTCACATCGTAGTGGCCCAGCAGCTCCTGGAGACGACGGATATTCACGCCCGAATCGAGCAGATGCGTTGCAAAGGAGTGCCGCAGCGTATGGGCCGTAACGTGTTTCGGTATCTGAGCCGCCCGCGCAGCCCGGGATAGCGCGCGACCAATCCGCTGTGGATGCAGATGATGCCGTCTGCGTTGACCTGAGCGCAGATCCGTCGACAAAAGCGGCGCGGGAAATACCCAATGCCAGGCCCAGCTCACGCCAGCTCGTGGATACTTGCTAGCCAAAGCATCCGGCAGGAATACGCCTGGTAGCTGCCGTCGACGATCGAGCTCCCAAACAGCGTGCGAGCGTGATAGCTGAACGCGCAGTTGCGCAACCAGTGGCTTTGGCAACATCACCACGCGATCCTTATGTCCCTTGCCGCTGCGGACGATGATCACGCCCCGGTCAAAATCCAGATCCTTCACCCGCAATTCCAGACCTTCTGCGATTCTCAGACCCGCACCATAGAGCAGTGAAGCAATGAGTTGGTGCTCTGGATCCACGGCGTTGAGCAGCCGAGCGACCTCTTCACGCGACAGCACGACCGGCACGTAGGCTTTGCGCGCAGGTCGTCCGATCTCACTCATCCACGGCAGTTCTTGCGATAACACCTCTCGATAGAGAAACAACAGCGCCGCAAGCGCCTGCCTGTGGGTCGAAGCAGCAGCATGCTGCGTCTTCACCAGATCCGTAAGAAAGGCCACGACGGCAGCACTGCCCAGCTCTCTTGGATGTTTCAGACCATGGAACTTAACAAAACGCCGCACCCAATAGACGTAGGCTTTCTCGGTTCGCGGGCTGTAGTGGGCATAACGGATACGATCCCGCAGCTGGTCAAGCAGGCGAACGGGGCGCACAACCGGGTGAGTAGACAACTGCATGATCGGTGAGTACTGTCGGTCTGTGCCATGGAATGGTCAAAGCCCATAACCCCTCAAAACGTACAGAAAGGGGACCTGTCACGGGTTATCTCTTACCAGGGAGGTTATCTCGCATGCCTACAGCCGTTATTTGGTTATCTTGTGCAAGCTAAAACCAGTTAGAGAGCAGATGAATAGGTCACTTCGCCGACTCTCCACTGTGCTTCTAGTATTCGGGGCAATCGCGGCCATTGGCGTCGTTACGGCACCTTGGCAGGCGCCGCTCCCACCACGCCTCCTTCGCACTGCCCCAAGCGTAGCGAGCTGGCTAATTTGGGGCGCCCAGCTGGCGAGTTGCGCCTGCACCTTGGTGTGTGGGTATGCGCTGCGCCGGACGCGCCCTTGGGCGCCAGTCGCATACGCTTGGTTTGTGGGAAGTGCGCTCGCTACTGTGCTGGTATATAGCTTCGTAGTGGCCGTGTTCAAACCCGTGGTGTCTATTGTGATTTACTTGGTGTTGATGGGGCCACTTTTCTATTGGGGCTGGCGAATTGTGCGAAGTGCCTTCGGCAGGCGGAGCTTGAATGCTCTCTAACCACCCTCTACGGAGTTCCCCGTCAATAGGTGGCGATTAGTTTTCGATCCGATGATTTGTGGTGGATCACGGCCTTGGCGGAGACGCGAGCGGAGGGAGCGAGCTTGAGGAATAGACTGCATCTCTCTACGCGGCCTTGATGGATGAAGCACGAGCCTTCTCCGGGCCAAGATAATAGTCGCGCACGGTGTCCTCATTCGTTTAACGGCGACAACGCGCAGGCCACGATCAATGGACTGCGTTGGAATGCGACGCCAGGTGGTTAGCCAGGTTTTCACCGTACTCGGTCTGACCTCGTTCTCGATCTTGCTTCGCGTCTTGCTGGTGGGATAGGAACTTGATTCAGGCGGCCACAGTAGAGCGCTGGGGCGTGTGGCGTCGCCAGGCATTGGGATCGTAAGATTCGCCGTGGGCCAGGATGGCCCAGAGGATGCGCAGATGTTTGTTGGCGATGGCGACCAGGCTCTTGTGGTAGCCCACCCTGCCATGCAGCGAAACGATCCATTGCTCGAGTCGGGAGCGGCGCAGTGGTTCTCGCTTGAGTGCGACCTGCAGTGTCGAGCGCGCTCCTTGGGTGAGCAAACCGCGCAGATAACTGTCTCCGCGCTTGGTGATCTGACCCAGGCGCTGCTTACCACCGGAGCTGTTCTGCCTCGGGACCAATCCGGCCCAGGCGGCCAGTTGCCGTCCGTTCTTGAAGTCTCTCGCATCGGAGATTGTCGCGAGCAATGCACTCGCGGTGAGCTCTCCGACGCCGGTGACATCGCGCAGCCGCTTGGCGCTCTCGCTGTGACGAACATGGGCGTGGATTCTGGTGTCGCAGTCAGCAATGCATTGTTCGAGCCGACGCAGATGCTCGAGCGTGCTCGAAAGCATGGGTCGGAACAGCTCGGGCAGCCGAGGATCTTCAGACAGCTGCGGCAGCTGGCGGAGCAGAACCGAGCTGGAGCGTCCGACCCACACGCCGAACTCGGCCAGCAAGCCACGCACGCGGTTGAGCAGCGCCGTCCGATCGACGATGAAGCCCGAGCGGCTCCGATGCCAGGCGAGCATCGCTTGTTGCTCGATCGACTTCACCGACACGAAGCGCATGTCGGGCTGACGCACGGCCGTCAGGATCGCCTGCGCATCGTTCCGATCGTTCTTCGCACCCTGGCTCTTGCGAAACGGCACCACGAACTCAGGTGCCATCAACCTCGGGCTATGGCCGTGACTTGCCAAGAAGCGCGCCCAGTGATGCGCCGTGCTGCACGCCTCCATGCCGAAGGTACAGGCTGGCAGCGTGGCCGCCCAGCGAGCAAAGCCTTCAAAGCTCAGCTGTTTGAAGTACTGAGTGCGCCCCTGAGCATCCCCAGCACACACCACAATCACCTCTTTTGCCAGGTCCACGCCGACGGTAGTAATCTCGTTCATAAGAGTTCCCCTTCTCTGGTTCAGATTGATCTCGCAACTCAATCTTGGCACTTTGATGCCGTGTGGCCCACGCCACTTCAGGGACGGGGAACTCCCTTATATTCGTTGGAGCGGACGCGATCATGAATAAAGTGCTATTCCAGATGTGCGGGCGGCGCGCCGCTCAACGGATCAGTTAGGTCTACTTGAACGCGCTGCTAATACCGGCACTTCTTATCTTAGGTTTCCTTGCGGGGAGCCTGTTCTCGTTTTACCTCATGCGTTGGTGCGCGCTTGTGTTCACCTCGACTGCTAAACACGGCGGTGACTTCCTCGGCCCCCCGCGGCGGCGGATCGTCTGGGCTTTGCCCTTTGTAACGCTCCTTCATCCAGCGCCATACATATTTTGCTTGGTGGCTCTCGTTGCCTTCAGGCAATTTCACGGTCCAAGCGCTTCTGCGTGGCTCTGGTTCTTTGGTGCGTTTGGTGCTTCCGTGCTACTTAATGGCTTCAGGACCGCTTCGATAATCCTAAAGCTGCGCCGCAAACGAACATTGACTTCGTAGACCTAACTACCCGTTGGAGCGGACGCGATTATGAATAAAGTGCGATTCCAGTTAGCTACGCGGCGCACCGCTCAACGGATCAGTTAGATTTCCGATTCGTGTATTAATTTGCTTTGAATCATCAGCGAGTGGCAGTAAGCAGCCCTTCGTCTACGCGGCTCACATGCGAGTGCCAGTGACGGGCGCGTGGGTCTCCAGGTCGCGACGCGGATCAAGCTCTGCACTGCTGGCCGATTCAATCGACAAGTCGGGGGTGCCTGGGCGGGTGCCGCTTCGGTAGGACACCGGCCAGCTGCTGCGCTTAGGTCTGCCACCTCAACGGGCCGCGAAGCCGAGCAGCTTCGGTACGGGAGCCGCTCCTATAGCAGCCAGATATTTGCCTTACTGCACTTGCGGTGTAATGCTCCGCTCAGCGCTGCAAACCAAGGATCGGGTGAGTGCCAATAAACATAATCGTCAAGGATCGAACGCTTCCGGCGGAATCTAACTACTCGTTGGAGCGGACGCGATCATGAATAAAGTGCAGTTCCAGATGTGTCGGCGGCGCGCCGCTCAACGGATCAGTTAGACACATGCTAAATCTCAAGTGTCCCAACTGTGGCGCACCGCTTCAAATACGTCGCGACGTCTCACTACCGAGGCCTCCGCTCGTATGCCAGAGCTGTGGGGTAGGGCTGCGCCTTTGGATTTCCCGTTCAAGAGGCGGCTCAAATCGCCACTGACACCGTAGAGTCATACCTTAGACGAGAATCTGCAGCCCTGAGCGTAGTGTTTTGTTGCTTTTCAGCTGAACACTTAGCCGTGTATCGAAGAATATTGCGAGCCTCGGCGTCTAACACCCAGTTAGAGCGGACGCGATTATGAATAAAGTGCGATTCCAGTCGGAACTGCGGCGCGCCGCTCAACGGACAAGTTAGAAATCCAAGCACACGGGATGAAGCGCCTTGCTCTACTGCTCATTAATTTCTACCAGCGCCACCTCTCGCCCCGCAAGGGCTACTGCTGCGCCTATCGCACACTTCACGGTGGATACAGTTGCTCTCACTTCGGTTACAGGGCGATCGGTCGCTGCGGCATCTTCACGGGCGCGCTCCTCTTGAAGCGGCGCTTCATCAAATGCACCGCTGCGTTTCAGGCGCTTCCGCCACGGCAAGCGAGGCGCCGTGGTTCGCAGCTACAGAGTGGACATTGCGACCTGCCAGTTGGAGACTGCCACCTTGGACATGCCGGTGGTGAAGGCTGACATTCGACTGGAGCAAAACAAATGACACCTAACAACCGTAGGAGCGGACGCGATCATGAATAAAGGGCTATTCGGGCTTTATTGGCAGCGCGCGGCCCAACGGATCAGTTGGACCATTTATTCTTAATGATCCGCCTACCTCCACCGCTGCGATATCTGTCAAATCTGGCGCCGGGCAAAGTTGCATTATGGTGTTACCTAATCTGGTACCTGGTAACGGTCATAAGGCATTTCGATGCTTCACCAGGAATTTGGCTCAGCTCGCTAGGCATCAGTGCCATTGTTGGTATTGCTCTGCTATTGAGCGTTCAAAGCAAAATCCGGCCTCGGCAACGCTCGTGGCAGACCTTCCGACTGTTCGCTATGCCATTCTGCGTATCAAGCTTCTCCGCACTCATCAAAGGCCAAGGGTACTTTCTTGTCCTGCCGTCTCGGCCAATTGAACTTTTCATTTCGCTTGCTCTTTGCGCCGCCTTTGTATTAATTGTTTACGCCCTCAAGAAAACTCAACGGGGTGCTCGTGCTTAGCTACTCGCAGGAGCGGACGAGATCGTGAATGAAGTGCGATTCCAGAAGTGTCGGCGACGTGCCGTTCATCGGAACAGTTAGGCGACGGAATCACAGTGGCGGATCCGGCCTGGCAATTTCTCACGTCCGCACCAAACCTGGTGGTGGCACGTACATTCATAGATTTTCTTGAGGCTGGTGGCGTTCCATGCCAGATTGTCTCGGGTCCCACTCTGCTCGGGGAGTGCCAGGACTGCTACATCATTGTTATGGCGCCGCTGCTGCATCGAGCGAAGTGGCTATTGGCGCAGGGTACGTTTACAGACGAAGAGTTGACGTTTCTGGCCACCGGAGCGTTCGTTAGTGACGACACCAATGAGCGGTGATCGCAGCCAGGTGGCAGACGATAATCGTCCGGGCTCTCGCGACCAGTTGGAGCGGACCCGACCGTGGCTAAAGCGCTCCTCAGATAAGTCGGCGGCGCGCCACTGAACGGATCAGGTAGGCTCAAGAGTTCATAATGATGGGCACCGAGTGCGTCTTCTGCGAGATTTTGGCGGGTCGCTCGCCGGGAGACATCGTCTATGAGGATGATCTGACTGTCGCTCTTGTTGATCCACGCCAACACAATCCCGGACATGTATTGGTCATCCCGCGGCGGCACATTAGCGACGTACGGCACCTTGATCCACGATCTGGCGCCGGGCTGATGAACGCGTTGGTAAGGATCGCCAGAGCGGTTGACCGGGCTTTCCCTAACGAGGGCATGAGCTTGTGGCACTCTGTGGGTCCCGCTGCCTTCCAGGAAGTGCCTCATATGCACATGCATGTGCACCCGCGGCGACTTGGCGACGGCTTGTTGCGTGTCTATCCTGGTCCACCTACTGACGCAGATCTGATGACTCGCGCGTCGTACGCTGAGCGCCTTCGTCGTGCACTTGAGCACGAGCTGTTCTAGTCGGTTGCGCCTCAGGTGTTATGCCGCACATGCAATTCCGCCGCGCCCAAGCGTTATGAGGGAGCGAGACAGTGACTATTGAAGGATTTCGTCGGCTGGCCCTGAGCCTTCCGCAGACCTCTGAGAGCGCCCACATGGATCATCCCGATTTTCGCGTCTCCGGAAAAATATTCGCCACGCTGGGCTATCCTGAGGCCAAGTGGGGCATGATCAAGCTGACGCTTGAGCAACAAAGAACGCTCGTTGCAAGGTACCCCAGAGTGTTCGAGGCCGTCGCGGGCGGATGGGGACGTCGTGGTGCAACCAATGTGCGGTTGCGCTACGCCACGGCGAAGATTCTCTTACCGGCGATGAGGCAGGCCTGGAGGAACTCAGCCTCGCGCCGAGTCCAGAATGAATGAGTTTCTGGTCCCGGGAGGCGCCTACCCGCAGGCGGGTGGCGAATACCGGCAGCAGCATCTGGACCTAAGTATCGTGCAGAAAAACACCGACAAGGCCTATTGGTTTCGTGCCCGGCGCAGCGGCCGCGGTTGGGGACTGCCGAGCTCGGCGCCGGGCTGGCTATTTTTCTTAGGCTGGTTTGCCGTGTTGATTCTCTTCATCGTGCGGCTCCTGCCACAGCAGCCGTTCGAATTCATCATCACGCCGGCCCTTTGGAGCTCGATCTACATTCTCGTCTGCTACACCATGGGCGAGCCCATGCTACCGAGACCCGGCAATGACAGTTAACTCACGCCTCCTGTTCGAGCGAGTTCGAGCCAAGCGCCTGGGCGGCGGTCTATAGAGGAATCGAGATGCTGCAACTCAGACCCAATTGCGAATGCTGTAACCGCGATCTGCCGGCAGATTGTGCCGATGCGCTGATCTGCTCGTTTGAATGCACGTTCTGCTCCGATTGCGCGCGAACGCTTCTGCAAGGGCGCTGCCCGAACTGTGGCGGCGAACTGCTGCCGCGTCCGCGCCGAGCGGCCCCGGCGCTTGCGAAATACCCGGCCTCCGCCGAGCGCGTCCTGCGACCCGCCGGTTGCACGCCCCCGCTGTGAGCGCCAGAAGGCGTTGCGCGGAGCTTCGGAATCGCGCCTGCGATACTTAACTTGTCTCCGCGCCGAGCTTCGACGTAGGCTTGCCCGCGACCCGCTGCCGCTCCGGATGGAGCACGGGTCACTGGACAAGAGGACTTGCAGGCTCAGGATGGGCCCGGGGGATTTCAAATTGGCAACGGATTGCCTGCGACGCCGACTCAAGTACGCGCTGCTGAGGGGGACGCCCATCAAATTGCCGGTATCACCCTTCGAGCAGTTGCATGCGAAGGCAGGCTGTATTGTCGTGACGCCCAAGGTTGCCGCGCCGCACGACCTGTTCCTGCCAGGAAAGCCTCTGATGCGTGCCCGCCGTCACGGCCGTCCAGGCCAGGGGTCGCGCTGCCACCCCAACACTCGACGGTCCTCGGCCCGGAGGCGCTCATGAAGCGCCAGCCGTGCGGCCTTTTGCCCTTTCGGTCAGCTCAAGCGGACTTTCCACTCGTTCGATGAACAGCGACGGGATTGCCGGGATACTCGCGATATTCGCGGTGTCCCTGCTGGGGGCCTGTCAGCGTAATCGGACCGGCGATGCGATCAGCTGCCCGTTCTCCGATGCCGACTACAGCCGGCAGATTGCTGAAGCCCGGGACTGGGATGCCCTCTACACCCTCTACAAGCTCGACTCACCCCGATGCCCGACCGCCATCGCGCAGGCCAATTACTCGCGCAAGCTGGTGCTGCTCTTCGCACGGCGGTGGCAGGACCTGCCGGCATTTGCCAAGATCGCCCAGCACGATCCGGCGCTGGTGGGGTTCGTGTACGGCCACATCAATGAGAAGGCCGACGCAGCGAGCCTCAAGCAATTGCTTGAAAACGCCCGCACGCAGTGCCCGTCCGGGGCCAGTGCATTTTGCGAGCAGCTGGTCTGGCGGGCGCAAGCGGCCCTGATCGCCCAGGGTCTCTCGACCTAGCCGCCGTCACCTGCTGCGTGTGAAACTTGCCTTCTGTGGCATGGCTTCGAACGCAGGGATTAGGGCGATGCCCGCAATGACCATTTTGAGGTACTCATCGCGGTGAATGGCCCTGCCGCCAAGCCGCCGGCAAGTGGCTATTCGGGCACACCGCTGGCCCGCAAGCTCGGGATCGTGCCGGGCACGCAGGTGCTCGCGAGGCAGGCACCGGAGCAATATCGCCAATGGCTGGAGCCGCTACCGCAGAGCGTGATCTTTGCGCGCCGCCTGAGCGCCGCGGTCGACGTGATCCACCTGTTCGTCACCCTGAAGTCCACCTTGCAGCGTGAACTGGTGAGGCTGCGCGGATCGATCCGCGCCGATGCCGCGGTCTGGGTGTCCTGGCCCAAGAAGGCAGCGAAGCTGCCAACCGATATCAGCGAGGACACGATCCGCCAGGTCGCGCTGCCGCTGGGCTTTGTGGATGTGAAGGTCTGCGCAGTGAGCGAGGTGTGGTCTGGCCTGAAGCTTGTCATTCGCAAGGAACTACGCGGCTAGATCCGGGCGCACTTCGGATAGCCGGGAGCAGGATCGGCCGTGGCATAGAATGCCGCATGGGGGTAGCGCCAGTTGCGCTACCCGGCCCGAGTCCATTCCGATGAGAGGAGCCCCGACGTGACTACACCTATTCGTTCCTCACGGGATGTCATCATCCGTACCGAAGACTGGGCCGGTGCGCGGCATTTCTACGCCACCGTCCTGGGATTACCCGTCACCCACGAGGGCGAAAAACTGCTCGGTTTCGAGACCGGGAGCTTCTGTCTGTATGTGGAACCGGGCCCAGCCCACGCCGCCGTGTTCGACTTTCTGGTGCCCGACGTTCAGGCCGCGAAGCTCCGCCTGGTTGCTGCCGGCTGTGTCGTCCTTGAAGAGGATGCCACGGTGCCGCGCTGTTACCTGCGCGATCCGTTTGGACTGGTGTTTAATCTCGGGCATGCGGCCGCCCGCTGACACGGGTGTGAGCTGGATGGCCGGTACTTCTGCGCTCAACGCGCGCCGTCGATAATCCTTCGCTCACTTCAGGAGTGCGCACCTTAAGGCGCAGGCCACGCAGGAGCTAAGCGCCGAAACGCCCGCGCGCGCGCGCCTGGCAGCGCTGATGCGTTGAGGTTCAAAATCAGGAGTATCCTAGCGCCCGTGCGAGGTCCCACCGGGCGCAAGTGAGATGTCTGGGGTACGCGCCGAAACTCTACCCAACGCCTCTGCACGGAGCCGCTGACCATGGCGCAATTCCAGCTTGCCCAGCTTAATGTCGCGCGCATGATGGCGCCGCTCGAGGCGCCGGTGATGGCCGGATTCGTGGCACGGCTCGAAGAAATCAATCAGCTGGCCGATGCGGCACCGGGCTTCATCTGGCGGCTACAGACCGAGGAGGGCGATGCGACGGCGCTCAGGCCTTTCGCTGCCGACCTGCTGGTGAATCTGTCGGTCTGGGTGGACCTGGAGTCGCTGGCCAAGTTCGTGTATCGGACCGCACACTCGGAGCTGCTGCGACAGCGGCGCAGCTGGTTCAGCCAGGAACCGGAGGCGACGATGGTCCTGTGGTGGATCCCCAGTGGCGATGTGCCGACGATCGATCAGGCTGCGGAGCGCCTCGCGCTGCTGCGTCGCCACGGCCCGACCTCGCGCGCCTTCACATTCCGCCAGCCCTACGCCCAGGATGGCACGGCTTAAGCTGCTCGAGCCGCTCATTTGCTACGCGCTTGGCCCGTGACTGATAATTGCACTGCCCGAGGATCCGCCTGGGGATCCGGCCGCGAGGAGCGGCCCATGCCGCCGATCCTTAAGGGAGAGATTGAACTTCATGCGCTACCTGCTCATCGCCGCCACGACCCTGCTGCTGACGCCAGTGTTCGCCGCTGACCCGCTCGCGGCCAGCGACGAGGAGTTTGCAGCCGCCTTCCGCTGCCCTGAGACGCTGGCCGATGATGCGGAACGCAACCGGGCCAATGATCAGTTCTCTGCCTGGATCCATGCCCACCATGCCAATTGGAGCCTGCAGCAGATTCTGCAGTTTCGCTCCTCGCTCCTCAGCACCCACAGCTGCCAGACCGCCCTGACGCACGTGCCGGAGCCCGCCGACGCGGGACACTAGGCGGGCGCGGTCAGGCGATGAGTGCGCTGCGCATCAGTCACACGCTGCGACCCGAGGATCTGGCAGTCGTGCACGATTACCTCAATACCCAGGCCTACTGGTCGCGTGGCATTCCGCTGGCCACGCTGCGCGCCGCCATCGCACGGTCGCTGTGCTTTGCAGGCTATCGTGACCAGACGCTGGTGGCCTTCGCACGCGTCATTTCCGACTATGCGACCTTTGCCAACCTGGTCGATGTCTTCGTGCTGCCCGCGCAGCGCGGCCAGGGCCTGGCGCGCGAACTGCTGCAGGCCGTCATGGGGCACCCGCAGCTGCAGGGCCTGCGCCGCTTCACGCTCGCGACCAGCGATGCGCACGGGCTCTATGCCAGGTTTGGCTTTACGCCGCTGGCCCGGCCCGAGCGCTTCATGGAACGCTACGATCCGGGCGTGTACGAGCGCGCGCCGTGAACCGGGCGCGCCGCCCGCTGCGATCAGAGCGGCACGCATGCCGCTGAGCGCACCGGAGCTCATCACGGCCCCGCGCCTGCAGATGCACCGGCTGCTCCGCTCCGATCTCGAGGGGCTGTACGCTGTCAACAGCGACCCGCAGGTCACCCAATACCTGCCGTACAAGGCGTGGACCTCATCGGCCGATGCCGAGGCCTGGTACCTGCGCATGGAGAAACTGCAGCAGGACGGCACCGCGATCCAGTGGGTGATTGCGCGCAATGACAGCCTGATGGCAATTGGCACGTGCCTGCTGTTTCGCTATGAGCAGGGCTCCGAGTGCGCCGAGCTCGGCTACGTGCTCGGTCGCGCCTACTGGGGGCAGGGCTGGATGAGCGAGGCCCTGGGGGCCGCGATCAATTGGATCTTCAGCAGCACGCCGCTGCGGCGGCTCGAAGCCTATGTCGATGGGCGCAATGCGGCTTCTTCGCGACTGCTGAGCCGGATCGGCTTTGTGTCCGAGGGCACGCTGCGTGAGCGCTGGCAGGTCGGTACGGCACTGACCGATGCGAATATCTACGGCCTTTTGCGCCGTGACTGGCGGCCGCTTGAATCGGCGCCGCGCGCACCCGTTCCTGGCTGAGGAGCTTTCAGATCATGCAATTCGTGTACGACTATCTGTTCTTGCTGATGTGGGTCGCCTGGGGCCTGTACTGGCTGATCTCGGCGCAGGGTATCAAGAGCCCGGTGCGCCGCGAGTCCCGGCTTTCGCGCTGGCTGCACTTTGGTCCGCTGATCGTGGCGGGCTGGCTGCTGTCGGATACGAATCACTTCTGGCCGCTGCTGTCGGAGCGCTTCATGCCCCGCACCGAGCTGACATTCTGGATTGCAGCGACCATCACGGCTGCCGGCCTGTTGTTCTCGGTCTGGGCGCGCCGGCACCTGGGGCGCAACTGGAGCGGCAGCGTGACGATCAAGGCCGATCACGAACTGATCACCACCGGTCCGTACCGGCTGGCGCGCCACCCGATCTATACCGGATTGCTGCTGGCGTTTGCTGGCAACGCGCTGATCGTGGCCGAGTGGCGCGGCGTGCTCGCCTTCGCTATCGCGTTCCTGGCGCTGTGGCGCAAGCTCAAGCTCGAGGAGCGCTGGATGCGCGAGCAGTTCGGCCAGGCCTATAGCGACTACGCCAAGCGCGTTGCCGCACTGGTGCCGTTCCTGCTGTGAGCGGCCTACGCGCGGCTTCGAGCCTACTTGGGCAGCTCCTTGGTGCTCCAGCCGCCGCCGAGCGCCTCGATCATCGCAATGCTGGTGGTAAAGCGGGTCTGCAGAACCGTCAGAGCGGTCTGTTCGGCTGAAAAGGTCGTGTTCTGCGCAGTGATGACGCTGCTGTAGGGTACGGTGCCCGCCTTGTACTGATTGAGTACCAGCCGCTCGGCTTCCTTCGCCATCTTCACGGTCTCATCTTCCACCGTGGCCTGCTGTTCGAGGATCCTGAGCGTCGCCAGATCATCCTCGACCTGCTGGAACGCAGTCAGCACCGTCTGGCGGTAGCTATCGACACTCTGATCGTAGACCGCGCGTGCCGCGGCGGTTTCGGCGCGCCGCAGGCCACCATCAAACAGGGACATCGCCAGCTCCGGGCCGAAGGACCAAACGCGATTGGAGGCAGTGAACAGGTTGCTCAGGGTGCTGCTCTGATAGCTGCCGGCGCCAGCCAAGGTCAGGCTTGGAAAGTAGGCCGACACCGCCACGCCGATCAGCGCATTCTCCTGCTGCATCTTGCGCTCGGCTTCGGCGACATCCGGACGGCGTTCCAGCAGTGTCGAGGCGAGCCCGGCAGGTACCGTCGGCACTTCGGTGGGCATCGCCGGCTCGGCCGCCACCGAAAACTCGGAGGGTACCTTGCCCACCAGCACCGCGATGGCATGCTCGAGTGTCGCGCGCAGGATGCCGGCGTTGATCTGCTGCGCCTGGCTCGCCAGCAGCTGGGTTTGCGCCGTTACGACATCGGCCTTGGCGGCGACGCCGACCGCATACTGGTTCTGGGTGATCTTGAGCGACTTCTGCTCATCATCGACCGTCTGATCGAGGATGCGCTTGAGCTCATCCTGCCCGCGCAGGTTGAAATAATCCTGGGCCAGTGTGGCCTGCTCGAGCAGGCGCGTGCCGGCCACGGCCGCGGCGGCTGACTGTGCCGCTGAGAAATTGCTCTCGACCGTGCGCCGCACCTGGCCAAAGACATCCAGCGTCCAGCTGGCG
>Ga0302326_10006979_pt1 | contig 25249 bp, 26 predicted proteins | sample Palsa_T0_3_FD_202264 | JGI IMG/M metagenome (GOLD analysis project Ga0302326, IMG submission 202264) | Peat permafrost microbial communities from Stordalen Mire near Abisko, Sweden - Palsa_T0_3 | ecosystem: Environmental > Terrestrial > Soil > Palsa > Peat permafrost | place: Sweden: Abisko... | reverse complement strand
CGTGTACGCCATCGAGAGGTCATCGCGAGTCTTGACCGGGACCGTCGCGTTGACCTCGATCTTGCCGCCGAGGTGCATCAGGAAGGTGCGGTCAGACACGCGCTCGACCGTCACGCCGTCCAGAGAACCCACCGCCTGCACCGCCGCCTCGCCGTGTGCCGCATCGACGCAGGCGACGGTCACGTCGCGCACCACCTCACCACGCTCCACCCGCACGAGGTCGATCGCACCGAGGATCGCGCCGGTCTCGCCGATCGCAGCGGCCACTCGCGCGAACGCCCCCGGCCGCTGCTGCAGCCGCACGCGCATCGTGATGCTGTAGGAGGCCGATGGTCGCAGGCCGGAGGTCGACGTCGTCGCTAGCGGTGTCTCCGGCATCGGTGTTCCTCCTGTATCCGCATCCTGATCATCGACTGGCAATCATCCACGACCGTCTGTGACCGGTCGCACCAACGTTGGGCGAGAAGCGGACGGTGCTCGGCGCCTGCCCGCTCGGGATCGCGAACGCTACACAGCCCGTGCGCAGCTCGCCCGCGGAGATCGCGTTCATGAAGTCTTGCAGCGGCGTCTGGCACTGCCCCGCGGGGACGAACACCGGAGCCGCCAGGCCGGCGGGCGAGAGCAGAGAGAAGTCGCCGGTGGCCGAGCTGTCATAACCGCCGGGACCCGCGTTTCGCACCGATACCAGGACGCCGACCGCCTTCATGCCCGGAGGCACCTTCGCGCCCGAACCGCGCAGCGGATCGATCACCGACCTCACGGTGACAATCAGCGTCGTCCCCGGCGCCGGCACGCGCTGAGCCGCGCCAACGCGCGCGCCGGGCCGGGAGGCGCGCGCGCGTCTACGCGGTGCCGGACGCGACGCGTGGACGGTCGCGGAGGTCGTGGACGTCGTCGAGGACGACGGTGTGGAAGCGGTGCCACACCCCGACAGGGGCACACCGCCGACCACGACCAGGAGCGCGAGGACGCCGGTCGTTGCGCGCGGGCGCACGGGTCGGAAGCGTAGCTCGCGCGCTCGTGCGCCGCGTCGCCGCGGCGAGCCCACCCGGCTCAGGCCGCGGCGGCGACCCGCCCGGCCAAGCTCAGTGCGGGTCGCGCGACCCGCCGAGCCGGATGTGCGCGATTTCGTAGACCGGCGGAGTGCGGGACTTCCTGGGCGGATGGCGCGGCCCGAACGCGATGCAGGCCAGGCGCAGCCGCCGGTTGGTGCGATCGCGCTCGATCTTCAGCACCATGCCGTGCGCGCCGCTGGCAGCCGGTAGGTACACCTTCACGCATTCCGCCAACCGCGTGCCGTCCGGTCCCTCCACCTCGCATCCGCGCACGTAGGCCAGCGGCACGCCGTGCAGCTCGAATTCGTCGCGCGCGGCCAGAGCCACCTCACGGCCGCGCTCAGGCGCTCGCGCGAGATCCTCGGCCCACACAGCGTCGTCGAACACGACCGGCGGCGTTCGCGCCGGCCGTCTGATCGGCGGCACGGCTACCCCTCGCCGTCGGGTGAAAGCACCGGTCCGTACTCTGCCTCGAACTCGGCCAGCGTCGCCGACTTGAGGTTATGCCGACGCCGGATCGCCTCGATCGAGGTGTCGGGCGCCAGCAGCACGCTGCCGTCTTCGTGGATCTCCGCCACGACGTAGTCTCCCGCCACTCCGGTCTCCGTCAATGTCACGCGCGCCTGGTTCATAGACGCGATTGTCTCATGGCGGCGGAACGAGCGCCGGAGCCGGGAGCTGCGAGCTATGCGGTCGGCGCCCCGGCCGTGCCGCCGGCGGTCGCCGTCGCGTGGTCGGCGCCGGATGCGTCCGGGCTCTCTTCGCTCTGAGGAACGCGGGTCAGGACCAGCAGCGGGCAGCGAGCCGTGTGGGCGAGCTGCTGTGAGGTGCTCCCATAGCCCAGCCGAGCGACCGGCCCGTACCCGCGTGAGCCGAGGACCAGCAGGTCCAGCGACGCTCCGTACAGCGCCAGCTCCTCCGCCGGATGCCCGTAAACGACGTGGGGCTCGACGTCGCCGAGCGCGGTGATTCGCTCGCGGGCCTGCTTCAGCAGGTCGTCGATCGAAGCATCGGGCCGACGCCGACCGCGGATGAAGAGGTGTCTGGGAATGAACACGGCCTCGAGCGCCGAGAGCTTGGCGCCATGCTCGGCCGCGAGCGTTCTCGCCACATCGAACGCGTGCCGACTCTGAGCCGAGCCGTCGTAGCCAACCCCGACCTCGCGCATCAGGGCCGGATGTTCCGAATAGCCGGCGGGCGCGGTGGCGACTGCGCAGGGGGCACCGACGAGCGCGTGGCGGGTTTGGTCCCCCACCAGGACCCGGCCGATGGCGCCGCGTCGAGTCGAGCCCACGATCAGCAGATCGGCGCCGAGCGCCTCGGCGACCTCGTGCAGGCCGCGTCCCACTGATGGCGCTCCGATCGGACGCAGCTCCGCCTCGACGCCAGACTCCTCGCGGGCTGTGGTCAAGAGCGCGAGCGCTCGGTCGTGCTCCTCCACCCGGTAGTCGGGATTCGGGCTGGGCACCGACATCGCATAACCGTGGTGAACGTGGGTGAGCGTGAGCTGACCGCCTTTGTCAACGAGGTGCTGAGCGAGCGCGAGCGCGTCCCGGCCACCCTCGTGCTCGTCGACACCAACGATGACGTTTTTGAACATCTCGTTTCCTCCTTGCGCGTGTGGCCACACCGTATGCCAGCGCCGCAATCGAGTCAATCGGCTAGTCCCGCGCGACCGAGCGCATTCTACGCAGAGCGCTCCCGGCCGAACCGCTCGCTCGCGGGTCGAGCGCCGCAGGGCGTCGGATCAGTGCTCCAACGAGCGCCGCGCCACGTAGTCCCCCAGCCGCTCGATCTCGGCGGCTCCCGGACCCTGCACCAGATGCTGGAAGTCCGGCCCCCGCAGCTCCAGGCGTCGCCTTAAGCGACCTCCCTGGACGCGCACCTCTGACAGGGTCTCGAGCGGATACTCCAGCACCTTTTCGTGCTCGCCGCGCGACGTCTGACCAAAGAACATCAGCCGCTCTGATGTCACGAGCAGATAGCCGGGGCGATCGTCGACCTCGGCCAGACGAAACACCGCTACCCCCTCCGCGTCGTCGAGGCTGACTCCCCAGTCGGCGAGAACCTCCGGCAGCGTGGCGTCTCGCCGGTCGCGCTTGGAGCCGGGAAGGAGATCGGTCAGCAGGGACAGCCGCTGCTTGCGGCCGCCGTCGAAGCGGTAGCCGCAAAAGCGGCATTTGCGCGCCGCCGCCAGCACTTGCTCGGCGCAGTCCGGGCATTGCTTGGATTCAGGCGTGACAGACATAGCGAAAGAGTCGCAGTTGTGGATCACCAGGGCGCGGGTGGCGATGGTAGCCGGACGGTCTGGGGAGTTCTCGCCTCTACAGTGCAGAGCGTGAACGTTGCGCGTCTGAACCGGTGAAGACACCTGTGAGCGACGAATCCCCGTGGCGGAGCGTCGAGGCCTGGCGGGAAGTCGTCCGCGACGCCGAGCGGCGCGGTGAGCTGTTGAGCGCGTTCGATCTGGCCGAGCGCGGATTGGCCGATCATCCGCACGATGTGTGGCTCGAGCATCGCGCGGTGCTCGCGCTGGCGCGCGCCGGCGCGACCGAGCAGGCGGCGCTGCGCTTTGACGAGTATGGATTGGACGCCGTCAAGCACACCGACGAGGACATCGCCGCACTCCAGGCGCGCATCGCCAAGGATGCAGCCCTCGCCGCCGGTGGTGAGCAGCGACGCCGCAAAGCCGCCAGCGCGGCGGCGGCGTACCGCGCGGTTTTCTCGCGCACCGGCGGTTACTACCCGGCGATCAACGCCGCCACGCTGAGCCTGCTCGCCGGCGAGGAGCAGCTCGCGGCGGAGCTCGCGCGCAGGGTGCTCGAGTTGCTGCGAGGCGGCGGCGAGCGCTCGTACTACGCAGTCGCGACCGAGGCCGAGGCGCTGCTGCTGCTGGGCGACGCAGGCGGCGCCCGAGACGCACTGCAGCGAGCCGCGCACCTGCACGGCGGCGACTTCGGCGCTGTGTCGACGACCCGTCGACAACTGCGGCTCGTGTGCGAGCTGCGCGGCATCGACCTCGACGTGCTCGCCGCCCTGACCGGCCCCGCGGTGGTGCACTTCTGCGGGCACCGGATCGCGGCCGCCGGAGAGGCAGGGCGCTTTCGCGCCAGCGACGAGGAAGCTGTCGCGACGCGGATCCGCGCGGTGCTACGGCGCCACGCCGCCACCTATGCGTATGGAGCGCTGGCCAGCGGCGGCGACATCCTGTGGGCAGAGGCGCTGCTCGAGTCCGGAGCCGAACTCCACGTCGTACTTCCGTTCGCTCGCGGCGAGTTCCTCGAGACCTCGGTCGCGCCCGCCGGCCGCGGCTGGGTGGAGCGCTTCGAGCGCTGCGTGTCGGCTGCGACCGCGGTCAGCTACGCAACCGAGGACGCCTATCTCGACGACGACGTTCTCTATCGGTACGGCTCGGAGCTCGCGATGGGCCTCGCGCTGTTGCGCGCTCGCTACCTCGAGGCCGACGTGCAGCAGCTCGCGGTGTGGGATGGCGACCCTCCGCTCGGTGCCGCCAGTACGGCAATCGACGTCGCCACCTGGCAGCGGCGAGGTCTGAACACGACGATCGTCACACCGGCTGGCGAGCTGATCGCCGAGGCGCCCAGCCTCCCTGCGCCGTTGGCCTCGGCTGGTTCGACGTCCGGACGCTCGGTCTGCGCGATGCTGTTCGCCGATGTCAAGGGCTTCTCCAAGTTGACCGACGAGGAGCTGCCGCGCTTCGCCGAGCACGTGCTGGGCGCCTTTGCGGCTGTCCTGCACCGCCATGCCGAGCACATCCTTCACCGCAACACGTGGGGCGATGCGCTGTACATCGTCCTGCCCGACGCGAGCCGGGCGGCTGTCTGCGCGTTGGAGCTGCAGGAGGCGATGGGCGCGATCGACCTCGCCGCCGCGCGGTTACCGGCACACCTCGCCCTTCGCCTCGGCGCGCACCTGGGCCCTGTGTTTCCGATCGTCGATCCGGTGCTGGCGCTGCGGTCCTACATGGGCTCCCACGTCAGCCGCACCGCGCGGATCGAGCCGGTCACGCCGCCGGGCGCCGTCTACGTGACCGAACCGTTCGCGGCTGCGCTCGTCCTCTCGGGGCCCGACGAGCTGATGTGCGACTACGTCGGCCATATGCCGGCCGCCAAGGACTACGGCCGGCTGCGGATGTACAGGCTCAGGGGATCGTTGCCGTCACCCGATCGGTGGTCATCGACTCCGGATTGACCATCACGGACTGGCTCGCGTCCGCGGCTCACGCTCCCAGGGCGCGGGCGATGACCATCTGCTGGGCCTCGTCAGTGCCTTCGCCGATGGTCAGGATCTTGGCGTCACGATACATGCGACAGACCGGGTACTCCTCGATGAAGCCGTAGCCGCCGTGGATCTGAACCGCCTCCTCGGCCGCGCGCACCGCCAGCCGCCCGGTCTTCAGCTTGGCCTGTGCCGCGGTCAGCGTGAACTGACGCCCATGGTCCTTGAGCACAGCGGCCTTGTAGGTCAACAGACGGGCGGCCTCGATCTCGCAGGACAGGTCGGCGAGCTTGGCCTGAATGGTCTGAAACTTCGAGATCGGCTGACCAAACGCCCGCCGCTGCTTGGCGTAGGCCAGCGCCTGATCGAGCGCGCCCTGCGCCAACCCGACCCCCATCGCGGCGACGCCGATGCGCCCGATGTCGAGAATGTGCAGAAACTGCTGGAGACCTCCGCCCCGCCGACCCAGGAGATTCTCCTGCGGCACCCGGCAGTCATCGAAGGTCAGCGGCCGGGTATCGGAGGCGTTCCAGCCCATCTTGCGATACGGCTCGCCGCACTCATAGCCGGGCGTGCCGGTCTCGACGATCAGGTTCGAGATCTCGCCCTCGGCGGTGCGGGCCGTGATGGCCACGTGCCCCGAAATCTCGGTGCCCGCATTGGTGATGAACTGCTTGGCCCCGTTCACGACCCACTCGCCGCCGTCCAGACGCGCGCGGGTTCGCACGTTGCCCGCATCGGTGCCGGCTTCGGGCTCTGTCAGTCCGAACGCTCCGAGCTTGCGCCCCGCGCACAGATCCGGCAGGTAGCGGGCCTGCTGCTCCGCGGAGCCAAAGACGTGGATCGGCTGGGTCCCCAGCGACGTGTGCGCGCACATCGTGATCGCCACCGAGGAGTCCACGCGAGCTAATTCCTCGACGGCGATCACATACTGCAGCGTCGTGCCACCGGCCCCCCCGACCGCCTCGGGAAACGGAATGCCCATCCAGCCCAGCTCTCCCATCTGAGCCACGATCCGATACGGAAAGGACTTCGTCCGGTCAAGCTCCTCCGCCACCGGCGCAATCTCGCCCTCGGCGAACTCGCGCACCGTGCGCCGCAGCAACTCGGTCTCGTCATCAAGGTCGAACAGCATCTGAGCAAACATAGACAACGGCGCTCCTCAAGTGCCGGCGCGCGGGGTGCGGATCTGCGCACCCCGATCGTCAGCCTCCCAGCGCGTAGGTCCCGATGTCGCTGTCGAGCGTGCCCTGAGAGTCGTATTGGCCGGTGTGCACGTAGACGACCTTCCCGACGCGGTTGATGTAGATCGTCGTCGGTAAGCCTTCCAGACCCCCGGGCAGGAGCGACTGAAGCTGCGGCGGGGTGGTCTGATAGCTGGGATAGCTGACTGGATGCTGGGCCAGGAACGACTGTGCATCCCCGGAGGAGTCACTCGTGTCGGCGCCGAGGAACGCGACCTGGCGGCCGTAGTGTGCCGACGCGCTCGCGAACAGCCCGAACTCCGAGCGGCACGGCGTGCACCAGGACGCCCACGCGTTGATCACCACCGGGTAGCCGCGCAGCGTGCGGATCCTGGCCTGCAGCGCTTGTGCGGAGCCGAGCAGCTGACTCGCCTGGTCGTGCAACGCGGCCAGCGGCGCCGGCGAGCCCGCGAGCTGATGCGCAGCGGCGGCGACGCTCGCGGGAGGCGCAGGTGCGTGAGCCAGCGCCGCCCGGACATCGCGGTCCAGTGCGGGGCGGGAGAGCACCCCCGAGGTATAGACCTCGTGGTACCAGAGGATGCGACCCGTGGACGAGGTGAGCACGAGCCAGGGCTCGCCCTGCACCTCGTAGCCGTCAGCCACTCGGCCGCTTTGATCGATCGCAACCGGGTAGGACAGTGGATGGGGCAGCCTGTCCAGGAATCGCGGCAGCGCCGCCGGAGACGGTTCGACGCTGCCCTCGTCGACTGCGGTGAGGGCGGGTAGGCCCGAGGCGCCGGCCGCGGACTGATACTGATCGAGCGCATCGAGCTGGCCGGCCAAGCTCGTGACCTCCTGATCCCAGGTGGCGAAGAACACGAACAGGCGCGGGGAGCCGCTAGGGCCCAGGGGGACTGTCCCGCCGCCCGCCCGGGGCAACGTCGCGCGGGTGGCGGGGCTGATTCCGGGAATCTGAGCGTAGGACAGCTTTGACTGAACGCTGGGGTGGCCGGGCAGGAGACTGGAGGCCTCTTGGGCCAGCAGCTGACCGAGCTGGCCGACCGCGGTATAGGACTGCTGGGTCATGTAGAGCTTGCGCAGCCTGCCTTCCGGGTCGATCACGAACAAAGCCGGGGTATGCGAGATCAGACCGCGCTCGATCTCCGCCTCGATGCCATAGTCCTTCCATACGCGCCCCAGTTGGGACAGGGACCCAGTCAGGAAGCGCCACTCGCGCAGCATCCCGTGGAGTTGGGAATAGCTGAGCACGTCCTCAATCGAGGTTGCCTTGGGGTTGGCGTCGACGCCCAGGAGCTGCACCTGCGAGCCGGACGGGCCCAGTAGCTTCTTGGCGTCGAGCATCGCGGTCGTGGTCAGAGGGCAGATCGTCGTGCACTCAGAGTCATTGAACGCGAGGATCACCACCTTGCCCCGAAACGAGTGCAGCGACGCCGGCTGGCCGAACTGATCGCTGAGCGTGAAATCCGGCGCAGGATGCGACAGCGGGGTGCCCGGATCCAGATAGGGGTTCTTGGCCAGCGCGCTCGCGTCGCTCTGGGGGGCCAGGCGGCCGAGCGCGATGATCACCACGGCCACGGCAACACCGACGAGCAGAGCGACACCCGGCGCGGCCCAGCGGAGCGTCCGCATGGACGTTCGCCCGCTCTGCTCGGACTCGCGCGCGACCATCGGCGTGGGCCGGCTGCGGCGCCCCAGCGCAACGCGAACGGCGACCGCCGTGAGTCCAAGGGCCGCGATCGCCGCGATGATGAGAACCGCGTTCTCGGTGCCGCCCTGCCCCGTCGTCCCAGAGGCGGCGCTCGGCGCAGCCACCGAGGCGGCGCTCGGCGCCGCGGCCGGGGCGGCGCTCTGGCTGGTGCGAAGCGGCGCCGACGCCGGGGCGCCAGCTGCCCGGGTGGATGAGGACAGCTTGACCCCGGCGGCAGTGGCGAGTGCTCGCACCGCTGTTCCGGCCGCGCCCAGCAGGCCGCCGTCGCCCGCCGTGGTGGGGATCGTGGCCAGCAATCGATATGCCGATGCCGTGGAGTGCCCCGGCCAGTTGATCCCGAACCCGTTCGGCATCACCACCAGCAGCCGTTGTGTGTAGGCCAGCGACAGCTCGATGCCCAGGAATCGGGCATAGGAGCGCGGCTTGAGCCACAGCGCGGTGACCGCGCCGAGGTCGTACGGGCTCGAGACGATCGCCACGCGAACCGGGAATCCGGCCCCCGCCGCCGTCTGGAGCAGCGCGCCCAATGCAACCTGCTGCTTGACCGAAGCGTTCGCGTCCGAGGCGACAAACAGATCCTGGGAGACGAGCACATCGCTGCCGGGGTCGCCGTCGGCCCGCGCGAGCGACGCGCAAGCGCCCAGCGTCACGGCAAACACGAGCACCCACCCGCAGACGCGCGCCCTCATCTGTGTCCTTCGGCGATCATCGGCTGGCCCCGAGCTTAATCGAACGCGCTCGGTCATCCGCCAGCGAACTATCCTTGGCGCGATGGGAGTGCAAGCTGGTTCAGACTGGGCTGCGTATGCACGTGATGTGTTGCGGCAGGCCGGCCATCACAAGGGCGCGGCACGCAACGAGATGATCGAGCTGCTCTCGCGCCAGGACTGCGCTCTGAGCGCGTTGGAGATCGAGGACGCGCTCCGACGCAACCAGGGCGGCGAGCGCGCCGTCGGGCGGGCCAGCGTGTACCGCGTACTGGAGTTGTTGCAGGAGCACGGGCTCGTGAACCGGCTCGACGTCGGTGACGGGATCGCGCGGTATGAGCTGGTCGACCCCGCCGGCGCCCACCATCATCACCTGCTCTGCGACGAGTGCGGGCAACTGGTGCCGTTTCATGACCGCGACCTTGAGCGTTCGATCGAGCGGCTGTCTCGTCGGCTCGGATTCCGCACCGACGACCACGAGGTCGTGTTGCGCGGCAATTGCGCGCGCTGTCAGTAGTCTAGTCTAGGGCCCGCGTAGTCGCGCACGTCGATGGTCGCAGGGCTTGCGCTCGGTGCGGACGAGCCGACCACGAGCCGGCCCGGAGCGACCGCGGAGCGAAGCGCTTACGGTCGGTCGCAACAAGATTGAGAATCGGACTCAATCTATGTTAACCTGGACTTCGCCGGAAATCGACGGCGGGTCGGTTGATTGGAGTCCACACCGAGTTGTCCATGAACGCGCTCCTTCGTGCCAACGCAATGTCCGTCGTGGTTGCGGTCACGGTCGTGGTTCTGCTCGCGGGCTGTGGCGCTGGCTCCTCCACCCCGGCGGCGAACGGGCGGATCGTTGCCGTCGGGGCTGAGAACCAGTACGCGAACGTGATCTCGCAGATCGGGGGTCAATACGTCGCCGTGACCGCTGTCGAACGCAATCCCAACACCGATCCGCACAGCTTCGAGGCGAGCCCGAGCGTCGCTCAGGTCGTGAGCGACGCTCGGTTGGTGGTGCAGAACGGGGTTGGGTATGACGCCTTCATGAACAAGATCGAGGCTGCGTCTGCGAGTTCGGAGCGCCGGGTGATCGACGTGCAGAAGCTGCTCGGGCTGCCGGACTCCACCCCCAACCCGCACCTCTGGTACAAGCCGAGCACGATGCCCGCGGTCGCCCGCGCGCTGGTCAGCGATCTCTCGGCGCTCGCACCGGCCCACGCGGCGTACTTTGCCGCCAACGCGAAGCGCTTCGATGCGTCGTTGACGCCGTGGTATCAGGCGCTCAAGCAGTTCGCGGACCGCTACCCCCACACGCCGGTCGCCACCACCGAGCCGGTGAGCGACTACATGCTGCAGGCGGCGGGCACGACGAATCTGACGCCGTTCGGGTTCCAGGCCGACATTATGAACGGCGTCGACCCGGCCCCACAGGACGTCACGCACCAGAACAACCTGTTCGCGCAGCATCTCGTCAAAGTGTTCGTGTACAACCAGCAGGTCACCGACTCGCTCACCGACACGTTCCTGTCAGCGGCCCAGCGGGCCGGAATTCCCGTCGTCGGTGTCTACGAGACGATGCCCACCCCGGGCTATGACTACCAGACGTGGATGCTCGCGGAGGTCAACGCCCTGCGGCGGGCAGTGGCCGACAAGGTCTCCACCGAGAGGCTGACATGAGCACCGAGCCGCGGGCTGCCCCGGTCGCCGGGGAGATCCTCGCCGTCGAGGGGGTCACGGTCCGGCTCGGCGGCCGAGAGGTGCTCCAGAACGTCGGCTTCACAATCCGGCCCGGGGAGTTCACCGGGCTGATCGGCTCCAACGGGGCCGGCAAGACGACGCTGTTCCGGGTCATCCTCGGGCTGCAGGCCCCGAGCGCGGGAACCGTTCGGGTGGGCGGCGGCACGCGATCGCGACGGGATCCGCTCATCGGCTACGTCCCGCAGAAGTTTCTCCTCGATCCCGACATGCCGCTTCGCGGTCGCGATCTGGTCGGCCTGGGGCTCGACGCGCATCGCCTCGGGCTCGCCCGTCCGTCGCGCGCCCGCCGCCGGCTCGTGGACGCGATGCTTGACGCCGTCGATGCCCGCAGCTTCGGCGACGCTCGCGTCGGCCAGCTCTCCGGCGGAGAGCAGCAGCGGATCCTCATTGCGCACGCGCTGATCAGCCGGCCGAGATTGCTGCTGCTCGACGAGCCGCTGGCCAACCTCGACTTGCGCAGCGGCCACGAGGTCGTGGCGCTGCTCGCGAGGATCGCCCGCGAGCAACAGATCGCGGTGCTGATCTCGGCTCACGAGATGAATCCCCTGCTCCCGGTGATGGACCGGATCGTTTACCTGGCCTCCGGTCGCGCGGCAAGTGGCACGAGCGCGGAGGTGGTCCGCTCCGACGTCCTGACCGAGCTCTACGGCCATCACGTCGACGTTCTGCGCCTCCACGGCCGCGTGATCGTCGTCGCCGGAACCGGCGATGACGAACAAACCGCGATCGAGCACACGCGCCCCGCCGCCGGCGTCGAGATCGTCTGAGCGCCGTGCAGCCGGTCCTGCGGGCGATCCTCGAGCCGGGGTTCTTCTCCAGCTCATCGGTGCAGGTGGCAGCGGTGATCGGCGCGATCGTCGCGCTGGCGTCCGGCGGCCTCGGCGTGTTCACGGTGATCCGCGGACAGGCGTTCGCCGGCGAGGCGCTGGGCGACCTCGGGGCCGCCGGAGGCTCAAGCGCGTACCTGATCGGGATCGCCCCGCTGTGGGGGTTCATCGGCGCGGCGGTCGCCGCCGCCGGGGTGATGGAGCTGATCGGGATCCAACGCGAACGGGGACGCGACCTGGCGACCGGCATCGTGCTCGGCGCCGGCTTCGGGTTCGCCGCGCTGTTTCTCTACCTCGGCACCACCTACCACAGCACCACCGGAGCGACGATCACGATCCTGTTCGGCTCGATCTTCGCGCTCAGCTCGTCGATGATCCCGCTCGTCCTCGCGTTCGCGGTGACCGCGCTCGGGATCGTGGTCGCGCTCTACCGCCCGCTGCTGCTCAGCTCGGTCAGCCCCGAGCTCGCCGCGGCACGGGGGATTCCGGTGCGGCTGGTCGGCGGCCTGTACCTGCTCGCGATGGCCCTCGCCGTCGCACTCTCAGCCGTCACGATCGGGGCGATCCTCAGCACCGCGCTGCTGGTCGGGCCGGCCGCCACCGCCCTGCGGCTGACCGCGAAGCCGGGCCGCGCGATCATCACCGCCGGGCTGCTCGGGCTCGCCGCCATCTGGCTCGGGATCCTGCTCGCCTACGACAGCTACTACTGGCCGCCGCAGAGGCATGGCTGGCCGGTCAGCTTCTTCGTCGTCACCCTGATCCTCATCGCCTATCTCCTGGCCGGGCGGCTGCCCGCTCGCGGCGGGAACCGCGGGAGGCAGGCCCCGCCGCCGCACACTGCTGGCGCCGGCGCGGCCGTGCCCGGCGGCGGCGGGTGAGGCAGATGTTCTCCGGCTTCATGGTCAACACGTGGATCGTCGCCTCGATCGTCGCCGTTGTCGCCGGAACGGTTGGGTTCTTCACCGTCTTGCGCGGCTCCGCCTTCGTCGCCCACGCCATTCCGAACGGATCGTTCGCCGGCGCCGCCGGAGCGAGCCTGATCGGAATCAGCACGATCATCGGCCTCGGCGTGTTCTCCCTCGGGGGGGCGCTCGGCATCGGCCTGCTCAGCCGGCGAGGCCGCCACGACGTCGCCACCGCACTCACGCTCGTGTTCATGCTCGGACTCGGCGCGCTGTTCCTCAGCTTCAGCATCGAATACGCGCCCGAGATCTACTCGCTGCTGTTCGGCGAGGTCCTGGGAATCAGCAGCAACGAGCTGGCGCCCACCGCGGCACTGGCGATCGTGTGCCTGGCCGCGATCGCGCTGCTCTACCGGCCATTGATGCTCTCCTCCGTGATCCCGGACGTCGGCGAAGCGCGCGGGATCAGCACATTCCAGATGGAGCTGTGCTTTCTGGTCGTCGTCGCGCTCGCGACCACGATGACGGTCCCCGTGGTCGGCACTGCGCTCATCTTCAGCCTCATGATCGGTCCCCCCGCTTCCGCCCGGTCGTTCACCGATCGCCCGCACGTCGCGATCGCCCTGTCGGTCGCGATCGCGCTCATCGTCATCTGGGTGGCGATCGCGGTGTCCTACAACACGAACTGGCCCGTCGGCTTCTTCGTCGGCGTCAGCAGCGCGGCGTCGTACGCGGTCGGACGCGGATGGGCATTCTGGCGCCGGCGCGCGGCCAGGACGCTGCCCTCCGCGGGCGGAGGATGACTCATACCGCGAGCACCAGCGGCCTCGCGCGCCGAGAGCAGGTCATGGGCTGTTGACCTGGGCGCCGCCGCGGGCGATCAGGACATGGAGTCGCGAGCCGGTGTAGACGTGGTTGTGGTCGGCGCACGGGGCGGCGAAGTGCAATGACAGGCTGTCGCGATGGATTGCGAAGTAGCTGGCGAACAGCGTGACCGTACCCCGGGTGCCCGTCGCGCAGGTGCCGTCGTCACTCGCCGAGACCCTCACGGGAAGGACGAGGCGTACACCGAGCAGCCCAAGTTCGGTGACCTTCGCCGTGAGCATGGCCGGTCCGCCAACGCCAAGCACCAGGTTGCGCGATGGGCCCCGGGTGAGGACGTCCTGGCTGCAGACCGTCCCATTCGCTCGGCCGCCCCTCCAGCTCCCGCGGCCATGGGTGTAGGAAGAGCTGATGCCGGGATGACGATCGTTGGGCGCCCCTGTCTCGGTGAAGGCCCATTGCACGTCGCCGCCCGATGGCAACCCCGTGGTGAGCGGACACTGCGCGCGGTCCGCAGGCTTCGCCCCGGCTGCGGCCGCGATCACCGCGGTCGCGGCCACAACGCATCCCCAGACCACCAGTGCCCTCACGGCGCAGAGCATAACCGTCACGGTCACGTTGTCGGCCACCAGCGAGACCAAAATGACCCGATGTGGCTAGGGAACGAAGACGATGCGTTGACCGGGCGCGATGGGTGCGTTCCAGGTCTCTTGCACCTCGCTCAGCGATGTTGAGACCGCGTCGATGGCGTACGTGCCGGTCGAGATCTCGGCGGCGAGCGCGGGAAGTTCGCTGATCATGTCTCGGGGGCTGACCGACCCTTGGCCGCTGCCGACGAGCTGGAGACGGGCGGCGCGCAGCCATGCGGACGGCAGCGTCACCTGCAGGCCCGACTGGGAGCCGATTTCGATCCAGGTGAGCGGCTGGCTTTTGTCGGCGCGATGCCCGAGCACGGCGGGCATGCTGCGCTCGGTCGCCGGGCCCCACAGGTAGTCGATGACGACGTCCACCTCGGCGGCCGCCTCGCCGAGGGCCCGGTCGGTCAGGTCGGAGTCACCCGCAAGCGAGATGGTGATGTCGGCGCCGAGTCCGGTCAGGGCGGCGAGTCGTTCCGGGTTGCGGCCGACGGCGATGACGTGGCCGGCTCCGAGGTGCTTGGCGATCTGGACGGCCATCTGCCCGGCGTTGCCGGTCGCGCCGAGCACCAGCACGCGTTGCCCAGGCTCGAACGCGATGCGCTGGCGCAGAGCGATCCAGGAGGCCATCGCGGGATTCATTGCGGCAGCGACGGCCGGCACATCGGTGTCGGCGGGCAGCACGACACTCCGCCGGGAGTCGATGACGACCTGTTCGGCCATGCTCCCGAAGGGGGTGTCGGGCAGAATGAAGTAGCGCAACTGGCCATCGCGATCGCGGCCGATCCCATCAAAGCCGGGGATCATCGGCAGCTGCCCGGTGCTGGTGTAGTGAGTCCCGTTAGCGCTGGATCGCGTCCGCGGGTGCAGCCCGGCCGCAACGACATCAATGAGCATCTCATCGGAGGTGGTGGGCACAGGAGTGTCGAAGGGCTCGTAGGCGGGGGGATCTCGGAATGACCGGACGACGGCTGCGTTCATGAGCTCAGCTTTCGTGTCTGATGGTTCTTGACACGAACAAGATTAGATCGCGGCACGAACAAAGTCAAGTTGGTGACGCGAACTAATCCATGTAGACTCTCCCCCGTGACCCCGCGTCCAGCCATCCGCCGGCGGTCAAGCGATGCCGAGCTGCTTGACGCGCTGGTGCAACTCTCGTTCTCAATCCACGACATCCTCGCTCAGGTCGCCGCGCGCCATGACGTCTCCGTCACGCAGGTGCGGCTGTTCGGCACCTTGCGCGGCCGCGAGCCGGCCATGAGTGACCTCAAAGACCATCTGGCACTGGAGAAGTCCAGCGTGAGCGGCCTGATCGACCGCGCCGAGCGTCGCGGGCTGGTCGTCCGAACCACCGGGCATCCCGATGGCCGCGCGGTGCATGTGCGCCTCACCGAGCAAGGGGCCGAGCTCGCGACCCGATTCGCCGATGAGGTGTACGCCGAGCTTGAGACGCGATTGGCGCCCTTATCTGACCGCGAGCAGCGCAGGCTGCTCGAGCTTGCCGCGCAGCTGGGTGGTCCCAATCGGACTCAACATCTGGGGCGCGAAGCGGTCTGACGCGATCACCGCAAGCGCAAAGCCGACAGCGTGAAGCCCGCCAGTAGCTGGGCTGCGATGAGCTTCGACCGGAAGTGGGTGGCGAGGTCGATCTACGCGGCTTGCGGCCAGGCGACGTGGTCGCTGTCCGCGTCCGGCTCGAGTTGCATTTCGCGGGCTTGTGCGCGAGCGGCTTGGATGAAGGCTTCGCCGGTGGGGCGGAGTGAGCCTGGGGTCCAGACGAGGGAGACGACGGCGGGTTCTGCGTCGGGTACGGGAACGTAGGTGATGTCGGGTGGTTGGTGGTGACGGGCGATCGCGGCGGGCACAAGGCTGACGCCGGTGCCGGCAGCAACCATAGCCAGCAGCTCGGTGACGCTACGGGCTTCGGCGGTGATGCGTCCGGGCAACCCGTGGCGGTGTTGTTCGCTGCGCCAGCGGGCGAGTGCGTTCTCCTGGGCGGCGGGATTAACCACGAACCCGTCTTGATCGAGCTCCGACAGGCTGAGCTCGGTGCGGTCGGCGAAGCGGTGGGAGCGGGGAAGCGCGAGCAGGCGCGGCTCCTGGCTGAGCTGGATCAGGCGCACGGGAAGATGCTCGACCTGGTCGGCTCTCAGGCGCGTGAAGGCGACATCGAGGGCGCCGTTGGTGAGCTCATCGAGGCTTCCGAACAGCAGCTCGCGGATCGTCACTCGAGTCGATGGGTGGGTGCGCGTGAAGGCTTTGAGGGTGGGGGGTAGCAGCGCTGTCGCGGCCGAGCCGTAGAAGCCGATGGTGAGCGTGTCGTCGCTCGCCTTCCGGGCGGCCGCGACGGCTCGCTCGGCGTGGCGCAGCAGGCGTTCTCCGTCGCGTAGCAGCGCCGCGCCGGCCGGGGTGAGCTCGACTCGCCGGCTGGTCCGCGTCAGCAGCGCGACGCCGAGTTGCGACTCGAGCCGGCGGATCTGCTGGCTGAGGGAGGGCTGGGCGATGTGGAGCCGTTTGGCCGCGCGACCGAAGTGAAGCTCCTGGGCAACGGCGACGAAGTACCGGACGAGCCTGAGGTCCAGCTGTTCCATAGACGCAGCCTACTGGTGGACGGGATCTATGTCTTGGACTTGGGGGATCCGCGGGGACAGACTCCGCTGGCGTTCGAGACGAAAGCGAGGCCTGATGAACGATGCCATGACCACTGCGCTCGAGGTGTTCGCCCTGCCGGGCGAGGCCGTGTTCCCGGAGAGCGTCGGTGTCGATCAGCGTTCCGGGAACGCGTACGTCGGGTCCCTGGCCGACGGGACGATCTACCGGATCGACTCCGATGGGACGGTGAAGGTGGCGTCGGCCGCCGGCGCGGACGATCGGCGCTCCGTCGCCGGGATCAAGGTCGACGCCGAGGGGCGTCTGTGGGCGGCGGGCGGATATGAGGGCACGCTGCACGTCTATGAGGCGGAGAGCCTCAGGCTGCTGGCGCGCTTCGATGTGAGCGAGCAACCGTCGTGTGTGAACGACATCGCGTTTGATCCCTCGGGGACCGCCTACGTCACCGACTCGTTCATCCCGGCGCTGTTTCGCGTGGGCCGCGGGCTGGATGAGCTCGAGCGGTGGGTCGATCTCGGCACGGCGGGCGTGCCGTGGCCGGACGGCTTGAACTTCAACGGCATCGTGCTCGCGCCAGACACCAGGCACCTCATCGCCGGTCAGACCAATCTGGGCCGGTTCTGGCGCATCACGCTCGACGGCGGTGATGTTGATGAGGTCGAGCTCGAGGGCGGACCGTTGGGGCACTGCGACGGCTTGGCGATCGAGGGCTCGACCCTCTACACGGCGATCAACGCGCTCGGTGAGATCGCGGTCATCGAGCTCGCGGTGGACGGCAGCTCCGGACGCGTGCGTCGGCGCCTGCGCAGCGAAGCGTTTGCCTTCCCGACCGCAGTGGCGATCAGCGCGGGGCGACTGCTCGTGGTCAACGCGCAGCTCGACAAGATGGGCGCAGCGCCCGACCTGCCGTTCACCGTGGCGGCTGTCGCGACCGAGGCGTGACAGTGGAGCACGCCGCGATCGCGCGCGCGCTGCAAGGCCTGTCGTTTGGTGCCCTCCCGGGCACCGCGGTCGCCGCGCTGGCGGAGCTTGAGGGCTCGGGCGACCATGCCCGGGCGACGCTGCGCGCAGTGGGCGGCGCGGTTGTGTTCGCGATGCTTGGCGCGTCGGCGTTGGCGCAGCTCGGCACGCGTCACTGGCGAGCCCGCCGCCAGCTGCTGAGCGGCGCCGGTTGCCTCGCGGGCGCCGTCTTGATTGGTCTGGCCGGCGCCTCGCTCCTCGTCACCTTCGTCCACGCTGACCGATGAAGCTGCTCGCCATCGAGCGAGACCGATACGTGGTGTTCGTGGGCGGCACGCCACAACCGGCTCGTTGCCCGTTGACGGTCCCCGGGCTCGTGGGCGTGGCGCGACCGCTCGGCCACGCCCGCGTTAACTGCCGGTCTGGACCCCCGGCGAGCTCGCCCCTGACGGCGTGACTGAGGGCGATAGGGATTGCCTGCGTACAAGCCTCGAGCGTCGCGATTGGCGTCGGCGGCCGGATGCCAGAGAGGTCGGCTAGCGGCTACCGTGGAGCAACAATGAACTGGGATCTGCGACACCGGAAGTCATCGCTGGTGATCCGGCTGCTGCTGGCCGTTTGGATCACCGTCGTCATCGTTGTGCTCTGCGCCACCGGACGTTGGTGGGGCCTGGTGTTCGTCGTCCCCCTAGTCCTCGATGTGTACCTGCTCCGCCGGATCTTGGCGGCCGGCTCCGGCCGGTAGCGCGCCGGTCTTGGGGTTGAGCGGCGGCGTGCACATTCTTCACGGGGTATTCACCTGCAGCCAGGCCGTGAACGTCCGCGTTGCCCGCACGTCGGGGTGTGCGCATGTGAGCCGCCCTTCCCGCAGGGCGCGGCCCAGCTTGCCCGGCAGCGGGATCGGGATCTCGATCGCGCGGCGGCCGGTCACCTCCCGCCACATGCGACTGAGCGAGCGTAGGTCATGGACCTCCGGTCCCGCGACGGTGACCCGCGCCAAACGCGGCGCGTCGGTCGCAACGGCCGCTACGGCAACCGCCGCCTCGTCCACATCGACGGGCTGAAACTGAGCTCGCGCCGCCGGCAACACGTAACGGCGTCCAGTCGCCGAGAGCAACGAGCCCAGCACGCCGTGGAACTGCGTCGAGCGCACGATCGTCCACGGCAGACCAGCACTTTCGACGACGCGCTCCTGCTCGAGCTTCACGCCGTAATACCCCATGGGGACATCCTCGATTCCCACGATCGACACGCACACGTGGTGCCCCACGCCGGCGCGCGCCTCGACCTCCAGCAAGCGACGCGATCCTTCGACCAGCACCGCTCGGGCCTTCCGTGACGGCGGTCCATTGCTCGCATCGATGACAACATCACACCCCACGAGCGCGGCCTCCAAACCAGCTCCGGTGGTCAGGTCGACGGGATACTGCGCGGAGCTACGGCTGAGCACGCGAACCTCGTGGCCGTCGTGCGACACCGCAGCGACGATGCGCCGCCCGATCGTTCCCGTTCCACCAACGACAGCAATCCTCATACCGGCTCACAGGATGACGAATCCGGTGATGATGCGCCCTGGCCTCGGAGACCCAGGCGCGGGTCGCCCCTCTGGCCGGCTCCTCGCTGGCAGGACGGTCAGGCTGCACGGGAGACAACACCGAGCTCGCCGGAATGTCCGTAAACCGAACCCAAGAACCGCTTGCGAACACGATTCAGAGCGGTGGGTCTGGCCACGAGCAGGACGCGAGCCGCGTCCACGGCAGAACCTTGCATCCGGGCTGGCACGGGTGCTCGTCGCGTTGGAAATCGATCCGTGGCGAAAGCGGCTGGTAGCGACGCTACGCCCGGGATACGGACCGTCTTGACGCGAGCCGGTCAGCGGCCGCGACGTCGCGGTCCTTTTCGGCGGCCTTTCCCCGTCGGCGGGTTCTCGGACTCCTCCCTAGGCTCACCTTTCGGCCTGACCCGCTCGGGAAGCACGTCTGGATCCCCGTGGATCTCCTTGACTACCCCCGTGATCGTGACGGTCCCGTCGCCGACCGTCGGCGTGAGGTGTAGCCGAACGGGGTTTGGCGGATAAGGGCGCGCGACGTGCGATGCGGGGACTTCCTCGCGTGGCCCGCTGTTCTGCGATTGCGCCCCTGGTGCGAATGGAACGTTCAACCTTGGCTCCTCCTGTCGGTGGCGCAATGATCCCACCGGCGAATACTCGATAAAGTCTATTGAATAAATTGGACTTAGCCTCCTGCTCAGTTGTTCGGCGCGGTTTGTCGACGAGGTGACGTGGGCGGTGAGCAACACCAGACGAACAGAGGGAGACCCCTAATGAGGTTCAGGAATGAAGAGCAGGGCCCGACGGTCGTTGGCGACCGGCCCGACGACGCTCTCGCGACGCGTCGCCACTTCCTCAAGCGGTCCGGCGTAGTTGCTGCCACGACTCTTGGCAGCGGGGCGGCTGCCGCAGCGCTTCCGAGCACGGCTGTCGCGGCGAGCCGTCGCAGGCGGAAAGGCCACGAGTCGACTTCACCAGAGTCGCTTCAGCAGACCGCTGAGGACGCGGTCATCTTCGGCTCGCCGGTTGTGCTCATGCAGCGCTATTTCCAGGCGGGCCTGCAGGCCGGCATGCCGGTCAATCAGTTCTTCGTCAACACCGAGCTCTCGTCGCCGGCGACGCTGGCTGTGGGTCCCAATGACGACACTCTCTACGGCCTGGTCTGGCTCGATCTCACCAACGGCCCACAGGTGATCGGGGTGCCGGATACCCACGGGCGCTACTACTCGATCCAGCTCATCGACTTCTGGACCAACCCATTCGCGTACATCGGGTTCCGCACGACCGGCACCGAAGCGGGCGCATTCGCGATCACTCCTCCGCGATGGCGGGGCCGGTTGCCCAGAGGGGTACAGGAGGTTCCCGCGACGACCAAGCGAGTGCTGGGCCTCGTTCGCACGCTGGTGAATGACCCGGCCGATCTGCCCGCTGCCCAGGTGATCCAGACGAGCTACACCACGGGATCGCTGCACCGCTACCCGTTTGGTCGCGTGGCGGCGGTGTCCCCTCCCAATTCCAACGCGTTCAACATCTTCGTGCCAATCGACCTCACCGGCGACGGGATCGATCTCTACCAGGAGATCAACCAGGGCATCCTCGAGTACCCGCCGCTCCCAGCCGACGCTCGCTACGCGCGGACGCTGCGTCCTGTCGGTGTGGACGTCGAGCGCTACCGCCAACCGGATGCAGCGCTCGCGTCCATCCTCGAGACGGCGATAACGCCCGCCTGGCAGGCCGCCCAGGGCTACCTCCCACAGGCCGCGACCGTCGAGGGAACCTGGTCTGTGGTGCTCGGCATCACAGACATCACGCACGATCCGCTCCGCCGCCTTGGCCTGACGATCTACGGCCCCGGCACGCACATCGAGAAGGAGGCGCTCTACTACTCGGCGCTGCCTGTCGGCGGAACGCCGCTCAGCGGCGCGAACACTTACCAGCTGACGTTCGCGAACGGCCAGCTGCCCCCGGTCGAGGCGTTCTGGTCGCTGATCATGTACGGACCCACCAACGAGCTGGTCGCCAACCCGATCAACCGCTACGAGCTCGCCAGTCACAACCCGACCGACCTCAACTACGCCTCGGATGGGTCGTTGACGATCACGATCTCAAACGCGCAGCCGGCATCAGGCACCGACAACTGGCTGCCGGCGCCAGACGGACCGTTCAGGATGGTCCTGCGCACCTACGTGCCGGAAACGCCGATCCTTAACGGCACCTGGCAGCCGCCCGATCTGCAGTTGGTCTGAGAGTCGCGAGCGCCGGCTCGCCGGCGGACTCACCGCCGTCGCCGCGATCCACGTGGGGCTCGCTGCGGCAGGCCCCACGTCCTCAGACGTTGCGGCGTCTCAGACGAAATCCAGCGGCTGCCGGCGCCTCACCCAAGGTACGGTTCATCGTGGCGGGTATACATCGGGCATGTCCTTCGCCTCCGCCTTTGGCTCGGCCTCGGACGGGCCCGCTGCCGGCGCCGACGCGCCGAAGCTCGGTCCCCGCGTCGAGATCCACGGCCACGCCGTGCTCTGCGGCACCTGCTCGTGGACCGACAAGACGCTCGTGCAGGAGACCGACTGGTATCCGCGACGGACGATGAGCGCCGAGGAGCGGCTGCAGTTCTACGCCGCCCACTTTCCGGTCGCCGAGATCGACTCGACCTACTACGCCCCGCCCGCTGAGCAGCAGGCGCGGCTGTGGGCGCAGCGCACGCCCGACGGCTTCCGCTTCGACGTCAAGGCCTACTCGCTGCTCACCGGCCACCCGACCAAGCCCCAGAGCCTGTGGAGGGACCTACGCGAGGGACTGTCGGAGGAGGCGCGCGAGAAGCGCACCCTCTACCCGTCACACCTCGCGCCCGACGCCCTCGACGAAGCGTGGCGTCGCTTTGCCGGCGCCCTGGCACCGCTGCACGAGACCGGCCGGCTCGGGGCGGTCCTGTTTCAGTATCCGCCGTGGTTTCACCCCAGCCGGGAGCACCGGGCCCAGCTCGAGGCCCTGCGCGAACGGCTGCCCGACTATGGCGTCTGCGTCGAGCTGCGGTCCTCGCGGTGGGTGGCCAGCGACCGCGACCGCGACCGTACCCTCGCGCTGCTGCGCGATCAGCGCCTCACCTACGTGTGCGTCGATGCCCCGCCGGCCTCCGAGCTGCCCCGGTTGCTTGAGCTCACTACCCCCGAGCTGTTTGTGATGCGCTTCCACGGTCGCGCCAACGACACCTGGAAGGGCCGCACACGGACCGCCGCCGAGCGCTTCCGCTACCTCTACTCAGCAGAGGAGCTCGAGGAGCTGGCCAACGACATCGCGCCGGTCGCCGGCGAGGCTCGCGAGTCGCACCTGCTCATGAACAACTGCTACCGGGACTACGGGGTGCGCAACGCCGCGCAGCTGCGCGAGCAGCTCGTCCCGTGATCCTTCAGCCGGGAAGGTCGCAGCTTCCCATGGTCGAGCTGCTTGCGCTCCGTCGCCGTTGGGGCAGTCTCGACGAGCCGGCTGCTCTCCGCCCAAGGCGGCCATGTGACAAAAGCAGCGTCTCACACGGGATCGACAAGCGGACAGTCCCAAGCGTTCCCTGAGGGCGTCCGCCGGCAGTGGTCTGACCGTCTCAGTACGTTGATTGCGACGAGCGGACTCTGGCGCGGCGGCACGTCGTTTCGCGACACGAGTCTGCCTGTGACCGAGCTTGTGACTGGATTCGGCCCGAAAGCGAATGTCGCGTGAGGTCTTCGGGCCTCGAAGCGGTCACCGGAGGTGCTTCGCCTTTCACGTTTGCGCTCGGGCAAGGTGTGTGCCTCGCCCGAGCGCGGGTGCGGTCCAGGTTGGATGTTCAGTACACCGGAGCTGGGAGGGGGACAGTGACAATGATGGTGTTGCTCGTCGTGCCCTCCGACAAGTAGCTGTGGTCATGGGCGGTGATCGACACGCCCGTCGTGACGTGAAAACCCGGAGGCCTGGAGTAGACGAACGGGACTGTAAAGGTCCCATCGGCGGCGACGGTGGGGAATTCCTCGGTTGCAGCGTACGAATACCCCTCGAACCCTTGGCTTGAGACCGAATCTTCGAAGTCAACGACGGCCGTGGTGGAGGGGCAGAAGCCGGTACCCTGCACTTGCCCGGCTGACGTGAGGGCGATCTGTGGCGAGTCAAACTCGCACGGCTTGCTGGTTGGGATTGTGAGCGCGCTGGCCGAGCTGGCGATGATCGCGCTCGCGAGCACAGCGGATGCGCTGACGGCGACGAGCTTGGAGGCGATTAGTCTGAGCATTGTCGGTCCTATGGCCGTGGATGTGGGGGTCGGATGTCACGCTTAACCGCCCGTGAGGGCTGCATCGGAATCCGAGTTGGTTGATGGTGTGTCAGAAACAATCCCGGTTGAGTCTGAGAGCTGGATCTGCTCCTGAGGCTCCGCCGGCGTGCTGTGAAGACATAGTCGCGTCGTGACGTGCTGGGGCCTAGGCACCCTAGGGTGAGACGTCCATCACCCCCGGTTGGTTGTGGGAGCCCGCGTCGCTGTCGTCGCGTCGATCGTCCGGCCGGTGGTCTCGTGGAGGATCGCTGGGGGCGCCGCCCCGGGAGCGCGAGATGGCTGCTGATCGTGAGACGAGAAGCGACCGGTCAGGGGCTGCAGCGACCCCCAGCGAGTATCAATTTCGTCCGGACCAGTACCCATGGCCCGACGCTCCCTCTGCCGGAAGAAGCACGAGGGCCGGCGCCCGCTTGCCTCAAACGGTGAGCGCAGTATTTCCCCATACCAATCGATAGGAGGAACCGGGTCGAGCAGCGCAAGCAGCCCGAACCAGAGCCACTCGAAGACCTTGAGCTCACCGAGGACGAGGTCGACACGGTCACCGGCGGAAAGGACAAGCTGCCCTACGTTACGTTTACGCTGGAGGCCCCCATCATCGGTAGCTACAGCACGTCTCCACCGTCGGAGAAGCAGTGAGCTTATAAACGCTCGTTGAGTCTCCCCAGACGAACATCATGCTGTCCTGTTGGCTCGAGGGGCTCGGCTAAGCCGCGGCGAGGACGCCGCTCCATTGGGCATCGATCTCGCGCTCTGCGGCGGCGCGGCTTTCAGCGGCGAGCGGCTTGAGGGCCGCCATGTGCGGCATCACCTCGGCGAGCGTGAGTTCTGCCGTGATGAAGCGCGGCTCCAAGCCGACCATGCTCACTCCATGTGGCAGCCACTGCTCGGCGTGATCCCAACCTTCACGTGGTGTCCCGACACCGTAGCCGCCACCGCGCGCAGCCAGCACGAGCATGTCACGGCCGGCGAGGAATCCCTCATGGGTCACGGGGTCGAGCGACAGTCCGGGAACGATCAGGTGATCGACCCACGCCTTGACAGAGCTCGGCGGCCCAAAGTTGTAGAGCGGCAGGCCGAGCAGGATCGTGTCAGCCTCGAGCACCTCTTCGACCAGCTCCTCGCTGAGCTTCCAGGAACGCGCCTGTGCCGGGCTGTGCTGGTCTGGCGGCACCATGCGCGCGAGACCGGCTTCGTCATTGAGGTGCGGCAGCGGGTGGGCGCCGAGATCGCGGTAGGTCACGGTGCCATCGGGGTGCGCGTTGCGCCATACGTCGGCTGCGCGGGCGGTCAACGCGCGACTGACCGAGCGCTCGCCTTGGATACTCGAGTCGATCTGCAGAAGGTGAGGCATTGCGTCGTCCTCTCTAGATAGTTTGTCTTACGCAAACGAGTTATATCATACAAATCGGTTGCTGGCTGCGCTAGAGTTGACGGCATGGCGATCACCTCCCAAGCCGCTGCCCACCGCTCTTCGGCCCTGCTGGACCATCTCGCGCGCCGCACCCGGCTGCGGGCAGAGACCGCGCTCGCCCCGCTCGGACTGCGTCCTCGCCACCTCGTCGCGCTCACCGTTCTGCGCGATCACGGCAGCAGCACCCAGCAGGCCCTCGCCGGCGCACTTCAGATGGACCGCACGAACCTCGTCGGCCTGCTCAACGAGCTCGAGAGCGCCGAACTCGTCGCTCGCCGCCGCTCAACCCAAGACCGCCGCCGACACATCGTCGAGTTGACCGAGCACGGCAGATGCAGAGTCGACGAAGCAGAAACTGCACTGCAAGCCGCCGAGGACGACGTCCTGAGCGCCCTCGACCCCGATCAGCGCGAGACGCTCTACCACCTCCTCCAACAGGCCACCAGCAGCCACGTCGTCGACTGCGCTAGCGCCGCCGCCGAACGTGACTCAAACTAGGCTATGGGTCGGGGGTGACGAGGTGAAATGTGAACAAGTGCGCGGCGTCGTCGGTGACGATCCCGCGCGAGAGAT
>Ga0302326_10006976_pt1 | contig 25251 bp, 20 predicted proteins | sample Palsa_T0_3_FD_202264 | JGI IMG/M metagenome (GOLD analysis project Ga0302326, IMG submission 202264) | Peat permafrost microbial communities from Stordalen Mire near Abisko, Sweden - Palsa_T0_3 | ecosystem: Environmental > Terrestrial > Soil > Palsa > Peat permafrost | place: Sweden: Abisko... | reverse complement strand
AGCGTCCCGGCCGAAGTAACGCCGGATCGAGGATGTCGGGACGGTTGGTGGCTGCGATCAAAATGACGCCGGCGCGTTCACCGAAACCGTCCATCTCCACCAGCAACTGGTTCAGCGTCTGCTCACGCTCGTCGTGCCCGCCGCCGAGTCCGGCACCGCGCTGGCGACCGACCGCGTCGATCTCGTCGACGAAGATGATGCACGGGCTGTTCTGCTTCGCCTGCTCGAACAGATCGCGCACCCGGGATGCGCCGACACCGACGAACATCTCGACGAAGTCAGAGCCGGAGATCGTGAAGAATGGCACGCCCGCCTCACCGGCGACCGCCCTCGCCAGCAGCGTTTTACCGGTTCCGGGCGGACCGTAGAGCAGCACGCCCTTGGGGATCTTGGCTCCCAGCGCCTGGTATCGCGTGGGGTTTTGCAGGAAGTCCTTGATCTCGTAGAGCTCCTCGACCGCCTCGTCGGCGCCGGCGACGTCGGCGAAGGTGGTCTTGGGCATGTCCTTGTTCAGCAACTTGGCCCGGGACTTGCCGAAGCCGAAGCCCATCCGGGCGCCGCCCTGCATGCGGGAGAACATCATGAACAGGCCGACCAGCAGGAGCAATGGCAGCACGTAGATCACCAGCGAGCCCAGGATGCTGCCCTGGTTGACGATGGTGCCGGTCTGCGCGTCTTTGCTGATCAGTGCGTCAAACAGCGGGACGGCGTAGCCGGTCGGAAACTTGGTGATGATCTTGTCGGACCCGTCGGTGCCGGTCGCGGCGCTTTTCAGCGTCAGCCGGACCTGTTGCTCGCGGTCGTCGATCTGTGCGTTCTTGACATTGCCGGCCTTGATCTGGGTCATCGCCACCGAGGTGTCGACCGGCTTGAAGCCGCGGGTGTCGTCGCTGAAGTAAAAGAAGGACCAACCAAGCAGCAACACGACAGCGATGGCCGTGAGCGTGCGGATCACGTTTTTCCGATTCATCAATCATCGGCCGTCGTCGGCCAGGTCCTTCCCGATACGCAGCTGGAATAGTCCAGGCTACCGCCCCATGGCGATCGCCGGCTCGGCCGCAGGCCGGGCGCAGCGGGTCGACACCATTAGCCCCGTGGCGATTGTCGACTGGGGCGCGGCCGACCGAAGCGATCTGCCACCTCCAACAACGAACCGCGGTTCCCGGGATCGGGCACACCGCGAACCGAACGCCTTTCGGGTAGAGCGGGCGTGTGCTTTGGTGAAACGGTGTCTGACACCCTCCCCGTCACCGAACGCACGATCGAGACCAACGGGGTGAAGTTGCACACCCTCGAAGCCGGCGAGCCGGGCACACCAGTGGTGATCCTGGCTCACGGTTTCCCCGAACTCGCCTATTCGTGGCGCCATCAAATCCCTGCTCTGGCCGCCGCGGGATACCACGTTCTAGCCCCGGATCAGCGTGGCTACGGCCGCTCCACTCGCCCAGCCGACATCGCCGACTACAACGTCGCCGCGCTGTCCGCCGACCTGATCGGCCTGCTCGACCACGTCGGGGCCGACCAGGCGGTCTTCATCGGTCATGACTGGGGCGCTCCGGTGGTCTGGAATTCCGCGCAGCTGCATCCCGACCGGGTGGGGGCCGTGGTCGGATTGAGCGTTCCGGCGTTACCGCGGGCGCAGGTTCCGCCGACCAAGGCGTTCCGGTCCATCTTCGGCGACAACTTCTTCTACATGCTCTATTTCCAGGAACCCGGGCTCGCCGACGCCGAACTAAATGCCGATCCGGCCAGGACCATCAAGCGGCTGATCAGCGGCCTGGCCCGGTCCGACGACCCGGCGGCCGCGCTCCGGATGATCCAGCCGGGACCGGACGGCTTCATCGAGCGACTGCCCGAGCCGGACGGCCTGCCGGACTGGATCAGTGCGCAAGAGATCGACTACTACATCAGCGAATTCACCCGGACCGGTTTCACCGGCGGGCTGAACTGGTATCGCAATCTGGACCGGAACTGGGAGGTCATGGCCGACCCACCGGCCGCCACCATCGAGGTGCCGGCCATGTTCATCGGCGGCACCGCCGACCCGGTGCTGAGTTTCATGCGTCACGACCGCGCCGTCGAAGTGCTCACCGGCCGGTACCGCGAGGTGCTGATCGACGGCGCCGGACACTGGCTGCAGCAGGAGCGCCCAGACGAGATCAACGAGGTGCTGCTGGACTTCCTGTCGAGCTTGAAGACCAGCCCGCAACCGTCATGAGCCGGCCGCTGGATTTCGGAGTCTTCGTCACCCCGTTTCACCCGACGGGTCAATCTCCTACGAGGGCACTCGAATACGACATGGAGCGGGTGGTCGCACTAGACCGGCTCGGCTTCGACGAAGCATGGTTCGGCGAGCATCACTCCGGCGGTTACGAACTGATCGCCTGCCCCGAGGTCTTCATCGCCGCGGCAGCCGAACGGACCAAACACATCCGATTGGGAACCGGCGTGGTGTCGTTGCCCTACCACCACCCGCTGATGGTGGCCGACCGCTGGGTGCTGCTGGATCATCTGACCCGCGGGCGGGTGATGTTCGGCGCCGGCCCGGGCGCCCTGCCGTCTGACGCCTACATGATGGGCATCGATCCGATCGAGCAGCGCAGGATGATGCAGGAATCGCTCGAGGCGATCCTGGCGTTGTTCCGGGCCGCCCCGACCGAGCGAGTCGATCGTCATTCGGACTGGTTCACTTTGCGAGAAGCGCAGCTGCATATCCGCCCCTACACCTGGCCGTATCCGGAAATCTCCACGGCTGCAATGATTTCGCCGTCAGGACCGCGGCTGGCCGGCGCGCTGGGCACGTCGCTGCTTTCGCTGTCGATGTCTGTCCCGGGAGGGTACGCGGCGTTGGACAACACCTGGGAGATCGTGCGCGAGCAAGCCGGGAAGGCAGGGCGCGACGAACCGGACCGGGCGCACTGGCGGGTGCTCGGCATCATGCACCTGGCCGACAGCCGGGAACAAGCGATCAAAGACTGCACGTACGGTCTGCAGGACTTCGCGGACTACTTCGGCGCCGCCGGCTTTGTGCCACTGTCGAATTCGGTCGAAGGCGATCAAACCCCTCACGAGTTCGTCGAAGACTATGCGGCGAAGGGCAATTGCTGCATCGGCACGACCGACGATGCGATCGCCTACATCGAGGACCTGCTGGCCCGCTCCGGCGGGTTCGGCACGTTCTTGCTGCTCGGCCACGACTGGGCATCGCCAGAGGCGACCTTTCACTCTTATGATCTGTTCGCCCGCAAGGTGATTCCGCATTTCAAAGGCCAGCTGGAAGCGTCGCGGGCTTCCCATGAATGGGCCAAGGGCAAGCGTGACCAACTGCTGGGCCGCGCAGGCCAGGCGGTGGTCAACGCGATCACCCAGCACACCGGCGAGCTCAAGACAGAGCGCAGCAACTGATGCGCGCCGCGGTGTTGCGGGACGGCCGCATGGTGTATCGCGACGACCTGACCGACCCGGAGCCCGGTCCCGGCCAGGTTCTGGTGGCAGTGCGGTCCTGCGGAATCTGCGGCTCTGACCTACATTTCGCCGCTCACGGCGCCGACGTGATCACGCTGACCAAGCAGATGGCCGGCGGTATCGACGTCGACCTGGGCCGCGACATCTTCATGGGACACGAGTTCAGCGCCGAGATCCTCGACGCCGGTCCCGACACTGACACGTATCCGGCGGGAACTCTGATCACCTCGGTCCCGGTGCTGATCTCGGGCAAACACGTGGAACCGATCGTCTACAGCAATACGACGCTGGGCGCCTACGCCGAGCGGATGTTGTTGTCGGCACCCCTGCTGCTGCCCATCCCCAACGGCCTCGACCCGCGCCATGCCGCGCTCGCCGAACCGATGGCGGTCGGACTGCACGCCGTGAACAAGTCCGCTGTCCAACCGGGCGAGACCGCACTGGTACTCGGCTGCGGTCCGATCGGGATCGCCATCGTCGCCGCGCTGCGCGCCCACGGCGTCGAGCACATTGTGGCAGCGGACTTCTCACGTAAGCGACGTGAGCTCGCGACGACGATGGGTGCCCATCAGATCCTCGATCCGGCCGAGGGCTCCCCATTCGACACCGTCGCCCCGGCAGTGGTGTTCGAGGCCATCGGCGTGCCTGGCATCATCGACGACGTGTTGCGCCGTGCCCGGGCCGGCACCCGATTGGTCGTCGCAGGCGTATGTATGCAGCCCGACACGGTGCACCCGTTCTTCGCTATCGCCAAGGAGATCAGCGTGCAGTTCGTGCTGGCGTATGACCCGCAGGAATTCGCCGACTCGCTGCGCGCGATCGCCGAAGGCCACATCGATGTCGCCCCGATGATCACCGGCGACGTCGGTCTCGAGGACGTCGGGGCGGCGTTCGACGATCTCGCCGACCCGGAACGACACTGCAAGATCCTGGTGACGCCGTAGCCGCGGTCGGGTTGAATTCGTAACGGGGAGCGGCGAACTGGCTGTCGCGCCTGCCTGAGCCCCCTATGCACGGCGCCGGCAACTCACCTGCCCTCCGACTCGCTTACCGGGCGGCCGAGCGTCCCATTGGTATATCTTGGGCCAAGCCGGCTGACGACCACGATTGAGGCCGTCGGCCACCAGCTAGTCGACCGTTCCCGGCATGGCGACCACGATGCTCCTAGGAGGCACAATGCCAACGCCGGCGGGCAGCCTGCGACGGCAGATGCTGCGGCGCCGACCAGTGTCCGGCGCGCCGGTCGCGGACGGGGCGTCCGCTCAATTGGAACGCACCCTCGGAGTCTTCCTGCTGACCATGTTCGGCGTCGGTGAAACGGTCGGCGCAGGCATCTTCATCGTCCTCTCGCAGTCAGTGCCGCAAGTCGGCCCCGCGGTGGTCATCTCGTTCATCCTCGCCGGCCTCGCGGCGGGCCTGGCCGCAGTGTGTTACGCCGAGATGGCTTCGGCGGTACCGGTTTCCGGATCGGCGTACTCCTATTGCTATGCGACCCTGGGCGAGCTGCCGGCGATGGGTGTCGCCGCGTGCCTACTACTCGAATACGGCGTGTCCACTGCCGCCGTCGCCGTCGGGTGGAGTCAGTATCTGAACAAGCTGCTGGACAACGTGTTCGGATTCCAGTTGCCGCAAGCCATTTCGGCGGGACCGTGGGACTCCGCACCGGGTGTCGTCAACCTTCCAGCCGTCGTCCTGGTGGCGCTGTGCGCGCTGCTGTTGATCCGGGGAGCGAGTCAATCCGCGAAGGCCAACGCCGCGATGGTGATCGTCAAGCTCGGTGTACTGGTGATCTTCGCCGCCATAGCCTTCACCGCGTTCAAAGCGAGCCGGTTCACCGATCTGGCCCCGTTCGGTATGTCGGGCATCAGCTTGGCCACTGGCACAATCTTTTTCGCCTACATCGGCCTTGACGCGATCTCCACCGCCGGCGATGAAGTCAAAGATCCACAACACACCATGCCCCGCGCGATCATCTACGCCCTGCTCATCGTCACGGCCATCGATGTCCTTGTCGCGGTGGCCGCCCTGGGTAGTCAGCCCTGGCAGGAGTTCAGGGGCGAAGACGCGGTGCTGGCCGTGATCTTGGACCACATCACCGGCAACACCTTGGGCAGCACGCTGGTGTCTGCGGGCGCGGTGATATCCATCTTCTCGGTGACACTGGTGACGCTGTATGGGCAGACCCGCATCCTGTTCACCATGGGCCGCGACGGACTCTTGCCGGCAATGTTCGCGAAGGTGAACCCGCGCACGAAGACACCGACCAGCAACACCATGATCGTTGCGCTCGCGGTGGCCGTGCTCGCCGCGCTGGTGCCTCTGGACCGGCTGGCCGAAACCGTCTCCATCGGCACGCTGACGGCGTTCATCGTGGTGTCGGCCGGAGTCATCGTCCTGCGTATCCAGGAGCCGGATCTGCCGCGTGGTTTCAAGGTGCCCGGTTATCCGGTGACCCCGGTCTTGTCGATGGCCGCGTGCGCCTACATCCTGTTCAGCCTGCACTGGTACACCTGGATCGCGTTCAGCGGATGGGTGGCGGTGGCATTGGTCTTCTACCTGGCGTGGGGACGCCGGCACAGCGCCCTCAACGACGACGCAAACTCAGCGGCCGTTGCGCACGACTAGGGTGCCAACCATGCCCTACACCCGCCGCGCCAGAATGGCTTTCGGCCTCGTGCTCGCATCCGGTCTGGCCGCGGCGTCGACCGCCTGCGACACCCCCCCGCAGCATGGCAGCGACACTCCGCGCCAGGCCACCGTCGTCGGCTCCGGCCACGTCCAGGGGGTCCCCGACACCCTCACCGCGGACGTGGGCATCGAATTCATCGCGCCGGATGTCACCGCGGCGATGGATCAGACCAACACCCGACAACGGGCCGTCATCGACGCGCTGGCCGGAGCCGGCGTCGACCACAAGGACATCAACACCACCGACGTCAGCCTGCAGCCGCAATTCGACGGCGCGACCAACAAAATCACCGGATACCTCGCCGACAACGCGATCCGGGTCAAGATTCACCCGACCGACTCGGCGTCGCGGGTGCTGGCCGTCATCGTCGGCACTGGCGGGTCGGCGACCCGCATCAACTCGGTGAGCTACTCCATCGCGGACGACTCGCAATTGGTGAAAGACGCCCGGGCCCGCGCATTTCAGGACGCGAAGGACCGCGCCGAGCAGTACGCCGGACTGTCCGGCCTCGGGCTTGGCAAGATCATCTCGATTTCGGAGACATCAGGCAGCACGCCTCCGGCACCCGCGCCGATGCGGGGCGCCATGTCCGCCGTTCCGCTGGAGCCTGGCCAGCAGATGGTCAGCTTCTCGGTGACCGCGGTGTGGGAGCTTCGCTAGCCCGCGACTAGTCCTCGTACACTCTGGGATCCAGCATCCCGATATAGGGCAGGTCGCGGTAACGCTCGTCGTAGTCCAGGCCGTAGCCGACCACGAAATCGTTGGGGATGTCGAAACCCACGTAGGCGATGTCGGCGTTGGCACGCAACGCGTCCGGCTTCCGCAGCAGCGTGCACACCCGCAGCGAGTGCGGATGCCGGCTGGCCAGGTTGCGCAGCAACCATGACAAGGTCAGCCCGGAGTCGACGACGTCCTCGACGATCAGCACGTCCCGGTCGTTGATGTCGCGGTCGAGGTCTTTAAGGATCCGTACCACGCCGGACGATGACGTCGACGATCCGTAGGAGCTGACGGCCATGAACTCGAACTGGGTCGGCAGCGGGATCGCGCGGGCCAGGTCGGTGACGAACATGACAGCGCCCTTGAGCACCGTGATCAGCAGCAGATCGCGGCCGTCGTCGATCGACCGCTCGCGGTAGTCCTCGCCGATCTGAGCGCCGAGTTCGGCGATGCGGGCCTGGATCTGGTCTTCGCGCAGCAGGACCGACTTGATGTCCCCTGCGTACAGCTCCGGTGAGTCCGCTGCCACGTGCACAGCGTGCCATGCATTAGCGCCGGAAACCAACGCTGGGCGCTCAGGCCTGATTGCCCGACTTCTCCCCGTCGCGCTTCTCGCCCCCCTCGCCGCTGCGCGGCTGGAGGTGCCCCCACCGCATCGTCGTCGGGCTAGACGGGTTCCTGACGCAACGTCAACAGCCCCGCCTGCCGTCCCGCAACCAATCGCTGCCGGCGCAGGGCGGAACCGACGGCCACGCCGCCCTGGCCGCGCCACGCGGTGACGAGCCCGTCCACCCCGCGGATTTGCTTGTCGGTCAAGCCGATCGCGCCGCCGGCGATCAGCCAACCGCGGATCACGCCGCGTCGGACCGGATCGGGTAGCCCCGTCAGTGCCGCGGTGTCGAGCCCGTCGGTGGTCACGCAGCTGGTCATCGCCTGGTCGATCAGCGCGTCGATCAGCTGGGTGTCATCGCGCAACGCCGTCGCGGTGCGGGCCAGCGCCTCGGCGACCCCGCCACCGAGCACCTCTTCCATCAGCGGCAGCACCTCGTGGCGCAACCGGGTCCGGGTGAAGCGCCGGTCGCTGTTGTGCGGGTCGCGCCAGGGGTCCAGCCCGAGTTCCGCGCAGGCGGCGTGTGTCACAGCGCGTCGCACCCCGAGAAGCGGCCGACACCAGGGCGCGTCGTATGCGCGCATGCCGGCGATCGACCGGGCGCCGGAACCGCGGCCCAATCCGAGCAACACGGTTTCGGCCTGGTCGTCGAGAGTGTGCGCCAGTAACACCGGGCGGTCGCGACGGGCAGTATCCAGAGCCGCGTAGCGGGCGTTGCGCGCGGCTCCCTCTGGACCTCCATCGCCGCCCACTTGCACGCAAAGTACTTGAGCATCAACGCATCCCATATCGTGGGCCTGTTTACTCGCAGTGGCGGCCACCGCAGCCGAGCCGGGTTGCAGACCGTGGTCGACGATCAGGGCGGTGGTCGGCAGGATGGCCGCCGCAATACCGGTGAGCGCCAACGAATCCGGACCTCCGGAGAGCGCCACGCACCAGTCGTCGGCGGTAGCGATGAATTGCTTCGCGAACGCCGCAACAGCCGCGCGGAGCTCGGCTACAGCACTCGGTCGATCCATTGTTGCGGGTATTCGATTTCGATTGGCCGGGGCAGGGTCTCCGGGCTGGTCCACACGGCGTTGAACCGCTGCATGCCGACCCGGTCGACCACATGATCAACGAACGCCTTACCGCGGGTGTACTGGCTCAGCTTGGCGTCGACGCCCAGCAGCGCGCGCAGCAGACGTTGCAGCGGTGGCTGCTTGCGGTGCCGGCGTTCGTCGAAGCGGGCGCGGATGGTCGACACCGACGGGACCACCACGGGCCCAACGGCATCCATCACATGATCGGCGTGGCCTTCCAACAGCGTGCCCAACACCAGCAACTGGTCCAGAGCTACGCGTTGCGGCTCGGACTGCACCGCACGCAGAAGCCCGAGAACACCGGTCGAGTTCGGGTCGGACGTGGCCGAATCACCACGGGCGCGGGCGAATTCGGCGAGTCGCCCCACCACCTTCGTGACGTCGTCGGCGTTGTCGGTGGTCAACACGCCCAGCGCTTGCGACATGTAGCCGGACAGCCACGGGTTGGCGGTGAACTGCACCCGATGGGTGACCTCGTGCAGGCACACCCACAACCGGAAATCGGCGGGCTGGACCCGCAATTGACGCTCGACCGCGATGACGTTGGGGTAGACCAGCAGCAGGGCGCCCCCGTCGTCGCTGAACGGGTCGTACTGGCCCAGAATGCCGGACGACACGAACGCCAGCACCGCGCCGGTCTGCGCCCCGGTGAGCCGACCGCTGATCAGGCCTCGTGGCTTGTCGGTTCCGCCGGTCATCACCCGCATCGACTCGGCGGCGGCGCGAATCCAGCCCGCCCGGTCGATGATGCGGGCCTCGGGCACCACGCCGTCGGTGTGCAGACCGGTGACGTCACGAACCGGCGGCTCGGCCGCTTTGGCGGCCGTCGCCAGGTTGTCGACCGCATGGCGGCGGGTGTAGTCGGTGGACGGTGGTCCCGGACGGGCCAGCCATTGACCGACCGTCGCCGCGAATCCCCAGTCGACGGTGCGCCCGACGGTCAACTCCGCTGACGGCGTCACGGTGCGCATCCACACGACCACAGGGTGGAGGCCACGGCGTCGATCGCCGTGCGCCCACTCATCCCGGCGTCGTTGGAGATCAGCGCGAAGGTCAGCACCCGTCCGCTGCGGTCGGTCACCACCCCAGCTAACGCGTTGATCGCGGTCAGCGAGCCGGTTTTGGCCCGCAACCAGCCGGCAGGCCCGGCGGCGTTGAAGGTGGCGTCGAGAAAACGATCGGACAGCGTGCCGCTGCCGCCGGCGATCGGTAACAGGTCCAGCAGCGGCCGCAGCTTGGGCTCGTCGGGCCCGGCCGCCGCCTGCACCACGGAGTCGAGAATTTTCGCGGTGAGCCGGTCGTCCACCGACAACCCGCTGGAATCCCGCAGTATCGCGGTCCCGGTGTCCACGTGAGCGGTGTTCAGTCGATTGGTCACCGCGTCGACGGCGCCGGCGAAACTCAACGGCCGCTGCATGGATGCCGCGACTTCGCGGGCAATGGATTCGGCCATCACGTTGTCGGAGACGTTCATCATCTCGTTGAGTCGATCGATCAGCGGCGCCGACTGGACGGCGGCCAGTTGCCGGGCGCCGGACGACGCGGCGTGGTTGGTGACGGTCACCCGGGCAGGGTCGACGCTGAGGGCGGCGGCCAGCGCCCGGCCCGCGTCCAGAGCCGGCGTCACCGATCGTCGCGACTCGTCGGTCGCCGGCTGGATACGTCCGGCGTCGAGCATCACCGATTCGATCGGCGCGATGTCGCCGCCGTCGATGTCGGCCGGATCCCAGCCGGGCGCGAAGGTCGGTCCGCTGAACAAGGAGGTGTCCACTTGCACCGCGGTCGGCGTCACGCCGCTGCGGCGGACCTGATCGGCGAGGTCGCTGAGTCGGGCCGCACCGTGATACCAGGTGTCCTGTCCGGGCGCCGCACCCGAGAGCGTCGGGTCGCCACCGCCGACCAGCACGACGGTCCCGGGCTCGGCGGCCTCGACGATCCTCGTGGTGACCCGCGCCTCACGGTCCAGCGCCAGCAGCGCAGCGGCGCTGGTAAGCGTCTTGTTGGTCGACGCCGGCTGGAGCAGCAGGTCGTCGAAGTGACTCCAGAGTTCTTGGCCTGTCATCGCGTCGGTGACCCGGCCGCCGAGCTTGCCCAGGTTGGGGTCGGCGGCCACCGCCGCCAGTGCCGCGGCCAGCCCGGACTGGGTCGGCATCTGCGCGTCGGCAGACGCCGCGACGATGCTCGACTTCGTGGTCACCCCCGGGGGCGGCGGCGGAACTTGTGCCTGGGCGGCGCCGTGGACCCTGCCGGTGAGCAACACGGCCGCAATCACCACCGCGGCGACGATGGCCAGCACACCGACTCCCACCAGCAGGTGGGTAGACAGCCGCCACTGTGTGGGACGCATGACTCTCCTGACAACGTTTGCGCCTATTCTGCCGAAACCCCCGCGGAGCGACGTGGTGCGGGAGCCCTACGATCGACGCCAAGTGAGAAAAGACTTCCAGGCGAAGGAGCCGAGCCGGTGCAATTCGAGGTGATCGTCGAGATCCCCAAGGGTCAGCGAAACAAGTATGAGGTCGACCACGAGACGGGGCGGATCTTTCTAGACCGTTATCTCTACACCTCGATGGTCTATCCGACCGACTACGGCTTCATCGACGACACCCTCGGCGAGGACGGTGACCCGCTGGACGCCCTGGTGCTGCTGCCTCAGTCCGTCTACCCGGGTGTGGTGGTGAAGGCACGACCGGTTGCCATGTTCCGGATGACCGACGAGGCCGGCGGCGACGACAAGGTGCTGTGCGTGCCGGCCAAGGATCACCGCTGGGACCACATCCAGGACATCGGCGACGTTCCGGAGTCCGAGCTGGACGAGATCAAGCATTTCTTCTCGCAGTACAAGGCGCTCGAGCCGGGCAAGTTCGTGAAAGCCGCCGACTGGGTGGGCCGCGAAGAAGCCGAGGCCGAGGTGCTTCGCTCCATCGAACGGTTCAAAACCGAAGGGCACTAACCGGTCTCGGGTCTGCGACTGCTCCAAAGGCTGGCCGCCGTCGTGACGACGAGGGTCGCCGCGATCACCGCGAGACTGACGGATGTCGGTATCTCCGGGACGTTGATGTGCTTGCCGCCGTTGATGAATGGCAGTTCGTTCTCGCGTAGCGCATGCAGGATCAGTTTGACGCCGATGAATGCCAGAACCACACCGAGGCCCTTCGACAGATACACCAGCCGCGCCAGCAGACCCTCGAGCATGAAGTACAGCTGGCGCAGGCCCATCAACGCGAATACGTTGGCGGCCAACACCAGATAGGCCTGGCTGGTGAGCCCGTAGATCGCGGGAATGGAATCGAGGGCGAAGAGCAGGTCCGCGGTGCCGAGGGTGAGGATCACCAGCGCCATCGGCGTCATCAGTCGCTGCGACCCCTCCTTGACGACGAGCTTGAGGCCGTGCCAGGAGTCGGTGATCTTCGCATGGCTGCGGGCGAACCGGACGGCGCCGTTCTCAGCGTCGGTCTGGTGCGCCGGGCCACGCGCCAGCCGCATCGCGGTGTAGATCAGAAAAGCACCGAAAATGTAGAAGACCCAAGAGAACCGCTCGATGGCCGCTGCGCCGAGTGCGATGAAAATACCGCGCAGGATGAGCGCGAGCACGATCCCGACGAACAGTGCTTCGCGCTGCAACACCCTGGGCACCTTGAAGCTCGTCATCACGATGACGAAGACGAAGAGGTTGTCGACCGACAGGCTGTATTCGGTGAGCCAGCCGGCGAAGAACTCGACGGCGTACTGCCTGCCGTGGAAGAACCACGTCCAGACGCCGAAGCCCACCGCGAGCCCGATGTAAGCCGATAACGCGATCGCGCAGCCGCGCATCGTCGGTTCACCCGATCGGCGGGCCATCACCGCGACGTCGAACAGCAGCACGCCGATCGTCACGGCCAGGGTGACAATCCATTCCAGCAAGGACACATGCACGGGCTTACCTCCGGTCGGTGAGAACCAGAGGTCTCTTCCACCGTCGTGGTAACGACAGCCCGCGGCACGGACGCCCGATGACGGACGACGTGATGACGACACCGCGGCCGAGGAATACTCCCCTCCGCCGACCAGTGTGTCAGGTCGAGGTCAACGCAGCGTGCTGAGCGTGGAAACGGCTGTGAGTAGTTTCGAACAGTGACTGAAGTGGGCGGCACACCGGCCATCGGGGCATTCGCCGGCCCGATTGCCCGCAGCAGCGTGGCCCGGGTGGGCGCCGCGACAGCGGTGACCGCGGTGTGCGGCTATGCCGTGGTCTATCTGGCCGCCCGTGATCTGGCGCCGGCCGGTTTCTCCGTCTTCGCGGTGTTCTGGGGGGCGTTCGGCCTGGTCACCGGAGCGGCCAACGGGTTGCTTCAAGAAACCACCCGCGAAGTCCGCTCCGCCGGCTACGCCGAGGTGCTGCCGGGCCGACGCACCCATCCACTGCGGGTGGCGGGCATGGTCGGGATCGCCGCCGCCGTGCTGATCGCCGGCAGCTCACCGCTGTGGAGTGGCCCGGTGTTCACCGACGCCCGCTGGCTGTCGGTGGGCCTGCTCAGCGTCGGGCTGGCCGGGTTCTGCCTGCATGCCACGTTGCTCGGGATGTTGGCCGGCACCAGCCGCTGGACGCAGTACGGCGCCCTGATGGTCACCGATGCTGTCATCCGCGTTGCGGTCGCGGCGGCCACCGTCGTGGTCGGCTGGAACCTGGTCGGGTTCCTGTGGGCCACCGTCGCCGGCGCGCTCGCCTGGTTGATCATGATCGTCGCCTCACCGACCACCAGGGCGGCTGCACAGTTGCTGACCCCGGGCAGCACCGCGACGTTCCTGCGCGGAGCGGCCCATTCGATCACCGCAGCGGGCGCCGGCGCGATTCTGGTGATGGGCTTCCCGGTGCTGCTCAAGGTGACGTCGAGCCAACTCGGCGCCCAGGGCGGGGTGATCATTTTGGCGGTCACGTTGACCCGCGCGCCGCTGCTGGTGCCGCTGACCGCAATGCAGGGCAATCTGATCGCACATTTCGTCGACCAACGAAACAGGCGCCTGCGCGCGCTGATCACGCCGGTGGTGCTGGTCGGGGCGATCGGCGCGGTCGGTGTGCTGGCGGCGGACCTGGTCGGCCCGTGGCTGCTGCGGGTCGGTTTCGGGCCCGGCTATCACGCGTCCGGTGCACTGCTGGCCTGGCTGACCGCGGCGGCGCTGGCGATCGCGATGCTGACGTTGACCGGTGCCGCTACGGTCGCCGCCGCGCTGCACCGCGCCTATGCGGTGGGTTGGGTGTGCGCGACGGTCGCCTCGGCGCTGCTGCTGTTGCTGCCGCTGCCGTTGCAGACCCGGACCGTGGTCGCGCTGTGCTGTGGCCCGTTGGTCGGCATCGGCGTGCACCTCGCCGCGCTGGCGCGTAGCCGCGGCTCATCCGCCTGAGTCGGCCGGTCAGGCGTGTACGTTGTGGGCTTGAAATGCCCAGTGAAACGCTTGACGCCTGGATCGTCGTGCCAGCCTTCAACGAAGCTGGTGTCATCGGCGACGTGATCGGCGCTGTGCGGTCGGTTTTCACCAACGTGGTGTGTGTGGACGACGGCAGCGCCGACGGCACTGGCGACATCGCGCTGCGGGCCGGGGCGCATCTGGTGAGTCATCCGGTGAACCTGGGCCAGGGCGCGGCTATCCAGACCGGCGTCGAGTACGCCCGCAGCCAGCCGGGTGCACGGGTCTTCGCCACCTTCGACGCCGACGGGCAGCACCGCGTCGAGGACCTCGTGACGATGATCGATCGGTTGCGCCGCGACGATGTCGACATCGTGATCGGCACCCGATTCGGCGCGGGTGTCAGCCGGCCCCCGCTGCTCAAGCGCGTTGTGCTGCAGACCGCGGTGCGGCTGAGCCCGCGCGGTCGCGCGCTCGGTTTGACCGATAGCAACAACGGCCTGCGGGTGTTCAATAAGACGGTCGCCGATGGGCTGGACATCACCATGAACGGGATGAGCCATGCCACCGAGTTCGTCATGCTGATCGCCGAAAACCATTGGCGAGTCGCTGAACAACCGGTCGAGGTGCTCTACACCGAATACTCCCAATCCAAGGGACAACCGCTGCTCAACGGCGTGAACATCATTGTCGATGGATTCCTGCGAAGAAGGTTGCCGCGATGAACTGGATTCAGGGTCTGCTGATCCTTTCGATCGTCGCGCTACTGGTTTACCTGCTGCGCTCTCGTCGCAACGCGCAGTCGCGGGCTTGGGTCAAAGTCGGCTATGTGCTGTTCGTGATCGCCGCCGTGTACGCCGTGCTGCGACCCAACGACACCACGGTGGTGGCGCATTGGCTCGGAGTGGACCGCGGCACCGACCTGATGTTGTACGCGCTGATCATCGCGTTCAGTTTCACCACGCTGAGCACCTATCTACGGTTCAAGGACCTCGAATTGCGGTACGCGCGCCTGGCCCGCGCCGTCGCGCTCGAAGGCGCGCAGACACCTCATCGGCCGTAGGATATACGCGGCTGAACGGCGGCACGCAGGGTTGTCGGGCGGCCCGGTGAGGTACCTCTCGGCATCGGCTGCGACGCGGCAGACGCGCGATCTTCCCACCCGCTGCGAATTGCTCCGGGGAAGCGTCAGTGACCGCTGAAAGCTTGCCGATGGGACCATTCTGGCAATATCTCAGGTTTTTCACATGTTTTTGGTGAGTTTTTCACAGCTTTACCTCAGCGAGTGTCTACACTCGGCTCACCGTTCAGTCAGAACGGGAATGGTCAGATGCCCGCTCATCGACTGGAGGTGGCTCCGATGGCTCGTCGTCCTATCGCTCGCACCCTGGTCGCCGCCGCTGGTGGACTGCTAGGTGTCGCGTGCCTCTCTGACGCCGTCGCCTTCGCCGACAGCTTTGACATCGATCCCGTTTCCGCGGACGCGTTCGATGCATCGTCCTACACCTATGATCCCGTTGCACCCGAGACCGTGACCGGCCTGTACAACATGGCGACGGCTCCGCCGGGCGTTAATGAAAGCATTCAGGGATATCAGTTATTCAACGTTTATGGCAGCGATCTAAACACCTCGGTCGGGACTTTCTATGCCTACGAGTCGACCGCTCCCTATCTCACCCCGTATGTCTCCAGCCCCAATTACGCCTTCCTGAACAGCGAGGTGCTCTACATAAGCCCCGACGCACCGGGCTACACAGCCCCCGCCGGGACCGCCCCGACGGCCGGCTCGTTGATCAGCATTAGTCATAGCGTCGGCGGCGAATTCGAGAACATTTACTCCGCCATCCCCTCGGGCGGCACCGAAACGGTCACCGACACGTTGGAGACCCCGTCGGGTAGTTTCGACTTATCCCCGCTCGTTAATTCACTCGGCTTTGACGCGGCCAACGTAACTCCCGCGCTACCCGACGACGACGGCATCACGGGCGTTGACCGCGACCCTACGATCGTCGCGGTCAACGGGCTTCCGCCGCTGACTATCGCGCTCCAGGGAACTCAGGAGTTCGATTACAAGGGCAATCCCTTCAGTGCCCTTGAGACGACCACCGAGGACGGCCTCGGATTCCACACCGAGGCGTTCCTGGTCACCGCTACCAGCAGCAATCCCGACTCTCTGCCGGTCGGATCAATTTACAACACAATAGATTACGACAACTTGCAGAACGTCTACTCGTCGATTCCTCAAGCCGACGGCCCCGACAAGATCACGGACACTTTGTTGAACACGACCACCGGTCAGATCACGGACCTCTCCTCCCTCTTCGCCACCTCCGACGCGTCCCTAGGTCTCGACGACGGCTCTTCCCTTCACCCGATTGCGTTCGGCGATTCCACCATTCACGCTGTTGCCGGTTCGCAGGAGACTTTCACCGGGATCAATGGCCTTCCGCCGGGGAACGCCTCGATTCAGGGGACTGACACGTTCGGCATTTACTCGGACAATTCCGACACCCCGTCGACGACCTTTACGGGTGACGTCACCAACGTTCAGGCGCTGTCGTACAGCAACTACGCCGAGTCGCTTCTCGTCACCGACTCAACAGACCCCGCTGTGCCGGATGGCTCGGTGATCGACATGACGACCTACGGCAACGGCGTTGAGAACATCTACACCGACCTCGCCGCGACGACACCTACTGGCCACGGCGTGATCACGGATACCCTGGTGACCCCCTTGGGGAACCTCGACCTTTCCCCGCCGAGTCTGGACGCGTCCGCCGGTCTTAATCCCCTCGACCAGTTGGTGTCTTTTATAGACACCGCGTGGTTGGATCTTCTGCACATGTTCTAAGAATTCGTCGGCTGATTTGGCGGCGACGGTCGCCGCGGGAAATCAGGTGCCGGTAGCGGTGTGCGCCTGCCGGAAGTACTCCACGGTGCGACGCACGCCCTCGTCGAGCGCCGCCTGCGGTCGCCAGCCCAAAACCTTCTCGGCTAAACGGATGTCCAGGCAGGACCGCTTCAAGTCGCCGAGTCGCGGCGGATGAAATTCCGGGTCGTCGGGGCCGCCGACGGCGGCGGCCACCGATGAATGAAGTTGGCGATCAGAGGTTTCCACACCGGTGCCCACGTTGAACCGCTGGCCACCCCCGGCCGGGCCGGACGCCTTGACGAACGCGTCCACCACGTCGTCGACAAAAACATAGTCACGGGTGTTGGACCCGTCGCCGAAGACCTTGGTGGGCTTGCCGGACAGCAGCGCCTGCGCGAAAATCGCCACCACCCCGGCCTCGCCGTGCGGATCTTGGCGTGGGCCATAGACATTGGCCGGCGCGATGTGTGAGCACTCCAGGTCGTAGAGATGCCGAAACGTGTTGAGGTAAATCTCGCCGGCCACCTTGCCCGCGGCGTAAGGCGACGCCGGATCGGTTGGCACTTCTTCGCTAGTCGGGTAGGTCGGCGGGGTGCCGTAGATCGATCCGCCCGACGAGGTGTGCACCACCTTGCGGACGCCGGTGCCGCGCGCGGCTTCGGCCACGCGCACAGTGCCGATCACGTTGACCGATGCGTCGAATTGCGGGTCGGCCACCGAGTGCCGCACGTCGATCTGCGCGGCCAGGTGGAAGACCACCTCCGGCCGGTGCTCGCCGAAGATGGCCCGCAGGTCGGCGGTGACGATATCGGCCTCGACGAAAGCCAACTCGGGATTGCCGGCCAGGTGCTCGAGGTTGGTAGCCCGCCCCGAGGCGTAGTTATCCACGCCGACGACGCGGTGGCCGTCGCTCAGTAGCCGGTCGACTAGCGTCGACCCGATGAACCCGGCTGCCCCGGTGACCAGTGCGCGCACTGGCCCACCATACCGACGGGCGCAGCGGGTACCGAAGGTGGCGCTGGCCGCGGCGACGCTGATCGCCCTGCAGTTGGTGGTCCGCGGGGTGCTGGCGTTCCGGGGCTACTTCTACTGGGACGATCTGATTCTCGTCGGCCGGGCCGGCACGCACGGCCTGCTGTCGCCGTCGTACCTCTTCGACGACCACGACGGCCACGTCATGCCGGCCGCGTTCCTGGTCGCCGGCGCCATCACCCGGCTGGCGCCGTTGAACTGGCTCGGACCGGCGGTCAGCCTGGTGGTGCTGCAGTTGCTGGCGTCGCTGGCGCTGCTGCGTGCGTTGCACGTGATCCTGGGCTGGCGGCCGGTGCTGCTGGTTCCGCTGACCTTCGCGTTGTTCACCCCGCTCGGCGTCCCCGGGTTCGCGTGGTGGGCGGCGGCGCTGAACTCGTTGCCGATGCTGGCCGCGCTGGCCTGGTTCTGCGCCGACGCGATCCTGTTGATCCGCACCGGAAACCGGCGTTACGCGGTGACCGGCGTGCTGGCCTACCTGGGCGGGCTGCTGTTCTTCGAGAAAGCCGCGGTGATCCCGTTCGTCGCGTTCGCGGTCGCCGCGCTGCTCTGTCACGTCAACGGTGATCGGGCGGCGTGCGCGACGGTATGGCGCGCCGGTATCCGATTGTGGGCCGCGTCGTTGGCGCTGACCGGCGCCTGGATCGCGGTCTATCTGGCGGTGGTCAACCAGCGGCGGTGGAGTCACGACTTATCGATGACATGGGATCTGTTGCGGCGCTCGGTGACTCACGGGATCGTGCCGGGCCTGGCCGGTGGCCCGTGGGCGTGGGGAAGGTGGGCGCCGGCCTCGCCGTGGGCCACGCCGCCGACGTCGGTGAAGGCGCTGGGCTGGCTGGTTCTGGTCGCGGCGCTGGCGCTGTCGCTGGCCCGCAAGCAGCGCATCGTGCCGGTGTGGTTGACTGCCGCCGGCTACGTGGTCGCCTGCCAGGTGCCGATCTACCTGATGCGCTCATCGAGGTTCACCGCGCTGGAACTGGCCCAGACGTTGCGGTATTTCCCCGATCTCGTCGTGGTTTTCGCGTTACTGGCCGCCGTCGGCTTGTGCGCGCCGAACCGTCCCGCGTCGAGCTGGCTGGATGCCTCGGTGGCCCGTGGGGTGGTGACGGCTGCCGTGGCAGCGAGTTTCGTTGCGAGCAGCGGGTATTCGACCGCAACATTTCTGATGTCGTGGCGAGACAACCCGGCCCAGCCCTATCTGCAGAATGCCCGACGCGGGCTGGCCGACGCGCGGGCAACCTCGAGCGCACCACTGCTGGATCAGGAGGTCGATCCGTGGGTGCTCGGCCGGGTGGCCCGGCCGGACAACCTGGCCGGCCACATGTTCGCATTGCTCACCGATCGGCCCGAATTCGATCTGGCCACAACACAATTGCGGACCCTTGACACCGCGGGCCGACTGGTCGACGCGCAGGTGACCTGGGTCCGCGCCACCGAGCCAGGACCGGTGCCGCAGTGCGGGTATCTCGTGCAGCCCGACCGGCCGGTTCGGCTTGCGCTCAACGGGCCGCTGCTGCCGTCCGATTGGACGGCCGAGATCAACTACCTCGCCAACAGCGAAGGATCGATCACGATGTCGTTGTCCGAGGGGCCCGACACCCGGGTTCCGGTGCATCCCGGACTCAACCGAGTTTTCGTTCGACTGCCCGGCGCGGGTGAGGCGGTCAACGTCCGGGCCAATACGACCGCGCTCAGTGTGTGCGTGGCGGCCGGGCCGGTGGGATATGTGCTGCCGCGTTGACAAGGCGAGCGTGACGCTGGAGCCACCTAGGAGAATCGAACTCCTGACCTGCTCATTACGAGTGAGCCGCTCTACCGACTGAGCTAAGGTGGCGTGCCCTGCCGGGCGGCACGAGTCTACGACAGGGCCCGGGAACCGCCCAATTTCTAGTCGCGCAATGCCTGGCCGATCGTGGCGACCATGGCATCGACGGCGAACTTGGGCTTGACGTTGATGGCGAGCGCCTCGCGGCAGCCCAGCACCGCTTCGATGCAGCGCAGCAATCGATCGGGTGGGGCATGGGCAGCCATCGCCGCGATCTGCTCCGCCATGTCCGGATGGTTGAGTCGCACGCCTCCCGCGCCGGCCGAGACCAGCAGCGCGTCCCGAAAGTACGTCGCCAGATCGATCAGCGCGCGGTCCAGCGAATCTCGTGACGCCCGGGTCTGACGCGACTTCTGCCGTCGCTCAAGGTCTTTGATCGCGCCGGTGGAACCACGCAGCGCCCCGGCGGTGCCCTTGCCGGTACCGCCCGCGCCCAGCGCGGTGCGCAGTTCCTCGGTTTCGGCCTCGGCACGCCCGGCGGTCAGCACCGTCGCTTCGGCCTCCGCGGCGGCAACCAGCGCCTCGCCCGCGGCATAGGCCTTCGATCGGGTCGCCGCGTCGCGCGCCAGCCCCAGCGCCTGCAGCCGTCGATCCCGAGCATCCGGGTCGGTGGCCAGCCGGCGCGCCCGGCCCACATGACCGCCGCTGACCGCCGCCGCCCAGCTCGCGGTCTCCGCGGACAAGCTGTCGTTGTCGATCAACACCTGGGCGATGGCCTCCGGCGGCGGGGTCACCAACGCGACGTGTCGGCAGCGGGACCGCAGCGTGATCGCGATGTCTTCGGGGTCCACCGACGGCGCGCACAGCAGGAACACCGTGCGGGTCGGCGGCTCCTCGACCACCTTCAGCAAAGCGTTCGCCGCGCCTTCGGTCAGCCGGTCGGCGTCTTCGATCAGCACGATCTGCCAGCGGCCGGTGCTGGGCCGCCGCGAGGCGATCTGCACGATCGCGCGCATCTCGTCGACACCGATGGAGAGCCCTTCGGGGATGATGCGCCGCACGTCGGCGTGGGTGCCGGCCATCGTCGTCGAGCACGACCGGCATTCTCCGCAACCCGGTATCCCGTCGGAGGTGCACTGCAAGGCGGCGGCAAAGCACAGCGCCGCGATCGAGCGCCCCGATCCGGGTGGGCCGGTGATCAGCCAGGCGTGCGTCATTGCGCCCGTGTGAGGCGAATCACCGCGGGCCGCCGTAGCGGCAGCGAACAGGTCAGTCTCGATTGACTCCTGGCCAACCAGCCGTGTGAATACCCGCGACATCACTCGAAACAGTAGTGCCCGCCGCTGACACCACCGCAACACAACCGGCCATGTATGGAATGTTTTGGCTACTTTTTGGTCCCCGGCGACCGATACGGTGGGCAGGTGAGTACGGCAGGAGCACTTCCAGGGCGAATCAGTGGATTCGTCCAGTGGTTTGTGCGCACGCCGTGGCCGGTCTTCACCTTGAGCCAGCTGCAGGCCGACATCATCGGTGCGCTGCTGGTACTGGGATTCCTGCGCTACGGCCTTCCGCCGGAAGACCGCATCGAGCTGCAAGAACTGCCGGCTCCCAACCTGGCGATCTTCGCCGGCTCGATCGTGCTGCTGTTCGCCATCGGAACCGCGATCAGCGCGCGGTTGCTGCTGCCGGTGTTTCGGTGGCAACGCCGCGACGGTCTGCTCGCCGACACCGACCCTGCCGACACCGCGTTGGCTCGCAGTCGGGCGCTACGGACGCCGTTCTACCGCACGTTGATCAACTTGTCCTCGTGGTTCATCGGCGGCGTGATCTTCATCATCGCCAGCTGGCCGGTGGCTAAGCACGCGGCGCCGGTGGTGGCCGTCGCCACCGCGTTGGGCGCCACCGCCACGGCCATCATCGGCTACCTGCAATCCGAGCGGGTGCTGCGCCCGGTCGCCGTTGCCGCGCTGCGCGGTGGCCTGCCGGACAACATCCGCGCCTCAGGCGTCATCGGGCGCCAGCTGTTGGCCTGGGCGTTGTCTACCGGCGTGCCGGTTCTGACGATCGTGCTGGCCGTGGTCGCCGACAAGGCTGCGTATCTTCACGGGCCGCCGGAGAAGCTACTGAATCCGATCCTGTTGCTCGCGTTGCTGGCATTGGGCATCGGGTTCGCCAGCACGCTGCTGGTGGCCATGTCGATCGCCGACCCACTGCGACAGCTGCGCTGGGCGCTCGGTGAGGTGCAGCGCGGTAACTACAACGCCCACATGCAGATCTACGACGCCAGCGAGCTGGGCCTGCTGCAGGCCGGGTTCAACGACATGGTCCGCGACCTGTCCGAGCGGCAGCGGCTGCGTGACCTGTTCGGTCGCTACGTCGGTGAGGATGTCGCCCGTCGCGCGCTCGAGCGCGGCACCGAGTTGGGCGGCCAGGAACGCGACGTCGCGGTGCTGTTCGTCGACCTGGTCGGATCGACCAAGCTGGCCGCGACGAGGCCACCGGCCGAGGTGGTCGGCATGCTCAACGAGTTCTTCCGCGTGGTGGTGGACACCGTCGGCCGGCATGGCGGTTTCGTCAACAAGTTCCAGGGTGACGCCGCGTTGGCGATCTTCGGCGCGCCGATCGAGCATCCGGACGCCTCCGGTGGCGCACTGGCGGCGGCCCGCGAGCTGCACGACGAGCTGATCCCGGTGATCGGCTCGGCGGAGTTCGGCATCGGGGTGTCATCCGGACGCGCCATCGCCGGCCACATCGGCGCTCTGGCGCGCTTCGAATACACCGTGATCGGCGACCCGGTCAACGAGGCCGCGCGACTGACTGAGCTCGCCAAGCTGGAGGACGGCCATGTGCTGGCCTCGTCGGTCGCGGTCAGCGGCGCGCTGGATGCCGAAGCGCTGTGCTGGGACGTCGCCGAGGTTGTCGCATTGCGCGGCCGCACCGCCCCGACCCAGCTGGCCCGGCCGCTCAATCTGGCCGCACCGAAACACGTCTCTAGAGAGGTCGGCAGAACCCCGTAGAACGTTATTCCGCAAATGTTGAATGACGCAAAGCCCCAGTTCTGGGACAGAGAATCACTTCGCAGCTAAAAATTGCGGCCTCGGCGCGCAGAACGTACGCGCGGAATTAGCCGCCGGCAGGTGGCGGACCGGCCGGCGCCGGGGTCAAAACGCCCGGCACCAGCGGCCCGAGATCGATGTACGCCTTGCCCTGCGAGTCGGTGACGCTGGCCGGGTCGCTACCCAAATTCAGCAGGTCACTCAGACCCGGCACGGCCGCCGGCGTATCTCCCTCGAAAACTCCGGTCTCGGATTGGGTGATGTTCTGCACCACCACCGGAGCTTCGGAGCCATTCATGGTCTGCAGCAAGTCCGCCACAGAGGGGCTGTTCGCATCGGGATTCTCGTGCGTGTTGCCGGAGAGCTGCACCGCGGGCACCTGAACATCCGTCAGCGGTGGCGCCCCGGGAGCCGCGATGATCACGCTGAGACCGCCGAGCGCAGCACCAGCGGTGATGCAGTAGCGGACAACGGATCGCATGATTCTCCCCGGACGGCGATGCGGCGATTCCACAACGTGTACGGATTACTGTACCTGAGAAGTGGCTGAGAATCATCCCCTATTTCGCAAAAAAGTTCGGGAAGAATTCCTCAGGGTCGGCCGGGGCGGGCCGGCAGCTCCGAAAAATAGCCCGCTAGCTGCGCTTAGCGGTTTTTTTGGCGGCCTTCTTGGCGGGCGCCTTGCGGGCGGTCTTCTTGGCCGTTTTCTTCACCGGACCGCGGGCGCGCCGGTCGGCCAGCAGTTCGGCGGCGCGCTCATCGGTGATCGACAGGACGTCGTCGCCCTTGCGCAGGCTTGCATTCGTCTCGCCGTCGGTGACATACGGGCCGAACCTGCCGTCCTTGATCACCATCGGCTTGCCCGACGCCGAGTCGTTGCCGAGTTCGCGCAGTGGCGGCGTCGCCGCGCCCTGGCGGCCACGGCGTTTCGGCTCGGCGTAGATCTTCAGCGCCTCGTCGAGCGTGATCTCGAACATCTGCTCTTCGGTCGCCAGCGAGCGAGAATCGGTGCCGCGCTTCAGGTATGGGCCGTAGCGGCCGTTCTGCGCGGTGATCTCCTCTTTTGATTCCGGGTCGAGACCGACAATTCGCGGCAGCGAGAGCAGTTTCAGCGCATCCTCGAGGGTCACGGTCTGCAGATCCATCGTGCGCAGCAGTGAACCGGTCCGAGGCTTGGGCCCGGTGGGCTTCTTGCCCTTCTTGGCCGGCTGACCCGCGGTGCCGTCGTCGTCGTCCTCGGGTTTGGGCAGCACCTCGGTGACGTAAGGACCGTAACGTCCGTCCTTGGCGACGATTTCGTGTCCGCTGTCGGGGTCGACGCCGAGGCTGCGCCCCTCCTGCGGGGTGGAGAAGAGTTCCTCGGCGACGTCGAGCGTCAGCTCGTCGGGGGTCAACGAGTCGTGCAGGTTGGCTCGCTGCGGAGTCGGTTCGCCGTCGTCGCCGGTCACCATCCGTTCCAGGTAGGGACCGTTCTTGCCGACCCGCACGTTGACCGCGCGGCCCTCCACGTCGTCAAAGAGCTTGATGGAGTTGACTTCTCGGGCATCTATGCCCTCGAGGTTGACGCCGACCAGCTTCTTCAGCCCGCCGGACCGGGCGATCGAATCGGCCACACCGTGCTCGCCGCCGAAGTAGAAGTTGCTGAGCCAGTTGGTCCGTTGCTCCTGGCCGGAGGCGATCGCGTCGAGCTCGTCTTCCATCGCGGCGGTGAACCCGTAGTCGACCAGCCTGCCGAAATGCTGTTCCAGCAAACCGGTCACGGCGAACGCGACCCACGACGGGACCAGCGCGCTGCCCTTCTTGTGCACGTAGCCGCGATCCTGAATGGTCTTGATGATCGACGAATACGTCGACGGCCGTCCGATGCCGAGCTCCTCGAGAGCCTTGATCAGCGACGCCTCGGTGTAGCGGGCCGGCGGGTTGGTGGAGTGCCCGTCGGGGGTCAGCTCGGTGGCGTCCACCCGCTGGCCCTGGGTCAACTGCGGCAGCCGGCTCTCGGCGTCGTCAGCTTCTCCACCGGCCTGATCGTCCACGGTTTCCACGTAGGCCTTGAGAAAGCCCGGGAAAGTCAGGGTGCGGCCGCTGGCGCTGAATTGCAGTTCCCTTCTGGTCCCGGCCTCGTTAATTTCGCCGTTGATCCGCAAGCTGAGCGTCGTGCCTCGAGCGTCGGCCATCTGCGAGGCCACCGTGCGCTGCCAGATCAGCTCGTAGAGCCGGAACTCGTCGCCGTCGAGCTCGCGACGCACCGCGTCGGGGGTCGCGAAGGTCTCTCCAGCGGGCCGGATCGCCTCGTGAGCTTCCTGGGCGTTCTTCACCTTGCGGGTGTACTGACGCGCCGACGGGTAGACGTACTCCTCGCCGTAGAGTTGGCGGGCTTGGGTACGGGCCGCGTCGATCGCCGACTGCGACAGCGTCGTCGAGTCGGTACGCATATATGTGATGTAACCGTTCTCGTAGAGCCGCTGGGCGATGCTCATCGTGCGCTCGGCGGAAAACCGCAGCTTGCGGCCGCCTTCCTGCTGCAGCGTCGACGTCATGAACGGCGGATACGGGCGGCGGGTGTAGGGCTTCT
>Ga0302326_10006973_pt1 | contig 25254 bp, 25 predicted proteins | sample Palsa_T0_3_FD_202264 | JGI IMG/M metagenome (GOLD analysis project Ga0302326, IMG submission 202264) | Peat permafrost microbial communities from Stordalen Mire near Abisko, Sweden - Palsa_T0_3 | ecosystem: Environmental > Terrestrial > Soil > Palsa > Peat permafrost | place: Sweden: Abisko... | reverse complement strand
ACGATCTTCGTGGCGGTGCGAAACGCGCAGATCGCGCTGGTACAAGACCGTGCGGCAATCGCCGCGGCCGAAGAAGCTCGAAAGCTGGCCCAGGTGAGCTATGACGACGAAGTAAAGAAACTGCAATTGGGTACGTCCACCGCTTTCACGGTGACGCAGAAGCAGCAGCTTCTAACGGCCGCGGAAGGCGTCGAGCTGCGCGACCGAGCCAACCTGATCGAAGCGGAAGTGAATTTCAACCAGGCCATGGGCCGTACGCTCGACGTGAACCACATCATTGTCGACGGCGCAGGTCCGGTTTCGCGCACGCCCAACATTCCGGGAACGTCGTCGTCTTCGGCTTCGGGACCCGGCAAGTAGGCTCTGCCGCTGGCTCGGACTCGGCATTTCGACTAGTATGGGCTTAGGTCGACGACCGAGCACCGAGGTGCTGATTCCGTGAGCGGCAAGCCCCGCGATAACGAGCGCTCCCCTTCCCCACCCGCCGACGGGCGGACGATTGGGAACCGGGAGCGCACGCCGAAGTTCACCACGGTCTCCGGTTATCCCATCCGGCAGCTGTATACGCAGGCGGACCTAGCCCAGTGGGACGCGGAGCGCGATCTTGGCCTGCCGGGCGAGCTTCCCTACACACGCGGCATCCATCCGGCGATGTACCGCAGCCGACTCTGGACCATGCGGCAGTTCGCCGGGTTTGGGACCGCCGAAGACACCAACGCACGCTTCCGCTACCTTCTCTCGCAGGGCCAGACCGGGCTATCGGTGGCCTTCGACCTTCCGACGCTGATGGGCTACGACTCCGACGATCCGCTGGCCGAGGGCGAAGTCGGCAAGTGCGGAGTGGCGATCAGTTCCCTTGCCGATATGGAGGCGCTCTTCGACAGTATCCCGCTTGCGGACGTCACCACGTCGATGACCATCAATTCGCCGGCGGCAGCTATCTGGGCGATGTACCTGGCGGTGGCAGAGAAACAAGGAGCGGACTGGAAAGCACTCTCTGGGACACTTCAAAACGACATTCTTAAGGAATACATCGCGCAGAAGGAATACATTTATCCGCCCGAGCCCTCGATGCGGCTGGTGACCGACACGATCGAGTTCGGGGCCGAGCATACGCCGAAGTTCAATCCGATTTCCATCAGCGGCTATCATATTCGCGAGGCGGGCTCGACGGCCATTCAGGAGCTGGCGTTCACACTGCGCGATGGGATCGAGTACGTGGAGAAATGCCTCGAGCGCGGCCTTGAGGTGGCCGAATTTGCGCCGCGACTTTCTTTTTTCTTCAATGCGCATAACGATTTCTTCGAGGAGATCGCCAAGTACCGCGCCGCGCGGCGTATCTGGCAGCGGGTGATGCGCGAGCGCTTCGGAGCGAAGAATCCCCGCTCATGGACGCTGCGCTTCCATACACAGACGGCGGGGTGCTCGCTGACGGCCCAGCAACCGTACAACAATGTGGCGCGGACGGCCGTGCAAGCGCTTGCCGCCGTGCTGGGCGGCACGCAATCCCTACACACAAACTCGCTCGACGAAGCCTGGGCCCTGCCGACCGAAGCGGCGGCGACTATTGCTTTACGCACGCAGCAAATCATTGGGTACGAAAGCGGCGTGACGAATACCGCCGATTCCTTCGGCGGATCGTATTTCGTCGAGACGCTGACGAATGAGATCGAGCGCGGCGCGGAAGAATACATCGCCAAGATCGATGCGCTGGGAGGAATGGTTGCGGCCATCGAGCGGGGGTATCCGCAGCGCGAAATCGCCGACGCAGCTTACCGCTATCAGGTGGAAGTGGACGCGAAAGATAAGATTGTGGTGGGAGTGAACGACTATCTTACCGAAGAAAAGCCCATCGAGATTCTGCAGATCGATCCGTCGGCAGCAGCGCGGCAATCGGAACGTTTGCGCCGATTGCGCGCCGAACGGTCAAATTCCCAGGTCGAGCGCAGCCTCGAAGGGCTGAGGAAGGCGGCTGCTCACATACCGGTCGCGGCAGGCCAGGCGAATGGAAATCTGATGCCCTACCTCTACGAGGCCGCAAAAGCCTATGCCACACTGGGGGAAATGTGCGGCGCACTGCGGCAAGTCTTCGGGGCCTACGAAGAAGTGGCTATCACCTAGAGGTCATTGCGTGCGAGACTCCGCCGTACATTTCCAGAGGTTTTGCAGTATCCTTACAAGATATGCCTGAACGAAAAATACGTGTATTGATCGCGAAGCCTGGATTGGACGGCCATGACCGTGGTGCGAAGGTGATTGCGCGCGCGTTGCGCGATGCCGGGATGGAAGTGATCTACACCGGCTTGCGGCAAACGCCGGAGATGATCGCTTCCGCAGCCGTGCAGGAAGACGTGGACGTGATCGGGCTCTCGATTCTTTCCGGCGCGCATAACACGATTTGCCCGCGCCTGATGGAGCTGCTGCGCGCCAAAGGGATGGATGATGTGACCGTGGTTATCGGCGGCATCATTCCCGAGGCGGACATCGCCGCGCTGAAACAGGCCGGGATCGCCGAGATATTCCTGCCGGGCACGACGACGCAAGCCATCGTCGACTTTATCCGCAGCCGCACTGCCGCGCCCGCACAGCAAGGTTGATGGCTTTGGCCACTCTTCCGGAAGAAGCCCGACAAGCAGCTCGGCAAGTAGACCAACGGTCGCTCCCCGCAACTCCGACTCGCGTCGCCAGCGCGGACAATAAAGATAAAACCAACAAGGGCAATGCTATCGGCGCGCCGGTGGATCCCCAGGCTGGGGCATTCCTGAAAAATGGCCGCGAGATGGTCGATCGGCTGACGCAAATCAAGAATGAAGAGGAGCGCATCCGCCAGGGCGGCGGTGCGAAGGCCATCGAGGCGCAACACAAGAAAGGGCGCCTTACCGCTCGCGAGCGCATCGCCCTGCTGATCGACCCGCAGACCGAGTTTTTCGAGCTAGGCCTCTACGTCGCCTTCGAAATGTACGAGGAGTGGGGCGGCGCCCCCGCCGCAGGCGTGGTCACGGGCCTCGGTCACGTGTCTGGCCGCCGCGTGATGATCGTCGCCAATGACGCCACGGTGAAGGCCGGCGCGTTTTTCCCGATGACGGCGAAGAAGGTAATTCGCGCGCAGAATATCGCCATCGAGAATCGCATCCCCACGATCTATCTGGTAGATTCGGCGGGCATTTTTCTGCCGCTGCAAGAAGATGTCTTTCCCGATACGGACGACTTCGGCCGCGCCTTTCGCAATAATGCGGTGATGAGCGCCATGGGTATTCCGCAGATTACCGCCATCATGGGAATGTGCGTGGCCGGCGGAGCGTACCTACCGGTGATGTGCGACCACATCCTGATGACCGACGGCAGCGGGCTGTTCCTGGCTGGCCCGGCGCTGGTGCAGGCGGCTATTGGGCAGAAGACTTCGGCCGAGGAGCTGGGCGGCGCGGAGATGCACGCGCAATTGAGCGGCACCGTCGATTTTCGCGAGCCGGACGACGAGGCTTGCCTACGGAGGCTGCGGGCCCTGGTTGATAAAATCGGCCATCCTCCCGGCGCGCCATTCGATCGCAAGGCTGGCGAACCACCCGTCTATGCTGGCGAGGAAATTTATGGCATCTTTTCAGCCGATCCGGCGCGGCAATACGATATGCGCGACGTGATCGCGCGCATCGTCGACGGCAGCCGCTTGGAGGAATACCGCGCCGAATATGGGCAAACTCTGGTGTGCGGCTACGCGCGCATCGGCGGATGGGCCGTAGGGATCGTGGCCAACCAGAAGAAGAACGTGACGGTTGCCGCCGCAGGCACGGGCGAAAAACGCATGGAGTTCGGCGGCGTGATTTACACCGAGGCGGCGGATAAAGCGGCGCGGTTCATTCTCGACTGCAATCAGAATCTCATCCCGCTTGTTTTTCTGCACGACGTGAATGGCTTTATGATCGGCAAGGAAGCGGAGGCCAGCGGAATCATTCGCGCGGGAGCGAAAATGGTGAACGCGGTGGCCAACAGCGTGGTGCCCAAGATCGCCGTGATTTGCGGCGGCAGCTTTGGCGCCGGCCACTACGCCATGTGCGGTAAAGCGTACGACCCGCGGTTTATTTTTGCATGGCCCACGGCGCGCTACGCGGTCATGAGCGGCGATTCCGCCGCCGGCACGCTGGTGGAAATCAAGATCAAGCAACTCGAGCGAGAAGGCAAAAAACTTGGCGCGGCGGAAAGGAAAAAGCTCTACGAGTCCACTCGAGAGAACTACGAACATCAGTCCGATCCGCGCTACGCCGCGGCACGGCTGTGGGTGGACGCTATCATCGATCCGGCGCGCACCCGCGAAGCGCTGATCGAAGCGCTCGATTCCGCCGGGCTGAATCCGCACGTAGCTGAATTCAAAACAGGAGTGCTACAGACCTAATGGCCGCCGAACCCGGATCTCCCATAACGATCATCGAATGCCCGCGCGATGCCTGGCAGGGGCTTTCGCACATTATTCCCACGGAAGAAAAGATCCGCTATCTGACGCGCCTCGTCTCGCTGGGATTCCGGCACATCGACGCGGTCAGCTTCGTTTCGCCCAAGCACGTGCCGCAGATGGCGGACAGCGAGGCGGTGATGAAGGAGTTGAGCCAGGTGCGGCTTCCCTCAGGCGAGGCGCCAGAGATTATCGGCATCGTGGTGAACGCGCAGGGACTGGATCGCGCGCTTGCAACGCCTGGAGTGACTACCATCGGGTATCCGTATTCCGTTTCGGCGTATTTTCGACGCGCGAATGCCAATATGACGCGCGCCGAGTCCTGCGCGATGGTGGAAAAACTGCAACGCGACACGAAAGCGGCCGGGCGCAAGCTGGTTATCTACATTTCGATGGCTTTCGGAAATCCTTACGATGAGCCGTGGGGGCCGGAGATTGTGGAGGAGACCGTAATCTGGTTGAAGGACATCGGCGTGCGCACGGTTTCGCTGTCCGATACCATCGGCGCGGCGTCGCCCCAAGAAGTGGCGAGCCTCTTTCACGCGGTCAAAAACTGCGTGGCGGGCATGGAGATCGGGCTGCATCTCCACAGCCGGCCGGAAGTCGCCGCGGCAAAGGTTCTCGCAGGGTATCAGGCGGGCTGCACGAGATTCGACGGCGCGCTCACCGGGTTGGGCGGCTGTCCCTTCGCCGGAGACGAACTGGTGGGCAACATCCCGACCGAGGCGGTGCTAACGGCGCTTGCGTCGCGTGGCGCGGCTACCGGCATTGACACGAAATCGCTGGCCATTGCGTGCGCTATGACCGGCGAGCTGCGCGAGAAATACGCGCACGCGCCTGCGCCTGAAGCACCCGCAGAGCCCCAGCAGCCTACGCAACAGAATTGAAAACCACGATTTTAGGAGAGTGATCGACCCATGACCTACAACACCCTCAAATGGGAACTGCAAGGCACCATTGGCACCATCACGCTGAGCCGCCCGGAAAAGCGCAATGCCATTTCGGTGGAAATGATCGGAGAGCTTCTGGCGGTACTTGACGAAGCCGAGGCCAGCGCGGTGCGGGTTGTCATTATTACCGGCTCCGGCAAGGCTTTTTGCTCGGGGATGGATATAGACGGCCTGCTCACGATCGCCTCGCAAACACCCAAAGATCATCTCGAAGACTCCGAGCGCGTAGCGAAGATGTTTCGGCGCCTTTATACCTATCCGAAGCCGCTCATTGCCGCCGTGAACGGCGCAGCAGTTGCGGGCGGCTGCGGCATCGCCACGCTTGCCGATTTCACGTTGGCGACGCCGGAAGCGAAATTGGGATATACCGAAGTGAGGATCGGATTCATTCCAGCGCTGGTGGCCGTTTTTCTGAAGCGGCAAGTCGGAGGGAAACACGCGCGCGATCTGTTGCTTACCGGGAAAATCATCGACGCCGCGGAGGCGTTTCGCATCGGCATGGTGACCGAAATCGTTCCGGCGGAGAACTTGATGGCGCGAGCCAGGCAAATTGCGGAGACCCTGCTATCGGTCAGCCCAACAAGCGTGGTGCGCACCAAGAAATTGCTGGCTGCATTCGAGGAGGATGCGCTCGATGCCGAGATCGCTCTCGCGATTCAAGAGAATGCGGACATTCGGTCGACCCTGGACTTCCGCGAGGGCGTGTCGGCGTTCCTCGAAAAGCGAACCCCACAGTGGAAAGGCCGCTGAAGAGGATCAACCTCACCAACACGCAGATGCGCTGTCCCGTTCTGAGATAGCCAACCCGTTCTGATATAGTTGGCCATGGATTCGGGTGACAAGAAACCGACAAGATTAGCGCCGGTTTGGCGAGCGATTGTTGAAATTGGCTTCATCGTTTTTCTCTTCTATTCCAATTTACTGATGGGGGAATTTACCCGCGCAAACGGCTCCGGGAAGAGTGGTGTGTTGGCCGTAGAAGATATTTTTACGGCAACTAATTTAGGGATTGCCGTTTTCTCCGCGCTCCTCGGGTACTTGATTTTCGAATACCTTCGAAAACGACTTTAGGCTCGGAAAGACGTGCGCGGCCCTTATCTGGGGCGATCGCCCTTCGCGGCGCTTCGTTCTGCTACACTCTCCGCTGATGAAAGACTTCTCGGAAACGACTATCCGCGTGCGCTATGCGGAAACGGACCAGATGGGCATTGTTTACCATAGTAACTACTTCATTTGGTTCGAGGTGGGGCGCGTCGAGCTGTGCCGCTACCTGGGTTTTGATTACAGGCAGATGGAAGCCGAGGACGATACGCTGCTCGTGGTCGCTGATGCACACTGCCGGTTCAAGCGTCCGGCGCGGTTCGACGACTTGCTGGTGGTACGAACCTGGGTAGCGCGATCGCAACGCAGAACAGTCAAGTTTGAGTATGAGATCTACGATGAGCAATCACGCGAAATCGTTGCGAAGGGCCACACCACGCATGTGGTTTGCGACCACATGGGACGGGCTAAGTCTCTCCCTGAAAAATACCAAAAGTATTTTCCCACACGGGCGAGTCTGGTCCCTGAAGTGGCGCACACCTAAGGCACGGAGCGGCGCCTTGAGCCTTCCGTGATGAAGACTCCCATTCAGATCGACGGCGGAAGTCTCAGCCTCGAAAACCTATATCGCGTCGTCTTCGAAGGCGCTGCGACGGAAATCTCCGCCGCTGCGCGTGGGCGCATGAACGCATCACGCTCGGTGATCGAGCGGCTGGTCGAATCAGGCGCGGCTGTTTACGGCGTGAATACCGGCTTTGGCAAGATGGCCTCAACGCGCATTTCTCCGGGAGAGCTTCGGCACCTGCAGGTGAATCTGATCCGCAGCCACGCTTGTGGGGTCGGCCCAACGCTCGGAGAGCACGTCGTGCGCGCCATGCTGGTGCTGCGTGCCAATGCGCTGGCCAAGGGATTCTCGGGCGTGCGACCCGTTGTGCCCGAGACGCTGCTCGCTATGCTGCATCGTGGCGTGCTACCGGTGATTCCCTCTCAAGGTTCGGTCGGCGCTTCGGGGGATCTCGCTCCGCTGGCCCACCTGGCACAGGTAGTGATCGGCGAGGGCGAAGCGATTTTCGAAGGGCGAAAGCTTCCGGGCGGCGAGGCCATGCGCGCCGCGGGACTCTCTCCGCTGATACTCGAAGCCAAGGAGGGCCTGGCGCTGCTCAATGGCACGCAGGCCATGCTGGCGCTGCTCGCGCTGGCGCTGCGCGCGGCAGAGATCGCGGTGGACGTCGCGGACGTCGCTTGTGCCTTGTCGCTCGACGCCCTGCGCGGGAGCCCCACGGCATTTGATCCGCGCATCGCGGCAGTACGTCCACACGCGGGCCAGACGGTTACAGCGAACAACATTTCGCGCCTCAATCGCGGGAGTGAGATACGCGAATCGCATCGCTCGCCGGAGAAAGACTCCCGCGTGCAGGATCCCTATAGCCTGCGCTGCGCGCCGCAGGTCCACGGGGCGGTGCGCGACGCTCTTGCCCACGTGCGGGCGGTCGTTACTATCGAGCTCAATAGCGCTACGGACAATCCACTGGTTTTCGCTGGTTCCGGGGCTGCAGCTGATGAAGTCATAAGCGGCGGCAACTTTCACGGGCAGTCGCTGGCTCTCGCCGCCGATCATATGGCTGCTGCGCTGGCTACGCTCGCGGGAATTTCCGAGCGCCGCACCGAACAGATGACCAATCCGCAAACCAGTCAATTGCCGGCGTTTTTGGTGCGGGAGGCAGGATTGAACTCGGGCTTCATGATCCTGCAGGTGACTGCCGCGGCGCTGGTGAGCGAGACGAAGGCATTGGCCGCTCCGCACTCGGTCGACTCCATTCCTACTTCCGCGAACCAGGAGGATTACGTGTCGATGGGTATGGGGGCGGCACGAAGACTTGAACCCATGCTCGAAAATCTTCGGCGGGTGCTAGCGATTGAGTTACTTGCGGCATGCCAAGGCATCGATTTTCTGGCGCCGCTCAAGCCAGGGCCGCAGACGCGCCGCGCCTACGATCTGGTGCGAGCGAAGTCCGCGCGTGTGGATGCGGACCGTTCGCTCGCGCCCGACATCGAGGCGGTTGCAGCCGAAGTCGGCGGCGGCGCTTTCAGCGCCCTGCTTCATTGAGGGCTGAGGCGAGGAAGCGGCCAAAGCGCAGACCGGCGATGTGGCTGAAGGGAGCAACACCGAGCGAGTAGTGCCCGCACGGGAGCCACATGCTTCTGAAGTGCGGGGTCTCAGTTACCACAGTGTCGAAGAATTGCTGTGTAAGTTCGCGCGGGAATGTCGGATCGTACCGCGCGCCGATACCCAACACTCTCTTGTTCGTTCCGCGAAGCTTGCCAAGGTAAGGCATCGGGCTAATCGGCGACCAATAATGCCGCAACTCGTCGCGAGAAACCTCCGGCTCAATCGATTCCCACACGTTGCTGGTCGTCAGCCCGTGCGCCACCACGTCACCGAAATATGTCGAGACGTGCAGGAAGGCTCCGGCACGCAAGAGCGGCTCGTGGCACAAGGTAATGAATCCGATGCAGGATCCGATGCTGGTACCGACGATTCCCAGGCGTTCGTAGCCCTGCTGTTCGAGCCAGCGCAGGGTGCGCCGCGCGTCCAGCACTGACTGGCGCCCAGCCTGCATGGTGAGGCCGATGTTGGGCCCGACCAAATGATCGGCGCGCGGATGGCCGGGAACTGCGCGGCGATCGTGGTACGGCAGGCTCATCTTGACGGCGGTAATTCCCAGCTTGTTCAGCCAGCGGCACACCCCCTGCTGCTCTTCCCATCGCGCGTTCCACTGCGCCAGCACGATCACCGCAGCGCGCTCTTTTTTCGCCCGGAAGAGTTGCCCGTAGACGCGATTATTTTCGGGCCAGGGAGAAACGATCTGGCTGGTGAAGGTGAGGATGCCGTCCTTGAGCGCGTAGTCGGGAGCAGGTGTGGAGGCGTACCACTCGTCGCTGTGGGCGATGGTTTCGCCGGCGAAGCGGTCGAGAAATGCGCGAGGATCGGGGTCGTTTGCGTCGCCGCCGAGGTGCTCAATTCCCCAGGCGAAAGGCAGCCGGCGACGTTCCCGCTCGGGTAGCTCGTCGAACCGCTTCTTCTCGTAGCGCTGTACGCGCTTTTCGAGCCAATGGGACCCTGGCCACGCCATCTTCAGCGGTACCCAGCCAAACGCCGGAGCGGCGCGCTTTCAAGACTTGTGGGCACCCATTGCTTACGGAGCTTCGCGCCCAGCTTGCGGTAAAACGCGATTGCCGTAAGATTCCAGTCGAGCACTGCCCACTCCATGCGCGCGCAGCCTCGCCGTACGGCGACGCGAGCCAGTGCTTCCAGCAATGCCCGGCCGATTCCCGCACGACGTTCTTTGTCGGGCACGAAGAGATCCTCCAGATAGAGTGTGGGGGAGGCCGCGAACGTCGAATAAGTGAAGAAGTACAGGGCAAACCCAACGGGTCGGCCGGAGCGGGTGGCAATTAGCGTCTCGAAGTAGCGGCGCCCGCCAAAACCGTGGCGTAACAGGCGCTTGGGGCTGACGTGGCACTCCTTCGTCAAGCGCTCGTATTTCGCCAGATCGCGGATGAGCCTGGCGATTGTCGCAACGTCCCGGGCATTCCCGGCGCGGATGCGGATGGGTTTCGGCTTCGTCAGGTTCTTTGTACGCGCGATATTCACGGAGTTGAAGTATATCGCGGGATGGGAAGATGGAGCTTAGGTCGAGCGTCAGATGCTTAGCAGTCAGACACGGTGGCGCGGGCGGCGCTTGAGGCGACCCGCGCGATGTGGCAAATTGGAATTGTGCTCCCCGCTGCGCTAATCGGCCTTTTCGTCTTCGCCTTTGGTCTGATCATTGGCAGCTTCCTGAACGTTTGCATCGTGCGCATTCCTGAGAGTAAGTCGATCGTGCTTCCCGCGTCGGCATGCCCACAGTGCGGCACGGCGATACGGCCGTATGACAACATTCCCGTGTTGAGCTACGCCCTGCTGGGCGGCAGGTGCCGGGCGTGCAAGGCGCATATCTCCGCGATGTATCCGGCCGTGGAGCTACTGACGGCAGTCCTTTTCTGGATCTGCTACCACGCCTTCGGATTGAGTCTCGAAGCGCTAAAGTGGGGCGTGTTTTCGGCGATTATGGTCGTGCTGGTGTTTACCGACTTGCGCGAGCGAATCCTGCCGGACGTGGTGAATTACACGGGCCTTGTGTTGGGATTGGCATTCAGTCTGTTCGTCGAGCCGGCGGATGGCACCGCGCGATGGGTGGCCGGCCGAATGTTTCAGTTCCCTCCCCCGGCACCAGTGATCTCACTTGCCGACGCGCTAATCGGCGCGGCCATTGGCGGCGGCTTGTTGTGGGGCATCTCTGAAGCCTATTTTCGGTTGCGCGGCCGCGAGGGGATGGGTATGGGCGACGTGAAGATGATGCTGATGGTCGGGGCGTTTCTGGGAACGAAACGAACGCTACTGACGATTTTTGCCGGGGCTTTGCTGGGGAGCGTGCTGGGCGTGGCTTTTATTCTGGCGCGGCGAAAAGACTCCGAGTACGAGCTTCCCTTCGGCACGTTTCTGGGCCTGGCGGCGCTGCTGGTGGTTTTCTTTGGCACGCCTGTGGTCGACTGGTATCAGTCGTTGCTGATGGTGAGATGATCGCGATGCAAGTCAAAGCGCCACCGATAACCCAACTGCCTCTGCCGCCGCACTTTGTGATTCCGCCTGGCGGGGTCGTCTATGCTGCGGTGGCACTTGCGCTCCTCGCGGGCGGAATCGTGTTTATGGCCTTTCTATTGCGGAAGCTACTGCGCAGGGACTCGGAAGCCGTCGACAGAAACTGGGCCGAGCCGCAACCGGGCACAGAGAACGCGTCCGCATTCATGGCCGCGTCGATGCAAGGAGTGATCGAGAAGCTCCGGGCGCAGGAAAAGGAACTGGCGCGGCTGCATCAACTGGCGCAGGAGCGCGCGCAGGAATCGGAACGGCTGACCGAAGAGGTCACGCGTAACATGCCCACCGGACTACTGCTGGTGAGCGCGACGGGCGCCATCACATCGACGAACCCGGCAGCGGAAGAGGCGCTGGGAGTGCGGCTGCTGCGCTATCGATCGTACAAAGAAATTCTGGGCGGCGCGGATTCCGAGCTGGCCCAACTCCTGACGGCGTGTCTGCATGAGGGCAAGACATTTCACCGGGGCGAAGTGGAACATCAAACGGCGGACGGCGAAGTGCGCCGGCTGGGCGTGACGATTTCGCCGATCTATCGCTTTCCGCGAAGCGGACAGGCTTCGCATATCGAATCGCGCGGAAGGGCGTGGGGCCAAGCCGCGCTTCCCGGAGCCAAGGTGAGCGGCGCGCTGTGCCTGATGAGCGATTTGACGGAGTTGGCGGCGCTGCAAAAGCAGATCCGCTGGAAGGAAAATCTGGCCGCGCTGGGCGAAATGTCCGCGGGCATAGCGCACGAGTTCAAGAATGCGCTGGCAACGATCTCCGGTTACGCGCAGATGATTCGCAGCGAGACAAAGCCGGGAGACACGCGCGACTCGGCGGAACGAATTCTGGATCAAACCAAGGCGCTCGCGCACGTGGTCACGGAATTCCTGCGCTTCGCGAAGCCGCTGGAAATCTCCTACGAAACCGTGCCAATGCAAAACCTGTTGGAACGGCTCGCGCAGGAAACGCGGGAAAGCATGCCGGAGTGCATCGTCGATCTCGGAGGCGTATTCGTGGACCTGCCTGGAGACGAGGCGCTGTTGCGGCAGGCTCTGGTGAACCTCACACGCAACGGGATCGAGGCGGCAACCTCCGCCGGCCGCGCGCCGCGTGTGGGCATTTCGGGGAGCGTCGAACACCTCGGCGGCCGCGAATGGCAACGCATCTGCGTGTCGGACAACGGCGACGGCATTCCCGAGATCGACCTGCCGAAAATCTTCCTGCCTTTCTACACCACGAAGGCGGAAGGGACCGGCCTGGGCCTTGCCGTGGTGCAAAAGGTGGCTCTGCAGCATGGAGGGAGCATCGAAGCTCGTAACCGACCAGAGGGAGGCGCGGACTTCCTCTTGTGGTTACCTTTGCGGCAGGAGCCTTCAGCCTCTCTATTCCCCTCGCAGGCAGCACGCATCTAAACTGGGTATAGGCTGATTCGCCCGTCTTTCGAGGAGGTACCTCTATGCGTCCTATATTGCGCCCGATTCTACGCGCGGCAGTCTGGCTGGCCGCGACGGCCGTCATCGTGTACCCCTCTTACGCTTGGGGACAGCAGCACGCCGCCGACCCTGCCCCGGTGTCCGCGGCTGCGCCTTCACCGTCACCCGCGCAAACATCCGCTCAAGGAGACCCGACGGCGACGAGCGCTCCGCAGCAAGACTCGCTGGCCGACGCGGCACGCAAGGCGCGGGGGCAGAAGAAGGAATCGAAGACGCCCAAAGTTTTCACGAACGACAATATCCCAACCTCGGGCGGGATATCGACCGTGGGCACGGCCGCCCCGGCCGGAGACGCGGGTGCGACTGCTGACGCAAGCGCAGCCGCCAAAAAAGACGCCAAGTCTGGAAGCGACGAGAAGGCCTGGCGCGACAAGTTTGCGAGACTGCGGAGCAAGCTCGATCAGGACAAGGCGGACGTCGACGTGATGCAGCGCGAACTGGGCGTACTTAACGTGCAGTATTACAACGATCCGGTGAAGGCGATGCAGCAAGGGATGACGCGCGAGGACATCAACAAAAAGACTGCGGATATCGAAGCAAAGAAGCAGGCCATCATAGCCGATCAGCAAGCCATCGACGACGCTGAAGAGGACTTGCGCAAAGCTGGCGGCGACGCTGGGTGGTCGCGCTAGAGGATCTTCCTCAAACTATGGAACCCGTACTCCTCGTGGAAGACAAAGCTGAGCTGCGCGCCATGCTGCGTAAGGCCCTGGAGCGCTCCGGCTATACGGTTGACGAGGCGCCCGATGGAAACGTAGCCATCGAAAAGGTGCGCAGCCGCACGTACCAGCTGGTGCTTTCGGATTTGAAACTTCCGGGACACTCGGGGCTGGACGTACTCCGCGAAGCCAAGAAAGCAGAGCCAACTCTTCCGGTAATCCTGGTGACGGCTTATGGATCGGTTGAAGAAGCCGTGACGGCGATGAAAGAGGGCGCGTTCGACTTCATTCAGAAGCCCGTAGATCTGGATCACCTGCGGCTGTTGCTAGAGCGCGCGGCACGCCAGCAGGAACTGCTGCGGGAGAATCTGCTGTTGCGGGAAGAATATTCGGCGCGGTACGGCTTTCCGCGCATTGTCGGCGAGCACGCGGCAATGAAGGACGCGAGCCAGATGACCCAGCGCGTGGCAGCAACGGATTCGACGGTCCTCCTGCTGGGCGAAAGTGGAACCGGCAAGGAACTTTTCGCACGGGCCATTCACCACTTGAGCCCGAGGGCGCAGCAGCCGTTCGTGGCACTCAACTGCGCGGCCATTCCCGAAGGACTGGTGGAAAACGAACTTTTTGGGCACGAGCGTGGCGCTTATACAGGAGCCGGAGCGCGCAAGATCGGCAAACTTGAGTTGGCGCACCGCGGCACGCTATTCCTTGATGAAATCGGAGATCTTCCATTGGCCATGCAGAGCAAACTGCTGCGCGTGCTGGAGGAGCGGCGATTTGAGCGCGTGGGCGGGACGCAGGAGATCGAAGTGAACGTGCGGATCGTGACGGCTACGAACAAAGACCTGCGCGCGGCCGTGGAGGACAAGACATTCCGTGAGGATCTTTACTTCCGCATCGCCGCCGTGCCGATTACGATTCCGCCGCTGCGAGACAGGGGAGACGACGTTCTGCTGCTCGCCGAACATTTCCTCGAGCAATTCCGGAGGGAGTTTCGCAAGCCTTCGCTGGCTCTCACGGACGAAGCGCGTTCTCGGCTCCGCGGTTATGCGTGGCCGGGGAACGTCCGGGAATTGCAAAATACCATTGAACGCGCGGCCATTCTGGCAGGCGGCCCGGGGATCGGAGAGCGGGAGCTGCAATTGCCTGCTCCGAGGCCGGCCCGTGAGGATATGCCCGGCGGTATGCTCGAAGAAGAATTCCTATGGGAAGGGCCGCTGGATGAAGTGTCCCAGCGCGCCGTCGCGCATGTGGAAAAATTCAAGATCCACAATGCGCTGCGAGAATCGAAGTGGAACAAGACGCGAGCGGCGGAAAGCCTCGGCGTCTCCTACAAGACTCTTCTGACTAAAATCCGCACGCTGGGCCTCGAAAACTAGCTTCGCCTTATCTCGCCTTATCTAGCCAAGCAGTTCAACGAAGACTTCATTGGAAATGGGGATGCGATCGGGGACCAGGCGCAAGCGCGCGCCGTCGAATTCGACGAGTCCGTTGGCGCGAAGATCATCGATGCGGCGCCGGGTGTCGGCTAATCGACCGGCGAGAGCATTCCCGTACTTCTGCTCGATGGCCGGCATGTCGATACCGTCGAGTTGGCGCAAGCCGAGAAACAATTCTTCGTCGAAAGCCTGCTCCGCCGATACCGCTTCGATCTGCTCGCGCGGGGAAAGGCCTTGCTCGATCATCGCAACGTAACGGGCAGAGTCGTGGACATTGGCCCAGCGCGTGGGGCCATTTTCCGCGTGGGCGAAGGAATGGGCGCCGGCCCCAAAGCCTAGATATGGTTCGCGGCGCCAGTATTTGAGGTTGTGCCGCGAGCGGCGCCCCGGGAGCGCCCAGTTAGAGATTTCGTAGTGCTCGTAACCAGCGCTCTTCAGGCGCGCGCAGACGGACGCGTAGGATTCGGCTATCGCGTCATCCGAGGGAACGGCTCCGGCGCTATAGCGGCTGCCTCCGGCGAGCGATTCCTTCCCAAGGCGGCTGCCCTCGTCGATTTCCAGCAGGTAGACGGAGGCGTGCTCGGGCCGCAGTCGCAGCAGTTCAGTGACGGATTCCTCCCAGCCGTCGCGGGTCTGGTGCGCAAGGCCGGCGATCAAGTCGATGCTGATGTTGGGCAGGCCTGCGGCACGGAGTATGTTCACGGCTCGAGAAATATCGGCCGCACGATGCATCCGGCCGGCTGCTTGAAGCTCCCGATCGTTGAATGACTGTGCGCCGAGGCTGATGCGATTAAAGCCCGCCCTCGCCCATGCGTCCGCCTTCTCGGCAGTGATGGTTTCCGGGTCAGCTTCGAGGGTCACTTCGCCGGCATACCAGCGAAAGCGCGAGCGCAGGGCGTCGAGGATTCTTGCGAGCGCTGCGGGATCGAGCAGGCTGGGCGTGCCTCCCCCGAAGTAGACGGTATCAATCGCCGCAGGTGCCGCTGAGGCGGCACGGCCGGGCAGATTCTCGAATTCAGCGATTTCGCGGCAGACGGCCTCGGCATACGAGGGATAGCGGCTGGGCGAGACTACTCCCGTGTGGAAATTGCAGTAGGTGCACTTCGTCTGGCAGAAAGGCACCTGGATGTAGATTCCGAAGGTCATGGGCGCCCCTGCGAAGTTAGCACAGATCGGGTGCAACGCGCTTCGGCGCGACCCGGTCCGCGATCCGGTGCACGGGCCTCTGGTAAGATGGAACCTCACTATGGAAACGCCGCTCATCGAAGTGCATCGCGCCCTAGAGGCGCGCCTCGCAGAACACGACGGCAGCGTGCTGCCCGAGGAGTTCGCGGGATTCGAGAAGGAATATCATGCGGCGCAGGAGTCGGTGGTACTGTTCGATACGAACTGGCATGCGATCTTCACGCTAGCGGGGCGCGACCGCGTGAAGTATCTGCACGCCGTCAGCTCGAATGACATCAAGTCGCTGGCTGAGGGACAAGGAACGCTCGCGTTGCTGCTGAACCCACAAGGACGCATCTTGGCCGAGCTGGCGGTATACGCGCTGGCGGAAAAGCTGCTGGTGTTGTCGCACGCTTCGTTGCGGGAGCAAACGCTCGCGACGCTTCGGAAATACGTAATCGGCTCGCAGGTACAGATCGAGGATTTGACCGACAAGCTGGGAAGCATGGCTGTGGAAGGGCTGCGGGCGGCGGAAGTGGCGACCGAGGCTCTCGGCGTGGCACTCGGTGAAGTTGCTGAGACCTCTGTGCGCGAGATTATGGTCGACGCAGTTCCCTGCTACGCCTTGCGGCGTCCGTATTTCGGCAAAGCCACAGTGGAGATCCTGGTGCCGAGAGAAGCGCTGCCGGCGCTATGGGGGAAGTTGCTCGCTGCCGTGCGCGAACATGGCGGCGAGCCGATCGGAATACGGGCGCTAAATTCGCTGCGTCTCGAAGCGGGCATTCCCTGGTTCCCTGCCGACTTCAACGATGGGATGATCCCGCACGAAGCGGCGATCGAGAACACGCACATCAGCTTCAACAAGGGCTGCTACACCGGGCAAGAGATCGTCGAGCGGGTGCGTTCGCGGGGGCACGTGAACCGCAAGCGAGTATCGCTGAAGTTTTCGACGCAGGCGCCGCCCGCCGTAGGAACGAAGCTTCGCGCGGGCGACGCAGATGTTGGATTCGTGACCAGCGCGGCCTACTCGCCGGCAGCGGGATCGGCGATTGGGATGGGCTACGTGCGACGCGAGCATTTTCCGCCGGGCAGCACGGTGGAATTCGATGGCGGGACGGCGGAAGTGCGCTCACAAGAGTAACCAAAAAAGTAGATCCCTCACGCCGTCTGCGAAGAACGCACCCAGGTTCGGGATGACGGCCGAAGAAATCAGCTCTTGCTGAGATTCAGCGAGCCAAGGAAAGTGCCGCGGGAGTTGTCGATCTTCTTCTGGATTTGGAAAACTGCGTAGAGCAGAGCCTCCGGTCGCGGAGGACAGCCCGGAACGTATACGTCGATTGGAATCACCTGATTCACGCCCTGTACGATGGCGTAGTTGTTAAAGACCCCCCCGGAAGTAGCACACGCTCCCATGGAAATCGCCCACTTGGGTTCGGGCATTTGCGCGTAGAGCTGCTTGATGACCGGGGCCATTTTCTGCGAGACGCGTCCGGCGATGATCATGAGGTCGGACTGGCGCGGAGAGCCGCGGAAGACTTCAGCGCCGAAGCGCGAAATATCGTAGCGCGAAGCAGCCATGGACATCATCTCAATCGCGCAGCAGGCCAAGCCAAATGACATCGGCCAGATCGAACTGCGGCGGGCCCAATTGACGACCTTATCGAGTGACGAAAACAGAATACCTTCGTCCCTGAGGAAGTTTTCGTCTTCGCCTGGCTTTTCGAGAGTGACGCCTCTTGCGAGTTCCACGGCCATGTTTGCGATCGGCTCCCGGGAGAGCAGTACTGCACTCTCCTCAGAGTTTATTGTGCGCTATCGAGCGAGAATTTGCAAAGACTGCTCGCTTGCACCGTAACGTAACAGCAGACGATTCGTACTGTCAGATTGCCTTCAACGGGTTCATGGAGTTGGGGGCGGCTCGGCGGTAATGGGCAGCGTGGCGTGGCGACCGGTGGAAATTTCTTCGACGTCCAGCGACTCGTTTCCGACGCGGGCCACGCGGAATCGGTTGAGAAACGTGTCTCCTTCCGCTACGAGCAGGATGTCATCCCCACTGGTAAGGAACGCGACGCGACGGCCAGCGCGCGGCTGCATGGCGTAGCCGAAATACTCGGCTGGAACCTGCAGCGGAGGAGGCGGTGGCGGTAACTTGGGTCCCATGAAAGGGACCGGGGCCGGCCCGGAGGCTGCGACTGGAATAGGGGGAGGCGCCGCCACGAAGATGTTGCGATGGGTCCCCGAATATTCCATCTCGCGAAGCTTCTGCAGAAGGTCGATGCGCAGCTGGGGTTCGTGTACGTCGAGCGGCGCGAACTTGGTGTCTGCCGCGAATACGCCTGCTACCGTCGAAGACGAACTGTGCAGGGAGAAGTACAGCACAATGACGAGCACCGCCGCCAATGCCCCCAACAGATAGAGTTGTGCGCGCCGCGTCATTGCATCAGGTCCTAAAAAATGTATGGAGCGAAAGATCCAGCCGAATGCTGCCCGGGCTGGCAGACGCCAATTGCAAATTGTCCAAGAGGTAAAAGTTCTTAGAGCGTTCCAGGCCGTTGATGAACTGAATGATCGAGGGATAGTCGGCCGAAACACTCGTGGCGATGGACATTTCCGTGACTCCGCGCCCCGGAACCGGCTTCTCCTTGAAAGTAAAACCGCTGGTCTTCACGCCAGCCTTAGAGGCAATGCCACCCAAGTCCGCTTCGATATCGGAATAGCCTGAGGAAGCATCGAGGAAGGACTCGCGGTAGAAGGCATCCGAATCCTTGCCCACTTGCGGCAGCGATGCGCGGATCGCTTCGCCACGGCTGACGTCCGCCTTTAGAAGCTTAGCCTCCGCGGTCAGGAGTTGCCGCTGGGAGTTAAGATCGCCACGATCCTGGCGCGAAATATTCCAAAGAAAAACAATCAGCGCGATGTCGAGCAAGAGAACCAGGGCCACCGCGGCCGCGGCCCATTTTTTCCATGTTTGCCAGCTTGGCTTCATATGGTGGAGTACCAAACACTTAGATTCAGAACGATCTGGTCCTGGCCGGACTGGTCGTGGTGTTGTTCGTCCTTAACGACCATGCCGGTGAAGACTTTCGACTTCTCGATGGCCCTCAGGAACGCGATTTTGCTGTCGTCATTGTCCGCGCCGATTTGCAGAGCAACTTCCGCGCGGCCGTTAGCGAGGCGCGGCGCGATGCTGACCACTCGCACGCCGGATGGAAGGGTCTGCTCCAGGTCCATGAAAATCTTGGTCCAGGGGAAACTGCGCTCGTCGATGAGCGAATTCAGGAATGCCGACCGATCGAGGACCCGGTGGGCCGCGTCAGTCTCGAAATACGTGGCCAGCGCTTGCTGCCGCTGGCGGTCGGAGCGGAGCTGATTCTGGAGGCGGTTGATGTCGGCGCGGAGTTCGCGGTTCGAGCGCCAGGAACTGAAAGCCGCATAGGAAAGTATCACCAGCGCCACCAGGCCGAGCGCGCCGGCGAGCCCAGCAGCCAGAAGAAAAGGCCTCTTTTGCTGCGGCGGAACGGTTGCAAGATTGAGCCGTAGTTTCATAACGGTTTCGGGCTCGGCTTCAAGGCCGGCCAGCCGCGGTCACGCGTCTCCATTCATCATCCATCCGGCCAGTGAATCCAGTCCTCGATGCACCAGGTCTCTGGCCGGTCCTTCCAGCTCGAGCGCACTTTGCGATTCCGCCAAGGGGTCTACCGCGATCTTCAAGTCCTGGGCCAACGCTTCGCGGAAAAGCTCCTGACGGGAGCCAAATCCGGCAAGCCGGGCGCGATCGATCGAAGAGCCCCATGTGTCCTGATAATAAGCAACTACGGGGAAGACTTCGTCCAGGAAGGCCCGTGGATCGAGATGAGCGGGACCGCCAGCCATATCTGTCGAGCGATATACGCAGAGATTGGGCCCCTGAACGATGGCGGACGTCAACGTCTTGCCGCAGAATCGCGCCAGCAGCGTGGCGCCAGATTCCTCGAGCAGCGGCAACGTAGCCAACGTGGAACTCACCACCATATCGGGGCGTGCTGCGAGAGATTCGACGATCTCCTCGTATTCGCGGAGGATTTGCCGGCGGGCAACCGCGGTGACGACCTCCAGGTTTCCTTCGCGCCCGTTCTGGCGCATCCAGGAGACGACGGTCTCCTCCATATCGAATGGCACGCTTTTTTTCAAACGCCAGCGCAGCAACGGCAGCGCATCTTCCGCCTTACGGGGCAAGAGGTCGAAGGGCAGAATAAAAACTCGCACGACAGCGTCGGGAACAAGCAAGGCTATCGATTCGCTGTGTGCTGGAACGCTCTGAAATACACGGCGCAAGGCCGAGCGCACGGTATCCGGCTGGGTGACGTTGGTCTCTAAGGGCGAGGCCATCACCGACCCGGTCGGCAGCGGTTCGACGGCAAAGGCATCAAGCTTGCCGTGTCCGCTTCCCTGCCGCGCGGCGGCTACGTGGTCGTCGGCTATTTCCACCACGACGGACGGCTGCGGCGTGGTATGCAGCCAGCGATCGAGGCGGCGAATAGCGCCGACGCGGTAAAGCCGAGTCGCCATGCCGCTGGAACCGACGAGACTAGTCAAGAAAAGTCACCTTGTTGATTTCGCGCAATGTAGTCAGTCCCGCGCGTATCTTGCGCAGCCCTGATTCGCGCAGAAATGACATCCCTTCTTCCCGCGCAACCTTCTTGATTTCCGAGGTGGGCCGGCGGTTAATGATCATCTCCCGAATACGATCCGAGAGGTCCAAGAGTTCGGTGATGGCGGTGCGGCCCCGGAAGCCGCTACCCGAGCACTCCAGACATCCGCCTCCCTCGTAGAGCGGGACGGTTGCCCACTCGGCGGGGTCCAGCCCGGACTCTCGAAGCATTTCCTCGGGATAAGAAACACGTTTCTTGCAATGCTCGCAAATCACGCGAACAAGACGCTGCGCCAGGATGCAATTCAATGCGGACACGAAGTTGTAGGGTTCAACGCCCATATTGATGAAGCGCCCGATTACGTCGGTGACGTTGTTGGCGTGCACGGTGGTGAAAACGAGGTGCCCGGTCAGCGCCGAATTGATGGCAATCTGCGCAGTTTCCTGATCGCGAATCTCGCCGACCATGATCTTGTCGGGGTCGTGCCGCAGTATGGAGCGCAGTCCGCGAGCAAAAGTGAGGCCCTTCTTCTCATTCACGGGGATCTGGGTGATGCCGCGGACTTGATACTCGACGGGATCCTCGATGGTGATGATTTTGTCCTCGTCGTTCTTGATCTCATTGATGGCGGCGTATAGCGTGGTGGTCTTTCCCGATCCCGTGGGGCCGGTTACGAGCACCATGCCGTACGGCTCACGAATGTAGCGACGGAAGTGAGCGGTCTCCTCGGGGTCGAAACCCACGACATCGAGCGTGAGATTGCGGAATTTTTCGCTGAGTGTCTCTTTGTCCAGAACGCGCAACACGGCGTCTTCGCCGTGCACCGAGGGCATGATGGAAACGCGGAAGTCGACGAAGCGTCCCTTGTAGCGTACCCGGAACCGCCCGTCCTGGGGAACGCGACGCTCGGCTATATCGAGCTCGCTCATGACTTTAATGCGCGAAAGAATGGTGGCGTGCCAGTTCTTGTCCATCGGCTGCATGGCGAACTGCAAGACGCCGTCGATGCGGTACTTCACTACCACCTCGGAATTGCGCGTTTCAATGTGGATGTCGCTAGCGCGGCGTTCGAGGGCTGTGAAGATAATAGTGTCCACCAGGCGGACAACCGGGCTCACCCCAGATTCCCGGGTCAGCTTCTCCATGGAAATATTTTCGTCGCTGTCCTCGTCGTCGCCGACCACCTGGAGCGTGAAGCCCTCGGTGGCCTCGTCCAGCACACGCTGTGACTGCTCGGTGCGCTTCAAGATGTCGCCTATCTGAGAAGCGGTCGCCACCTTCACTTGCAAGCGTTTGCCGAGAAGCAGCGACAGCTCATCGGTCAGATGAAGTTGGCTCGGGTCGGCGATGGCGACGGTGAGGACGGTGCCAGTCGATTCCAGGGGAACAAAGTTGTAACGAAACATCATTTCCGCGGGAATGCTACGGAAGAGCTCGGGATCGATGCGCTGCTCGCGCAGGTCGACGAAGCCGCAGCGGTAGCGTTCCGCCAATCGGCGTGCTTCCTGGCGCTCCGCTGCGTCGTTTGCGGACGGAACCGGCGGCGTATTATTTACAGGTGTGGCCATTGGAAACTATCCCCCTGCTCCAACTTGGAGGGAAAATAAGGGCAAATAGAGGGCGAGCAATATAAACATTACCACAACAGCCATGACCCCCAAAATGACGATCGGAACCCAGGATAGTGTGCGCTCCAGCCGTGTGGAAACTTCTTCCTCATAAAATTCGGCCACGCTATTGAGCATGGGGGCAAGCGCGCCCGAGGCCTCGCCCACTTCGATCATCTCCAGCGCAAGGCCGGGAATCAGATGTGTCTCCGCAAGGCTGCCGTGGAGCGATTGGCCTTCCTTGACTCTCGCGGCGGCGCCCTCGACCGAGGTAGCAATCAAGCGGCTGCCAATCGAAGAAGCGGATGTATTCAGGGCGGGCACGAGCGGAGTGCCGCCGGTGAGAAGCGTGGAAAGGGTGCGCGCAAACTGGGCAATCTCGGCCTTAAGCCAGATGTCGCCCAAAATCGGGGCGCGAGGCTTGAGGCGATCAATGGCAATGGCTCCTCGATCCGACCGCGTCCAGACGACCACGAAAAGCGCTGTGGCGACAGCGGCCGCTATGATGGCCAGGAAATACGTGCGGAGCGGCACGGCGATAGCCAGCAGCACCATCGTAATGGCGGGCAATGGAATGCCAAGCTCGTGGTACAGGCTTCCGAATTGAGGCATGGCATAGGTGACAACGTAAGTAACCAGCAGGAACGCTACCGCCACCAGCACCGCGGGATAAATCAGCGCGGTTAGCAAACGGCTCCGAAATCCGGTGCTTACTCGCAGGTATGCGATGTACTGGTCGATGACCCCCGTGAGGTTGCCGCTTCGCTCTCCCGCCGTGATGGCGGTGACATAGACCGGAGGAAAGGAGCCCTGGGCCGCCAGCGCTTCCGAGAGCAGCGATCCATCGCGGACGCGTTGCCGTACCTCTGCCAAAATGGGGCGCAGGCGAGGAGCTGCGGTGCGATCGGCTAAAAGATCGAGGGCTTTCAGAATCGGCAACCCGGCCTTGATCAGCGTGCTGAACTGCTGGTTGAAGATCAGAAAGTCACGCGGGCTTATGGTGCGGCTATTGGAGGATTGCGTGAATCGCGCCAGCAGGTCGAAATGGTGGCGCACGGAAAATACGTAAAAGCCCCGCTCGGCGAGCTTTTGGCGCGCCTCTCCCTCGGACTGGGCCGATTCGATTTGCTGGTGAATGCGCCCGGAAGCGTCGCCGACTTTACAGATAAAGTCCGTCATCGAGAATACTCGGTCCTCTTTTGCGCGCCGTCCCTGAAAACTCTAGCATACCCTTTTCCAGCCGCGACTGGGCGCGCGACAACAATGCATTAATAGAATGTGACAATGGCAAAAAGGCTGTACAGTTATACATCGAGACAAACGGAGGCAGGGGACGCCGGTAACGACCTCTTATCGAATCGTATTCGCCAGGTCGTCCACGTCCACGATGGCCACTCCCGGGGGCGTCTGGAAATGAAATTGGGATTCCGGGATATCGATGTTTTCTTCCCAGTTTTCGAAACGAAGCTCGGTTTCAGTATTCCCTTGGCTGTGAATCAACACACGCACCAACTGAGAAAGCGAACTGACTTCTATGACGATCCGATCGGATCCCTCAGACGATTGCGGTTGTCCTTTCGGAAGGCAGCTGAGGAGAGTATCACCCGGCGAGAGCGCTTTCCCTTCCGGCTTGGCATCGGCAATTTTGGGGTCCAGTATTTCAATCTTGCGGCACAGGCTGTCCAAGCTGGCCTTTCCGGTCAACAGCGCCAGAGGGGTGCGCCAGTCCGAGCTCTCCTTCATTTTCGCGTGGCTGGCCGTATGGTCGGCAGGAACGTACGACCACGCACTGACGCCATCCACGAGGAAAAGCTTTTTTTCTGGAGATTCGTACTCCCAACGCATGCGGCCGGGGCGTGAAAAGTAGACCGTACCGGATTCCGCGGCTACGCCTCCGTTCCCATCGGAATAGCGTTCGAAGAACGCCGCTTTCAGCGTCCGCGCATGGTGATAGCGAGCCTCAAAGGCTGCAGCAATTGAGTGGGCGTCGCTGGCCGCCCCCGTGGAAAGTGCAGCGGTCATGAGGAACAGTACCGTGCGGAACATTGCCAACGAGTCTAGCGAGGAATGACGGAGAAGACCAGACGGCACAGAACGCATCAAGCAGTACTCACTCAGGCCGAAGACGAGGCCAAGGGGCCTGCCTCGCAGTTAGAGCTTCTATACGGCGCTCACTTCATATTCGGAACTCACTCTACTGGATGATGGGGAGGGCGTCGCAGGCGGCCGCTGACGCAGCGGTCATTCCGGACGTATCGTAATGAAGAATCCCGGCTTCGTCGGTGCAATAGCTCATATTTCCAGTTATGCCAACCGAGATTGGAGTTGCGGTCAGCAGATAGCCAATAAAACCTGGACTCGTACAGTTCGAAGGCGTGGGAGAAAAGGTTCCCTGATCTCCCGTATAGGCAAACTGATAGCCGCTTTTCTGGTAGGGCGGCGCTGCGATCGTCTCGTCGATGAGAACAGCCGCACTGCAAGTAGCCGGTGATATTCCTCCCAAGGAAGCGAGCGACGGCGGGTAGCCGTTTGCGTAGGTCACCGAATAAGAAACCGAAGCCGACGTAATTGTCCGTAGGTTTGCCACAGCCGAGGCTTGGTTTGCGGTCTGTCTAGAGCGCAGCAAATTGGGAATGGCAATCGCGGCAATGATCAGAATGATGGCAACAACGATCAGCAGTTCGATAAGTGAGAAGCCACGGTTGCTGGGGCCGAGATTTCGTTGGCTGCGCATGGTCGGTTGTTTTTAATTCGAATCACGTTCTTGTCAGCACCTTATCTTATGAAGGTATAGGGGAGGAAGTGTTTCTTCCTCCCCTATTATCCGGTCAGCAATTTACTGCAATGGCGAAAGCGCCGTGGGGCACAGACCGCCCGCAACTGCTGGGTGGGTACCCGTCGGGTCCTGCCGAATCACACCGGTACCGTCCGAGCAAAAGCTGCGGTTGCCAGTGGTACCCGGATTGGATGGCCATGCACTAATGGTGTAGCCGTCGATGTATCCAGCCGTGCATCCGACTGGAACATTCGCCGCTGCAACCACCGTGGCACCCGCTCCGAACGTGAACGTATAACCGCTCTTGGATGCAGGGTCCTGTCCCAGAATCGTATCGAGCAGCTCGGCATTCTTACAAGTCACAGCTCC
>Ga0302326_10006971_pt1 | contig 25257 bp, 22 predicted proteins | sample Palsa_T0_3_FD_202264 | JGI IMG/M metagenome (GOLD analysis project Ga0302326, IMG submission 202264) | Peat permafrost microbial communities from Stordalen Mire near Abisko, Sweden - Palsa_T0_3 | ecosystem: Environmental > Terrestrial > Soil > Palsa > Peat permafrost | place: Sweden: Abisko... | reverse complement strand
CCGGGCAGTCGCGCGTCACGGGACGTGAGGAAAGTCCGGGCTTCACGGGGCAGCGTGCAGGATAACGTCCTGTCGGGGCAACTCGAAGGAAAGTGCCACAGAAACAAACCGCCTCAAACGGCGAAGCAGCAATTGGGGGCCCCGCGGGCTCTGCCCGTGGGGGGCGTGCAGGCGCGAAGCGCCGGAGCGCCTTTCAAAAAATAGGGGCCCCCAACGTGCGAAGCAGTTTGGGGCAAGGGTGAAATCGGGAGGTAAGAGCTCCCGGCGCACCGCGGTGACGCGGAGCGCGGGTAAACCCCACGCGAAGCAAGATAGCTCGGCTCGGATCTTCGGATCCCGGACGGCCCGTCCGAACGAGCGACATCGCAACGAGGCGCCCGGTAACGAGCGTCCCAGAGAGATGGCTGCCGCCGCGCAAGCGGTACAGAATCCGGCTTACAGGCACCTTTGCTTTAGTTTAAATGGAGGAGCCCCCCCCGGCGCCGGGCCTAGATGCCGAATTGGGGGACGATGGCGCGCTTGATGGCGGTGCCTTTGCGTTCGATCGCGGCGGCGTGCTCGCCGACGGGGACGACCTCGAACAGCGAGCGGTAGATTTCGAGAGCCTGGGACAGCACGGCGAGTTTCCGGGCCTTGGGCATTTTCATGGCCGGAAAGAAGGCCAGCGTTGCGACGTCCTCGCCGTCCATGAAGTCGAGCGGGTGGAGCAGCAGCGAGGGTGAGACCCCAAGCGCGCGGCAGGTCAACAGCGCGATCCGAAAGTACGGCAGCGCGAGCCACGGGGCGATCGTCGCAATGTACAGTACGTAGCTGAAGTGAATCGGAATTTTGAGGACGGGAAACGTCGTTACCGGAATCTCCAACAGAGTCCGCCCGCCGCTCAAACTCCAACGGTATGTACGCAGCGGGCGCAGGCCGTCGCGCATACTTCCGAATAGTTCCTTGCGCTCGGCGCGTTCCTGCGGCGTCAGCTTGGCCGTCATGAAATAATAAGCTCGAGCCAGCGGCCCGATGTACGTCGGGAAGGTCGAGCAGTCGAAGACATACCCTTGATCGGCGAGCGTTTCGAGGGTCGCTTGCGAGAGGCTGAAGCCGGGTCCGCGAAAACCCCGCGGCCGGATCCCGGTCGCGCCCGCAATCGCCTCGGTCGCGGAGCGGATTTCGCGCTCGATCTGCTCGCCGCTGTAGCGTTGCAACCACGGTTCGTGGCGAAACGAGTGGTTGCCGATCTCGTGCCCGGCATCCGCGATCGAGCGCAGCGCCGCGTGGTTCTTCTCGAGCGCGGCATCCTGGCCGACGACGAATACCGTGATCCGTTGGCCGAGGGTGGCGAGGACCTCTAAGAAACGGGGCACGACGATATCGAAGTAGGACGGGAAGGACTCCCAGGCGGGATCGCCGTGGGTCTTGATGTAGGCCCATTCGTTGTCGAGGTCGAGCGACAAGCTGCCGAGCGGCTTCATTGCACGACCGCCGGCAGACACGCGTCGAGGGCGGCAAGGCCGCGATCCACGAGACCAAGGGTTTCGTTGACGTTGAGCGTCCCGTTCACGATGTGCGCCGAGTTCAGCACGAAGGCGCCCGGCACGGAGGTCGCAATTGCGGGCAGCGTTCGGGAATACCCCAGGGTCGCGATCGGGAAGACGTAGCGCACGCGCGAGACGCGAAACGCGCGCAGCTTCGAGCGCGAGAAGGCGGGATACATGCGCTCGAGCGCGGTCACGAACGAAGCTTCGATATCCTCGTCGCTGGCGTCGAACAGCGGGTCCTCGGGTGCGACGTACTTCGGGAGATAGACGAGTGCCTTACCCTGCCATTCGCGGCGATCCACGACGTTGGCCATGTCGATGACCGCCGAGAACGGCAGCCCCGCATCGGTGAGGTTCGTAACGTAGTACGGCCCGAGCGGCTCGTCGAGCAGCAGCGACGCGCAGACGATGCCGCCGTACAGCTTCGAGGTCAAGCGCTCGCGCTCGTCGGATGCGAGGCCGGGGAGCAGCCGGGCGGCAAGGGGGGCGGCAAGCGTCACGACGGTGCGATCGAATGGCAGACGCTCGCCCGATGCGAGCGTCACGATGCTGGCGTTGCCGTCGTGGGATACTCCCTCGACGCTCGTCGCCGGACGCAGGTCGACGCCCAGAGCTGCGAGCTTGCTCTCAAGGGTCCGCAGCACGCGGGCGTAACCGCCGGGCAGGTAACCGAAACGCTCGGCTCCGAGTCCGGCGCGCCGCGCTGCATACAGCCGGACGATGATGGCCCAGATGAACGCGGCGGAAGCATCGCGGTAGCGCTCGCCGAGCTTCGCGATCAGCAGCGGACGCCAAACGGTTTCGAAGGTCTTGGGGCCGGAGTTGGCGCTCAGCCAGCGTTCGATCGGCACGTCTTCGAGTGCTAGCGGGTCCGCGATGCGCGACGCGCGCAGGATCGTGAGCCCGAGCCGCAGTTTATCGATCAAACCGAGCGGCGGAAAGCGCAGGAAGTCGACGGCGTTGTTCATCGGGTGAAAGCGCCCGCCGGAATAGAACCCCGTGCCGGTCGCGGTCCACTGCATCCCGGCTTCGAGGTCGAGTTCCCGCAGCAGCGCGCGCAGGTTGCGGTCGGAGAACAGGGTGACGTGGTAGTGGCGGTCCCAAACGACGCCACCGACGTCCCAGGGAGCAGCGAGTCCTCCGAACTGCTCGGCCGCCTCGAACAGCGTGACCCGATCGCCGCGCGCGGCCAATCGCAGCGCCAGCGTCATCCCGAGTACGCCGCCCCCGACGATGGCGGTCCGATTGGCGGCAGAGTCGCGGGCGTCCGCAGGCGGCCTGGCGACGGGGGCACTGACCGGGTTACCGATGGGGGGCACGATGTCGTTCCGTTCGATCCATAAAGTAGGGTGGGGGGAAAGGTGCGCTGGGGGAGCCTCCGAATGAGGTTCCGCCGCGGCCAAGGGCGCGGGCGTTGGGGGCATAGCTCAGTTGGTAGAGCATCACGCTGGCAGCGTGAGGGTCAGGAGTTCGAGTCTCCTTGCCTCCACCAGTCGTTCGGCACGCGAGCGCGCCAACGGTATGCATCGGCAGATCTCGTCTTCATACGATGCCGGCCCGAATCGCGTGCACGGCGGCCTGCGTCCGGGCGGAGATGTTCAGCTTCGAGAAGATTCGACTGACGTGGTTCTTCACGGTCTTCTCGGACAAGTGCAGCCGGGCGCTGATCTGCTTGTTGGCCAGGCCTTCGGCGATCAGTTTGAGGACCTCGGCTTCGCGGGCCGACAGCTCCATGATGTCGGGCTTGCCGGCGTTGAGGGAGCGGCGCCGTAACAGGCCGCCCGCGACGCGGGGGTCGACGTACGACTGGCCGTCGGCCACGGTCTTGATCGCGCGCAGCAATTCGGGCGGCGAAATGTCCTTGACGATGTACGCTTCCGCACCGTTTGAGAGGCAGCGTTGCATCATTTCGGAAGACAGCTGCATGGACAGGACGCAGATGCGGCCTTCGGGGACCGCCTCAGCGCAGATCCCGAGGGTGGCGGCGACGTCGCTCGGCTGGCCGTCCAGGTCGATGACGATCACGTTTGGCTTCGCGGCAGCCAGGCTCGCGCCGTCAGGCGTCCGGTGGTCGGAAATGACCTCGAAGTCGGCGTCCTCGGCAAAGATCGCCGAAAGCGCTTTCGCAAAAAGCACTTGCGACTCGATGATGACGACTCGCAGTCGACGGTCGCGCATTCGGGCGCGCTACCTCATACCAAAAAGAGCGGGAGCGAGGCCACGGGCCCAGGGGCGCCGGTAGAAGCCCTTTCCGAGACAAGCGTAGGACAGAGGCCTCATCAGCATCAGCATGGGTCTTTCGTCGCTCCGATTGCGTAGTCTTTGTCCGCTACTGGACGGTAAACGGCTGAATCCATCGCAAAAAGAGCCTAGAGTATCGCCACGGCTGTAAAGAGATCCTGACGATCGGCCCGCGGTCCGAGGACCCGGTCCGCGCCGATCGCAAGCGCCAGGGCGTTCCAGGCGCTGTCGTCGCTGCGGGTAAGCACGACGATGCGGGCGTCCGTATGGCGCCGCGCTCTCATGATCAGTTCCAGGGGCCGCGCGCCCGGGGCGTCGACGTCGAGGACGACGACATCGGGCCGCACCCGGCGCACGGTGGTCGCTGACGGCGAGCGAAAGGCAACGACGTCGCCGAGGCCGGCGCCCTGCAAGACGTCGGTTAGGAACGGAAGCATCAGGCGTTGTGCCTGCACGATCAGCGCCTTGGGCGCGCGCTCTCTGGTCTTGCAGGGTTGCATACTCTCGGTTCTCCTTAATGACTTTGCGCAAGCCCGCGTGACGCAGTTGCGCGTTCCCGCGCGGTCTCTGTAAGGCGTAATCGGGTGCGCACGTTCACGTTGGTGCTTCGCATCGTGCATGTGTGTCGCGTGTCACTCCACCGATCGTGATCCCGGTCGCACTTGCATTGGCATCCTTCTTGTGCGCTGCAGCGCGCCGATTCACACTGTATCCCCCCTGGTCACCGAAAAAGTGTGCCGATGCAACCCCTCCACATCACTATCCGCCGCACCGTCAACAGTGCGGCCTTGTTTTTTCTTACGGTTGCTACGGCGTGCAGCGGATCATCTGTTGCTGGAATACCTGCCTCCACTATCGGGAATCGCATCGTCGGCGCGACGCTGACGCCCGCACCGGTTAGCACGACGGCGCCTGCGCCGACTCCCACGGGGACGCAGGCACCCTCGACGCCCACTCCGGCTCCCAACAGCTCGTCGACGGCAACCACCGCGGTGTACAATCCGCCGGCCGGAACGTATCCATTCTTTTCACAGAGCACGTTTCTCCAACCGATTCCCAGCAATCCGACCGTCAACGCCAACTCGTCGACCTGGATGTCGGCGCTCGGCACCATCGGCTTCGTACCGCTCCAATTCGCCGCAAACGCGGCCGGCATCGGGCAGGACTACAGCTTCCCCGTCTATCAGACGTCGTCGGGTCCTGGCGCCGAAACAGTCAAGGTCCATTGTACGCAGCCCTGGGGAACGTGTAACGTCGAAGGCGTGACCGTATCGATCGATCCTCGCGAGCTGCCTGAGGATCGTGGCGCGTCCGGCGAAGATTCGCACTTTGCCCTCGTGAATACCAGCACTGGAAAAGAGTACGACTTCTGGGAGACCAAATGGCCGCCCCAGAACGGCGTGCTCGACATCGGTTGGGGTGGGGAGTGCTCGCTCAACGGTAATGGACAGGGCGGCTGCCACGGGGATGCCGCAAGCTCGCCGCTATCGCTTGGAATACTTCGCACGAGCGATCTGATGCTCGCGATCCAGAGCTCGACCGGCAGCTTGCCGTATGCACTCCAAACGGGCGTAAAATGCGTCGATGGCTTCGTCTCGCCGGCCATTTCAAGTGACGGCGATACTCCCGGCTGCCCGCCCGAAGGGGCTCGCGCGTATCTGGCGATGCACGACGCCCAGGTCGATGCGACCTCGAACACACCGATCGCCAAAGCGATTTTGCGTACCATCGACGAAGACCACTACGGCATGATCATCATCGACCAGAACGGTGGTCAGGACGGGTTTTGCTTCAACCTGGAAAGTGACCTGACGTACACGTCTTTCGGTCAGCCGGGGCCAAACGTCAACCAGCTCGTTCCGGAAGCCCAGGCGGAGGGCATCTCGACGAACCCTTACAACAACGAGTACTTTATCAACCCCGGTTACACGGGCATCGACCTCGCGCACAACATAGTGTTCCTCTAGTCCCGCAGCGACGCCGGTGACCGCAACGCGCCGAGCATCAGGCCGGCGGCGTAAGCGCTGTGCACGAAGGGGAAGAAGACGAGCGAACACGCCGTCACGAGCGGCCTTTCTCCGGATCGCCGCAGCGCGATCGCAGCCAGCGCGTACAGCACGTAGAGCGGCAGCAACGCCAGCCGCAGCGGCGAGAACAAGAGCCCTAGTGCCGCCAAGAGGACTCCGGGCGCGACGACGTGACGGGCGCGAATCGCCGTCGGATAACGCTTGAACGTCTGTGCCCGCCAGAAGCCGTAGCGCGACCACTGCCGGACGGTGGCGAGCGGGCCGCGCGTGCAGATGCGGCCGCAGTGGACCGGAATCCGATACACTTCGCCCCCCACCTCCGCGATACGCTCGGTGAGTTCGCAGTCTTCGTTAGCCGCCCAGCGTTCATCGAAGCCGCCGAGCGCTTGAAGTACGCCAGGTCGCCACGCGCCTAGATACACGGTCGACACTTGCCGAACTCGGTCCGCGTCGTGCCGAAAGTCCGCCGGCCCGAGACCCATCGGATTTGAGTAGAGCGCCTCGCCGAGTGCGGACGAGAAATCCTCTGCGGGCGCGGGCGTCGGTGCGCCGCCCACGCACCATGCTCGGGGACCAAGCTCTTCGAACGCCTCCGCGATCGTCGCTAAGTACGTCGGATCGTAGATCGTGTGTGCGTCGAGCCGAACGACAATATCATCTTCGCTCACGTGAGAGAGCCCTACGTTGAGCGCATGCGGAATGGAACGCAAATCCGCTCGAACCAGCGTCCCCGCGGTGCCGGTCCTCGCGAGCCACGCGGCGACCAACGCCTCCCCGCCGTCGCTCGACCCGTTGTCGACAGCGATCAGGAAGATGCGTTCTCGAGCCAAACTCTGGTCCTCGAGCGAGGCCAACACTTTGGGCAGATGTTTCGCTTCGTTCAGGAACGGCATGATGCAGGCGAGCCGAGGGGCAGGCATGATGATCTAAAGTCTAGTTGAAAATCGACGTAAGTCAAAAGGGGAGTTCTTCGTTGTCAGCACGTGGGCCACGTGTCGTCCATATCGTTCAACATCTGCGAAGCGGCGGAGCCGAGGTGCTGGTGCTTGCCTTGGCGCGCGGTCTTCGAGATGCCGGCGTCGATGCGCGGTTCATCTCGATCTACTCCGACAAGCTCGACCCGAACGAGCGTGCGAACCTTGGGGTGCCGCTCGTCACGATCGGGCGACGCTCCCGTTCCGACGTCGGCTTCTTTGGGCGCCTGCGCTCCGCCGTGCGCGCTGAGCGGCCGGACATCGTGCACGCGCACCTCAGCGCCGGTAAGTATGCCGGGCGCCTAGCCGCGGTCCTTGAGGGTGTGCCAACGATCGTCTTCACCGAGCACGACGACGAGCGGGTGGGCCCGATCCCGTTTGCAATCAACCGGTTCCTTCACGCAAGGACTGCCTGCTTCATCACCTTTTCCCCGGAGCATCGCGCCCGGGTCGCACGCAATGCTCGTATTCCACTCGACAAGATCGTCGTGATTCCAAACGGCGTCGCAGTGCCTCCCGCCGGCGACCGCGCCGCTTTGCGGCACGAACTCGGCCTGCCGGCCGACGCCTTCGCGCTCTACCTGCCGGCGCGCCTGGTAGCGCAGAAGAATCAAGCACTCGCGCTGCGCGCCTTCGCGATGCTCGCCCAGCGAGAGCCGTCGTGGCAACTCATCCTAGCCGGCGCGGGCGAGCTCGAAACAGAACTCGAGGCTCTCGCGCGGGACCTCGCCATCTCCGACCGCATTCGCTTCTTGGGGTACCGAGCCGACGCACCGCTGCTCTTGAGCGCGATGGACGCTTTCGTCATGTCGTCACTCGACGAACGAATGCCGCTCGCTCTCGCGGAAGCGATGCGTGCCGGCGTTGCCGTCGTGACGACGCCGTGGAAGGGAGTCGACGCCGTCGTCCGCGACGGCGAAACCGGATTTGTCGCTGCGGATTTCTCGGTCGATGCATTCGCGAGTTCCCTGCAACGATTGCGCGACGGCCGAACCCGCGCCGCAGTGACAGAAGCGGCCAAGACCTTCGCCGACGAACGCTTCGACCTGCGTGTTTGCGTACGCAGCCACGTCGAGCTCTACGAGCGCCTGATCGCAGCCCGGCGATGAAACTCGGGTTTGTCTGCGGTCTCTTTCCGTTCGCCTTTCGCGAACAATACTTCGAAGATGAAGTCTCGTCGCTGGTCGCGTACTTCGACGTCGAAGTCTTTGAGACGCGTGCGACCCAGAACGTCGATCGCTATCCGAACGTACCCGGAGCGCACGTCTACCTCGGCATGATGAACCTTCCTTTGCTCACGCTCGCGTTACGCGAGGCCGCGCGGAACCCCCTCAAGGTCGCGCACTTACTCGCAACGCTGGCGTTCTCAAAATGCGCGCTGCGGGCGCGCGTCGTGAACCTGCTGCTGTTCCCCAAGGCGCTGGCGCTGGCACACGAGTCGCGCCGGCGGGGCATCGGGCACCTTCACGTCAACTGGCTGACGAGTTCCGCTACGGTCGTCTACGTGGCCTCGGAATTGACCGGCATCCCGTTCAGCATTACGGCCCACCAGCATGATATTTTCTCCGACAACCTGATCGCGCTCAAGGTCCGGCACGCAGAATTCGTCCGCGTGATCTCCGAACGCAACTGCCGTTTTCTGCGCGACCGCTTGCCGCCCGAGCTGCGGGCGAAATGCGTCGTGGGACATCTGGGAGTCCGCCTGCCGGAACTGGCGCGGGTCGCGCAACCGCACGATGGTCCGGTCCGCATCCTTTGCGCGGCACGCCTTTGCGAGTGGAAGGGCCATCGCTTTCTCGTCTCGGCGCTCGCGAGTCTGCGCGCGCGCGGCCTGCGATTCTCGTGTGACTTCGTAGGCGCCGACGAAACTGGCGGCGAGGTCGAGCGCTGCGTTCAGTCCGCAGGACTCGCGGATTGGGTGCGGCTCCCGGGTTACGTGCCGCACCAGGAGCTCGTCCGAGCGCTCGAGGCGGGCAGTTACGACATTTCAGTCCTCGCAAGCACTGAGCGCAGCGGCGAGCACGAGGGAATCCCGGTTGCGTTCATGGAGGCGATGGCAGTCGGATTGCCCGTCGTGGGGACGCGAACGGGCAGCATTCCGGAATTGGTCGACGAGAGCTGTGGCATCATCGTCGAGCAACGCGACCCCAAAGCACTCGCCGAGGCGATCGGGAGTCTGATCCTCGATCCCGTTCTGCGGAAGCGGCTCGGCGAAAACGGTCGCAGGAAGGTCCTCGCTGAATTCGAGACGGGGGCAAGCACGCGCCGCCTGGCAACGCTTCTCGCCGCGGCGAAACCCTGGGGTAGGTTGCTCCCGGAAAACGATTAACCAAGAGTGGCACTCGCAGATGACTTCGCGACGGCAACTTCGAATCCAGGCGCTCTTCTATGTCTGTCAGGTTCGCCCGCAACGCACGTACGATACTCGCCCTGCTGGCGGGCGGTTTGCTGCTCAGTACTCCCACCTCGGCCGTTCAGGCTGGCCTCACTCCGACCATCGCGCCACTCGTCCCAAACGCTCCTGTCGAGGTCTACGATCCGCCCGCGGGCACGTACCCATATTTCCCGAGGTCGGTCTTTCGAGAGCGCATTCCGGCCAACCCGGCGGTCGATCCGAACACCGCTCTGTGGCTGGCCCAGACGGGTGCCACCCTCGGCCGCTTTCAGTTTGCGGAAAACAACGACGGGCTCAGTGAGGATTATACCTTTCCGATCTACATGGAGAGTGCGAACGACCCCAACCTAGTCCCGGTGCGGGTGCATTGCACCGAACCGTGGGGACACTGCGTGGCTGAAGGCGCGGTGGTACGCGTCGACCCGAGAGCGCTGCCGGAAGATGGCGGCCAACCCACCAAAGACTCCCACTTCGCCGTCATCAGCGAGGCGGAACATAAGGAATACGATTTTTGGGGCACGCAGTGGCCACCCCAAGACGGTATCCTGGCGATCCGGTGGGGTGGCGCGTGCTCGCTCGACGGCGACGCAACCGACGGTTGCACCGGCACGGCCACCGGTTTGCCGCTCTCGCTCGGTGTCGTGCGTGTCAAAGATTTGTTCGCGGCGACGCAGACGCAAAACGGGAGCCTGCCATATGCCATCGCGGTCGGCGTGCGTTGCGCGAACGGCCGGGTCTTTCCGGCTTGGCGCGACGACGGACACCGCCCGGGATGCCCGCCAGAAGGCGCACGCGTCTTCCTCGACATGTCCGACCAGGATGTGAACGCATCGGCCGCGGGCGCACTCGTAAAGGCAATGTTGCGCACGATCGACCGCGACCATTACGGCATGGTCATCACCGACATCAACGGCGGCCAGTACGAGTTCTGCTTTCAGGTCGAAAGCGACCTGACCTACACGACCAAGGGACTGCCCGGACCGCTCGTGACGCAACTCCTGCCCGAAGCCGTTTCCGAAGGCTGGGCCAAGCCGAGTGCCTTCAACAATAAGCACTATTTACGCATGAAGTTTCCGGGAATCGATTTCGCGAACGAGTTGAAATTCTTGCCGGTGGGCCGGGTGACAGATGCGCGTTGAGCCGCTCTAAGCGAGAAGAGCCGCAGCTCGGCGGAGATGCTTGGCGACTCAACCGCGAGGAGGAGTGCTCCTCGCTTGCCTTAATAGACGAGCCAAGATACCGAGAGCGCCCCGCTGCCGGTACGTCGCGAATCTCGCCGCGGGCGGCACGTAAGAGACGCGTGCAGGGCTGATTTTCGAGGGCCAGAAGTCCCCTGTGATGGGCCTATGGGCCGCTTACGGCCCCGGTTGCGGAAGCGGTATCCTGGAGTCGACATGGTCTTTACATTAGCCCAGCTGCGCCGGCCAACCGCGTTGCTCGCTCTCGGCATAGCCGTCAGCATCCCCGGAGGCCCTGCCTTTGCGCAGGCTGCGCCCGTATCCGCGAACCCGGCCGAGGAGGCCACCGTCCAGTCCGCCCGGGACTACCGGATCCGCCAGGGCGACGAGATCAGCGTAACGATTTTCGGCGAGACGGCGTTGACGCCGCCCGCACCCCTGCGTGTCGTCCAGGGGGGTACGATATCGCTTCCGTTCGCAGGCGAAGTGACCGTATCAGGTCTGACCACCGAGCAAGCCAGCATCGCCATCGCTCACAAGCTGCTCAGGTACTTGCGCGAGCCTCACGTGACCGTTGCCATCTACAGCGTCGGGCCGGTTGAAGCGCTCGTGCTGGGCAACGTCAAGGTCCCCGGCAAGTACACCCTGCCGCCACCGGCCCGGCTGACGGACGCGATCGCGGCCGCCGGCGGTCTTGGGCCGGTGGACGGCGACTTGCCGGATGCTCGGCTCGAGGCCCCGGAGGGTACGACCTCGCGTGCGTCGCTGCAGAAGCTCCTGCACGACGGTGACGAGAGCCAAAACGTCGTCATCGAGAGCGGCGAGACCGTGTACGTACCCGCGCCCGCTACCTTCAACGTGCAAGTACTGGGGGCCGTCGACAAACCCGGCGATACGGCAATGCACGAGGGCGACGACGTCGCGATGGCCGTGGCTCGCGCCGGTGCGAGCACCGCGCAAAAGCCCGACCTCAACCGCGTTTTGATCAAACGCACCACGGCCGATGGTAAGACCACCACGCAGACGGTCAACCTCTACCCGATCCTCAAGGACGGCGATCTTTCCCACGATGTTATATTGCAGAAGGGTGACCTAGTTTTCGTGCCCCAGGCCCACCAAGGCGTGAGCTTACTCGATTTGCTCTACCCGTTGCGCGCCCTGGTGCCGTAGGTCGAAAACGATGATCGATAAACCGAACGGTATCTCACGCGTCCCAACTATCGCGGCACCTTATCCGCTGGACCTCACGCACGGCGTCGAGACGCCTTCGAACGACATCAACCCGCGACACCTGGTGGCAAGTATTTGGCGCCACCGCAAGCTCTTGTTCGCTGTTTGGGCGGCGTTCGCGCTCGGAGTCGCGGTCTTTTCTCTCGTCCAGCCCAAGAGCTATACGGTTTCGACCAAGCTGATCGCGGGTGGTAACAGCGCGAGTGAGACAGCCGCGAACACCGATCCGAACGGGACGAACCTGCCGATCCTCAACGCCCTGCTCGCCGCGTCAGGGCAGCAGTCCTCGACGCAGATTGCCGAACTGATCGGCGAAGCGCCGGTCTCCGAGGAAGTGATCAAGGAGCTGGGCCTCAACGTCAGCGTCGACCAATTGCTGCGGCACTTGTTCGTGCGGCCCGTTACCGACACCGCGATCATTACGCTGTCGATCAGTTGGGGCGACCCGGCCATGGCAGCCCGCATCGCGAACGCCTACGCGAGCGTCTTCGTCGAGCGCGAACGCCAGATGATCGCGGGCCAAGCGGACACGGCCATCGGCTACCTTCAGAAGGAATTGCCGCTCGCCGAAGAGCGGATGCGCGCTCAGCAAGAGGCGCTGACCGCGTACGAAGAGGAAACCGGCATTGCCGACCTCACGACCCAAACAACCAACGAACTGAATTCGGCGGAAACGCTTAAGACCAGGCTCGAGCAAGCCCAGGTCGACGAACGAACCACATCGGCCTCGCTCGCGGCGGTCCAAAACGAGCTCGCGGCGACCCCCGAGACGATCGTCGCGGGTAAGACCGATACCGGTAACCCCGTGGTGGCGTCGCTGCAAGCTCAGATCTCGACGCTTACGATGCAGCTGTCGGCAGCCCGCAAGCAATATACCGACGACTTCCCAACCGTCATTCAATTGAAGTCTCAGCTCCAGGAGGCGAAGCGCGAGCTGAAGGACCAGCCCGCGACCGTAACCTCGGCCGTGAGCAACGGACCGAACCCGGTTTATCAGGCCCTCCTTCAGCAGGCCACGACGCTACAGGCGCAAGTCGCGGCGGCCGGCGCCTCGATCGACAAGCTGCAAGCCCAGATCGCCGCAGGGAAACCGCAGCTCGATCAATTGCCGAGCGAAGCGCGGCGCATCACCGACCTACAGCGTTCGGCGAAGGCGGCGACGGACGTGTACACGGCGCTCCACCAGAAGTATCAGGACGCGTTGATCGCGCGGACGACAGCGTTGAGCGACGTTTCGATCACGCAACCGGCCGACCCCAGCAACTATGAAGTCGCGCCGAACATCCCGGTCAACATCATGCTGGGCATGGTCGTGGGCCTGATCCTGGGCGTCACCGCAGTGTTCCTGTCAGACTTCTTCGACGATCGCTTTAGAACCGAGGAGGATCTCAAAGAACGTCTCGGACTGCCCGTACTCGCGACGATACCGCTGGTCGACGGCCTCGCTTCCAAGGATAGCACCTGGGTGAAGCCGCTTGCGGTCGAAGCGTTCTACCAACTCGTTGCCTCGCTGCGCTACTCCTCGAACCATCCGGCGCGCACGATCTCGTTCACCAGCGCCGATCAGGCGGATGGCAAGTCGACGATCGCCATGAACACGGCGATCAGCATGGGCCAGATGAAGGCTCGTGTCCTGATCGTGGACGCCGATCTGCGTCGTCCGAGCATGCACCAAAAGCTGAACGTGCCCAACGAACGCGGGTTGTCCGACGTTCTGGTCGGCGTCGCTACTCTCGAGGAAGCGATCCGGCCGACCGAACACGCCGGCGTTTCCATTCTCACGAGCGGCCGCCCGGCGCCTAACCCTGTCGGCTTGCTGCAGAGTGAGGCCTTCGACCGCCTATTGAAGGCCGCGCGCGAGCGCTTCGATTTCGTGATTGTCGACGCGCCGGCCCTGCGCTCGATCGTCGACGGCATCGTACTCGGCGTGAAAACGGAAGGCACGGTCCTGGTCGTTTCGTCGACCTCCTCCGAAGGCCGGGCGGTACGGTCCGCGGTTGAGAAGCTGCGCTCGGTTGGTGGAATCAATCTGCTGGGCGTCGTGCTCAATCGCATCAGGCCCGACCGCCGGGCGCAAAACGACTATTACCTCGGCGCCGGACAGTCGGTCTCGCTGCCGCCTGAAACTCCCGTGTGAGCGATCGCCGCTCGCTGCTCAGTCCCCGCCAGGACGTCAGACTGTACATTATCGAGCCGCACCGCTTGGTCGTCGAAGCGCTGCGGCACGTCTACAGTCAAGATCCGTCGATCTCGGTCGTTGGGGATGCGCCAACAGTCGACGGCGCGGAGCTTTCACGCGTCCGGCCCGACGTGATCGTGCTCGATATCGACGGCTTGACGATGCCGATCGAAGAGGCGATCGATGCCTGCGAGAGCGCCTCACCCCAGAGCCGAGTCTGCGTATTGTCGGCCCAGAACCGCTCGCGCGTCATGCAGCGCGCCCTCTCGGCGAAAGCTGCGGCGTACGTGCTGAAGGATACTCCGCCCGCGATGATGACCGAAATCATACGCTCGATTGCGCATGGCGACTACTACGCCGATCCGCGCCTCGCGGGCGCGCTGCTGCGCCGCCGCTCGGCGCGCTCGACCGAGCCGAACGAACTCTCGAGCCGGGAGTTCGAAATCGTACGATTGATCGCGGACGGGCTCTCGAACCGGGAAATCGGCAACCGCCTGTCCCTCTCGGAAAAGACGGTCAAGAACCACGTCAGCCATATCCTCGCAAAATTGAAAGTCAACGCGCGGTCGGGCGTCGCGGTCTACGCGGTTCGCAACGGCATCGTGACCTAGCCGAGAGAGAGACGCTCATGCGCACCTACCTGATCGAACCCCAGACCATCTTCGTTCCGTTCCTGCGCCGCGTGCTCTCGAACGCAGGGTTCGACGTGATCGCCACGAGCCAGAGCGTCGACGGGAGCGACATCAGCGCCCACGATCCGGCCGCGATTTTCGTGGACGTCGACTACATGGAGCGCGGCGGTCCGACCGCGCTTTGTCGCATTCGCGAGGTCGCGCGCTCCGCTCAACTGATCGCGCTTTCGGACTCCAGCGACGCGATGTTTGCGGCTACCTGCGTCATTTCCGGAGCCGACGCCGTTTGCTACAAGGGCGACGGTGAAGAGAAACTGCTGCGAGCCTTACGGCAGGCGATCACAACGACGTGAGCGACCTGGTTTGGCGGACCGGCCACGCCCTACGTCCGTTCCCCTGGCTGGCAGTGGGCGCCGTTATCGCAACCGGTTCGTATCTGCTGATCTGCGCCAAGGCGTTGTCGGCTGTTCACGATCCGCTCGTGGGATTGAACTTCGTCCTGCCGCTGGGGATCGCGCTCTTGCCGGTTTGCACGTTCCTCACGTTCCGCTATCCGCTTATCTTTCCATTCGGCCTATATATCCTGATCGCTCCGGTCGACGCCCTGCTGGCCGTTTCGGGAATCGCTTCCCTCGTAAAGCTCATCGCCTTCGTGTCTGCAGCTGCGTTATTGCTGCGCACGCTGCTCCTGCGCAGCGCCCTCGCTCCGCAGCGAAGCTGGTACCTTTGGGCCGCTCTAATGGCCTATGCCTCGCTGAGTCTCATGTGGACTCCTGACTTTCCGAACGGAGCGCTCACACTCGTTTCCATGCTGCTTCAGTTCGTCATGATGACGATGCTGGCGATCTATCCCGCGCGCCCGGTGGAGTTCAGGTTCTTGCTGGCTCTGACCATCTTGTCCGCCGTCGGCGTAGCGGTCTATTCCTTGCTGCAGTATCACCCCGGAAGCTCCACCGATGAAAGCCGCCTCGCCTTGCACGGCTTAACCAGCGTCAACGTGCTGGACCCGAATTATCTTGGCGGAGCCTTTCTGCTGCCGATCGCGTTCGCGCTGGGGGGCCTGTTCTACGCGCGGCGATTCGTAGTGCGCGCCTTGAGCGCAGCTTCGATTCCCCCCATGATTGTGGCCGTGCTGGTCACCGGGTCACGTAGCGCCTTCGTTGGTGCTGTAACTATTTTTGGCTATTTCGTGATACGCAGCAAATACCGCGTACAGGCGCTTCTCATATCTGGGGCCTCCTTTGCGCTGACGGCATTTTATCCGAACGTGCTCGCTCGATTAACCGCCCACGACGTGGGTACCGCCGACGGCCGGACGGACATCTGGCGCACCGGCATGCACTCATTTGGCGATCACTGGCTTTTCGGAGCGGGCGTTGGATCCTACCAATATGACTACGATCGTAACGTACTAAACGTGTTCCAGCAGGAGTTTCTGGGTTGGCACCGCCCGGGGCACAGCCTCATCTTTGTGGCTCTCAACGACTTTGGTGCGATCGGACTCGCGCTAGTATTGTTGTGCTGGTTCGTTGGGTTTCGCCAGCTCAGTGTGATTCCTAAGACCAGTTGGCTCTATGGAACACGAATCGCTCTGGAAGCAAGCATGTTGGGGCTCTTCATCCACATGCTTACGCTCGACCCATTTTACATCAAATACGTATGGCTGGCGCAGTCCTTCCCTCTACTCGCGCTCAACTTGTATGCGCCGCGCGCTCTACGTATCGGACGGGTCGGTCAACTGATGCCCCGGCTGCGGCCGGCGCGATCTCTTCATGGAGCGTAGTCCGTTTGCGATTAGCGCTGCGATTCCAGCGTTTAACGAAGCAGCTCGCATCGGTAAGACCATCGCCAGTATTCGCGCCCAGACGGAGCCACCCGCTGAGATAATCGTTGTGGACGACGGCTCGCGTGATGGAACGGCGGCAGTCGCGCGCTCCCTCGGCGTACGAGTCATCGAACAGCGCAATTCCGGTGTGGGGGCGGCGCGTAACCTTGCGATTCGAGAAGCAGCATTCCCCTGGATCGCCTTTTGCGATGCGGACGATCTATGGTACCCAGAGAAACTCGCCACGCTGCGGCGCATGCACGAGACGCGACCAGAGGTCGATTTTTTGTTCACGGACTACCGCTTGGAGGAGGACGGACGCGTCGTCGTACCATCGACCTTTGCCAGCAGTCCGGAGTTCGCAGAGCACATTTGCGAACGCGTCGAGGACGGGGTCTGCTTCTTCGAGGGCCGCGTGCTGGCGCAAGCACTCGCGCGAAGCAATTTCATTGCGCCGTCGACGGTCGTGGTGCGCCGCGCCCTGATCCTCGAACATTCGATCTTTTTCGCTTCCATGCTTCCTCAGACTGAGGTTTTTTTTGTCGCCGAGGACCTGGAATGGTATCTTCGCGTCCTGCGAGCTACCGACGCTCTCGCGAGCGAGCGACTGCTCGTGGAGAAGCAGAAGCGCGCGGGTAGCTTGTCGGAGAACTCCGGGCGCGTCAAATACGGCGACGTGAAGCTTGGAGAGATTATCGCACAGGCGCCAGACCTTTACGTCGATGGGCTGGCTGCGGCCTTTGCAGGCCAACGCCGTAGGCATCTCTTTGACTCCGCGGTTTTCCACGGCCGCGCGTTGCGTTTCGGCGAGATGCGGGTCAGGCTGCGCGAGGCGCAGCGGGTCGAGTTCCGCCTCCGGGAGGAGGTCTTGGTATTCCTGGCCGGGCTCGCAACGTTTCCCGGGGGACGTTCGTTGGCGCGCGTCGTTCGCTCGGTATGGCGTCACTTGCTAAAGCCAGTACTCCTACACGGGCGACGCGCTCCATGACAACGGACGACGAGCTACCAATCTCGGTCGTCATAGCCGCGTTTAACGCCGAGCGGCTGATCGGGCGCGCCATCGCGAGTGTCCAGGCTCAAACGCGCCGGGCCGCCGAGATCGTCGTGGTCGACGATGGATCGACCGACGGCACCGCCGCAGTCGCCCGGAAAATGGGGGCACGCGTCATCGCTCAAGAAAACCGCGGCGTCGGCGAAGCGCGCAACCGGGGGGCTCGGGCTGCGCGTTATCCGTGGATTGCATTTCTCGATGCCGACGACGCATGGCATCCGGCTAAGCTCGAGTTGCAGTGGCCCGCAACGCAGTTGCGCAGCAGTGCGCGCTTGATCTGTACGGATTTCGATTACGTTTCCACGGCCGGGGTCGTCGAGCGGCCCAACCATATGCGAACGCATCACCCGTACGTAAGCGCCCGTCGTGTTCCGCTCGGAGCGAACACGACGTTCATCGAACGCAGCGAAGCCGGCCGGGCCTTCGTCCGTGGCAATTTCATCGCTTTCTCGACCTTGCTCGTTGCCGCCGAGTTGATACTTGAAGGCGCGTTCTTTAGTGCCCGGCAGGATCTCGTTTCGACCGCGCTTTGTGAGGAAGCCGAGGACCTGGAATGGTTGCTGCGCGTGTTGCGCCGGACCGATGTGCTCGCGATCGACCGTTCACTGATGACCTATTTCGCGCAGCCCGGTAGCCTGTCGGCGAACGCGGGTCGCTTGCGCTACGGCGACGTGAAGATCGGGGAGCGCGTCACGGCCGATCCGGCGCGCTACGTGCCCGGCATCCTGCCTGAAATAGCTCGAGTTCGGCAGCAACGGCAGCGAGAAGCAACGCTGGAGTTCCTGCGCCTGGGTCAGGCCAGTAATGCGCGATTCGTGGCCGCGGAGGCGTATCGCGAGCACCGCTCCATTTCCTGGGAAGGGCTTCTCTTGGTGGCGAGGTTGCTGGAGACCGGGCCCGGGCGCGCCGTTCGCGAAGCAACTCGTTCAGCTTGGAGGAGTCGCAAAGAGCTACTCAACGCGGGGGCGCGACGGCAGCGGTCGTAAGGCCGAGGCTTATTTTTATCCTACTGGCGACGGCCATCTATTTGGCCGTCGGCTGCTTGGCCTCCGCTCCCTTCGGAACCCGGACGGACGAGGAATACTCGCTCGCAACGACGGCGCACGGCGTGGGGTACGCACTTTCCCGTGCGATGAGCTACGAACTCCAGGCCCCTCTCTACTTCGGAATCCTCGCCGCTTGGCGCGAGATCAACGCATCGGTCTGGTTCGCACGTCTATTCTCGTTGCTGTGCGCGACGGCATTCGTCTTCGTGCTGGCTAAGATCGGGTCGCGCATCGCCCCGGAAATCGAACCACTGCCGTTCGCTGCGCTCGCGGCGCTCAATCCGTTCGTCGTGACGGCCGCATTCGAGATTCGCCTTTACGCCCTCGCCTTGCTCCTGTCGGGCCTGATGTGGCTGGCCTTCGAGGACGGCTTCGTAAGCGGAGCGAGCCGGCAATCGCGCGTGGCGTTCGTGTTGCTCGCGATCTCCGGCATATACGTACAATACTTCTTGGCCTTCATGCTCGTCGGTTTTGGCTGCTCGCTTCTGGTTCTCTGGCGTCCGAAAGTGTTCCGCGCCTATCTGGCGTGTGCGAGCGTGGTCGCGTTGGCCGCGCTCCCGCTCGCGATTGCCGCTCATTCCCAGCTCGGCGGCTACGAAACGGGCACCGCGCCGCCGCTGTGGCCGCTCGTCATGGGGGTCGCCGCACACCCGCTCATCGAATTCTTGTTTCCGCGCGATTTTGCATGGAACACCGTGCCCGTAGAGCGCTTCGCCTACCATGCCGTCGTCGTCTCGACCGTGCTTGTGCTCGCGATCGCGAGGCCGAGGTTCTCGCGGAAATCGGTCGCGCTCGTGGCAAGCGCTGCGGGGGTTCAACTCACGTATGTCGCACTCGCGGCCGCGCTCGCCCTGCAACTAAACGGGCGCTACTTCGTCGCACTCTTCGTTCCGGTAGCCGCGGCAAGCTACGGCGTCTTTCAAGCGGTCCGCCTCGGTCCAAGGCCCAAGCTCTCGTGGGCGTTCGCATCGATCGTCGCGCTCACGTTACTCACCCTTTTCTCGCAGTACCGTTTTCTGGCGCCGCCGGGCGACTGGAAGCGAGTCGCGGGGTACCTCGAGTCGCACGCCACACCGGGCGACGTCATCGCGATCTTTCCAGCCGACGGTCTCCCGGCATTCGAGCGCCAGTATCGCGGCAGCGTGCGGGTCGAGCCCTTCCCGCGCCCATATTCGACGGAGCAGTATTCCGTTCGCGTACTCAGCATCAATTCGCCGGCCGAGGCGCGCGCGGCGTTCGCGAAGCTTGCCGGCTATCGGCGCATCTGGTTCGTCGACGGCACGCCCTGCCCCGCAGACGATCAAGAGTATGGATGCGCCAACCTGGTCCCCGTCCTAGCATCGGAATTTCGCGCGCCCGCGGAACGCGCGTTCTACCGAAATACCCTCTACGAACTCTTACGTTTGGGGCCGCAGACGCATCCGCAGAGCGTACGGTAAGTCTGAAAAACGAGGCACCAGGACATCAATGGCCCGAGTCCCGCTCAGGCGCACGAAGATCGCCGCTTTGATCGCATACGACACGAGAAACGCGGTCGTGTGCGCGAGTGCGCCGGCGTAAATGCCGAGCTTGGCGATCGAGACGAACGTGATTCCCGCGATCAGCACCAAAGTCAGGCATTCCAAGCCGAGCAGAAGGCCGGCCCGACCAGCCCGAACAGAGATGAAGTACGAGAGCATGCCGTCGGCGCTGTAGAAGATGATCCCTGGCAACAGCAGACGTAGGATACCTCCCGACTCGGCGAAGCGTGTACCATAGACCAGGTTAATGAGCCACGGACCGCATGCAAACAGGATCGTGCCGGCGGCGAACTGCATCGCAACGATTGAGCGCACGATGCGCGCGCAAAGCGCGGCCGAATCCTCGAACTCGAGCATGGCGATCTGGCCCGTCGACGACCACAGGACGGCGCGGCTGAGATTATAGAGGATTTCCCCGCTCGCGAGTGCCAGCGTGTATATCCCCAGGAGCGCCGGCGACAGCATCGCGCTCACGATGAAGACGTCGATCCGCAGCGCGAGGAACGTAACGTTTGCCGACAGGGAGACTTTCGATCCGAAGAAGACCTGCTGGCGAAGCAGAGTCGCGCCGCGCAGGATTGGGGCACCGCCGATCAACGCGCGCACGCCGCTGGCGGCCCAGATGGTCGCCGCGACGTAGCTCGCGACCCAGACTGCCAACAGAACCGCAACCGACGCGTGCACCAGCGTCACCAGGGCGAGGGTCAGGATCGAGACGCCCGCCCCGATCGTGGCGGTGTTCTGGACGTTGATCTGTTCGACGCGGTCGCGCAAGAGGTAGAGGACCCCGACGGACTGCACGTACAGAGCGAACGGAAAGGCAAGTGCGGCGTACAGATATGCCGGCTGAGCCGGCTCGAGCCGCCAGAGCGCGAGCAGAACGACCGTACCGACCGGCGCGGCTGCGAAGATGAGCTGCAGCGCCGCCCCCCAGACGGACCTTGGGTCGCGTTTCTCGCGCCCGATTTGAAAGGCCACGGCGGACCGGACGCCCTCCCCGGTGGTTACCGCGAAGGTCACTAGGATGAAGGCCAGCGCCAGGACGCCCTTGCCCGCCGGACCGAGCACGCGCGCGGTCGCAATGCCCGCGGCGATCGACGAGCCCTGCGTAATCAGCAGCGTCGCGAGGGTGTGGAGGGTTTTTCGGAAGAGGCTGGATTTCGGAGCGGCGCTCACGCAGCGGAGTGAAAGAGAAACTCAGCCGCGGTCTTGCAGACGATCAGGATGTCCATGAAAATCGACCAGTGCTCGAGATAGAACAGGTCGTAGCTCAACCGCTCTCCGATGGCCGAGGTATCGACGTTACGTTTCATGTGAATGTGCGACCAACCGGTGATTCCGGGGCGAACCAGATGACGCTCGTCGTAACGCGGGAGCATCTTGCGAAACTGCTCGACGTAGAAGGGGCGCTCGGGACGCGGCCCTACCAGCGACATTTCCCCGCGCAGCACGTTGAAGAGTTGCGGCAGTTCGTCGAGGCTGGTGCGGCGCAAGAAGCGACCGACGCGGGTCGTGCGCGACTCACCGCTGCGCGCCCAAACCGGTCCCGAGTCCGATTCTGCGTCGACCTTCATCGTGCGGAATTTCAGGATTTCGAAGTTCTGGTTGCGGCGCCCGACACGGGTCTGGCGGTACAGCACGGGCGCGCCGGAATCGAGGTAGACGGTAAGCGCGATCACACCCAGGAGCGGCGCGAGCAGCACGACGGCCGGAAGCGTCAGGAGCAAGTCGAAGACGCGCCGCAGGCCTTCCGCAGCGGGCGTGCAGATCGTCAAACTGCGCGGGTAGAGGAGCGCGAGCCCGCCATCGCGGCGGATCGAGAAATCGCAGGCGTGCGGCCGAATGCGCATCGGAGCGAAAGCCACTTTGATCCCGTGGCTTTCCGTGTAGCGCAGAAACTCCGGCATCATCGCCGAGGGCAGGGCCTCGGTAACGATCAACTCGTTGCACTCGCGGTCGCGCACAACGCGCAGCCAGGAGATTTCGGCGATCTCGCCTTCGAGTGCCGCCTGGATGTCGTCGTCGAAGGCTTCGATCGGTATCCGCACGACTTGGTCGGTGGCCGAGAGCGAGAGGTCGCCGGGCACGACCTTGACGCGTTCGGGCGCGCCGACGACGGCAATGCGCCGCGGCCGCCGCGTGTGAAAACGCAGACGGGCGACTTGCGCGATATAGCGCGTAAGGCTTACGCCGATCACGGACAGGAAGAGTGCCAACACCAACGTGTGCCGGAACGGCCACAAGAGCGGGTCGCACAAGAATATGGCCAACGCCGGAATCATCGAGAGCGCGGAGGCGGCAAGCGAAGCGTAAACGTCGTCGTGCGCTTGGCTCGAGAAGGAGCGACGGTACATACCGATCCGCTCGAACAGCAAGATCCAGAAGAGCACGCCGAACGCCACCGCCTCGAGAGCGCCAGGCACGCCGGCGAGGTCCCGAATGGACTCGTGGGTGATCGTTTGAGCGCAAGCGACGGCGCCGGCCGCACCAATCAGGTCCGCGCCGAGCATAATGACGGACCAGGCCGCCCCGTAGCGGGCAGGCCGCGGGCGGGGCTTAAGGCTTGGCAGAGTGCGAACCTCGCTATCCACCTGGGGCCCGGTCGTCAGCATGTGTGGTCCGATAATATCAGCGTGAGGAACAGATAGAGAGGCCTAAAGGTGGTCAGTTTTTCTACTTAGATTAGGCCAAAGGTCCCAGCGGCCTGTGCCGCGCCTACCTATGGACAGGCCATCAAAGGCGCTATGCTGTTTCAAGGATGACGCTCAAGGGATTCTCGGTGGTCGTTGCCGCCTTCAACGAAGGCCGCGGGCTAACCGATACATTGGATCGGATATTGTCGTGTCTGGCCACGCTCTCTTACGCTGCGCCCCACGAACTGATCGTAGTTGACGACGGTTCTGCCGACGGCACACCGCAGCTCCTAGAGGAGTACTTGGCATCGCGACCCGGGCAGCTGAGAGTAATCCATCACGCTGCGAACGCGGGCCTGGTGGCGGCGATGCGGACCGGCTGCGCTGCCGCACGGTACGAGACGGTCGTGTTCCTAGACGCGGACCTGAGCTATGCGCCCCACGTCATCGAGGCGTTGCTCGAGGCGAAAGCGGCCAGCGGCGCGACGGCGGCTCTAGCTTCTCCGTACATGGTGGGAGGGCGCTGCGAAAACGTTCCGTTCGACCGCCTGGCTGCGAGCCGGGTCGCGAACTGGATCCTCTCGCGCTGTTCGGGGGGCAGACTTTCCACCTTCACCGGCATGGTCCGAGCCTACGATACGGCCATCCTGCGCGAGCTTTTCACGCGACCGGTCGTCGGCGAGTTCAACACCTGGGTCGTGGCCTCGTTGATCGCAAGCGACCGCTCGCTCGTGGAGGTTCCCGCCACGCTCGCCTGGCCGGCGGAGCGGCGGGAAGGCGTTCGCCGCCTGTCGCTGCGAGATCTCACCGAGCGGGCTTGGGATGTCCTCGTGAGCGCAAACTACCTGATGGAGGCTTGCCGTCACAGCAAAACCCTCAAAACAGGGACCTTAGTCCTAACCTTTCAGCCTACGCGACCCTAGGCGGCTAAACCGTTAAGCGCTACAACTGTAAGAACAGCTTAAGAGCTACCGGACGGAAGAATTTTTCAAAATGATCGTTAACATGTACGTCGACCACCTGATGTCGACGCCGCCTACTTCGGCCGAGGAAGTTTGGAACGCGACTCGCGTTCATGCGAAGCTCTTTTCCGACGCTGCGGCCCGCATCGGCTTGACGCCGGCTGAATACAAGGAGTTCCGCGGCTCCCTGCTGGCCGGCAAAGCGGTCTACGTGACCCTCCCGCGCCGGGTGGATGCGATGTCCGGCGATCGCCGCGGCTCCGTCTACGCAGTCAAGAACGCGGTCATGAATCAATCGATCATGGGCTGGCGCGTCGCTCTGGCCGACGGAAACGTCGTCTACGTTCCCCAGGTCTGCGGCAACATTTCGCTACTCAAGCACGCGGCGGTCGCGGTCGTCCCCCATCACCACCGGCTTGTGGCCGTTCGCAAGCCCGCAAAGTACGTCGAAGCGATCGCCACCGTGCCCGCCACGCCGGTCGTGGTAACTCCGGTCGTGGTAACGCCGGAGACGCCCGCTCAGGCGGCGCCGGTGACAGCCCAAGTGATGCCGGCCGCAGCGGCCCCGGGGCATAACTCGTCAGGCTTGCTGTTCCTGATCCCGGCAGCCGTCGGCGGCGTCATCGCGGGCCTCGTGCACGGGAACACGACCCCGGCTCCACCCTGCAAGAACGGTTCGAACGCTCTCAACGCCTGCTCGCGCTAAGGCGCGCGGCCTCGAGCGAAGCGGCCGGACGACGTCCGGGCGCTTTTCACGTTTAGGCCTTTACAGTGTGACGCGAGGCGCCCCTAGGGAACCCTGGACCCTTCACGAATGTGACGGCGGTCATGATTGTGAACATGTACGTCGACCATTTGATGTCGCCGGCCCCGGTGAGCGCCGAGCAGGTCTGGAACGCAACGCGCGTACATGCGAAGCTGTTTTCGGACGCTGCGGCGCGGATCGGTCTGTCGCCGGCTGAATACAAAGAGTTTCGGGTCGCGCTACTCAATGGCAAGGCGACGTACGTGGCCTTACCGCGCAGAGTCGATGCAATGTCCGGAGATCGTCGCGGCTCGGTGTATGCGGTCCGCGATGCCGTGATGACGCAGCAAGTCATGGGCTGGCGCGTCGCACTCGCCGACGGTAACGTCGTCTACGTTCCGCAGACCTGCGGGAACATCTCGCTGCTCAAGCACGGCGCGCTCGCCGTCGTTCCGCACCCCAAGAAGCACCAGGTGATCGCGGTCCAGACCCCCGCTCCAAAATACGTGCCGGCGATCGCGGTGCAGCCTGTCGTCGTAACGCCGCAGGAGCCCGCGATTCCAGCACCACCGGCGGTACCGGCGACGACCGCGCAAGTGATGCCGGCTGTGGCGCCCGCGCATGGGACACCGGGTTTCCTGTACTTGATACCCGTCGCGGTTGGCGGCATCATTGCCGGCCTCGTGCACGGCAACACGACGCCCGCCCCGCCGTGCAAGAATGGCTCGAACGGGCTCAACGCCTGCTCGCGTTAAGCGGCGCGATTGCGAAAACTGAAGCGCCAGGACGAAGGTCCGGGCGTTTGCTTATCGCTTACGCCGCCGGCCTGATGCTTGCCGTGTTGCGGTCGCCGGCGTCGCTGCGGGACTAAAGGAACACTATACTGTTCGCGAGGTCGATGCCCGTGTAACCGGGGTTGATAAAGTACTCGTTGTTGTAAGGGCTCGTCGAGATGCCCTCCGCCTGGGCTTCCGGAACGAGCTGGCTGACGTTTGGCCCCGGCTGACCGAAAGACGTGTACGTCAGGTCACTTTCCAGGTTGAAGCAAAACCCGTCCTGACCACCGTTCTGGTCGATGATGATCATGCCG
>Ga0302326_10006970_pt1 | contig 25259 bp, 22 predicted proteins | sample Palsa_T0_3_FD_202264 | JGI IMG/M metagenome (GOLD analysis project Ga0302326, IMG submission 202264) | Peat permafrost microbial communities from Stordalen Mire near Abisko, Sweden - Palsa_T0_3 | ecosystem: Environmental > Terrestrial > Soil > Palsa > Peat permafrost | place: Sweden: Abisko... | reverse complement strand
GGGCGACAACGTGTCGGCCGAGATCACGTTGATCACGCCGGTGGCGCTCGAGAAGGGGCTGCGCTTCGCCATTCGCGAAGGCGGCCACACCGTCGGAGCCGGCGCCGTCGCCGAGATCATCGAGTAACCGAACATGCGCGAAATAATCACATTACAGTGCAACGACTGCAAAAACCGGAACTACACGACCACCAAAAACCGGAAGAAGCATCAGGACCGGCTGGAGACGTCGAAATTTTGCAATACGTGCCGGAAGCATACGGGGCACAAAGAAGTTAAGTAACTCGCGGGTCCCGGGCCTCGGCGGTTTTTTAGGGGAGTAGGTTCAACGGTAGACCATCGGTCTCCAAAACCGAGAGTGGGGGTTCGAATCCCTCCTCCCCTGCCAGCTTGGAAGGGCAGGAGCAGCAAGGGCGGAAGCGTTAGTTTCTAGGGCGAAGGCGACCAGCGAAATGGCACAGTCGGCTAAGTTGAACAAGGAAGAATCCGAGCATCGCGTCAGCGGATTTTCGCTGCTGGAGCCGGTAGGCAAGCTGGCGGAATATCCGCGGCGGCTGCGCTCGTTCTTCCATGACGTGCGCGTGGAGATGCGCCAGGTGAACTGGCCGTCGCGCGCGGACGTGATTTCGACGACCGCGGTGGTGACCGTGACGGTGGCGTTCTTCGGCGTGTACTTTTTCATAGTGGACCGTGGTATCGGTGAATTAATTCAGCGGGTGCTGAAATACTTCAAGCAATAGGATCGGCGCGCATGTCAAAGCAGTGGTACATCGTCCACACCTACTCGGGGTTTGAGAAAAAGGTGAAGGAAAGCTTGGAAGGCCGCGTGGCCGCGTTCGGGCTCACGGACAAAATCGGGCAGATCATCATCCCCACGGAATCGGTGGTGGAAGTGCGCGGCGGCAAAAAAGTGATTTCGCCGCGGATGTGCTATCCCGGCTACGTGCTGGTGGAAATGGATATGGACGACTACACCTGGCACGTCGTTCGTTCCACGCCGCGCGTGACCGGCTTCGTGGGCTCGGGGCAAACGCCTTCGCCGCTCACGGATGAGGAAGTGCAGAATATTTTGAACCGGGCCAGCACCACGGCGGAAAAGCCCAAGCCCAAGCTATCTTTCGATCGCGGCGAAAAGGTGCGAATCGGCGAGGGGCCATTCGCGAATTTTACTGGAGTAGTCGAGGAAGTGAACTCCGACCGCAGCACGCTGAAGGTTTCGGTCACGATTTTCGGCCGCTCGACGCCGGTGGAGCTCGATTTCGCGCAGGTGGAAAAGGTCGCCTAGAGGACAAAGATGGCAAAGAAAATTCAATCAACGGTGAAATTGCAATTGCCGGCCATGAAGGCCACTCCGGCGCCGCCGGTGGGCACCGCGCTCGGGCCGCACGGCGTGAACATCATGGATTTTTGCAAGCAGTTCAACGCCAAGACGTCCAAAGAGCCGGATGGCATGATCATTCCCGTGCTGGTGACGATTTACAGCGATCGCACCTTCACTTTTATTTTGAAGACGCCGCCGGCTTCCGAGCTTCTGAAGCGGGCTGCCGGGATCGTCAAGGGTTCACCCGAGCCGAACCGCAACAAAGTGGCCAAGGTGACGCGCAAACAGGTGGAAGAAATCGCCAAGACGAAATTGCCGGACCTGAACACGCTGAATCTGGAAGCGGCCATGCGTTCGATCATGGGCACCGCGCGCAACATGGGCATTGAAGTAACCGACTAGCACGCAGCAGGAGAAAATCACGATGGGCCGCAGCGCAAAAATTGGTGGCAAGAATATAGACAAGGCGCGCAAGTTGGTGGAAGCGCGCCCGTACAAGCTCGAAGAGGCCGCGGAGCTCCTTCGCAAGGCGCACTTCGTGAAATTCGATGAGACGGTGGAACTCGTCCTGAACCTGGGCGTGGACCCCAAGCAATCGGACCAGATGGTGCGCGGCACGGTGGTGCTGCCGCATGGCCTCGGCAAATCGAAGCGCGTGCTGGTGATTGCCAGCGGCGAAAAAGTTCGCGAGGCGCAGGAAGCGGGCGCTGATTTTGTCGGCGGCGAAGACATGGTGCAGAAGATTCAGGAAGGCTGGACGGATTACGAAGCGGTGATCGCCACGCCGGACATGATGAAGTCTGCCGGTCGGCTGGGCAAAGTTCTGGGGCCGCGCGGGCTGATGCCGAATCCGAAGACCGGCACGGTGACCTTCGAAGTCGCGAAGGCGGTGAAGGAAATCAAGGCCGGTAAAGTGGAATTTCGCCTGGACAAGACCGGGATCATTCATTCGCCGGTAGGCAAGATCAGTTTTTCGGCGCAGCATCTGGCGGGGAATGCGCACGCGCTGCTGGCGGCGATTCAGAAGGCCAAGCCGGCCGGCGCGAAGGGCAAGTACATCAAGAAAATCACGCTGACTTCGACCATGGGTCCGGGCATTCCGATCGATCACGCCGAGGCCGAAGCCGCGGTAGCCGTAGCAGCGTAACGAGTTTTCAAAGTTTAGCGGGGGATTGGGCATGAAGAAGAAGGCCGAAAAGGTAAAGCAGGCCGAAGAGCTGAAGATTCAGCTGGCGAACGTGTCCACCGTAATCCTTTCGACGTTCAAGGGAATAACGGTAGAGCAGGACACCAAACTTCGCCGCACGGTGGAAGCCGCGGGCGGGCACTATCTGGTGGTCAAGAACACGGTGGCCGAGCGCGCCGCTGCCGGAACGCCGGCGGAGGGTTTGCTCAAAGACCTGAAGGGCACGAATTCGATCGCCTATACGAAAACCGACCCGGTTGCGCTGGCGAAAATTCTGACCAAAGTGTCCAAGGACGTTCCCGCGTTTCAATTCCGCGCGGGATGGGTGGAAGGGCGCGTCATTTCGATTCAGGAGATCGGCCAGCTGGCGTTGTTGCCGAGCAAGGACGAGCTCATCAGCAAGATCATGTTCCTGCTGAACGCTCCGGCGCAGCGCGTCGCGACGGTGCTTGCCGCGGTGCCGCGCAACCTGGCGGTGGTGACGAGCGAAGCGGCGAAAGCCAACAAGTTTGGGGCAGGCGGCGCGGCGCCTGAAAACGCTCCCGCGCCCGAAGCGGCTCAATAGATATTCGTAAACACGTTTTTACATCTCGTGAGGAGGGTAGGAAACAGCAATGGCCAGCAAAGTGGAAACAATTCTGGAAGAAATCAAGGGTCTGACGCTGCTCGAAGCTTCCGATCTGGTTAAGAAAATGGAAGAAGCTTTCGGCGTATCGGCGGCCGCAGCGGCTCCCGTGATGGTGGCGGGTGGCGCGGCCGGCGGAGCGGCAGCGGGCGCGGCGGAGGAGAAGACGGAATTCGCCGTCGTTCTCACCGAAGTCGGCGCCAACAAGATCAACGTGATCAAGGCGGTTCGTGAAGTCACCAGCCTGGGCTTGAAAGAAGCCAAGGACCTGGTGGATGGCGCCCCCAAGACGGTGAAAGAAGGCGTCAACAAAGACGAAGCTGCCACCATCAAGAAAAAGTTCGAAGACGCCGGGGCTAAGGTCGAAGTCAAGTAGTGCCGCCCCTGATCTGCGGCCGCGTCGCTGGGCCGCAAGGGAATTCGCGTACGCGCGTGCTCCTTTTGAACTCAGAACCTCACGATACGTCCTTCCCGGACCGACGGGGCGGGTGTCTTTCCGCACGGTCGATTCCGGCGTTACCCTGAAGAGGATATTCAATGAGCAATCGTAACGGCAATCGCGCCACTCGGGAACGGGAGCGCCTGGACTTCGCCAAAATCAAGACCACGGTCCAGATTCCCAACCTGATTGACGTACAGAAGAAGTCTTACCAGCGTTTCCTGCAAATGGATTTGCTGCCGAGCGAGCGGGAAGATACCGGCTTGCAGTCGGTGTTCACCTCCGTGTTCCCGATTCAGGATTTCCGCGGGCTCTCGCAGCTGGATTTCGTGGATTACGCCATCGGCAACTGGGAATGCAAGTGCGGACATTTGCGCGGACTCCACCACCTGCGCGCCACCTGCCGCAATTGCGGCGCGTCCGTGGTCACCAATCCGTACAAGACGGGCGACGTCCTTTGCACCAAGTGCGGCACGTTCAACAAGAATACGCCGACGTTCTGCAACAAGTGCGGCGACCCGGTCACATTGCAGCTGAAGTATGACGTGAATGAGTGCCAGGAGCGCGGCATGACCTATTCCGCGCCGCTGAAGGTCACCATCCGTCTGACCATTTACGATAAGGATCCCGACACGGGTGCGAAGTCCATTCGCGATATCAAGGAGCAGGAAGTTTTCTTCGGCGATATTCCGCTGATGACCGAGAACGGTACGTTCATTATCAACGGCACCGAGCGCGTCATCGTCAGCCAGTTGCACCGTTCGCCGGGAGTCTTTTTCGAGACCGCCAACAACCGCAGCTACTTCCTGGGGAAGATTATTCCTTACCGCGGGTCTTGGGTGGAGTTCGAGTACGACACCAAGAACATTCTCTACGTGCGCATCGACCGCAAGCGCAAATTCCTGGGCTCGATTTTCCTGCGCGCCCTGGGCATGAAGTCAAACGAAGACATCCTGCGCACGTTCTATCAAGTGGAGCGAGTCGCGCTGAAGGACGGCGAGCTTTTCTGGAACGTCTCCGATGGTTTGATCGACCGCAAGCTCACCAAGGAAATCAAGCATCCGCGTTCGGGCGAAGTTTTGGTCGGCGCGCACAAGCGCATCACCGAGCCGCTGTACAAGGAGCTGGCCAAGGCGCGCGTCACGCAGGTCGAAATCGGCCCGGCGGACCTCGAAGGCGCGGTCACCGTGGGCGAGCTGGTGAACCGGCAGACCGGTGAGGTTTTGCTCGAAGCCAATAAGCCGCTCACGCCGGAAATGTGGGCTTCTATCGGCGAAGCGGGCATCACGGAAGTGGACATCGCTTTCCCGGACCGCGACGACGTGGGCATCATCGTCGGCCGCACGGTCGAGAAGGACACCATTCGCACGTCCAAGGAAGCGCTGATTGAAATTTACCGCAAGCTGCGTCCGGGCGATCCTCCGACGCTTGAGACCGCAACCGCGTTATTTAACGGCATGTTTTTTGACGCGCGGAAATACGATTTCAGCAAGGTCGGCCGGCTGAAGTTCAACATCAAGCTGGGACTCGAGACTCCCCTCGAGAAGCGCACGCTCGATCCCGCGGATTTCGTCGCGGCCATCAAGTATTTGCTGAAGCTGCGCAAGAACATCGGCTCGGTGGACGACATCGACCATCTCGGCAACCGCCGCGTCCGCGCGGTGGGCGAGCTGCTCGAAAACCAGTTCCGCATCGGCCTGGTCCGCATGGAACGCGCCATCAAGGAAAAGATGTCCGTGTATCAGGAAATGTCCACGGCCATGCCGCACGATTTGGTGAACGCCAAGCCGGTGATGGCGGCGATTCGCGAGTTCTTCGGCAGCTCGCAGCTTTCGCAGTTCATGGACCAAACGAATCCGCTCAGCGAAATCACCCACAAGCGGCGGCTTTCCGCTCTAGGGCCCGGCGGTCTTTCGCGCGAGCGCGCTGGATTCGAAGTCCGCGACGTTCACCCCACCCACTACGGACGCATTTGCCCGATTGAGACGCCGGAAGGGCCGAACATCGGATTGATCAGCTCGCTTTCCTGCTACGCGCGGATCAACGAATTCGGCTTCATCGAATCGCCCTACCGCAAGGTGAAGGGCGGGCGCGTAATCGACTTCGTGCAGATCGTGAATTCCGGCGACAGCGAATTCAAGGCCGGCGAAGTGGTCGAACGCGAGAAAGTCGAAGAAACGAACGAGGAGCTGAAGCGGCGGCGCGTCGTGGTCGAACCGCACTGCTTCTACCTTTCGGCGTGGGAAGAGGACCGCTACGTCGTGGCGCAGGCCAACGCCTCGCTCGACGAACGCGGGAAGATTACGACCGAGCTCGTCAACTGCCGCCAGGCCGGAAACTTCGTCCTGAAAAGCCGCGACGAGGTGGACTACATTGACGTCTCGCCGAAGCAGCTGGTTTCGGTGGCCGCGAGCCTCATCCCGTTCCTCGAGAACGACGACGCGAACCGCGCGTTGATGGGCTCGAACATGCAGCGCCAGGCCGTGCCGCTCATTCGCGGAGATGCTCCGCTCGTGGGCACCGGCATGGAGCGAGTGACCGCGCGTGATTCCGGCGCCGTCATCGTCTGCCGCCGCGACGGCATCGTGGACCAGGTGGACTCCGAACGCGTGATCGTGCGCGTGGAGTCAGACCAGTCCGGGGTGCTGAGCCGCGAAGTGGGTTCGGATATTTACCTGCTCACGAAGTTCAAGCGTTCCAATCAGAACACCTGCATCAGCCAGAAGCCCATGGTTCGCGCAGGCGACCGCGTGAAGCAGGGCCAGGTGCTGGCGGACGGCCCTTGCACCGACCGCGGAGAGCTCGCGCTCGGCCGCAACGTGCTAGTCGCCTTCCTGCCCTGGCGTGGCTACAACTTCGAAGACGCCATCCTGGTCAGCGAAAAGCTGGTGGAGGAGGACTACTACACTTCGATTCACATCGAAGAGTATGAAATCGAGGCGCGGGACACCAAGCTCGGTCCCGAGGAAATCACGCGCGATATTCCCAACATCAACGAGAGCTTCCTGCGCAATCTCGATGAAAGCGGCGTGATTCGCATCGGCGCAACCGTGAAGCCCGGCGACATCCTGGTCGGCAAAGTGACGCCTAAGGGCGAAACCACGCTGACTCCGGAAGAAAAACTTCTGCGCGCGATTTTCGGCGAGAAGGCCGGCGACGTTCGCGACGCCTCGCTCTACTGCCCGCCGGGAATCGAAGGCACCATCGTGGACGTGAAGATCTTCTGCCGCAAAGGTGCGGAGAAGGACGAACGCCACAAGGCCATCGAAGGCACGCAGATCGCGAAACTCGAAAAGAACCTCGCCGATGAAATCCGCATTCTCACCGACGAGCGCTTGAAGCGCTTGAACGACCTGCTCGGAGGCCAGAAGCTGACCGCCGACCTGCACGACGAGCGCACCAACAAGCGTTTGTTGACCAAGGGCACGGAGCTTACGCGCGACATCCTGGAAAAGATCTCGACGCGCAACCTGAAACGCCTGCGCCTGAACGATAAGGACCCGCTGCTAATCGAAAAGATCGACGAGGTCGAAGAAATGACCTCGCGGCAAATCGACGTGCTGCGGAAAATTACCGACGAGCGCATCGGAAAACTCAAGAAGGGCGACGAGCTGCCTCCGGGCGTGATCAAGCTGGTGAAGGCTTACATCGCCATGAAGCGCAAGCTTTCCGTGGGCGACAAAATGGCGGGCCGGCACGGCAATAAGGGCGTCATCGCCCGCATCGTGCCCAAGGAAGACATGCCCTACATGCCGGACGGCACTCCGGTCGAAATCGTTCTGAATCCGCTCGGCGTTCCTTCACGCATGAACGTCGGACAGATTCTGGAGACGCATCTCGGCTGGGCTTCAAAGGAGCTCGGCGCGCAGGTAGGCAAATTGCTGGACAAGGAAACGCGCGCGGAAGGCGTTCGCAAATGGTTCAAGGACGCTTTCGGCCCCACGTCCGTCTGGAAGACCATCGCCGATCTCGACGATGACGCCATTCTCGACCTGGCCTACAGCTTCCGCGAAGGCGTGCCATTCGCCACCCCGGTATTCGACGGCGCTCGTGAAGGCGACATTCGCCACTTGCTCGAATTCACCGAGCTGCCGCAGACCGGGAAAATCCCGCTCTACGACGGCATGACCGGAGATGTGTTCGCGCAGGAAGTCACCGTGGGCTACATCTACATGCTCAAGCTTTCGCACTTGGTGGACGACAAGATTCACGCGCGTTCTATCGGCCCGTATTCCTTGATCACGCAGCAGCCGCTCGGCGGCAAGGCGCAGTTCGGAGGACAGCGATTCGGAGAAATGGAGGTGTGGGCGCTCGAAGCATACGGCGCCGCGCACATTCTCCAGGAGCTGCTCACCGCGAAATCGGACGACGTGTATGGCCGCGCCAAGATCTACGAGGCGATCGTGAAGGGCGAGCCGGGCATCGAACCCGGCGTGCCCGAATCGTTCAACGTCCTCGTGCGCGAATTGCAGTCGCTCTGCCTGGACGTCGAATTGATGAAGCGCCAGAAGCCGCAGCTGGAAAAAACGGAAGCGGCCGACTAACGAACGCGCTCCCGCGGAATTTTGCGGGAGCGCTCCACAAGTTTTGGTTTTTTGCTCCGGCCCTGGCCGGAGAGGAGGATCGCCCTTGTATCGTTCGAGCCCGTACGATCGCGCCAGCCAGATTGCGGATTTTGATTCCATTCGCATCAGCCTGGCAAGTCCCGAGAAAATCCGTTCCTGGTCCCATGGTGAAGTAACCAAGCCGGAGACCATCAATTACCGCACCTTCAAGCCGGAGCGCGACGGACTTTTCTGCGCCAAGATCTTTGGCCCCGTTACCGACTGGGAGTGTCTCTGCGGAAAATACAAGCGCATGAAGCACCGCGGAGTGATCTGCGACAAGTGCGGCGTGGAAGTCACGCTGAGCAAGGTGCGCCGCGAGCGCCTGGGCCACATCGAGCTAGCTTCGCCCTGCTCGCACGTGTGGTTCTTCAAGGGCTTGCCGAGCCGCATCGGCTACCTGCTCGATATCACCATGCGCGACCTCGAGCACATCCTTTACTTCGAGACCTTCGTCTGCATCGATCCCGGCGAGGTTCCCTCGTTGCGTGAAAAGGACATCCTGCCCGAGGAAAAACTCCGCGAACTCCAGAAGGAGTACATCGGAAAATTCCAGGCGGGCATGGGCGCGGAAGCCATCAAGGAACTTCTCCGCCGCGTGGAAGTCGAAAAGCTTTCCGAAGAGCTGCGCGAGAAGATGAAAATTGATCCGAGCCTGCAGAAACGGATCAAGTACGCCAAGCGGCTCAAGGTTCTCGAAGCCTTCCGCAAGAGCGGCAACAAGCCCGAATGGATGATCTTGGACGTGATTCCGGTGCTTCCGCCGGAGTTGCGCCCGCTGGTGCCTCTCGATGGCGGTCGCTTTGCCACCTCCGACTTGAATGACCTCTATCGGCGCGTCATCAACCGCAACAACCGGTTGAAGAAGCTAATGGAACTCCACGCTCCCGACGTGATCGTGCGCAACGAAAAGCGCATGTTGCAGGAAGCCGTGGATGCGCTCTTTGACAATGGCCGCCGTGGACGCGTTCTGCGCGGCACGAACAATCGCCCGCTCAAGTCGCTGTCCGACACGCTCAAGGGCAAGCAGGGCCGCTTCCGCCAGAACTTGCTCGGCAAGCGCGTGGACTACTCCGGCCGTTCCGTCATCGTCGTGGGACCTGAGCTGAAACTGCACCAGTGCGGTCTGCCGAAGAAGATGGCGCTCGAGCTTTTCAAGCCGTTCATCTACCACAAGCTCGAAGCCGCGGGCCACTGCACCACCATCAAGCAGGCCAAGGAATTGGTCGAGGCGCAGGAATCCATCGTGTGGGACATTCTTGAGGACGTGATTCGCGAGCACCCTGTGCTCCTGAACCGCGCACCCACGCTGCACCGCCTGGGCATTCAGGCGTTCGAGCCCGTGCTGGTCGAAGGGAAAGCCATCCGCATTCACCCGCTCGTCTGCACCGCGTTCAACGCAGACTTCGACGGCGACCAGATGGCCGTGCACATTCCGCTTTCGCCCGAAGCGCAGGTGGAAGCGTCCGTGCTCATGCTCAGCTCCCACAACATTCTTTCACCCGCCAACGGCTATCCGCTCGCGGTCCCGACGCAAGACATGGTCCTTGGAATTTATTACATGACCAAGTCGAAGCCGAAGGCCAAGGGCGAAGGCCGCGCGTTTGGTTCGAGCGATGAATGCGTCATGGCGCTGGAGGCCGGCGAAGTCGAATTGCTCACGCCGATTCGCATGCGTTACTCGGGCGAAGTGATCGACCTCACCAACGCCTACGACGATCAGGACGTCTCGCACACCGAGCCGGTGCACCTCAACCGGCAGTTCCTGCACACCACCGTCGGCCGCGTGATCTTCAACGATCACCTGCCGAGCGATATGCCCTTCGTCAACGGCTTGCTCAAGAAGAAGGGCGTGCAGGCTCTGGTGCAATATTGCTACCTGCGCTTCGGAATTGAGAAGACCGTTCTGATGCTCGATAAGCTGAAGGAGCTTGGCTTCCTTTACGCCACCAAGTCCGGCGTCTCCATCGGCATCAGCGACATGGTCATCCCCAGCGTGAAATTCAAGCTGGTGGACTCGGCCGAACACGAAGTGGTGAAGGTGCAGCAGCAATATCTGGATGGCGCGATCACCAACGGCGAACGCTACAACAAGGTCATCGCCATCTGGTCGGACGTCACGGAAAAAGTGGCGGACGAAATGTTCAAGGCCCTGGAAGAGCAGGACAAGCAGGGCGTGATCAATCCGGTGTACGTCATGGCCGATTCCGGCGCGCGCGGTTCGAAACAGCAGATCCGCCAGCTTTCCGGAATGCGCGGCTTGATGGCCAAGCCCTCGGGCGAAGTCATCGAGACTCCCATCACTTCGAATTTCCGCGAAGGCCTGACTGTGCTGCAGTACTTCATCTCCACGCACGGCGCCCGCAAGGGTCTGGCGGATACGGCGCTCAAGACCGCCGATTCCGGCTACCTCACGCGGCGCCTGGTTGACGTCGCCCAGGACGTGATCATTAACGAATTCGATTGCGGCACGGCCGACGGAATTTACGTCGAACCCATTCTCGAAGCCGGCGTCGAAGTCGAACCCTTGCGCGACCGCGTGGTAGGCCGCGTTTCGCTCGAGAAGATTAAAGACTACGAAGGCAACGTCATCGTCGAGATCAACCAGGAAATCACGGAAGAGCTGGCCAACGCCATTCAGTCGGCGGGCATCGAGCGCGTCAAGATTCGCTCGGTGTTGACCTGCGAATCCCGCCGCGGTGTTTGCGGACGCTGCTACGGCAGAAACCTGGCAACCGGGCGTTTCGTCGAGATGGGCGAAGCGGTCGGCGTGATCGCGGCGCAGTCCATCGGCGAGCCCGGCACGCAGTTGACCATGCGCACCTTCCATATCGGCGGCACGGCCACTCGCGTCACGGAACAGTCCAAGGTCGAAGCGCGCAACAACGGCTTCGTGAAGTTCATCGACCTGAACGTGGTCGAGGGCCGCGGCAAGACCATCGTAGCCATGAACCGCTCCGGCTTGATCGCCGTGGTGGACGAAAAGGGCCGCGAAAAGGAACGCCACCACGTGGTATACGGCGCGCGCCTGAAGGTCGAAGACGGACAGCCGGTCACGCTCGGACAGACCATGTGCGAGTGGGACCCCTACACCTTCTCGATTCTTACGGAAACGGGCGGGTCCATCCAGTTCAAGGATTTGCAGGCCGGCATCACGATCGAAGAGCAGGTGGACGAAGTCACCGGACTTTCGCAGCTCGTCGTCACGCTGCCGCCCGGCGACGAAAAGCACCAGCCCACCATTCTCGTTCGCGATCCGCAGGGACGCGTCCGCAAGAAGTACCTCATGCCTTCGCGCGCGCACTTGATGGTCGCCGATGGTGACGAGGTGCAGCCGGGCGACGTGCTGGCGAAGATCCCGCGCGAGACCACCAAGACGAAAGACATCACCGGAGGTCTCCCGCGCGTCGTGGAACTTTTCGAGACGCGCAAGCCCAAGGACCCCGCGGTCATCAGCGAAATCGACGGCGTGGTGAAGTACGGCGAAATCGCCAAGGGCCAGCGCAAAATCTACGTCGAGAGCGAAGATGGCCGGACGGTGAAGGAATACTCCATCCCGCGCGGCGTGCACATCAACGTGCAGGAAGGCGAACACGTTCGGGCCGGCGAGCCGCTGATTGACGGGCCGCTCAACCCGCACGACATCCTCGCCGTCCTGGGCGAAAAGTACACGCAGGCTTACCTGGTGAACTCGATCCAGGAGGTCTACCGCCTGCAGGGCGTGAACATCAACGACAAGCACATCGAAACCATCGTCCGGCAGATGATGCGCTGGGTGAAAGTCGAAGACGTGGGCGATACCTCGTTCCTTCTCGAGGAGCAAGTGGACAAGTTCCGCTTCCGCGAGGAGAACGACCGCATCATCCATGACGGGGGACGTCCGGCAACGGGGCGCCCGCTGCTCCTTGGCATCACCAAGGCGTCGCTCTCCACCGATTCCTTCATCTCCGCCGCCAGCTTCCAGGAGACCACCCGCGTCCTTACCGAAGCGGCTATCTCCGGGAAGGTGGATTACCTTCGCGGCTTGAAGGAAAACGTCATCATGGGCCGGCTGATTCCCGCGGGCACGGGCCTCGATCGCTACCGCAATATCCAGCTGCTCACCGAGATTCCTCGGGAAGAGCCGCAAGCGATGGAGCCTGAGCTCACGCCGGAAGAAGCCGCGGCGCTCGATTTCCTGCGCAAGGATACCGACGCCGTCGCCGAAAGCTAGAGCGCGGCGAACGATTCACAATTCGAAAGCAAAAAAGGGCGCTCCGGTTTACCCGGGGCGCCCTTTTTGTTTTCCGCGCGCTTTCCTTTGGTTCAACCTCATTCCGCTTCGGGAGCGACGTAATAACCCAGGCGGTGACGGACAGAAATGCCGGGCTTCGAGATCCTCACGTCGATCTTGTGGAATCCCACCGCACGCGCACTGTCCTGTCGATAGCTCAAAATGTACTGCGCGTGAAGCTCACCGCCGATGCGGTCCAGCGCGCTCCGGAATGTTGACTCGCGAAATGAGCGATAGTGAATTCCGCCGGTAGCGGCAGCGGCAACTTCAAGTTGATGATGCTTAATCTCGTTTGTCCCTCGCTCGAGCAGCCAGAATGCCGGGGTCACCAAATCCAGATAAGGGCCGGAAGTAGTCTTCATCGTGGGAAGTCCAGGTGTCTTCAGCGGAGCAGGATCCAATTTGCCGCCGCGAATGTCGGCAGCGGCGCTGCTGGGGCCGACGGCATAGATCGTGATGTTGGCATCCTCGGCGTCGCGGAGTACTTGCCCTAGTTTCGCCTTGCTTCCGTCGTCCTGCGATTCAGCCAGAAGCAGCATAATGCGCCTGCGCGCTGTAGGCTGCGTCTTCAGCAATTCCACGGACGCGGCCATCGCGTCGTACAGGTATCTTTCGGGCGCTTCAAATCTTGTTTCAGCAATGGCGTTCTGCACCGCCCCGTGATCTTGCGTGAATGGCTGCCGTACATCCACCGTCGCGTCATACGTGACCACCGCCGCTTCACCGTCCAGGGCCATCACCGTCTCGGTGAAAATGCTCCCTGTGCTGTGAATTACGGGTGCCATCGCACGAAGGCGCGAGCTGGTCTCGATTACCAAAGCAACCGCGAGCGGATCTTCGCTGAGCCCCCAAGTGTCGATCTTTTGTTCGATCCCGTCATCGAAAACGTGGAAGTCCTTAGCTTCAAGATTAAGGACCAACTCACCATTCGCGTCCGTCGCTGTCACCGGAACAGTCACTTCGTTCGTGGTGACACGAATTTGAGACTTGGATTGGGGAACCGCAGCCTGATTCTGACCTTTTACAGAAAGTGGCCCGGACGCGATGAGGAGTAAACCAAAGGCCGTGCGAGACAGGTATTCCCTGATGCACATCACCAAAGTCTATACCCAATTTTTTGCGGGGCCAAAGCATCGCAACGATGCAGCCCCGCGCATGGCTTTCCAGCCTGTTGAGCAACTTGGCATATGTATTTGCTTTCTTTTTCCGCGCGGCCAATCCAGCCGCTAAAATCACATTGGCGCCGCCCGGCCCGCTTTCGTCGCCGCGGGTGGGAACAAGCGCCGGCGCACACGTATGTCTCCCTACTCATTCAAGGAAGAGGCCCCGCAGGACGCCGCCGCTTCGCATACCAAAGCGCAGTTCGACAAGCTCGTCGAAGTGATTTCGCGTTCGCAGCAAAGCTATCGCGAACTCATCGACAATCTCGATCACGCCGTATTCACCCTCTCGCTGGAAGGCGAGATCCGCGTGGCCAATCGCCGCTTGTCCGAGATTCTGGATGTTTCCTTTCAAAACCTTATCGGCCGCCGCTTGACGGAGTTCGTCGAGTTGCCGGCCCGCGCTGAACCGGAGCGTTGGCTGCCATTACTTCTCAAAAATGGCTCGTGGACCGGAACGGTTCCGCTGCGGCTGAAAAAAGACAATGAACTGCGCTACTTCAGCTGCTGGCTCCAGGCGGTGGAGGAAGCCGGGCAGGCAACCTCGATCAGCGGCTGGGCCCGGGACATTACTCTGGAACGCGAATCGGCCACGCGCTTCGCCACGCTTTTTGAAACTCTGGGCGACGGAGTCTTTTTCACTTCGCCCGAGGGCAAACTCCTGGACGCCAATCCCGCGCTCGTGCGCATGCTGGGCTTTGAAAGCAAGGAAGAACTCCAATCCCACAACTTTCGCGAAGTTTACGCCGATCCCACGGAGCGCGAACGCCTGATTCACGAAGTCACCGAGAAGGGCGCCATATACGACCGGGAAGTTGTCTTGCGGCGCAAGGACGGCCGGGAAATCCGTTGCCTCGATACGTGTTCGGTGATTCGGGATGACACCGGCCGGGTGCTGCGCTTTCAGGGGGCTTTCGTCGATGTCACCGAGCGACGCGAGATGGAAAAGCGCCTGCACCTGGAACAAGAGTTTGTGCGCCACCTGATCGCAAGCATTCCGGATGTGATTGCGGTCCTGGATTTGGAGGGGCGTTTCACATTCGCCAGCCCGCGCACTCTGGAGGTTTTGGGCCGCCCGGCCGAAGAGCTCATCGGCAATCTTCTGGCGCGGCAAGTCCATCCCGATGACGCCGCGGCGGTGAAAAGCATGTTCGAGAAAGTCGCCGGCGGCCATACCGCGGAACAATTTGAATGCCGGGCGCGGCACACCGATGGATCGTGGCGCATTATTCGAGCGAATATTGCCCCGTTATATGATGCGTCAGGCCGAACCAGCGGTGTGGTGGCTTCGGCGCGCGACGTCACCGAATCCAAAAAGCTCGAGCAACAGTTCGTGCAAAAGGAAAAGCTGGCGGCCATGGGCGAGATGATGGCGGGGGTGGCCCACGAGCTGAACAATCCGCTCACCGCCATTCTCGGGATCAGCGACCTGCTGGCCGAGCGCGCTCTGGACGACACCATGCATCGCCAGGTCGAGACGGTTCTAAAACAAGCGCGCCGCGCCGCCGCCATCGTTCAGAACCTTCTGGTTTTCTCGCGTCCATCGGCCCTGCGCCAGACCAAGGTGCGCCTGGATCAGATCGTCAAGCAGGCGCTGACGCCCCATCGCAATTCGCTGCAGCAAAAAAACATCACGGTTGATTTCCGGGAGCCGCGCGAGCCCGCGTTCGTGGAAGGAGATGCCAAGCTGCTGGTGCAGGTCTTTTCCAATCTGATTGCGAACGCCGAGCAGGCCATGGTGGGAGCACGCGACCACGGCACTCTTCGCATTTCCATCGATAGCCTGCCCGGCAAAGTCAGCGTTGCTTTCGAGGATGACGGGGGCGGCATCGCGCCGGAAAATATGGGGAGAATTTTCGACCCCTTTTTCACCACCAAACGTCCCGGGGGAGGAACGGGTCTGGGGCTCACCATTTCCCTGGCCATCGCCAAGGAACATGGCGGAAAAATCGAAGTGGAATCCATCCCCGGCGCGGGCAGCACTTTTCGTGTCACGCTTCCGGCGGTGGTCGGCGAAAACGCCGCGGCTACCTCCACGCCGCGCGTCGCGGCGCCGGCGCTGTCCGGGTCCGCGGAATTGCGCGGGCACTCCGTTTTCGTGGTGGACGACGAAGAGAGCATCCGCGAAATTGTTCAAGAGGGGCTAGTGGCCCGGGGCATGGTGGTCGAAGGAACTTCGAACGCGGAAGAGGCGCTGGCTCAGCTGGCTGAGCGCCGCTATGAGATCGTGCTGTGCGACTTCAACATGCCCGGGCTCAACGGTGAAAAGCTGTTCGAGCGCGTCCGCGCGCAGGCCGGGCCAGCAACTCCGCGCTTCGTCTTTATGACCGGGGCCTTGCTCGATTCCGAGACCATCGCGGAATTCGACAAACTGGGAGCCTCTGTGCTGCAGAAGCCGTTCCACGTTGCGGTGCTGGCCGAGTTGTTGACCAAACTGGTGCAGTCTCAACCGGCGCAACTCAAATAAGACCTGCGCGCTTACTTGGCCTTGGTTGCCGCGGGCGCCTCTTCCGCATTCAATCCGAAATCCCAGAAGTAAAGATTCGAGCCGCCACCCTGCACGATTTCCGCGAGCGCGTATTCTCCCGGGTCCAGCTTCTGCTCCAGCGTGAAGCGGTACACTCCCGGCGCGATTTGCCAGCGCTGCATCAGCAGGGTGACGCGTCCGGTGGTCTGCTGGTACTGGAAAAGCTTGTCGAGATTTTCGAGCGCACGCTTGTCTCCCCGCACGCGCGCGCGAAGCAGCTCCAGCTCCGGCTCGCGCCCATCGGCAGTGCGCATGTAGAACTCCGTCTGCCCGGCGCGGATGCGGAGCCTCGCGCTCGCGCCGACGAGCGAGACGGTATGCCGAGTCGGCACAATCGGAATGGGAATCAACACTTGCTTGACCAGCTGTGTTTTGCTGGCCTTGACATCGGCCTGCGCCTGCGGAACTTTGAACAAACCTTTGCCGTCAAATTCCCACACGCCTTCTCCAGGAGGCAGGAAGATCCCGGGAGCCACCTCGAGGCTCGCGTCGATGTCGAGCGACTCGGCCGTCCGGGCTTTTTCCATGGCGTGCACCTTGGCCACAATCTCGGCGTCGCGGTGTGCCTCGGCGGCTTCGATTTTGTGGGTCGCCTCCCAATCCACCAGCGATTCCGGCATCTCCTCCCATTGCGATTGGTCGATACTGTAGTAGCGGATGCGGTCGCCTTCGACCTTGTACTCCCGGACGAGCTGGAAGCTGCCGTCTTTCAGCAGGAGTTTCTTCCCGCGCGGCATGAGCGGCGCTGCGGAGCCGGATGCGGGCTGGTCTTGCGGTGGCGAGGAAGAGGGCGGAGCCGCGGAAGCTTGCTGGCCGGCGGGCGGCTTGGCCGGGCTGGCCGGATCTTGCGCTCGGAGTGCAGGCCCGAGCGAAATTACGGCGAAGCCAAGCGCCAAAACCGGCGCGAATCGCCGAAAGCGCAGGCCCCCGATTTGTAAGGTCGCAGCCATGATGTCCCGCGTCACACCCCGTCTGTCCAATTAGGATGCGTTTTGCCTCCCGGGAGTTGAATGAACAAAAGAATACTTCTGGTCGCGCGGCGCTTCAACTGCGTCTTAGGGTGGAGGACTTATGCGGCTGAAACAAGAACAGCCCTCCAGTCTATCGGAAGGCCGTATATCAGGGATTGGCAATCAGGATTAGAAGATTTTAGTGATCGCAGCGGGCCTGCAGGACGGTGAGGATCATCAGGTCCGAGTGGGTGAAAAGCCACTTTTCGGCTTCGGCGCTGGCCGCTTCGGCAGCACGCACGAGGGTGCCGAGGTGCTTGTTCCGGGCCATGCCGCGCAGATGGTCCAGGCAAATCCCGGTCAGGCGCGAGACTTCGTCCTCGGTGAAGATCTTTTGGCTCGACTTAACTCTCACCATTCGGGCCTCTCAATTGTTTCTGATGCGAAGACCAGACTAAACGTAACAATTTTCCCTTGCAATAGTCGTTCCGTACTATGCCGGGCCAAACCACCCGGCTAAGGCCTCGGCAAACTCCTCTGCGTTCTAGGGTTTGTCGGGGGATGAGCGAATTTCGCGCGAAACGCGCAGCTTCACTTTCTTTGCTCAAAATGGAAAAAGAAATTCTACCTGCGGAATGTTTCTACAACTTCACGGATTTGTTTCGCGTGGCGTAATTCGTGGTAGCCCAGCAGGCGGAGCCAATCGTAGATATTGAGGCTGCCCAAAAACGGATGCGGAAAACGATAGGCGCGGAGGTCTTGCGCTCGCGTGGCCTCGACGAATTGAAGGGTGACGACACGCGCCGCGTCCAACTGATCCAGCGATTCCGGCCTGGCCGCGACCAGATTCGGATCGAGCGGAATCGGCGTTTTCAGCTTGAACGTCCGCCAGGCCGCGACGGCCACGGGCCGGTGCAAGCGCTTTAGCAGCGGTACATGCACGGGCGCACTCTCCATGGTCTTCCTGGCCCCGGCCAAGACTCGCCGCTCGACCATGGTCACGTGCGCGATAACTTCGCCCGCGGACCAGGCGCCCGAGCCGGGCGATTCGCGCCAACGTTCGGCCGGTATTCGTTCGGATACGGCGACGAGCTTCGACCGCGAACTTTTCAGATGATCGAGAATCGGCGCCAAGTCTCTCATGCGAGCCTCGCTTCAGACGGAAAAACCGCCGGCCTTTTCAAACGCGCGAGCGAGTTGCAGCACTCCGCCTTCGCTGAAATGCGTGCCGAAGATTTGCAGGCCGACGGGTAAACCAATTTTGGTTTTGCCGCAGGGCACGGAGATGCCCGGAACACCCGCGAGCGATCCTGTAACTGTATATATATCAGCGAGATACATCTGAAGCGGGTCGGCCGTCTTCTCGCCCAACTTAAAGGCAGGTGTGGGCGCGGTCGGCGTAAGGATGAAGTCAACTTTCTCAAACGCGGCGGCAAAATCCCGCGCAATCAGCGAACGCACTTTCTGGGCGCGCAGATAATAGGCGTCGTAATAGCCGGAAGAAAGGACGTAGGTGCCAAGAACGATCCTGCGCTTCACTTCAGGGCCAAAGCCGCGGTCTCGCGTCTTGCGATACATTTCGATGAGCGTGGCAGCCGGAACGCGAAGCCCGTAACGCACTCCGTCGTAGCGCGCCAGGTTCGAGCTCGCCTCCGCTGTCGCGATAACGTAGTAAGTGGCAATGGCGTAGTCGGTGTGCGGCATCTTTAGCGGTACCTGCCGGCAGCCCAGGCGTTCGAGCAGAGCGATGCCCGCGAGGACATTCGCCTTTACCTCGGCGTCCAGCCCTTCTCCGAAATAGTCCTCGGGAACGCCGATGCGGATCCCTTCGAGCGGACGCTCTATCTCGGCGCCATAGTCGGGCACGGGGACGGCAGCCGAGGTGGAGTCGTTAGAGTCGTGGCCGGCTATCACGCCCATAACCGCAGCGGTATCAGCGATATTGGTGGCGAAGGGCCCTATGCGGTCGAGCGAGGAGGCGAAGGCGATGAGCCCATACCTCGATACGCGCCCGTATGTTGGCATCAGCGCCGGGATCCCGCAGCAAGCTCCTGGCTGGCGTATGGAGCCGCCGGTATCGGTTCCCAGGGCTGCTACAGCCAAGCCTGCGGCTACGGCTGCGGCCGAGCCCCCGCTGGATCCTCCGGGAACACGATCCAGCGCTACAGGGTTCCGTACGGGGCCGTATGCAGAGTTCTCATTCGAGCTGCCCATGGCGAACTCGTCGCAATTGGTCTTGCCGAGAATGACGGCGCCGGCATTCTCCAACCGTTCGATGGCCGTCGCGTCATACGGCGGAATGTAAGGCTCCAGGATTTTCGATCCGCAGGTAGTGCGCACTCCCTTGGTGCTGATTACGTCTTTGATCGCGACGGGAACGCCGGCGAGGGGCGGCAAGCTCTCACCACGGGATACGCGGGCGTCCACGCGGTCGGCCTGTGCGTACGCGCGGTCGGGAGAAAGCGTGAGGAAGGCGTTCAACTCCGCGTTGCGGCGGTCTATCTGCGCGAAGAATTCCTTGGCGAGTTCCCGCGCTGAGATTTTCTTAGCCAGGAGCGCGTCGCGGACTCCGGCGATGGTCCAGGGCGTTGCGGCGCTCATCGGTCAATCACCTTGGGCACGCGGAAGAAGGGCTTTGCAGCATCCGGAGCTTGCGCCAGGACGGCGTCCGCGACATCACAAGGGCGAACCACGTCATCGCGGAGTTCGGGATGGCCATCCGCTCCCGCCGCACTCGCACCCGGCGCAGAATGCGACGCCGCGGCGTGATCGCGTGGAAGAACCTGGGCCATAGGCTCGACGCCGGCCATATCAAGCTCCTGCAACTTGCCGACGTAGTTGAGGATCTCGTCGAGCTGACCGCGATAGAGCTCAACCTCGGCAGGAGTGAGCTCGAGATGGGCCAGTTCGGCGACGCGCAGTACATCTTCGCGGCTGATGGTCATCGGCTGTTCCTTGCCGTGGGGATTTTTAATCGCGCCGGGGTGCGAAATTTGTTGCGATTAGAGATGACCCCGCTCCTTTACTTTCAATGGTTTAGATCGAGTTCTAATCCATGGTGTTGCGATTAGAAACAGCCACTCGACCACTCGCGGTCCTTCGATGCGCTTCGTTTTCGCGCAAAATGCACAGCTTATCTTAGGGAGAGCTGGCCTCGAGCGCAAGGGTGTGGTTGGTGTGGACGCGCTGCCGCCAGCGGCGAGTGTGATGAACTTCTTAGGACTTGCGACGCCGAACGAAGGGAGTGTGCTCGTTGTCGAGCTCGCGCGAGATGCGTTTGGGGCCGGGCTTGGCGATGAACTTAACTTCGCGGACAAGATTTCCGCCCCAGGCTTGATTCACGCGCGCGCAAAATTCCTTCTCCATGGATTCGAGCTGCTTTTGCCAGGCTTTGCCGTCGGCGGCGATCTCCAGGCGTCCCGCCTGGCAGCGCACCGGCTTGGTGTGCGCGGCAAGAATTTTTCCCACGATGTTGGGCCACGCGCTGGAGAGCCAGGCCAGCGCCGCTTCGGGGCGCTCGAGCCTCCGCAACATACCGCCAAGAAATTTTCCCGCTCGCTCCATGGGCGGGGATTCTAACACAGACGGGACAAATGCCAATCAGAGTCTGCGGAGCGGAAAGTTTGAGCGCGAGAAGCGGATAGTTTCGATTGGCGCAATGGGCGAGACTCTTGCGTGCGCGAATTGCTGGATGCCGCGCGGGGATTTCAAGGAGAGAAAAAATGACAGCGATGCGAGTGGTGGCTATCTCGAGCGAGATTGCGGAGTGCGTGCGCCAGACCAGGAAAGATCCGCGTTACGGATTCCCGGCATACACGGAAGCATCCTCGGGAGACGCTCCGTGCCGGCATTGCCTGCGCATGATTTCCGCCGGCGAAGAATGCACGCTCTTCACCTATGACGCGTTCGAAGGCATCGAGACGTTGCCGCTGCCGGGTCCGGTTTACGTCCACGCGGAAGCCTGCGAGCGTTATCCAGAAGATGCGGGCTTCCCGGAGATGCTGCGGAAAAGCCGGCGAACGCTGAACGCGTACGCTCGAGGCGCGCGGCTGCTGGGGCAGGAATTCGTGGAGGATGGGAATGTGGATGCTGCGATCGAGAAGCTCTTCGGTCGTGCGGATGTGGATTACATTCAGGTGCGCAGCACGACGGCGGGATGCTACACGTTTCGAATTGAAAGGATGAGCTAGAGAAAGCCGGCGCAGGTTGTCGTGACGGTGGAGGGGTCCGCCCGACGAAGGCCGGGCACGGCATGCCGTGCCCGTACGGTACGAGCATTGCTCGACTTGCCTAGGGTGTAACGCTGCCGTTTAAGCCCAGTTCGGGAGCGATGGCGCGTAGGGCGGAGATGCAGAAGGCGATGTGTTCGTCGAGAGGAACGCCCAATTCTTCGGCGCCTTTGTAAACGTCGTCGCGGCTGACGCCGCGGGCGAAGGCTTTGTCCTTCAATTTCTTTTTCACCGAAGCGGCTTCCACTTCATGAATGCTTTTGCTGGGCTTGATCAAGGCGCAGGCGGTGAGGAATCCGGCAAGCTCGTCGCAGGCGAACAGAGCGTGGTCGAGCGGAGAGACGCGCGGCACGCCGCAGTAGTTGGCGTGGCCGAGGATGGCGTGAATCATTTCTTCGGGGTAGCCGCGCTGGCGCAGGATTTTCGATCCTTCGAAGGGATGCTCCTCGGTGGGATGGTGCGCGGCGTTGGGCCAGCGCTCGTAGTCGAAATCATGGAGCAGGCCAGTAAGAGCCCAAAGGTGCGCGTCGCCTTCGAGTTTCCCAGCGTAGGCACGGACGCAGGCTTCCACGGCGAGAGCGTGTTTGCGAAGGCTTTCGCTCTGGGTGTATTCGCACAAGAGATTCCAAGCGTCTTCGCGGGTCGGCATGGGTTCGCTCGGGGACAATGCTGCAAGATGAAGGCCTCGAAAAGCAATAGCAAGGAGAGGTGCGGCTGGCAGGGGCAATTTCTTGGTCGCAGCCTTCTTGGGGCGACATTCTTAGATTGAGACGCGCGACCAAGGTATTGAGACAGCGCCGGTAGGGAATGAGACGATGCGGCGGATTTCCGTGGGCGGCATCGGGAAGCGGCGAAGGCGAAGAAATTACGTATCTAGCGACGAGCAAGACGCTTACGGCGAATTCGTCCATTTTTTTCTGGAATAACAGGAGAGGAACTCTCTTCGGAACTCGAAGTGCAACTGATGCGAACACGAGGCAAAAATCGTCGCGAATGACGCTGCGCGACGATGTGTCCACATCGATATCAGACTGGAAGCGTCAGGCGAAAGGCGAAACCGGATCTCAAGCGGGGCAGAGACCGGGACAAGCACCTTGTTTGTAAGGAGCTGGACGATGGCGGCAAGACCGGAGATTCGGGAACGCGAAATAAGGCTTGACAAGAAATGGCACCCTATGGACAATCACTCGCGCGCCGTTCCTGCCTTCCCCCTGTCGAGAGAGTCCTCCCCTTCGCATCGCCGGAAAAGTCTGCGAGGAGAACCGGTGGCGGAAAAAGAAAACACAGCAAGCAGCATGGAACTTGACCGTGAAGTAATTCGTTGCCAAGTCTGTGGATTGGTGCAATACCGCACACGAACGGACAACTGTCGCCGTTGCCTGCGCATGCTGCCGGCAAAGGTGACCTTCGTCATCCCGACGCCTTCGCCTCAGGATCTGCCGGGCGATGACCGCCAACTGTTTGAGAACTGGCCGAACCGCGAAACTGTGGAGAACATTGGCCAACGTATCCGGCAGCTGCGGGAATCGCGGGGCATGACGCAGAGCCAGCTGCAAGCTCGCTCGCGCGTGTCTCGCTCGTATTTGTCACGGATCGAGAGCGGACAGATGACGCCTAGTCTCGGAACGCTGGAGAAGATTGCCGAGGCGCTGGGCGTGGGACTGAACCGTTTCTTCGTGCCGGAAACAAACGGCGAGACGGTGCTCGAAGACCCATTCATTCAGGGGCTTCGCCCGTACCTGCGGCAGCTCGATTGGACGCAATGGCAGGGTATTCTGAAGAGGCTGCAGGCGATCAGCGAGCACGTGAGCACGAATCACAACATGCGCCCGCTGCCGCCGCAAGTTGCCGAGAGGCTGCCTCACGGATTGCCCAGGCGGCAACAGCAAACCAGCCATTCCGCGGCGGCGCTTCACCGCTAAATTGCGGCAGAGATAGCGCGGCAAGAATTTTAAATCCAGGGCGGCCCGGCGGCTCGCAACGCTGAGAAGCCGGGCCATCGCCCAAAACAATCGCGCCGCCTCCTCGATTCTCGAGTTCAAGAGGCGGCGAAACCTTCGCGTCCCCCCGCCAACCGATCCCTACTGCGCTTCCCGCTTTCCCACTCGTAGCAGCGTAATCCTGGTGCCGTTCGGAGTCGTTTTAAGAGCAACGATGCGCGCGCCGTCGCCGCGGTCATCCACGAACGCAAGGTCGTGATCGCCCGCCTTGAAGAGATCGTTTGCATGTGCATCAGAAGCGTCCTTCCTGGTTTCGAGGCGGAAGTCCGCGCCGAGGCGCTTTTTGTACCAAGCCTGCACGAAATCGATGGGATCCTTGGAATCAAACACTTCCGTGGCAATTCCCACGCCGGAGCCGTTCGCGGTGACTTCCACGCTGCCACCCTTGCTGTCAGTCGAAGGCGTGGCGCCGGGGTAAGCCGGCAGGCCGGTTGCACGCTCGGCTTTATTGACATTGATATCGCCGACCGGAGTTTGAATTTCGACGCTGCGGCCGGAATCGCGAACGCTCAGCCGGTGAATAAATAGGCCGGCAATGGTGACGCCGAAGAGGAACATGACGATCACACCTGCGGCGAGGATGCCGAGACACCACAGCGCGGCGTTCCGGCGTTGCCGCGGCGAAACTGGTGCGCTGGACATACTCCACCTCCTGCGACGTCCCTGAACTTAGTTACGCGAAGAAGCCGCGAAATGTTTCAGCGGCGGCGAAATGTTCCCGGATGCTAGTAGAAAACCACTCTTACGTCCGGACGCTTTTCCAGGTGCACGGTATCTACGAAGCGCACTTGGCGGTCGTCGTAGGTCAGGATCAGCGAATGTGTGCGGGTTCCTTCGCCGAAAAAACGCACGCCGCGAAGCAGGCTTCCGCCGGTGACGCCGGTACAAGCGAAGATGATTTGGTTTCCGGGGGCCAGGTCTTCGGTGGCGTAGATGCGCTTGGGGTCCTTGATGCCCATTTGCGCGACGCGTTCGTGATGCTCGGGCTTCGATACCACCAGGCGCGCGAGGATCTGCCCGTTCAGGCAGCGCAGCGCCGCGGCAGTCAAGACGCCTTCGGGCGCGCCACCTGTACCCATGACGGCGTGGACGCCCGTGCCAATTACCGCGGCGCTGATTCCGGCAGAAAGGTCGCCATCGGAAATCAGCCGAATGCGGGCGCCGGCCGCGCGAATATCAGCGATGAGCTGTTCGTGGCGCGGGCGATCGAGCACGATGATGACGAGATCCTGCACCTTGCGGCCGAGGCGCTTGGCGATGGCGTTCAAATTGTCGGCGACGGGCGCGTCAAGATCGACAGCGCCTTTGCACGACGGGCCCACGATAATTTTCTCCATGTAAAGATCGGGAGCGTGCAGCAAGCCGCCGCGATCGCTGGCCGCGAGCACAACGATGGCGTTGGGTTCGCCGGTGGCGCAGAGGTTTGTACCTTCGAGTGGATCGACGGCGATATCCACAGCCGGATACTTGCGCGCCTTATCATGAACGGCGGCGCCGACTTTTTCGCCGATGAAAAGCATGGGCGCTTCGTCGCGTTCGCCTTCGCCGATGACGATCGTCCCGTCCATGCCCACCGTGTCCATTTCCGAGCGCATGGCTTCCACCGCCATCTGATCGGACTTGTGACGGTCGCCGAGACCCATGGTGTGGGCCGAAGCGATGGCGGCGCGTTCGACGACGCGCAAGAACTCGAGGCTGAGTGCCTTCTCCATTGCGGCTCCTGAGGTGCGAGGCTGATCCCAGACGGCGGAGACGTCCGCCCCGGGGCGCCTATGATAATCCAATTAGGGCGAATGCAAACAAGGGGATGTGAGTTGACGAGGGTTATGGGAGCGGCTGAATCTTTGCGTTGACGAGGAAAGGGTCGTCGAATTCGGTCTGCTCTCCCGCTTTTTTGCCTGCGACGGGCAGAAGCCGAGCCGATAGAGGTTTGTGCCATTTCACG
>Ga0302326_10006967_pt1 | contig 25262 bp, 20 predicted proteins | sample Palsa_T0_3_FD_202264 | JGI IMG/M metagenome (GOLD analysis project Ga0302326, IMG submission 202264) | Peat permafrost microbial communities from Stordalen Mire near Abisko, Sweden - Palsa_T0_3 | ecosystem: Environmental > Terrestrial > Soil > Palsa > Peat permafrost | place: Sweden: Abisko... | reverse complement strand
GTGCATCATCCCCCGCGCGTTGCGCGCGGCCGCGCGCAGCGCCGGCCACCGAGGTGCGGAACACGTCCAGCGTGCGCATGGCGAGCTTGAAGCCTTCGCCCTCGGCCCCGAGGCGCTGGCTGGCGGAGATGCGGCAGTTCCTGAAGGAGAGCGTGGCGAGGGGGTGGGGGGCGATGAGGTCGATGCGCGCCGCGATATCAAGTCCCGCCCGCGGTGCGTCCACGACGAAGGCGCTGATGCCGCGGGCAGACACCGATCCGTCCGCTCGCCGTTGCGGCTCCTCGGTGCGCGCGAACACGCAGTAGAAGTCCGCGATACCGCCGTTCGATACCCAGGTCTTCTCGCCATCGAGCACGTAGTGATCGCCCACGCGCCGTGCACGGCACTCGAGCGCTGCGGCATCCGAGCCCGCAGCAGGCTCCGACAGTGCGAACGCGGCGATCGCCTGGCCCGTGGTCACGGCGGGCAGATAGCGGCGTTTGAGCTCCTCGGATCCCGCAAGCGCGATCGCCCCGCTCCCGAGCCCCTGCATCGCGAAGGCGAAATCGGCGAGCCCGTCGTGCCAGGCCAGGGTCTCGCGTATCAGGGTGAGGGCGCGAACGTCGAAGCGCGCCGCCGCGGACGAGCCGGTGCCGGTGGGACGGGGTACGCAGTAGCGCGTCCAGCCCGACTGTCCGAGTGCGCGGACGCGCTCGCGGCAGGTGGCATCGACCGCCTCACGATCTTCGAGGGCAGGCTGGGGCGGGAGCTCCTCGGTGGCCCAGCGCTCCAGTGCCTCGGCGAGCTCGCGGTGCTCGGCATCGAAGAACGGCTCCTCGAGGAAGCTGCGCGCGCTTGGGCGGGCGAGGGCGAGAGTCACCGTCAGTTGCCTTCAAAGCGCGGAGGCTGCTTCGCCACGAACGCGCGGTAGGCGCGCCGGAAATCCTCGCTCTGCATGCACTCGGCCTGCGCCTGCGCTTCGGCGTCGATTGCCGCATCGATCGGCAGGTGCCATTCCTCGTGCAGCATGCGTTTGGTGGTGGCGTGCGCGAGCGTGGGTCCGGTTGCCAGCTCGCCGGCGAGCGCGGTGGCGGCGCTCAGCAGCTCCTGCGGAGCGACGAGGCGGTTGAAGAACCCCCACGCGAAGCCCTCCTCGGCGGACATCGAACGCCCCGTGAACAGAAGCTCCGCGGCACGGCCCTGGCCGATGATCCGCGGCAGAAGCGCGCACGCGCCCATGTCGCAACCGGCAAGGCCCACGCGCGTGAAGAGGAACGCCGTCCTGGCGGCGGGAGTCGCGAGGCGCAAATCCGCGGCCATTGCGAGAATCGCGCCGGCGCCCGCGCACACCCCGTCCACGGCGGCCACGATTGGCTGCGGACAGTGGCGCATGGCCTTCACCAGATCGCCCGTCATGCGCGTGAACTTGAGCAGCCCAGGCAGATCGAGCTTGGTGAGGGGCCCGATGATCTCATGTACGTCACCGCCGGAGCAGAAGTTGCCGCCCGCGCCGCTGAGCACGATGGCGCGAACATCAGCGGTGCCGGCGAGTGCGCGGAACAGATCCCGCAGCTCGGCATAGGAGTCGAACGTGAGCGGATTCTTGCGCTCCGGACGGTTGAGCGTGATGAAGCCCACGCGTTCGGAGCGCCGCCACTGGAAGTGCTGCGGGTGCGGGTCAAAGGCTGTCATACGGGGACTCCGCCGATTCGGTGAGGTTCTGGCCGATGCGGCGCTTGAGTTCCCCGAGCAGCTCCGCCAGCTGTTGCTTGTGGCGCGTACTCAAGCCATCGAATAGCTCGAGGATCCACTGCTCGTGCTCGGCCGCCATACGACGGAACTGGCGCTGCCCTTCGGCGGTGAGTCTCACGCGGTAGACGCGCCGGTCGCTCGCATCCACCTCGCGCACCACCAGTCCTTCCTTCTCCAGGCCGTCGGTGATACCGGTGACGTTGCCGCCGGTCACCATCATGCGCTGCGACAGCTCGCTCATCTTCAGTCCCTGGTGCGCGCGCTCGAGCTGCGCCATCAGGTCAAAGCGTGGCAGGGTCGTCTGGAAGGTGGCCTGCATTTTCTGCCGCACGATGCCCTCGATGCGGTTAGTGCAGCTGAGCAGGCGCAGCCACAGCCGCACGGACATGTGGTGATCGTCGCAGATGCGGGTCTCGGCATCGACCGGGCTGTCGATGAGCTTCAGGCGCGTTTTGTCCTTTGCCATGGCGTTTCCCTAAGTCACCTCGCCACCGGAGATGATCAGGCTCTGGCCGTTGATGCTCTGCGCGCCGGGCGTGACGAGCCACAGCACCGCGTGAGCTACCTCCTCGGGCGTGATGAGGCGGCGCTGTGGATTGGTCGCCACGAGTGCTGCCAGCGCCTCGCTCTCGCTGCGGCCGGTCTTCGCGCGGATGTTGGCGATCGCCTGGCGCACCATGTCGGTGTCGGTATAGCCGGGGCACACCGCGTTCACGGTGAGATTCTCCCGGGCGTATTCGAGCGCCAGCGAGCGCGTCAGCCCGATGACCGCGTGTTTCGAGGTGGCATAGGCGCTGATGTAGGCCGCACCGCGCAGGCCCGCGATGCTGGCGATGTTGACGATGCGGCCGAACTTCTCTCGCAGCATGTCCGGCACCGCTTCGCGCGCGCACAGATAGGTGCCGGTGAGGTTGACTGCGAGGATCCTGTTCCAGAGCGCAGGATCGGTATCGGTGAACTTGGCGCTCGCCGCCTGGCCCGCATTGTTGATGAGAATGTGCACCGCGCCGAAACGCCCGCGCGCGGCGGCGAAGGCCTCTCGCACGGAGTGCGCGTCGGTGACGTCTGCCGCGACCGGCAGGCTGTTGTCGCTGCCGAGGCGCTGGGTGAGCTCGGCAAGAGCCGCCGAATCGCGCGCGAACAGCGACACGCGCGCCCCCTGGGCGGCGAGCTGGGCGGCCACCACGGCCCCGATGCCGCGGCTTGCGCCGCTGACCACCGCGTGCCGGCCCGCAAGCGGTGCTGCCGCGCTCATACCCGCGCCTCGGCGGCTTGGGCGCGCTGCAGGTTGCGCTCGAGCTGCGCCTTGCCCGAAAGGTAGGGCTCGGGCCACCACTGGGGCTGATAACCCTGCCGTGCGGCAGCTTCCAGCGTCCATGCCGGGTTGCTCAGGTGCGGGCGCGCCAGCGCGCACAGGTCCGCGCGCCCTGCGGCGATGATGGAGTTCACGTGATCGGGCTCATAGATGTTGCCGACCGCCATGGTGGCGATGCCGATCTCGTTGCGGATCTGGTCCGCGAAGGGCGTCTGCCACATCCGGCCGTAGAGCGGCTTCTGCCACGGCACGGTCTGTCCGCTCGACACGTCGATCAGATCCGTGCCGGCCGCCTTGAAGGCGCGCACGATCGCGAGCAGGTCGGCCTCGGTGAGACCGCCATCCGCCCAGTCGCAGGCGGACAGGCGCACCGACAGGGGCTGCCGTTGCGGCCACACCTGGCGCACCGCGCTCAGGACCTCGAGCGGGAAGCGCAGGCGGTTATCGAGCGCGCCGCCGTACTCATCGCGGCGGTGGTTGGTCAGCGGCGAGAGGAACGAGGCCAGGAGGTAGCCATGCGCCATATGCAGCTCCAGCATGTCAAAACCAGCCGATATCCCCAAGCGCGCGGCATGCACGAATTCATCGCGGATGCGCTCCATGTCGGCTCGGTCCATGGCAATCGGCAGCTGGCTGATGCCTGCCAGGTACGGTAGGGGTGAGGGCGCAAGGACCGGCCAGTTGCCGCTTGCGAGGGGGTGATCGGGCTGCTGCCAGCCGAGCTGGGTCGAGCCCTTGCGTCCGGAGTGTCCGATCTGCAGAGCGAATTTCGCCGGTGAGCGCCGGTGCACGAACTCGACGATGCGCCGCCACGCATCGCGTTGACGCTCGTTCCACAGCCCCGTGCATCCCGGGGAGATGCGGCCATGGGCCGAGACACAGGTCATCTCCGTGTACAGCAGCCCCGCCCCTCCGAGCGCACGATGCCCGTAGTGCACCAGGTGCCAGTCATCGGGCACGCCGTCCACGGCGCAGTACTGCGCCATCGGGGACACCACGATGCGATTTACCAGCGTCATGTCGCGAAGTCTGAAAGGCAGGAACATCGGCGGGCGCGCGCCACCCGCGCCGCCCGCGCCGTCGCGCTCGGCAAGCCAGCGCTCGTAGTCGGCCACGAAGCGCGGGTCGCGCACCTTCAGGTTCTCGTGCCCGATGCGCTGGCTGCCGGTGAGGAGGCTATAGGCGAACTGCTCGGGGGGCAGGTGCGTATAGCGGGGAACGTTCTCGAACCACTCCATGCGGTTGCGCGCAGCGCTCTGCAGCTTCAGGACCTCGGTGTGGCGCTCGCTGTGATAGGCGCTCAAGGCGGCATCGAGCGGCTCCCCGCCGCTCACGTGCCGGGTGAGCGAGATGGCGTCCTCCATGGCGAGCTTGGTGCCCGAGCCGATCGAGAAATGCGCGGTATGCGCGGCATCCCCGAGCAGCACGGTCCTGCCGTGATGCCATCGTTTGCACGACACGCGGTTGAAATTGAGCCAGGCCGAGCCGCGCAGGTGGTTGGCGTTGCTTTGCAGCCGGTGGCCCTTAAGGTAGGCGGCAAACAGCTGCTCGCAGAACTCGATCGACTGCTCGGTATTCGCCCGCTCCAGTCCCTGCGCGCGCCAGGTTTCCTCGCGGGTCTCCACGATGACCGTGGAAAGCTCGCCGCTGAACTGGTAGGCATGGATCTGAAACCAGCCATGCGCGGTCTTCTCGAACGCAAAGGTGAATTCGGCAAACGGACAGGTGGTGCCGAGCCAGATGAAGCGGCACTTGCGTACGTCGATATCGGGCGCGAACACGCTGGCGTAGCGCGCGCGCGTACGGCTGTTCACGCCGTCGGCCGCGACGATGAGGTCGGCATCGGCGAATGCCTCCTCGTCCGTGACCTCGTGCTTAAAGTGCTGATGCACGCCCAGTTCCCGAGCGCGCTCCTGCAGCAGCCCGAGCAGGCGCTTGCGGCCGATGCCGCAGAAGCCGTGACCGCCGCTCACCATGCGCCGGCCGGCGAAATTGATGGCAATATCGTCCCAGTGATGGAAATTCGCCAGAATCGCCGCGTGCGACTCGCCATCCGCACTGCGGAAGTTCTCCATGGTCTGGTCGGAGAACACCACGCCCCAGCCGAAGGTATCGTCGGGGCGGTTGCGCTCGAAAACCTCGATGCGGGCCGCCGGCAGGGCCTTGCGCAGCAGGATCGCGGCGTAGAGTCCCGCGGGGCCCCCGCCAACGCACACGATGCGCCTCATGCTGATGCGAGAACCCCAAGGTGGCGCCCGTTTCGCGGGCGTGCGCCGTATGTTATATTGCCAGTTACTTCAGGTGTCAATCATTTCTCACCTGGGCGCCGCTTGAGCGCACGGCACAGGAAGAACGTCATGGGCACAGCAACGCAGACTGAGGGTAAATCCGCCGCCGCTCTTGCCGAGCTCGTAGCGGGAATCGTTGGCGGCAACATCCGCGTGGTTGATCTCACCGTGCCGCTGGAGCCTGCGACCCCGACCATCCGGCTGCCACCGCAGTTTGCACCCTCGAAGTCGTTCACGCTGGAGGAGATCTCGCGCTACGACGAGCGGGGACCGGCCTGGTACTGGAACAACATCACCTGCGGGGAGCACACCGGCACGCACTTCGATGCGCCGATTCACTGGGTGACGGGCAAGGACTACGCCAACAACGCGACCCACAATATCCCGGTCGATCGTTTCATCGGTCCGGCGTGCGTCATCGATGTGGCCGCGCAGGCCAGGCAGAACCCGGATTTCCTGGTGACGCGCGAGACGGTGGAGCAGTGGGAGCAGCAGCACGGGCGCATCCCCGCGCACGCCTGGGTGCTGATCCGCACCGACTGGTCGCACCGCAAGGCGGCGGAAGAGTTTCTCAACATCGCCGCCGATGGTGCGCACACGCCGGGCTTTCACCCCAAGTGCGTACCGTTCCTCGCCAAGGAGCGCGACATCCTCGGCGTCGGGGTGGAGACGGTCGGAACCGATGCCGGCCAGGCTCCCACTTTCGAGCCGATGTTCCCGTGCCACACGATCATGCACGGCTCCAATCGCTTCGGACTTGCGAGCCTTACGAACCTGGACCAGTTGCCGCCCACCGGAGCTGTGGTGTTCGCCCCGCCGCTGAAGATCGTCAACGGCTCGGGCAGTCCGCTGCGCGTGCTCGCGCTGGTGCCGAAGTAAGAGGCGCCATCGATGGCCGAGCGCTCGTTCGCCAAAGAGGTCCAGTCGCTGCGTCTGAAGGCGGGGGAAGAGTTTCGCGGCGAGGGAATCCTCGCGGTCACCAAGGCGCTGCTGCAGTCGGGTGTCGCCTATGTCGGCGGCTATCAGGGCGCGCCGGTCTCGCACCTCATGGACGTGCTCACGGACGCCGAGGAGATCCTCGGCGAGCTCGGCGTGCACGTCGAGGCGAGTGCCTCGGAAGCCACTGCGGCAGCTATGCTGGCCGCATCCATCAACTATCCGCTGCGCGGGGCGGTGACCTTTAAGTCGACCGTCGGCACGAACGTCGCCTCCGATGCGCTCTCGAATCTGGCTTCCGCGGGGGTGAAAGGCGGCGCCCTCATCATCCTCGGCGAAGACTACGGCGAGGGCGCGAGCATCATGCAGGAGCGCACCCACGCCTTCGCCATGAAGTCGCAGATATGGCTGCTGGATCCGCGGCCGCACCTGCCGCAGATCGTGCGCGCAGTGGAGAAGGGGTTCGAGCTTTCCGAGGCCAGCAACACCCCGGTGATGCTGATGCTGCGCATCCGCGCCTGTCATGTCTACGGCCGCTTCATCGCGCAGAATAACCGGCGCCCGGCGTTCTGTGCAGCCGATGCGCTCGCTCATCCGGTGCGTGACTACGGGCGCATCATCCTGCCGCCTTCGACCTACGCGCAGGAGCGCGAGAAGATCCACACGCGGCTGCCGGCCGCGCAGCGCTTCATCGCCGAGCACGACCTTAACGAGGTGATGAACGGTCGGGTGGCCGATATCGGTATCGTTCTTCAGGGCGGCCTGTACAACAACACGCTGCGCGCACTGGAGCTACTCGGCTGCGCGGACGCCTTCGGTGACAGCAAGGTGCCGCTGTACGTTCTGAACGTCACCTACCCGCTCATCGCCCAGGAGTGGGCCGAGTTCTGCCGCGACAAGCGCGCCGTGCTCATCGTCGAAGAGGGGCAGCCGGAGTACCTGGAGCAGGCGGCCAGTCAGATCCTGCGCCAGAGCGATATCCCGGCGAGGCTCCTCGGCAAGCAAATCCTGCCGATGCACGGGGAGTACACGGTGGACGTGCTGCGCCAGGGCCTGGGCGCCTTCATCGGCGAGTGGGCACCGCAGCTGTCCGGCGCGGCTCGTACGGCGCCGGCCGCGGCACGCGAGCGTCCACTCGTGCCCGCGGGCAAGCTCGCAGCCCTGGTGCCGCCGCGTCCGCCGGGACTTTGCACCGGCTGCCCGGAGCGGCCGTTCTTCTCCGCGATGAAGATCCTGCAGAAGGAGATCGGGCAACTGCACATCAGTTCCGATATCGGCTGTCACTCCTTCGCGACGCTGCCGCCCTTCAACATGGGCAACAGCATCATGGGCTACGGGCTCGGGGCCGCCGCGGCGTCTGCCTTCGGGACCGACGGCGGCAAGCGCGCGGTCGCGATCATGGGTGACGGCGGGTTCTGGCACAACGGTCTGACCAGCGGCATCGGTAACGCGGTGTTCAACAAACACGATGGCCTGACGGTCATCATCGACAACGGCTACTCGGCGGCAACCGGCGGGCAGTACATTCCGTCCTCGCGCGCGGCCAACCGCCACCGCCAGGGCAACAACTCCATCGTGTCCGCCGTCAAGGGAGTGGGTATCAGGTGGGTCAGGCGCACGCATACCTATGACGTGGGCTCGACGCTCAAGGTGCTGCGCGAGGCGCTGAGCACGAACTTCCGCGGCCCCAAGGTCATCGTCGCCGAGGGGGAGTGCCAGCTGAATCGGGAGCGGCGCGTGCGGCCGCTGATCAAGCAGGCGATGGCGGAAGGGCGGCGGGTGGTGCGCGAGCGCTTCGGGGTGGATGCCGACACCTGCACCGGGGATCACTCCTGCATCCGTCTTTCCGGCTGTCCGTCCCTCACCATGAAGCCGAACCCCGATCCGCTGCGTACCGATCCGGTGGCCTACGTCGACAACAGCTGCGTCGGCTGCGGCGTGTGCGGCGAGGTTGCCGATGCCGCCGTACTGTGCCCGTCGTTTTACCGTGCGGAGCTTTTACATAACCCAAATCGCTGGGATCGTCTCCTTTATATAGTGCGCACCACGGTGATCGGCCACCTGCAGAGGCGGCGCGAGCGCGAGCGGCTGCGCTTCGCTCTCTAGGCCAGTGAGCGAGCGCACCCTCAAGCTGACCATCGCCGCACTCGGCGGGCAGGGCGGGGGCGTACTCACCGACTGGCTGATCGGCATCGCGGAAGCCAACGGCTACATCGTCCAGGCGACCTCGGTTCCAGGCGTCGCGCAGCGTACGGGTGCGACGATCTACTACCTCGAGTTCTTCCCGCGCGCCGCAGCCGAGCGCGCAGGCTGTGAGCCAGTGATGGCGCTCATGCCCGCAACGGGCGATGTCGACTGCGTGGTGGCCTCCGAGCTCGCCGAAGCCGGCCGTGCGATCCAGCGCGGACTGGTCTCCGAGCGCACGACACTCATCGCATCCACCCACCGCGTGTACGCGATCGCCGAGAAAAGCGCGCTCGGGGACGGCGCCGCCGATCGCGCGCAGCTGCTTGAGCTGGCCCGTGCCCACGGAGCGCGCGCGATCCTGTTCGATATGGAGGCGAGCGCCGCGCGGCATCACAGCCTGATCAGCGCAGTGCTGCTCGGTGCGATCAGCGGCGCGGGTGTGCTGCCTTTTGCCAGAGCGAGCTTCGAGGAGGCGATCACCAAGAGCGGGCTGGCGGTCCGGAGCAATCTGGCGGCCTTCGGCGATGCCCACCGGGAGGCCGCGGCGGGCGGCACGAAGGACGCACCGCACGAACCTGCCACGCTCTCGCGCGAGGTGCCGAAGCTCTCGCGCACACCGGCCCTGCAGGGGCTGCTGGATGAGGTGCGCGCACTGCCCGAGGCTGTGCAGCCCGTGGCTCTGGAAGGCACGCGTCGCGCGCTCGATTACCAGGACGCCGCCTACGCCGCCTCCTACCTGAGGCGTGTGGGGCGCATCGCAGCGCTCGATGCGCGTGTCGGGAAGGCAGCCGCTGGCGCGCTGACGGATGCGACCGCGCGCGGCCTTGCGCTGTGGATGACGTTCGAGGACACGATAAGGGTCGCGGACCTGAAGACCCGAAGCACGCGCTTCGAGCGCGTGCGCGCGGAAGTGCGCGCAGCGCCCGGACAGCTGATCGGCATCACCGAGTTCATGCGCCCGCGCGTGGCCGAGATCGCCGGCACACTGCCTGCGCGACTGGGCTCGTGGGTGCTGCGCTCCCCTAACGTATGCCGCTGGCTCGGGCACCTCACCGGCGGCAAGCAGATCCGCACCAGCACCGTCAGCGGCTTCCTGCTCCTTTACACCCTTGCGGGCCTGAAGCGCTGGCGCCGCGGCACGCTGCGCTTTTGCGAGGAGAACGTGCGCATCGAAGCCTGGCTCGCCGATATCGAACGGCTCGCGCCTGCCCATTACGCCCTCGCGGTGGAGCTGGCACGGGCGCAGCGGCTGATCAAGGGCTATGGGGAGACCCATGAGCGCGGTTGGCGCAACTACTGCGCGCTCCTTTCCCAGCTGGAGCTGCTCGCAGCGCGACCCGACGGGGCAGCGCAGCTGGCGCATTTACAGGAGGCGGCACTGGCGGATGAGGAGGGCGCGGCGCTGGCACGCGCGCTCAGCGCGCTTGAGCTCGGGCCGCACACGGCAGCGCAAGCGGTGCGTGCCTGAGGCCATCTTCGCACGGCATCGTATAGAGAGACGGTATGAGTACGCGAACCACGCAGCTGCGCATCCTGCAGGCGGCGCTCGAGCTCTTCAACGAGCACGGGACCGCCGCGGTCTCTGCCAACCGCATCGCCGAGCGCTGCGGCATCAGCAAGGGCAATTTGCAATATCATTTCCGCAACAAGCGCGAGATCATTTTCGCGCTCTTCCAGCAGGCGGTCGATGAGATGGACGGCGGCTGGTACCGTGACCATCTCGCCCCGACGCTTGAGCACATGGCGGCCATGTTCGTGCGCCAGCTGCAGCTGATCCTCACGTACCGCTTCTTCTACCGCGAGCTCGGCGACCTCCTGCGTGTCGATCCGCAGCTGCGCAGGCGTTTCGCGCAGAACCGCGAGCGACGCCTGCGCGATCTGGAGAAGTTCATGCACGCGCTGGCGAACCGCGGATTGATGCGCCTGCCGGCGGATGAGCGCCGCCTGCGCTCGATCGTGGATGTCACCTGGATCGTCTCAGAGCACTGGATCAACTACACCGAGTACCACGACCGCGAGGTCACGACGCAGACCATCCTCGATGGGTACTACGAGATCCTCGAAGTGCTGCGGCCATATCTGTGTGCGGACCCGCGCCAGATCACGCTGCAGTCCTATCACACCATCGAGCTGCTGGCGTCGCGGCCGGCGCTACCACCGGAGCGGCTTGCCATCTGATGCCCCAAGTTGGGGCGCAGCGCGGGGCACATTAGGCCGGCCAGCCTAAAGCGCAGCTGTACAAGCGGGCCGTGCTTCGATGAGAGTATCGGCGCTATGGCAGACCCGGTTGTTGCGCGGCCGAAACCCTGTCTCGTCACGCTCAAAGGCGGCCGCACCTACTTCTGGTGCAGATGCGGGCGCTCCGCGAAGCAGCCGTATTGCGACGGTTCACACAAGGGCACCGGCTTAGAGCCAGTTAAGTTCGTTGCGGAGACGGACGAGGAAGTCCTCCTCTGTGGTTGTAAACATACAGCCGGCGCCCCGTTCTGCGACGGTACCCATAGCAATCTTCCGGGTGGCTCGCCGCTCGATGACCCCTTAAGCCCCGAGAACCGCGCGGTGCCGCTCGTAACCGAGCGAATCGGAGCGCGCGCGCAGCTGAACGGCATCTGCTACGTCATCTCCCCATCCCTTGCCGAGAGGACGACGCGCGGCAATCTGCGCTACAGCTACCTGGTCACCGAAAAGCTCGGCGCGCTCTACCAAACGCAGGTGCTGCTCAGCGTTCAAGCCGGCGCTTCGCCGATCATGTGCTTCGGGCAAAGCGAGGTGATCATCTTCGTCATCGCCGGCTCAGGGACCGTGCAGATCTCCGGCAAGCGCTTCGCGGTCAGGCCGACCGACGGGGTCTACATCCGTCCCGGGGAAGCTCTGCAGCTGAGCCCCGCGTCCTCCAAGGCGTTCGAGGTGTTCGCGCTCGCCTCTCCGCTCACCGATCTCAGCTGGCCGCAGGTCATGCCGGAGAATTTCGACACGCAGCATCCGGAACGCGTGGTGTCGGTCGATGCCAAGCAGCGCACCGAAATGGGTCCGCGCTACTACCAGCTGCTGGTCGACAAGCGGGTCGGCTCGAAGCTCATCACGCAGTTCATCGGACACATTCCGCCCTCAAAGGCTGCCCCTCACCGCCACCTCTACGAGGAGGCGATCATCGTGCTCTCGGGCGAGGGCTGCATGTGGACCGAGGACCGCAAGGTGCGCGTGCAGCCGGGAGATGTGATTTTCCTGCCCGCCAAGCAGATTCATTCACTCGAGGCGACCTCCGCTGAGGGCCTCGATGTCGTCGGCGTGATTTGTCCCGGGGACAATCCAAGCATCAACTATTACGACTGAGGGCGGCTGCGCGCGGGCGGATCGCCTCGCGCAGGGGACTTTCCAAAACAAGGTCAGGGGTTCACACCGTGCTAACACCAGCAACCAACGGATCACGCATCATCGGGTTCTACGTCGCGGGCTTGCTCGCGGTCACGGCCGGCTTGACGCCGGATCCGGCGGCGGCCGATACCAACGACAGCGATACCCTGCAGGAGGTCGTGGTCACCGCCACGAAACTGAACGCCCAGAGCGTCCTGGACGTGCCGGTATCCGTCCAGGCCCTCTCGGCGGACTTCCTGCAGCGCCAGCTTGCCTCAGGGATCATGAGCATTGCCGCAGATGTGCCCGGGCTGTCCATTCAGGACTTAGGTCCGGGCGACAAGAAATACGTCATTCGCGGCATCAACTCAACTGGCGACTCGACCACCGGTGTCTATTACGGCGAGGCCGTGATCACCCAGGGCAACAGCGACGACGGCGGCGGCTTTGAGCCCGACATCCGCCTGTACGACATGGATCGCGTGGAAGTGCTGCGCGGGCCGCAGGGCACCCTCTACGGCGCGAGCTCCATGAGCGGCACGCTGCGGTTCATTCCCAAGGAGCCGGTGATGGATCAGGTGGAGGGGTACGTGAGCGGCGAATACTCCGATACCCAGCATGCCGATGGCGACAATTACAACGTGAACGGCATGGTGAATCTGCCGATCGTCAACGATGTGCTGTCGCTGCGCGTGGTGGGCTGGAAGATCTATGACGCCGGCTACGTCAATCAGATTCGCGTCGGAGTCGGGGTGTCTTCCGCGGTGCAGCCGACCGGACCGGTCATGACGAATGCGCCGCTTGGCTTTCTGCGCGGTGTGAACGATGACGACGTGGGCGGCGCACGGGCGATCCTGCGCTGGCTGCCGCTCGATAACCTGAGCGTTGACTTCGATTACACGGCGCAGACCGAAACCTCGAACGGCTCCTCGCGCTGGACGCCACCGGGAGTGGAGGCCTTCAACGGCGGCCCGATACCGCCGGCGTTCGGCTGCGATCTGTGCAACACCGATGTGACGCAAAGTCCGTGGAGCGACAACCTCAAGGTGTACGGGTTCACCGCGGTGTGGAAGACGAGCCTCGGCGTTCTGACGGCGACCGACCACGAGTTCGACCGCAAGACGGATTTCAGCTTCGACTCGACACCCATACTGGTGTCCTTCGATGTGCCGGTGCCGGCCGAGACCTTTGAGCCGCGCGACCGCAGGTCGAACTCGAGCGAGGTACGCTTCGCGAGCACGCTCGATTTCCCGGTGAACTTTGTGGCGGGCGCCTATCGCGAGAGCTCCACCCAGGATCTGGCGGTGCAGGTGATCACCACCAACGCCCTGGGACTGCCCACCGGCCCCTTCAGCACCTCTAACAGCCAAGATGCACTCACCTACCCGGGGGTCGGGGACACCTTCTTCGGCCGCACCGATCACCGCACCGACACGCAGTGGGCGGGCTTCGGGGAGGCAACCTGGAAGATCACGGATGCCTGGACGGCAGTCGCCGGTGTGCGCTACTTCACCCAGAGTCTGAACGGCGTGCAGGTCCAGACCCATCCGTTCGGCGGATTTCCGCCGGACACCAATCTGGTGCCGGTCTACGATCCGCACGAGAGCTTCGACAAGGCCACCTGGAAGGGCAACCTGAGCTACAGGTTCAGCGAGGAGCTGCTCGCCTACGGCACGGTGTCGACCGGCTTTCGCGGTGGTGGCCTGAACGCGGTGAGCGAGCCCTTCGAGCCGATTCCGGCAGCCTACGCACCCGACACGCTCACTAACTACGAGCTCGGCATCAAGGGACGCCTCGCGAACGGACTGTTCGACTACCAGGTCGACGTCTATCTCATCCATTGGAACAACATCCAGGTGCAGCTGACCACCGCGGACGGCGCATTCGTCTACCAGGGCAACGCCGGCACCGCGCGCGTCAAGGGTGTGGAATTCGAGTTCAACGCGCGGCCGTTCCAATATTTCACCGCGACACTGACGGGCTCCTGGCAGGACGCCTACCTCACCCAGGGTGCATCGGCGGCTCAGTACGCGCTCAATCCAACCCTTGGCCTGACCGGTGACAAGATCCCGAACGTGCCGGACTTCCAGGGAAGCCTGATTTTCGACTACACGCGCCCGCTGGTGGATGCCTGGCAGATGAGCCTCGGCGCGGATGTGAGCTATCGCGGCTCGGTGGATTCCTACTTCGCCTCGAACACTTTCAACGTGCCCTTGTCCTCCTACGCCCTGTGGGGCCTGCGCGCCGGGGTCATTAACGGTCCCTGGACCGTGACGGTGTTTGGGCGCAATCTGGGCAACGAGCGCGCGCAGGTGTCGGCCATCAACTCGTCCCAGGACCCGCATGCGCTGCTCACCGTGCAGCCGCGCACCATCGGGCTGACCGTCACGCGCAAGTTCTGAACTCCACTCTCAAGCGGAGCCCGCACCGCCGGGGGCCACGATCTTCAAGATCGTGGCCGCTCGCCGGCCGGCTGCGGCTATCATCCTCGCGCGCATGAATCTCGATACGATCAGCGAGCGTGAGAGCGGCCTGCACCGCGGCCTGAGCAAACGTCAGATCGTCATGATCGGGCTGGGGGGCGCGATCGGCACGGGCCTGTTCATGGGCAGTGGGATCGCCATCGGCTACGCGGGGCCGGCGGTGATTTTGAGCTACGCGCTCGCAGGCTTCGTGGCCCTCGTCATGGTGTTCAGCCTCTCCGAGATGGCCGTGGTGCATCCCACGGCCGGATCGTTCGGCACCTACGCCGAGACCTATTTGAATCCGTGGGCGGGGTTCGTGGTCCGCTACACCTACTGGATCGCGCAGGTGATTGCCATCGGCGGGGAGGCGGTGGCGGCCGGGCTGTACATGACCTTCTGGTTTCCGGAAGTTCCGGTGTGGATCTGGTCGATCAGCTTCTGCGTGGTGCTGCTTTACTTCAATTCACGCTCGGTCAACTATTTCGGCACGATCGAGTTCTACTTCGCGCTCATCAAGGTGATCGCGATCGTGCTCTTCATCGTATTGGGAGGTGCCGTCATATTCGGCATCGGCCGCCCTGCCACGGGCTTCCACAATCTCACCCAGCTGCCGGGCGGCTTCATGCCGCACGGATTTCCGGGCGTGTGGATGGCGGTGATCGTCGGGGTGTTCTCGTTCAACGGCATCGAGGTGATTGCCGTGACTTCGGGTGAAGCCGAGGACCCGCGGCGTGCGATTCCGGCCGCGCTGCGCACCATGGTGTATCGGCTGTTCCTCTTCTACATCCTGGCGCTGCTCGTCATCGTCACCACCACTCCCTGGACCGCGACCGGGGTCAAGGTGGTCGCGCAGAGCCCCTTCGTCAAGGTGTTCTCGATTGCGGGCGTACGTGATGCAGCAGGTATCATGAATTTCGTGGTGATCAGTGCGGCGCTCTCCAGTATGAACACCAACGTGTACTTGTGCTCGCGCATGCTGTTCTCCCTGTCACGCGGCAGCTACGCGCCGCGATTCCTGGGCACGCTGAGCAAATCCGGTGCGCCCACCGCAGCGATCCTTACCTCCGGCGCCTGCATCCTGATCGCCGCGGGCATCTCTAAGCTCACCCCCTATGCATACAACTATCTGCTCGGCGTGGCGCTGTTCGCAGCCATGCTGGTGTGGATATTCATCCTCCTCAGCCACCTGAGCTTTCGCCGCCAGCACCCGCCGGCCACCTTGCCGGTGCGTATGCCGCTATTCCCGTGGATGCAGATTGCCGGTCTTGTGATGCTCGCGGCGATTCTGATCACCATGGGACTCGATACGGAGTTCTTCTATGTCTCGTGGCTCCTGGGCGTGCCCTGGCTCATTCTGATTTCCGCGGCCTACTTTGTCTGGAGAGCACGGCACCGTCGCCTCGGCGCGCCCGGGGAGGCCTTGCCCTAGGGCGGCACGCCGCCGGCGAGGATAGTGCTCAGCATGCCGTTGCCCAGATTGCCCCCCGAGACGACAGCGCACACCCGCTTGAACGGGTGCCGCCCCCAAAGCGCGGCGGCTACCGGGATGGCCCCGGCACCCTCGGCGATTACCTTGTTCTGCTCGGCCAGCAGCTTGATGGCGGCGGCGACTTCCGCGAGTGAGACCTGCAAGCTGACCGAGAGCAGCTCCCGGCACAGCGGCCACATCTCTGACAAGAGCGCGTGGAAACCGACCCCGCTTACGAAGCCTGGGTTACTTCTCGTCTCGACCACGCGCCCGGCGCGCAGCGCCGCACTCAAAGGCTGCGCGCCCTCGAGCTCGCACGCGATCACCGGTACGCCAAGCCCGAGGGCACGCACCGCGCAGGCGATGCCACAAGCAAGCGCACCGCCACCGACGCTCACAAAGATCGCATCCAGCTGCGGCAGTTGCTCGATGATCTCGATCCCGACGGTGGCATCGCCGGCGAGCGCGAAAGGGTCGCGCACCGCATCGACGTACACGCCGCTCTCACCGGCGTGTCCGCAGGATTCGACCGAGCGCCACCACTGCGCGAACGGGACCTGTACGATGCGCGCGCCGAGGGCCCGCAGGCGTGCGAGCTTCGCCTCCGGTGCGCCCTCGGCCACCACGGCGGCGGCTGCGACGCCCAGCCGGCGCGCCATCCAGGCGAGGGCGAGCGCACTGTTGCCGGAGCTTAAGGTGTACAGCCCCTTGGCGAGTGATGCAGCAGGTTTTGCAAGCACCGCATTCGCCACCGGGCGCACCTTGAAAGAGCCGATGGACTGCAGGTTCTCGAGCTTGAGAAAGACCTCGCCCCCGGGGTTGCCGCTCTCACAGGGTACGACGGGAGTGCGCAGCGCGAGGCCCGCCAGGCGCCTCTGCGCGGCCTGGATCTCGGCGAGTGAGACGGGGGCTAGGGATTTGGGCACGGAGCGAAGACAGCTATGGCCAAGAATCTTCAGGCGCTCAGGGGGCATTTTCCGCTCCTTGAGCGCAAGACCTATCTTAACAGCGGCTCTTACTGCGCACTGGCCGACAGCGTGCGCGATGCCATCAACGCCTACATGGACGACCGGCTGCTGGTCGGGGCGAACTGGGACGTGTGGGTGATGAAGAACGAGGCGGTGCGCGAGCGCATGGCGCAGCTGTTGCATGCCGCGCCCGATGAGATCGCGGTCACCGCTTCGGCCTCGGCGGGGCTCAACGCGCTCGCGAGCGCCCTCGACTTCACGGGCGCGCGCCGCAAGGTCGTGGTGAGCGATTTCGAGTTCCCGACGAATGCGCAAATCTGGCACGCCCAGGAGCGGCGCGGCGCGCGTGTGGTGCACGTGCCGCGGGCGAGCGATGGATATATACCGGCGGAGAATTTCGCACCGCTCATCGATGATGAAACCCTGCTGGTTGCCGTCACGCACGTGTGCTTCCGCAACGGCGCGAAGCTCGACATTCCGGGGATCGTGCGCCTGGCGCGCGCCAAGGGCGCGCGGGTGCTGCTCGATTGCTATCAGGCGGTCGGCAGCGTGGCTATCGATGTGAAGAAGCTGGATGTCGACTTTGCGGTTGGCGGCATGCTTAAGTACCTACTCGGTACCGCCGGCATCGGCTTTCTGTATGTGCGCGGCGAGCTGATCCCGACGCTGACGCCCACCAACTCCGGCTGGTTTGCCCAGGAGCAGATCACGGCGATGGATATCACCGCCAACCGTCCTTCGCCGACCGCGCGTCGATTCGAGGCCGGTACACCGGCGGTGGTCAATTGCTATGCGGCCGAGGCGGGCCTCAAGATCATTCTCGATGCGGGCATGGACGCCATCGAGACTCGTGTGCGGCAGCTGACCCGGCGTTGTCTTGACGGGCTCGCCGCCATCGGCTGGCCGGCGGTCACACCGCCCGAGGACGCGCGCCGCGGAGCGATGGTGGCGGTGCCCGCGCGCGACACGGCACAGTTGTTCGCGCGGCTGATGGAGCAGGACATCGTGACCTCGTTCCGCGATGCCAACATCCGCGCCACGATCCACTTCTACAACTCCGAGGCCGATATCGACACCTTCGTCGCCGCGATGCAGGGCCACCGGGCGCGCTATCACCCCGGCCCATGACGATACGCCTGCATGTCTGTCCCCGTGTGAATAGTGCCCGCGGCCTAAATTTTCAGCGGCCACGCGCACGCCTCCCGTATCATTTCGAGGACAGATGAACCGAGCCACGCAAGGCGTCCGCGAAGCGCCATTTCCGGCGCAGTCACTGCGCGCCCAGTTCCCGGCGCTGCAGCACGCCGGCGCGTTTATCTTCTTCGATAACGCTGCCGGCGCGCAGATTCCACAGCTCGTGTTCGATGCAGTGAACCGGCACCTGTTGGAACATAACGTGCAGCGCGGCGGCCGTTATCCGCAGAGCATCGCGGTGGATCGCACCATCCAGCGCGCGCGCAGCAGCGTGGCAAGCTTCGTGAATGCGCGGCGTCCGGAGGAGATTGCCTTCGGCATGAACGCGACCTCGTTCGTGCGGCTGATCAGTCTGGCAATCGGCCAGACGCTCGCTGCCCGCAACGAGATCATCGTCACCGATCTGGATCACGAAGCCAACATTGCGACCTGGCTGGCGCTCGAGCGCATGGGCGCGAAGTTCCGCTGGTGGCACGCCCGTGAGGACGCCTGCCTGCACCTCGATGACCTAAAGCCGCTGCTCAGCTCGCGGACCCGACTGCTCGCCTGTGCACCGGCATCTAACGCCTTGGGGGGCGTGCTCGACGTGCGCAGCGCGGCGGATCTGGTGCACGGCGCCGGAGGGGAGATTTTCCTCGACGCCGTGCATTACGGACCGCACGCGCCGACCGACGTGCAGGCCTTCGATTGCGACTACCTGGTGTGCTCGGGATACAAGATCTTCGCGCCCCACATGGGGTTTCTCTGGGGACGGTACGAGCTGCTCGCCGGGCTGCCGACGTTCCGCGAGGACTTCATACCCGATGAGCCGCCGGGAAAGATCGAGGCGGGCACTTTCATCTACGAAAACGTGGCGGGAATGGCCGCCGCCATCGATTATCTGGCGCAGCTCGGCCGCATGCTCTGCGGCAAGAGCGCTGCGGGGGAGGCGCGCACGCTGCGTGAGGACACGCGCACGGCGATGCTCGCCATTCAGTCCTACGAGCAGCTGCTGTCAGTCGAGCTGCTGCATGTGCTGCGCGACTGCGGCGCGATCATCTACGGTCTCGGGGACGAGGGACGCGTCGCCGAGCGCGTCCCGACGGTGTGCTTCAACCTGCCCGGAGTCGCGCCGCGGGCCGTCACGGAGGCGGCGGCGCATGCCGGTATCGGGATTCGCGACGGTCACATGTACTCGCCGCGTCTCATGCAGCGGCTGGGATTGAGCCTGGAGAGTGGTGCAGTGCGCGTCTCGCTGGTGCACTACAACACCGTGCAGGAGCTGCAGCGGCTGCGCGAGGTACTCTTGCGGTCACGCTGCGGTTGACACCGCTGCCGTAGCTCCCCACGGCGCCGCGGGCGGGCGCCTCGATCCAATCTGATGCAATTCGTCACGACACCGTCATGCCTCTGCCTTTAGAATGCAGAGTACTTGCCGGCACACAGGGAAGGTCGCACACTCCACTCATGCGCACGCCCCGAGGCTTCTTCATCGAGGCGCATACACCCGCAGTGCTGCGTGCTCTGCGCGCGGCCCTGCGCTCCCCGGCGACAGTCGCCGTTCCCGGCTCAGCGGGCATCACCGTCGGGGCGATCGGTTTAGGCGCCGCAGCGCTCGCCTCCACCGAGGCGTTCCGCCCGTACTGGCTCGAGGTATGGCTGGTCGCGGCGATGGCCGGGGCCGGGGCAGGGGCCTTGGTGCTAGCCGAGCAGAACCCGGGTAAACGCATCTGGCCGCTGGGGGTCGCGGTGCTGAAGTTCTTCGCGCGTCTGCTCCCAAGCCTTTTTGCCGGGGCCGTGCTGACGGTGGTCCTCTGGCGAGCGGGAATCGTGCACGCGATACCGGGGCTGTGGCTTTTGCTCTACGGCTGCGCCCTGATTCACGCCAGCACGATCGCCTCGCGAGGGCTTGCGATCCTTGGGGGGCTGTTTGCCGCGCTGGCTCTCGTGGCCTTCGGACTATCCGAGCCTCAACAGCTGGCAATTCTCGGGGTCGGCTTTGGCGAGTTGCATATCCTGCATGGGATCGTGACCCTGCGAACATCGGGCGCGTAGGGCGGGCACCCGCGGGAGGCTCACGGTAGCATCGCCTTGCACGTGAGCATGGCGCCTCCTGGAACCGGCACCACCGTGAACCCGAGGTGATCGTCGACACGGTTGTTGCGATTCATGCTGAAGCTCGCACTCGCCACGCCGAGCGCCGAGCCGGCGACGTCGTCCGAGAGCCAGTGCGCGTTGTGCTTCAGCCGCAAATAGTCGGTCGCAAGTCCAAGTCCATAGCCGAGAAAGCGTCGTAGCCAGCGATGCTCATCGTCGCCCGATTCCGCGAGCACCGTGCCGACAGCAAACGCTGCGCTCGCATGCACTGAAGGAAAGCTGCCGCCGCCCTTGCGCCAGGCATTCACGTCGCTGGTCTCGTAAGGACCCTCCCGGTCGATCACGTACTTCAGCCCGTAAGCGGTGACGCCGCTCAGGGCGGCCGCCTCGAACATCGTCCAGGTTTCGCGCCGGCCGCCGGAGTCGTCTTCCAGGTTCGCGTACGCCAGAGTTCCGAGGAAGACCGCCGCGGTGGGGAGCGCATCCTGCAGATCCTTGGTGTCGGAGATCTGAGAGGGACTCAGGCCGTGGACGAAATGCGCCCGCAACTTTCCGTCGAAGGCGTGAGCCACGCCAATCGCCGCCAACACACCGGCGAACGCAGTCCATTCGCCTCCGGACCAGTGGAGCGGCGCGCTGAAGTACGCCCTGATGTCCGATAACGCCCCCGAATCTTGTGTATCCGGGTGGGTGCTGGAGTCATCGACGCTGCTGACATCAGAGCCGTTGTTCGGAACGCTCTGGCACCTGGCATCCCCGATTACCGCGACCAAAGCCGCGGTCAGCAGCACTTTTAGAAACAAGCGCGACGACAACCGGCCCCACGCCACTCGTGTTGGACTCCTTAAGACGGACGCTGGAGCAGTACGTTGGGCGTCTCGTCGTTGATCCTGCCAAACCGGCGTGCGCCCTGAGGGCGCGTGCTGCGAATATAAGGGAAAAGTACTTTGCGCGCCAGAGTCCGAGGTTCATGCAGGCCTCGGCGGGCGCACGCGGCGGATGCGGGAGCACCCGAAGGAAATCTATGTTTCAATATTCGAAGGGGAGTCCAGCTCATGGATCGGCGCGAGTTTCTCGAAGCAATCGCCGGCATCTCGGCCCTGGGGCCGACGCTCGTGTTTGCCCAGGAACTGCATGCCCGGGCGCAGGCCGCGGTGAGTCTGCGCACGCTGAACCCGGTGCAGGACGCCGCCGTTACCTGCATCGCGGACCTGCTGCTGCCGGAGACCGACAGCGTCGGGGCGAGCTCGGTCGGGGTCAACCGGTTCATTGATCTGCTCCTCACCGAGTCGCTGCCGCAGGCGCAGCGGGAGCGCTTCCTCGCGGGCTTGGCGGCGATCGATGCGCGCAGTCAGGCGCTCTATGGCGCGCCGTTCGCAACCGCGCGCAGGCCGCAGCAGGAGTCTCTCCTGCGGTTACTGGATGTGCACGCGCGCTCTCAGAATCCGGCGCCGGCCGAGAGCGCGGCGCGCGCCGGGGAATCCGTGAGCGCGGAAGACGGTTTCGCATCGCTGAAGCGCCTGGTCGTGTTCGCTTACTTCACCTCCGAGCCTGTGGCGAAAGGGCTGATCAACGCTCCGATCATTCCCGGAAGGTACGACGGCTGTGTCCCGGTCTGATTCCAGTTCGGCCGAATTCGACGCGATTGTCGTGGGCTCGGGGATCTCCGGCGGCTGGGCGGCCAAGGAACTGACCGAAAAGGGTCTGCGGACGCTGTTGCTCGAGGCCGGACCGCCGATTGTCCCGGCCAGGGACTACGTCGAGCACGTACAGGCGTACTCGCTGCCGTATCGCGGCTACGGAAATCTGCGCAAGCTCGAGGCGCAGCAGCCAATTCAATCGCAGACCGGCGCCTGCGATGAGTGGGCTTCGAAGTTCTTCGTGAACGACCGCGATAATCCTTATCACAACGATCCGGACAAGCCCTTTCTCTGGATCCGGGGTCGCCAGGTCGGTGGGCGCTCGATCATATGGGGTCGGCAGGTCTACCGCTGGAGTGATCTGGACTTTGAAGCCAACGCGCGGGAAGGCATCGGCGTGGACTGGCCGATCCGCTACGCGGACATCGCGCCCTGGTACTCCTACGTCGAGAAATTCATCGGGGTGAGTGGACAGGTGGAAGGGTTGGCGCAGCTGCCCGATGGTGAGTTCCTGCCGCCGATGCAGCTGAACTGCGCGGAAACACACGTGCAGGGGGCGATGGCCCGACGCTGGCGGCGCGAGCGGGTCCTGACCATCGGCCGCTGCGCGATCCTGACCCGAGCGCACCAAGGCCGCGCCGCCTGTCATTACTGCGGTCCCTGCTGGCGCGGCTGCATTACGCACTCGTACTTCAGCAGCAACGGCTCGACGCTTCCGGCGGCCGCTGCGACCGGGCGCCTCACGCTGCGGCCGAACAGCGTGGTTGCACAGGTGATGTATGACGAGCGCACCGATCGGGCTACCGGCGTGCGGGCCGTGGATGCGCACACCCTGCAGACGCTCGAATTTCGCTCGCGGGTGATCTTCCTGTGCGCCTCGGCGCTGGAGAGCGCGCGCATCCTGCTCAACTCGAAGACCGCGCGCTTTTCCTCCGGACTTGCGAACTCGAGCGGGGAGCTGGGGCACAACCTCATGGACCATCCTTTCGGCGCGGGGGCTCGCGGCACGCTCGCGGGCATGGAAGAGCACAAGAGCTTCGGTAACCGCCCGAATGGCATCTACGTGCCGCGCTTTCGTAACGTCAGGGACAGGGATCCGAGGTTCCTGCGCGGCTATGGCTTCCAGGGCGGGGGTGAGCGGCGGGACTGGCGACGGGGTGCGACCGGCAGCGGCTTTGGCGCTGCGTTCAAGAACGCGCTCCTGAAGGACCTGGGGCCGTGGCACTTCGGGATTGGGGGCTGGGCGGAGTGTCTTCCCCGGCACGACAACTACGTTGCGCTGCACCCGACACTCAAGGACAAATGGGGCATTCCGGCGCTGCACATCCAGTGCAGCTGGGGACCGAACGAGCTTGCGCTGCTCAAGGACATGGAGGTAACGGCGGCGGAGATCCTGGAGGCGGCAGGAGCGAGGGATATCGAGACCTATAACGAACAGCTGGCACCGGGCTTGTGCATTCACGAGATGGGGACAGCGCGCATGGGGCGGGATCCGAAGAGCTCCGTACTGAACGGCTGGAATCAGTCCCACGACGTGCCCAATCTCTTCGTGACCGATGGCGCGTGCATGGCTTCCTCGGGCAATCAGAATCCCTCGATCACCTACATGGCTCTCACCGCCCGGGCCTGCGACTACGCAGTAGGCCAGCTGAAGCGGGGGGATCTCTAGTGTCCGGCAAACTCTCGCGGCGGCGCTTCCTTGGGACCTCCGCAAGCTCAGTGGCGGCACTTGGCGCGGCCGCCGCATTCGGTCGCGCTGAGGAGCGCGCACCGGGGGCATCACCGGCTGGCGGGCGGCTCAAGCAGTCGGTGTGCCGCTGGACGTTGCCCGGCCCCTTGCCGGAGGTGTGTCAGCTGGTGAAGGGCCTCGGACTGAACGCGATCGATCTGCTTTCTCCGGATGAGTGGGACGTGGCACGCCAGGCCGGGCTCACCTGCTCCATGGGGTATCCTGGCCACACCGAGCATTTCATCACGAACGGCTTCAGCGATCCCCGCAATCACCCGCTGCTGATCGAGAAGCTAAAAACTGCGATTCCGCTGGCGGCACAGGCGGGAGTGCCCAATCTCATTGCGATGTTCGGCAACCGCCGCGGCCGCAGCGATAAGGAAGGGATTGCGAACAGCGTGGTGGGCCTGAAGAAGATCGCGCCGGTCGCCGAAGCACACGGTGTCACCGTGTGCGTGGAGCTGCTGAACAGCAAGGTCGATCACATCGACTATCAAGGCGATCACACCGCCTTCGGCGCGGCGGTCATGGAGCAGGTGGGCTCACCCTGCGTGAAGCTTCTGTATGACATCTACCACATGCAGATCATGGAGGGCGACGTCATCCGCACGATTCGCGACCATCGGCAATGGATCGGGCATTTTCATACCGGCGGAGTACCGGGCCGGCACGAGATCGATGACTCGCAGGAGCTCAATTACCATGCGGTGGCAACGGCGATCGCGGACACCGGCTTTACTGGGTACGTGGCGCACGAGTTCAGCGCGACGGGGGAGCCGTACTGGGCACTGGCGGAGGCGTGTCGCATCTGTCAGGTTTGAGGTGCGGCAGAGATCTCATCGATGACGAGACTCGGAGTCTGCGGCGCGAGTGCCGGGGACTCCTTGAGCTGCTCGCTCGGTGTGGCATTCGCGGGCAGGTCTCCGATGGCGAACTGAATTCCGTCGAGGTAGTGCTGCAGGATCTGGGGAGTGCGGTAGATCTCCGGGTTGTGCCCGAGGGAGCTGTAGAACACCCGGCCGGCGCCCTGGTGCTTTATCCAGGCGACGGGAAAGTCGTTGTCGTCGCGCACGAGCTGTTCGCGATTGCGGGAATTCTCCGGGCGCGACATGTCCAGACTCAGCAGCACATGCACGCGCTCGCGGCTGTAGGGACCGTCAATCTGATAGATCTCGTCCTTCACCCAGAATCCATGCCCGGCGAACGCCTCAGTCAGCGGTGACTCCCGATCGTCGAGCTTGACGGCGACGGTGTCGTCCGCGGTCCACGGGTGGCTGTTGAAGATCCCACCGAGCAATGACTGGCCCTCGGGCCAGGTGTAGAAGCTGTCGCTGGCGGCGTGGATGCCGACTACGCCCTTGCCTGCATTGACAAAGGCGAGCAGCGCTGCGCGCTCACTGGGGGACAGGGACAGATGCGTCGTGTTGTTGAAGACGATGGCATCGTAAGGCGCAAGAGCAGCTTGCGAAAACACGCCCAGGTCTTCACTGATATCGGCCCGGTATGCTCCCGTGATCTCCCCGAGCCCCTTTAGCGCCTGGTTGGCGTACGGAATGGAGCTGTGTACGTAGCCCTCGGTACGATAGAAGATCAGTACGCGTCGCGGCATCGCGGGTCGAGCGCGGGGCCGCGAGGGCATTGCGGCCCGTATCGCCTGCTGCTCGGTTGCGGTCAGGGGCGGGAACGCATGACCGGGCTCGCCGTGGCCGGGCGCCTCCAGGGCGAGCGCGATCGCCAGCGTGCTTGCCAGTCGGGTAAGCAGTCGCTTCATGACGGGCGAGGATGCCATATCGGGCGAGCTCGGTGCCAAGAGCGTGCCCGCAGGAGCTCGGGCGATTGCGTTACGCGCAGCGCTACAGTGCCGCGCGTCCTGCACCGGCGTCAGTTACCAAACATGACGTGTCACTGAAA
>Ga0302326_10006965_pt1 | contig 25267 bp, 16 predicted proteins | sample Palsa_T0_3_FD_202264 | JGI IMG/M metagenome (GOLD analysis project Ga0302326, IMG submission 202264) | Peat permafrost microbial communities from Stordalen Mire near Abisko, Sweden - Palsa_T0_3 | ecosystem: Environmental > Terrestrial > Soil > Palsa > Peat permafrost | place: Sweden: Abisko... | reverse complement strand
CTACGAGCGACTGCTGTGCCGGCGGTGCGCGGGCTTCGTCGGATGGACGCCTTACCTGGTTGGCCGCGCGCTCACGCTGGGCGCGCCGCGTGCGATGACGGCGCCGGGCTTTACGCGTGGCCGTATCTCTGACGGCGCACGCGAGCGGATCCGAGCCCGCCTCGGCATATCCGCCGATGCCATCGTGGTCGGCCTCGCGGGCTCACTTCACTGGAACGACCGTCTCGATTATACCTACGGCGCCGAGCTCGTGCGCGCGCTCGCGCTGGTGGCGCGGGAGGATCTCGTGGTGTGCGTGATCGGAGAGGGCTCGGGGCGCGCCCGCCTGGAAGAGTTGGCGGGAGACGATCTCGGCAGTCGGGTCCTGCTCCCCGGTCGCGTGCCGCCCTCCGAGGTCCCGGACTATCTCGCCGCGTTCGACGCCGGCAGCCTCTCGCAGTCGGTCGACAAAGTCGGCTCGTTTCGCTACACCACAAAATTGAGTGAGTACTTCGCCGCCTCGCTGCCGATCATCACCGGTGAGACACCGGTCGCGTTCGACCTCGACGAGGGCTGCATGTGGAGGCTGCCCGGCCACGCCCCCTGGAGCGCGGTGTATGTGAACGCGCTGGCCGAGCTACTGCAGAGTCTGAGCGCGCAGGAGATCGCACACCGGCGCCAGGCGATGCTCCAACGCCGCGGCGATCCGTTTGACCTGGCCGTTCAACAGCGTCGGATGAGCGCGTTCCTCGACAGCGTGCTCGCCGATCGTCGCACGGTCGATGTTGCCGAGGACTGACAGTGACTAATCCGTTTCACCCGCCAGCCGGGCGTACAGCCGTTGGTGCTTGCCCACCATGCTCGCCCAGCTGAACTCCAGCGCGGACTGGCGTGCGGCTCGTCCGAGACGGGCCCTTAGCTCGGGGTCGGCACCAAGATCTCGAAGGCGTGCCGCGATCATGTCCGGCTCCTGTGTGATCAAGAAGCCGTTGTGCGCGTCCTCGATCAGCTCGCGGACTCCGTTGACGGGCGTCGCCAGCACGGCCAGACCGCTGGCGGCCGCCTCGAACGTCACCAGTGAGAACGTCTCATAGCTCGACGGCAGCACGAACGCGTCGGCCATCTGATAGACGACCTGCACTTCGCGCACGCTCCCCATCCAGTGAACCGCATCGCCCACTCCGATCGAGTCGGCGATCTGCTGGTAGTCCTTCTCATAGCCGCCGCCCGCGACGAGGAGGTCCCATTCCGGCGCCAGTGCGAGCGCGTCGATCGCATGCCTGAGACCCTTGCGGTTCCACTCGCCTCCGACGAACACCGCCACGAGCCGCGTGTCCTCTATTCCGAGCTGCGCACGTAGCTCGTGCGCCGGCGCGCGGTGGGCATCGGGCGCGAACGTGTCTGTGTCGACACCGTTGTGAATCGTGAGTACCCTGTCGACGAGCTGCGGATAGTGCACTCGGATCTCATCGGCGACGCCTTCGGACACGCACACAAACGCACTCGCCCGGCTCGCGCGGAAGCACGCGCGCTCACCGAAGCGCTTGAGCATGCCCGCCAGCGTGTTGTGCGCGCGGAACACCCAGTTGGAACGGCTCGGCGTGGCGACGGCCACCTGGTGACAGTAATGCACTGCGATGATGTCGACTCGATTGAGGACTATCCCGCCCGTCACGTGCACCACGCCGCGTCGCCAGCGTCGCAGCGTCAGCGTGGCCGCGAGCACGAACCACGGATATGCGATCAGGAAGGGGCGCGCCGGCCCTCTCACCCTGCGAAACGCCACCCCCGAGAGGTCCGGCAGCTCACACGTTCGAGCGACCACCGTGACCCGATAGCCGATCCTCACGAGACCCAGCACCAGCTCTGAGAGCACGCGCTCCATCCCTCGCGCCCCGCCGATGTCCTGGGCGACGATCGTCACCTCCCGCGCGGGCGCTCCAACACGAGCCGACGCGCTCACCGCGCACTCGGACGCGGCGCCGGCGGGTGGTCTCATGCGCTCACGAACGCCGGGCATGGTTGGATCCTCGCCGCCTGTCCTGAAGGATCTGCTCGATCTCGGCGAAGAACCTCGCGCACATCGCGACATCGGTGAATTCGCGCATGAAGCTGTCCCTGCCGGCCCGGCCTAGCTCCGCGCGCTGTGCCGGCGAGCCGAGCAGCGGCTCCAGGGCGTCGGCCAGCGCGGCGGGCTCGCCGGAGCGCGCGAGCACGCCGGTTCGTCCGTGCTGAATGAAGTCTCCGGGTCCGCCCGAGGCGACTGCCACGACGGCCACCCCCCGCGCCATGCCCTCCAGCAGGACGATGCCAAACGGCTCGGGATCGGAGGCGTTCAAGAGGATGTCCATCTGCGCGATGTACGGTGCCGCATCGGGCACCTGGCCGGTCATGGTGACATCCTCGCCCAGCCCGAGCTCACTCACGAGCGCGGGTATCGACGCGGCGTACTGCGCCGACAGACCGTAGGCGTCGCCGCCGACTATCAGGGTGTGCATCCTATGTCCACGCTCGCGCAGGAGCGCCTGAGCTCTCAGCAACCGATCCTGGCCCTTCCACGGCTGAAGGCGCCCGACCAAGCCGACCACCGGTACGTCCGTCGGCAAATCGATGTGCGCCATCGGCGCTTGCAGCGGGAGCTCGTCCGGCACGGGCGCGCCTGCGGCGACGATGAAGGTGCGTCGGGCGGGGAACAGGCGAGCCTGCGCCTCGGCGGACGCGCGTGAGTAGCAGCCGATCGCCGCGGCGGGCAGCATCGTCGCGCACACGTCAAGCCACAGACGCCGTGGGATCGCCTGCTGCCACCACACCACGCGATCGCTCATCCCGACCAGCGCGGCGGCCGGCGAGCCGTACAGATGCGTTTTCGCAGCCCAATTGAGGATCAGATCGGGTTGCCGGCGACGCATGATCCGCGCGAGGCGAATGACCGTCGCAGCCCATCGATGCGCCTCGCGCACGCGACCGACCGAGAACACCTCGACCCTGAAGCCCGCGGCGCGAAGCTCGGCCGGCCACGGCCCGTCCTCGAAGAACACGATCTCTAGCTGATGTCCGCTCTCCTGCCCTCCCCGTAGAACCGACTGAAGCATCGCCTCGGCACCCCCGAGGGCCTCCCCCCAGGGCGCCGTTACGAGAATGCGCATCTATATCCCGGAGCCCTCATCTCCCGATCTCTGAGTTCCTCGACGCTTGCATCACAGTCCAGCCATTGTATCCACGTATCCATCCAGACGTGGCGCCGGTGGTGGCATCGGATATCCTCACCTGATGCTTGACAGGTTGCTGCGGATTTTCGGGTGGAGATTTCTGCTGATCACGGGCGATCCTTGCGTGCTTGATCGGTGGCTGTGGCTGCGACGTCATCTGCGAGGAGGAGAGATGCGGACATTCGATGCGGGTTGCGGAAACGGCGCGTTCAGCATATTTGCGGCGCGCATCGGAAATGAGGTGGTGGCGGCCTCATTTTCATCAAATGAGCAGGAGAGCGCGCGACGGCGAGCTGACATTCTAAATGTGACCGGCATCGATTTTCGCATAATCGACCTGCGAGAACTGGAGGATCACCGTGAGGCCCTGGGCGCGTTCGACCAGGTCATCTGCCTGGAGACGATCGAGCATGTGGGTGACGACGAGGGTCTGGTGAAATGCCTCACCGCGATGCTGAAGCCCGGAGGCCGGCTGCTGTTGAGCACACCGTTCGATCGCCACCGACCGCTGTATACGGAGGATCCACGGCCGAGTCCGGTGGAAGATGGATCGCACGTCCGTTTCGGGTATTCGCGGGAGCGTCTCAGGCAGATCGTCACAACTGCGGGCCTGGAAGTGCAAAGCGAGAGCTTCATCAGCGGCGTTGTATCGCAAAAGCTCACCGATTTGATGCGTAGGATCACCGCGCTGGCGGGCCTGCTCCCGGCGTGGACGAGCGTCGTGCCCCTGCGCGCACTGGTGCTTCTCGACCGGCCGCTGAGCAGGGCGCTGCACTATCCGTATCTGAGCGTCGCGCTGTGTGCCGTCAAGAGCTCATCGCCGAGCGCGGCCTAGCGCCGTCATCCGCGCGAGAGCCGACTGCGAGCCCGAGATGACTGACACTCAAACTGCTCACACGGCGACGGAGAGCGTCAGCCTGGTTCACGACTACCTGCTGGTAATGCGCGGCGCAGAGCGCACCTTCGCGGCGATGGCGGAGATGTACCCGCATGCGGAGATATTCACCCTGCTCTACGACGAGAGTGGCACGAACGAGCGCTTCGCGGGGCGCTCGATCACGACCTCGCCGCTGCAGCGGCTGGGCACCGTACAGGCCAACTTCCGGCGCCTTTTGCCTCTCTACCCGTGGGCCGTCGAGCGCCTGAGGCTGCCCCCCGTCGACGTCGTGCTCTCCAGCAGCAGCGCGTTCGCACACGGGGTGCACGTCCCGCCCGGCGCGATCCACGTGTGCTACTGCCACACGCCCTTCCGCTACGCGTGGAACGAGCAGACGCGGGCGCTCGGCGAGGCTCCCGCGCCCCTGCGCCCGCTCCTGCGCAGGCTGCTGGTGCGGATGCGTCGATGGGATCTGGCCGCCAGCGGACAAGTCGACGTCTACATCGCCAACGCGCAACTCACACGCGAGCGTATACGGCTCTACTACGGGCGCGATGCCGCGATCGTCCACCCGCCGGTGGACACCGCCCGCTTCACACCCGGCGAACCCGGCGACTGGCTGCTCGTCGTCTCGGAGATCGTCAGTCACAAGCGCCTGCAGGTCGCGCTCGAGGCGGCGCGTCGCGCGAGCGCGCCGATCCGGCTCGTCGGCTCGGGCCCCGACTACGCCGCGCTGAAGGACGCCTACCCCGAGGCGGACTTCCTCGGACGGGTGAGCGACGAGGAGCTCGCGGGACTGTACGCGAGCGCTCGCGCCGTGGTGGTGCCGAGCATGGAGGAGTTCGGGATTACCGCCGTCGAGGCCCAGGCCGCCGGGCGGCCGGTGATAGCGGCCGCGTCGGGCGGGGCGCTGGAGACGGTGATCGACGGCTGCACCGGACTGCTCGCGACACTCGATGACATCGACTCCTTTCAGCGCGCGATCGAGGCGATCGACGACCTCGACTGCGAGGCGGCGCAGATGGTGCGCAACGCCGAGCGCTTTTCGGCGGCCGCCTTCCAGGAGGGCATTTCGGCGCAGGTGAAAATGGCGCTCGAAGACACCGCGCAGTCACGCCACGCGCACGCTCGACTGAGATAGGGTGCTCGCACGTGCCGGGGCGCTCACTTCGCATAGCGTGGCTCGGCGCCGGGCCAGGCGTTCGTGAAAGCGGCGGCGTCCCGGGTGTGGCAACCGACCTGCTGCAGGGGCTGGCCAGGCGCGGACACCGTATCGACTGCCTGCTCCCCGGCCGCGCACGCGAGTTGCCCGAGCGCCTGGCCGGTGAGGACAACCTCACCTTCATCTGGGGAACCGCCGGGCGACACGGCAGACGCTGGTACAGCCGCACCCGCATCACCGCGTTCACCTCCGGCCTACTCGTCCGCGGGCTCGCGTCCGTGCGACTGCGACAGCAGGTCGCCGCCAGGCATCGCCAGGATCCCTACGACGTCATCTACCAGTTCTCCAACATCGAGTCACTGGCCGTGCCGAGGCGTCTGAGGCGCAGCATCCCGCTGGTGATTCACCCCGAGACCCACATCATGGGCGAGCTCAGGTTCCTGATCTCCGAGCGTCGCCTCGCGCGTGAATGTCAGCCCACGTACACGCTCGTGCTGGCGGCGCTGGTGATGTCCGCGCGCTCGGTCATACAACGGATGCGCGTTCGGCACGCCGACCTACTGGTGTGCATCAGCAACGTGTTCCGAGATCACCTCGTCGCCGACTACGGCTTCCCTCTCGAGAGAACCGTCGTGATCCCAAATCCCGTCAGACTCGAGCGGTTCACCAAAAGCCACAGCGAGCTCGGGGAGCCGCCGACGGTGCTGGTGCTCGGACGGGTATCCGTGCGCAAGGGTATCGAGCACGTCGTGGCGGTTGCGCACATGCTGCTCGAACGTGGGGTCGACGCGAGGCTGCGCGTGGTGGGCGGTCCCAGCATGTGGTCGGACTACACGAAGCTGCTCGAGGAGCTGCCCACCGCCAACAGCGAGTACGTGGGGCGCATCCCGCCGGCGGAGATCCCCGCAGAGCTGACACGAAGCGACGTCCTGCTTGCGGCGAGCAAGTACGAGCCGTTCGGCCTGACGGTGGCCGAGGCGCTCGCCGCCGGCGTGCCGGTGGTGGCGACCAGCGAGGTCGGCGCGATCGAGGGTGTTGACGCCTCAGCGCTTGCGACGGTCGCGCCGGGCGATGTGTCGGGCATGGCGAGCGCGATCGCGGAGATGATCGAGCGGCTGAGGGCGGGTCCGCGGGAGATCCGCTCAGCGGCGCGCGCCGAGGCGGCCAGGCTGTTCGCGAGCGAGCGCGTCTGCGCGCAGATCTCCGACGCGCTGGAAACGCTCGTCGGTGCCCGCGGGGGGAGCGGCTAGACGTTCGTTCGACCTATGGGCGAACGCTAAAGCGGAAGCGTCCGCGGGCCGATAGAGAAGCACGATCGCGTCCTCGAAGCGACGTGCCCGCGGAATCGCTTAGTCTTTTCATTGTTCCAAATGCTACTTATTCTAATCCCGACAGCTTGGCTCGCGATCGTGGCATTCGTCGTGATCCTGTGCCGCGGCGCGGCGCGCGCGGACGCGCTGATGACAGCCGTCCCCACGGAACTTGCGGCACCGGCGAGCGCGCGCCCGACGCTGGCCGGGCTCGAGGTCAGGCGAGGCCGTCAGCTCCATGACCCGCGGCTGCGCGAGCGCGCCGGCGCACCCCTCGTCCGCGGACGAGGGGAACGGTGTGTGACGGGATCCTGACAGTCGGTCTAGGCCTGCCTCCTATGGGCAGTGCTTCATCGGCTGCTGTGTCTCGGCACGAGACGCCACCTGGGCGTGCCCTGCGGCGCGCGGAACCCGGCATCGAGACGCCACTGGGCGTGCCCTGCGCTGCGGCGCTAGGACCCTACAAGCCCTTTCGTCCGAGGACGTGGGGTATGGTGCGTAGGAGGATCTTGATGTCGGTCCAGAGTGACCAGTTGGCGATGTAGAGGTAGTCGATCGCGACCATCTCCTTGAGGGGAACCCGGGCGGGGCCGAGGATCTGCCAGGGGCCCGTCATCCCGGGCATCAGCTCAAGACGCCGACGGTGCCAGCCCTCGATCCGCCGGTCCTCATCGATCACCAGCGGCCGCGGCCCGACCAGGCTCATCTCGCCACGCACGATGTTCCACAGCTGCGGCAGCTCATCGAGCGCGCTCGAGCGCAACCACCGCCCGACCCTCGTCACACGCGGATCGGCCTTGATCTTGAACAGCCCCTCCTGCGCCTCATTACGGTGGCGCAACGAGTCCTTCAACGACTCCGCATCCACCACCATCGTACGGAACTTCAACATCTGGAAACGCTTGCCATGCCTGCCCACCCGCCACTGACGAAAGAACACGGGCCCACCACCATCGAGCTTGACCGCAACCGCGATCACCAACAACAACGGCGAGACAGCCAACAACCCAAGCCCCGCACCAAACAAGTCGAACACACGCTTGAAAGCCGCCGAAGACCGCGTCAATTCAAACCGACGCACCCCCATCACCGTCACCCCATGCAGATCATCGAACTCCACCGAAGAGCCCACGACCTCCAACAACCGCGGCAACACACTAACCCGCACACCCACCGCCTTCAAAGTACGCACCAGATTCAACATCTCCCCACCATCGACACTACGCGGCGCGATGATCGCCCGATGCACATCCAACGTCTGCGTCAAATCACGAATCTCCCCCAAACGCTCCCGCGAGAACCCATCCGTCGACCAAGACGAAACCTTATCCAAATCCAAATGCGCGACAACCTCCGCCTTCACCCCACCACAACCAGTCAACTTCGAGCGGATCGTCTCAGCCGAAACCTCATCCCCAATGAACAAACACCGCTCCGTCGGCGCGATCCGCAACGCCACCAACCTCGACGCCGCCCGCGCCAACAACAACCCCCCCGCCAACGCCAACCACAAAAACAACGCCTCATGACGATCCAACGGACGATGCGTGATCAACCCACCCGCAAGCCACGCCACCAACGCACACAAAGTCGCCAACTGAAAGAGCTTCGGCGCCTCATCCAACGTCGTCTTACGCAACAACGTCTCATCCCGATCATAAAGACCAGTCAACTTCGCACACACAACAAGAATCGGAACCCCAGCAGCCGCCGCCCACGTCAACGCCAACGACCGCCGAGACAACTCCACCGTCAACACAAACGCCCCCACAATCGCCACCACATCCCCCACCAACAACATCCGCCGAAACAACGCATCCCGACGCAAACAAGCCGCCGGACCACGCATCTCCTCAATCCCAGCCACCCCAAACCAACGCCGCGGCCCAAACCGCCCACCAACAAACGACGAGGCACGGCGCGGCGGCGACGACGGCGATCGCGTCGCAACTCGTGGCCCACCCCTAGCTTCTGCGCTCATCGGCCTTCACCGCCTCCTTGCTCGCCGCCATGGGTCCACATCTTGAGCGTCTCGACCACGACAGATGTCGATATTTCGTGACCCACGGCTGCTGGCCGTGGCGTAAAGTCTGCGGGGCGCACTTTGCGCGAGCGAGTCGCCACGAGGCGACCGCGCTGTCAAGGCCGGTTGAAAATGCACCCCCTAGCGCCGGTTGAAAATGCACCCCCTTGTGGGGTTCGCCGGCTGCGCGTGGAGCGAGGCGCGTAGCGCCGAGTGGAGCGCGCTGCCGGCGGCGCTTTGGTTGTGTGGGGGGTGGTTTCGGCGGGGTCGGAGCGGAAACGAGGCGCTGTAGGCCGTTCTGCGGCGCTGGGCGGGGGTGGTGTGGGTGATTGGTCAGGGTGTTTCGGCGCTCTGGCGCGCGGGTGGTGGTCCGAGGTCGCGGTCCTTCAGCCGGTAGCTGTCGCCTTTGAGGGAGAGGATCTCTGCGTGGTGGACGAGCCGGTCGACCATCGCGACGGCGACGGCGTCGTCGCCGAAGATCTCGCCCCATGCGCTGAATGGCTTATTAGAGGTGATGATCAGGCTGGCGTGCTCGTAGCGGCGGGAGACGAGCATGAACATGAGGTTCGCGGCCTGCGGGTCGAACGGGATGTAGCCGACCTCGTCGCAGACCAGCAGCGGGACGCGTTCGAGGCGTTTGAGCTCGTCCTCTAGGCGTCCTTGGCGTTGGGAGTCGGCGAGCAGCGCGACCCACTCAGTGGCGGTGCGGAACAGGACGCGCTGGCCGGCCAGGCAGGCGCGGATGCCGAGCGCGATCGCGAGGATGCTTCTATGGTTGTCAAGTCACGCTATTTGCGGTAATCGGGGTGAGTTGTGGGTTGGTCTGTAGTTGCCGGTAGAGCTGGCGTGCGAGGTAGCGCTTCAGGCAGCGCTTGATCTCTCTGGCTGTTCGTCCTTCGGCGGTGCGTCGTTGTGCGTAGGCGCGTGTTGGCGGGTGGTGGGCAAGGCGGGAGAGAATGATTGTGTGTAGCGCCCGGTTGAGCTGGCGATCGCCGCCGCGATTGAGTCGGTAGCGGACTGTCTGGCCGGATGATGCGGGTATCGGGGCGGCGCCGGCAAGCGACGCGAACGCGGCCTCCGAGCGCAGACGGCCGGTGTGTGAGTATGCGATGAGTAGCTGAGCGGCGCTGATCGGCCCGATTCCTGGCTGGTCCATCAGGTCTGGTGCGACCTCGACGAGCAGTAGCTCGAGCTGGCTTTCCAGGTCAGCTGCCTCCGCCTCGAGCGTGAGTGCTCGACGCGCAGTTGCTCGTAGCGCTGTGATCGTGGCGCGGTGCTCCGGGGTTTGGGTCGGCGAGGTTCGTAGCCGCGAGCAGCGCGCAACGAGCTCGTCGGTGCGGTGGCGGCGTAGCTGATCGCGCAGCGAGGAAGGCGCGCAGACGAGCAGCGACTTGAGGTGCACCAGGGCCTTCGTGCGCGAGATCATCGCGCCCTCGCGCGTGATGAGCAGCACCCGCAGGGCCTCACGCCACCCGCGCTGACGGGGCTGCGCGAGATGCTCGCGCGACAGAGCCTCGCGAGCGGCACGCGCCGCGTCGAGATCGTCGCTCTTGGCGCCGTTGCGGCGCGCTGGACGCTTCGGCCGATCGATCTCAACCACCCACTCGCCGCGTTCGAGCAGGAAGCTCGTTAGACCAGACCCGTAGCTGCCGGTTCCCTCGATCGCCCAGCAGCGCCGGCCAGGGGCGTGCTTGCGCGCGAACGCGAGCAGGCGCTTGTAGCCGAACGCGTCGGTCGCAAGTGTTGTCTGCGCTTGCAGCGCAGCCGCAGTGTTCAGCACAGCTGCGGTGTGGCTATCGCGGTGGGTGTCCACGCCGATAACGTGGTCGACTTGCTCTGCCAGCATGTGATGGCTCCTCGTGTAGGGGTCGCTGTTGGGCGCCGGTCTGGCAGGACAAACCGCAGGGCAGGACTGTGATGGGTCACACCCCATATGGGTGGACAGGCTTCTGATCAGGCCACTCAGCGGAGGACCAGGCCGGCGCCGGCAGCGTGAAGCGGACATATCCATTGCCAGGACACCCCGGCCAAAGCCAGGCGTCAATGACTCTTTGAGTCACGCTTCTCGCCACCGACGATCGAGCCTGAACACCTCACCCGACAGAAAGGATCCCGGGGGGAGCCTGCCCTATCGAGCGCCGGCTAACCGACAAGCCGGAGTCTCACAGTGCGTCTTGCCGGTGCCGGGCGGCCCGAGCAGCACGACGTTCTCCTTTGCGTGCAGGAAGTCGAGCTGGCCGAGGTGCTCGATCACCTGCTTCTTGATCGAGCGCTGGAAGGTGAAGTCGAACTCCTCGAGCGTCTTTCTTGCGGGGAAGCGCGCCTGACGGATGCGGGCCTCGCCGCCGTGCGCGTCCCTAGCGGAGGTCTCGGTCGATAGCAGCGCCTGGGCGAAGCGCTCATAGCTCCACTCCTCCGCTCTGGCGCGCTCGGCGAGCTTCGGCAGCGCCTTCGCCGCCGCGGGGGCCTTCATCGCCCGGAACAGGTGGGAGAGCTCTGAGGTGGCGCTCACGCGATCAGCCCGTCATAGACCTCAAGCGGCCGCTGCTCGACCACGATCTCGCGCTCGCCGCGACGCTCCTTCAGCGCCCGAGCGTGCTCCAGCGCCGTGATCGTGCGGTTCTTGGCGAAACAGCGCTCGTGTCTGCAGGCGAGCTCGCCCGTGTCCAGGGCGAGGGCGGTGAGCTCGTGCTGGCAGGCGCGGACTTCCACGCGACGGCCGACGAGGCTCGGGTCCAGTGAATAGTCGTTGCTGTCAAAGCGCAGATAGGGGTCCGGCGGCACCCTCATCACCCAGCGCCGGGCGACGTCGGGCTCGCGTTCGGGCAGCCGACGCATCACCTCGCGCTCCTCGGCCAGGCGATCGACCGGCCGTGCTCGGAGCGTGCGGTGCGCGCGTGCGTTGGCCTTCTCAAACCACGCGTCGAGCTGCAGCTGGAAGTCCAGATGGTTGGCGAAGCGCCGCCCCGGCTCGAAGTTCGACTCCAGAAACCCTTGCAGGCGCTCGACAGCGCCCTTGGCCTGTGGGTCTCTCGCTTCGCAGAAATACCAGTCGACGGGGAGCTGCCCGCAGAAGCCCGCATAGACATCGGTCGGGCGACCGCCGCCGGCGTGCAAGCACCCCTCGCGATCCCACACCATCAGCTCGGGCAGCGCGCCCAGCGAGAACAGAGCGCGGCTCATGCCCCACAGCACGTCCGGCGCCTGCTTGCTGAAGACCAGCGCCCCGGCGCCAGCGCGCGAATAGCCAAGGCACGCCACCACGACCCACGCGCGCCGGGTCTGCCCATAGCCGACCGGCACCGGCCTTGAGGGCTCCCACAGATCCCACTGGCAGATCTCCCCCGGCCGATAGACCGTGCGTTGAAAGCTACGCCGAGGCGCAAACAGCGGGCGCACCTCACGCAGATAGTCATCGACGATCGTCTTTGAGCCATCGAAGCCGAGCGGCTCGATCAGCTCACGAACACGAACCCCGGGCAGCTTCGGATCTCCGCGCAGCAGATCGTGGATCTCCTCCTTGAACGGGTCCAGCTTCGACGGGCGCGCCGGACGCTCATAGCGCGGCGGCTGCGCAGAGCGCAGCGCTCGACGAACGGTGTTGCGGTCGACCCCGAAGCGGCGCGCCAGCTCCTTGATCGATGTGCCGCGCACGAAATGCTCGCGGCGAAGCTCGGCCCAACGCTCCACGTCCAGCACAACCCTTCTCCCGGTCTCGATGACATGACCGAGCCAGGCTCACCACGACCCCGGACGTCCTCGCCACCGCCCCAGGAGGGTCAATTTTCAACCGGCGAAGGGGGGTGAGTTTTGCACCGGCGCCGACACGCGCAGACGCTGAAGCCTACCACGCAGCGCGGCACCGAGAGTTACCAACGCGAGCGGGCCGCCCCATCGCTGGGGCAGCCCGGTTCTACTGCCTGCTCGCGTCTCGCCGGGCCGGCTATCGGCTCGTAGGCGCTCCTTCCTTACGATCAGTAGCCGATTTTTTTGGCACCGGCCTGGGCGATCGCCAGTACGTTCCCGCTCTTCTTGCCTGCGGGCACACCCAGGAAGTCGTGTTCTTTGTTGAGGTCTGCCTGACCTGTGCTCCCAACCGCGAAGCTGACGTAGTTCTGGAGCGTTTCGACCTCAGCGGGCGATGGTTCGTTACCCGAGTCGCTGCCGAGGAAGTCCGAGAATTTGGTCAGCGAAATGACGTATGCGAAGTCGCACAGAGGGTAGGACGCCTTCTGCACGGTGCTCCCCACCACTTCGTTCCACAGCGCTTCGGTGCTCGCCGGCGGGAATTTCTCCTGTTTGCCGGACCCGTTCAGGGAGACGTACAGCTCGCCCGAGCAGTTGGCGTCCGCGGGCGTGTTGGACTCTCCATCCGTGGATGGGTCCTCGACCTTCTTGCCCTTGCTCTGGACCTCCGGCCAGAAGATAGCGGCGCCTTCGCCGCCACCGCCTGCCGGCGTGAACGCCGGGGTCCCACGAATTTCGCTGAGGTTACCGTAGCCGATGCTGCCCGCGTTTTTGACTACCGCGGCTGCAACGCCTGTAGTTTTTTCGGCAGTGATCAGGTCTTCGCCTTCGTCGGGCCACTTGATGTTTTCGACTTCTTCAGCGAGTTCGTTCCAGGTCTCCGAGCCGTCGACCGGGTTCTTGTTGATCTCGAACAGAAACTTCTCGAGCTCACCGGTCGTACCCGCACCTTCTTTGCGCACGACGCGGATGATCGGAGCTTCTTTGTCACATTCTTTGCCGACCAGCACGTCGTCGTTGAACGTGGCCACCTGGCTCCACTTCGTGATCGTGTGGGCGAAGATCGCCTGCAGCGTTTCATCGCTGAGAGAGAGGCGTTTGATCTTGCCTTTCTTGCCGCTCTCCGCCGTGCAGCCTTCCGGAAGGTGGATTGCCAGCGTGTCGGCCCACTGCAGCACCGGAATCGAGAGCAGCTTGGCCCCCGGCCCCTTTTCGAGGATTTCGGTGTCCTGCGACGCGTTCACGCCCCCGTCCGTCGTGACGAACGCATTGGTGGCTCCGAAGCCTTTGTATTTCGAGAGCTGGTGAAGCACCCACCACGACTCCAGGCCCTTGCTGGCGCTCGTCGAGGTGTAGGTCACCTGTTCGTTGGTTTTGGGGCACAGCGCATTGAACGCCGGCGACCAGACTTCTTTCTGGGCGACCGACTCCACGGATGCGCCGTTGCCTTCGATGTTCGCGCCCGTGCATGCATCCGCGCTGGCGGCCCCCGGAGCGATCAATGCCAGCGCCGAGATCGCCATAGCCGCGAGCGCCGCGACGACGCCACGGCCTTTCAATCCTGTCATGTCTGCAATACCCCCAGTAGATGTTTGGCTTGCCCAATTGCTCAGTAAATCGATGAGATCAGGGGATATTATGAGGATTATCGCCCAACTTATTGCGTTTTCGTGATCCGAGGAGCCAGATCGGACCTGCGGCAAGGGCCGCCCGTCGTAGGGGGAGCGGCAGCCGCGCGCACGTGTCTCGGCCGCTATGCACCGGCCCCCTGCAAACGCAACCGGGCCGCCCCATCCCTGGGACGACCCGGTTTGCTGCTTTCAGTCGCCTCGTCCTGAGGCCGCTACGGTCCTCGTAGCGTCATCACGTCCTTAGTGATCAGAAACCGATTTTCGCCAGCCCTGCCCGAGCGACTGCGAGCACGTTGCCACCCTTCTTGCCTTCCGGCAGGGGGTAGAAATCGTGTTTTTCGCCAACGAGTTTCTGCCCTTCGTCGAGCACAAACGTCAGGTAGTTCTTGAGCGTTTCGACCTCTGGTGCGGTGGTCGGTTCCGCGTCTTCTTCTGCACCCTCGCTGGCCGCGCTGAACAGCGTGTATTCGGTCAGCGCGAGATCATAGGTGAAGCCACACAGCGGGTAGGATTTCTTCTGCACCGTGCTGGCCGTGACTTCGTTCCACACGTCTTCCGTGCTTGCCGGCGGGAATTTTTCCTGTTTGTCCACGCCGTTCAGCGAAATGTACTCCTCAGCCGCACAGTTCGCGTTGGCCGGCGTTGTCTGCTCTTCGTCGGTGGACGGGTCCGCGTACTTCTTGCCCTTTGACTCGAGCAGAGGCCAGAACTCGCTCCCGTTGGGAGCTTTGCCGAACGCCGGCTTTTCCCGAACTTCGTTGAGGTTGGCGTAGCCGATCGTGCCGGGCACGCTTTCGACCTCAGCCGTTACGCCGCTGCCTTTTTCCGCTTCTTTGAGGTCGGTGCTCTTTTCCGGCCAGTTGGTGTTCGAGCTTCCTTCAGCGGATTTGTTCCACGTTTCGCCGTCGGACAGCGTTTTGTTGTTGATCTCAAACAGGAACTTCTTCAGGATCGAGGTTGAGCCCGAGCCTTCTTTACGCACGACGCGTTCGATCGGAACGTCGCAGGCTGCGCCACCGGTCAGCGCGTCGTCGTTGTAGGTCGCGACTTCGTTCCAGTCTTTGATTTCGCGCGACCAGATCTTCTGCAGCACTTCGTCACTGAGGGCGAGGCGTTTCTGCAGTTTGCTCTTCTTGCCGGTGGTCGCCGTGCAACCGGTCGGCAGGTGAATCGGGAGCGCTATCGAGGCCTGCATCACCGGAATCGACAGGACCTTACCACCGCCCTCGGCGAGGAGTTCTTTCTCTTGTTCTTTGTTCGGCGGCTGGTCGGTGCCCACGAACGCGTTCTTCGCTCCGAACCCTTTGAACGGGACTTTCTTCGTCGGGGGTTCGGGTTCGATGTCCCACGATTTCAAGCCCTTGCCGCTGCTGGTCGATGAGTAGGTCACGGTCGTGCTTTTGCCTTCGCCCGCACAGATCGCGTCGAAACCTGGCGACCACACTTCCGTTTGAGCGTTTGCCTGGAGGCTCGAGCCGTTGCCGTCGAGTGACGGGCCCGAGCCGCAGACCACTGTCGCGCTGGCGGTGCCTGGCGCGAGGAACGCCACGGCCGAGAGCGCTGTAGCAGCGCACGCCAGGCCGAGGCTTCTGACCTTGAGTTCCCTCATGTCCTTGTCTACCTCCGTGAGTTGGATTGCCGACGGGAACGTGCGTCTTCCCGTCTCCGACTCTGTCAAGGGCCGAGGGTGGCGAGGTTATCAGCGTGGTGCCATCGTGTTTAAGGCGTGTGAACAGCGGTCAAGCGAAGATTGCGCGCCCGACCGCACATGTTTTATGCGCGTAAACGGCATGTGAACGCGGCGACTATCGCCCATGGCTAGGGACGGGACGCCCGCCCGGCGTCCAGCGCCCCCCGCCACCGCCGCGATCGCGCCCAGCACACCGGCAACTGGCATCGCGTTTACACGCTGAGGCGTCAGATCCTGGCCTCGCGCCCGCCTCAGTGCTTCTTGGCCAGCTTCAGCGTGACGATCTGTTCCTGCGTGTGCTTGGCTCCGGCCGGGTTGTGCGCCGCCAGCGTCGCCTTCACGCGCAACATGTGCGAGTGCGCGAGCAACGAGCGTGCCGCCGCGGACAGATGCAGCTTCACGGTTTGCGCGGCGCCGCCAAGCACGCTGAACGAGCCGCTCGTCAGCGTCAGGATCGCCCGCTTGGCCTTCGCGTCGTGGGCGTCCGAACTGCTCGCGAGAACCGCCGTCAGCGTCTTCAGAGTGATCGTGCCGATGCACTGCGTTTCGCCGGTCGGGCAGGTGATCTTGAGCGACAGAGCTCCACCGGAGCTGACCGTGACCGAGGTGCTCGCCACCGTGGCCTTGGGGTCGTTCAGGGCCGTGACGCCGAGGACTTCATGGGTGGGCGTCGTGGTAGTGGTCGGCGGCGGCGGCGGTGGTGGTGGCGGCGGCGTAACGACCGCGGCCGGAGTGACAGCAAGCGTCGCGGCACCGCTGACGGCTTCGTGCAGTTTCGAGGCGAATTCGTTCGTGAACTTCGCCCGGTATTGGTAGCCGTTTTCAGACAGTTGCGCAGCTGCGATCGCCAGTGTGGGCGAGGTCGCGCTTGTGACATCGGCCCAGCTTACGCCGCCGTCGGTCGAGACTTCCCATTGAATCCTGGGTTCAGGCGAGCCAGATGCCGAGGCGGTGAAGCTTGCGGGCTTACCAGCTTCGACGCTGACCGATTGGGGCGCCGCGGTCACTTCCGGCGCCTTCGGTTCGCCGGTCACCGTGAGCGTCGCCGCATTGCTGACCGCCTTATAGCTGTGACCGCCGAAGGTGTTTTTGAAGATCGCGATATAGTTGCTTTCGTTCTCGGACAGCGTCGTCTTTTCGACTGTCAGTTCCGAGACGGTCGTTTTTCCGACCGGCCGCGTGATCACTTTCACGCCGGTTGCAGGTTCATAGGGGCCGCCTTTGACCGATACTTCCCACGAAGCGGTCGCTTCTGGCACAGCCGCCGCCGTGGCGGTGAACGTGGCTGAGGCACCTGCGGTGATGGACTGCGCGGCCGGCTGGCCGGACGGCGCGATCACCGGAGGCTCGTCGACTTTCACCGTCCGTGAAGACGTCGCCTTCACTTCCGGTGTCGTCAGATCGTCGGTGTGGACGGTGGCCGTCACCTCGTATTCGCCTGGTTCGTCGAACGCGTAGTCGATCTCCGGCTGCTGCAGCGCCGGCAGGCTTTCCTCGATGCGGTAGCCGAGCGGTTCCGTCACCACCGCGGTCGTGTGCGTCGCTTTGTTTTCGATCTTTAGTTCGAGCGACAGCGCGTCCGCCTGGACGACACTGGTGGAGAACTGGAGCTGCTTTTCGACGGCCACCGGTTCCGTTTCGGCAAGCTGCTCGCCGTTCTCTTCGACGTCTATCGTCGAGCCTGATGCCGTCGGGCAGCCGACCCCGTTCGGCCCGAGCTCAAAGATGGCGTTACGCGTCGCTGGGTCAAATCCTTCTCCCGTTTTCAGGTATTCCGGAGCCAGCACGAAGACGTCGCCGTTCGCTCCCGCCGCCACAGACAGCGGTTCGGCTTCGACGCCCGGTTCGAGCACACATTCGTCCCCAGGCCGCGTTTTCTTTTCGGGCGTCTGGCCTCCGCTCCAACCGATGAGCGCGCCGCTCGCGCTGCGCTCGGCGACGCCAGCGACGTGGGGGTTGCCACTTCCTTGCAGACGGAGCGCTTCGTTCACGATCGCGGCCGGTTCCCAAAGCGTCCCCCCCGGGCCCACCGAAAGGCTGCCGCCGAATTCGTCTTCATCTCCCGATTCGAGGATCGCGTTGACGTCTTCCGGTCCCTGTTCGGAGGACACCTGAGTAGGCGATTCTTCTTTTTCGGTAGCCGCTTTGAAGTTGTTGGGGATTTCCGCGAGGCCTTGGAAGAGCACCAGCACGTGTCCGGTGGGGGTCACGACCGGCGAGGTCGGGAAGTATTCAAGCGAGCGCGCGGTCTTCTGAAAGAAGTCCTTCTTGTCGACGTATTTTTCGCCGAGCGTTCCTGCGTCGCTGACGCGCTGTAGAGCGAAGTGATCTTCAGCGATGCTGTCTTTTTCGGCTCCGCTTTCGGCGACATGTCCGAGGATGATGACTTCGTGCGTTGTGGGATCCACGGTGATGCCGTGCGGTTCGAGCAACGGCGCACCGGCCGTTTCCGATTCGGCCTGAAGTTCGCTCGGTCCGACTAGCAGACCTTCCACCCCTTCCTTGTCCGCGTTTTCGGCGGGGGCAAGCGTGCTGGTCTTGAAGGCGTATAGGGCGCTCGCGACAGGCGCTTCCTTGTCCTTCACAAGTTCGTACCTGCGCGGCTCCTCAGCGAGCACGTAGATAACTCCGCGTGACGGATCCACCGCGATGTTGGAGAGCGATTCCGCTTCGAGCAGGTCTTCTTCTTCTTCGACCTCGGGGGAGGTCACCGTGAACGTTTTGGTGGCCGTCACGAAGCCCCCGCTGGGCGTGAACTTCTGAATGCGGACGTAGCGTTTGATCGTGTCCACTTCCAGGCTCTTTATGGTCGTTTCCTTCGGTACAACGGGTTCGTCGAGCACGAAGACGTCGTTGCCTTCTTCTGGATCGACGCCGATCGCGTTGTGCGATTCGATTTCAGCGCTTTTTTTCGCGCCCGCGATCTTGCCCGCTGCCGTGGGTTCGCTTTCGCTTTTGCCTTGATTTGCACGTTCACCGAACTGCGCTAGCTGCCCGAAGGCACCCGACGCCGCGCTCGCCTCCGCTGTTGCGACGGCCATGATCGCGAGCAGCGCGGCGACTGCTACCAGCAGACGCCAAGGAGTGCGGTGCGGTGTCATTGAGGCTCCAAGTTCGTGTGACGTATGTTGGCAGCGCAAACGGCGCGAAGGCATCCGTGCACGGCTGTTGCTGTGACCAGCATGGCGGGATCGTGTTCTCGGTATGTTGCGGAGTCGTGAACGGCCTTCTGCGTCGGCCTTCTCACCACGGTCTGCGCTCGCGGTCGGACAGCCGCCGCTGCGATCGCATCGTCGAGATCGTCGCCGGGGCGACGCGTACCTCGCGCCGGCCGCGTCGCGCGCGGCGGATCGTGGCGCCGGAGAACGCCGCGAGCGTGATCAGGCCGATCAGGTATAGGGGCGCGGGCTCCTGTTCAGTCGGATGGTAGGCGGCGGCCTGCGCACTGACCGACTCCGTCGCTTCCTCCTCCTCTTCTTCGCGCTGGGCGGCCTCGACCGGGGACGTGACCGCGGAGGTCCCGCTCGGCGGCGTCGGCTCGGCGGCCGGCGGCAGCGGGGGCGGGACGATGACGGCCGGCAGCAGCACCGGCGCGGGCGCGAGCAGCAGCGGTGCCGGCGGCGCCGGCGCGGGCGTGGGTGTTGGCGGCGTCACGATGGCGGCGGGCGGCGGCGGGACGGGCAGGATCGGAGCGGCGGCGGGAGATCCGCCGCTGGCGGCGGGCGACGGTTGCACCGGCGGGCTGACGGCGCGTTCGTGAGTCTGCGCCGGCGCTTCGTGCAGCGGGACCGTGCCGCACGGCCTACGCACGCTGCCAGGCTGGACTTCGATCTGCAGCGAGGCGGAGCGGCCGCCGGCGCTGATCGTGACCGTCGTCTTGCCGGGGTTGAAGGCGCAGAACAGGCCGGATTTCGGGTCGGGGATCGGTTCGTCCTGGGCGTTCAGCTCGACCGCTTCGGGCCCCAGCTGCAGGTTCGGCTCGACGAAGTTGCCGATTTCCGTGCTTGAAGACGTGAATGTGTATTCGAGCGGCACCTCCTCCTGGCAGTCCCCGCCCTGGCAGTTCGACGGGATCGGGATGAACGTGTCCGATTCGTTGCTGGCGCTGTCGCCGGTGCCGAGCCCCCCGGCCCGGGGCCTGCGCGCCAGCGCGGAGAACTCCGCGGCCTGGCTGCGCCGCAGCAGCGTCCCCCCGTCGGCGTCGAGCGACAGTTCGCCGATGCTCGGGATCAGACGCGCGAGCACTTCGCGTCTGTTGGGTACACGCGAGGACGGGTGTTCATTCGGTTTGACGACGACGAGCAGGAAGCCGCTCGGGCCGATGAAATCCTGCTGTTCGGAGCTCACAGCGCTCACGTAGCCGAGCGTGCCCGACCCGAACGTGGGGATCGATTCCGTTTCATAGCTCACAGGCTGCTCAACGTTCTCTTCGGGAGCGTCGAACAGATACGCCGAGGCGCCGCCTACGACCAGGGCTTTCGTGACTTCCTTGGCCCATGCTTCCTGCTTTGCGTCCGCTTCGCTGAGGTTCGCACTGCCGAGGACGATCGCGACACGCGGATCGGGCAAACCGGCCGGCGTCTTGCGCTCGGCCTGCGCGTCCAATTCTTCGTTGAGCCATGCCAGCTGCGCTGCCCCGACTTCGGCGCTGTCGTCTAGGACGATCACGCGCACTTCTGGTGGGCCCTGCGAGGTGAAGGCGTAGTAGGCCGACTGCCCGGTCGAGCAGCCTTCCGAGCTGGGGACCTCTTCGGGCAAGCCCTCCTTGGTGCTGAAGGGCGCGAGGTCTTCTTCGAACAGACACTGGCCGCCGAGCAGGTCTGTACCCGAGGCCGCGACCGCGACGGGCATCGCTGCGCCGCCTTTGCCTTCTTCCAGCAGAGCTCTGTAACGCCCGAACTCGCGTTCATAGGGGACAGGGCCCACGGGACGCCCCACCGTCATGCCGGTCGTCACCCGCGGACCCGTGTAGAGGAAGTCCCTGACGGCGCCGATCGCCGCCGCCTGCTCGAGCGCGGACTTCAGCCACACGTCGGGGCCGACCCCCGAGTGTTCGAGGTCGGCACACGGCGCGGCGCACTGTCCACCGCCGGCGACCGCGAACGTCGCGTTTTCGGTTCCGTCCCCTTCCAGTGGAATCGATTCGTTTTTGTCGTTTTCGATCTGCACCGGCGCGGAGCTGACCGGAGCGCTTCCGTCGGGCGGGTAGCGGGCGATATCGGCAGTGTCCGAGCCTTCTCTGCGTTCGCGCCTACCGCCGATCGCCCAGCCGCTCGAGCCGTTTTCGCCCAGCAGTATCGCCGCGGTCGGATCGGGGCTGTAGGGAATGTCCCACTGCTGGTAGCGGCCCGGGGGCGGCTGGAGCAGGCGCCGTTCGGGTTCTTCGTCGATCCAGCCGGCGGCGCTCTGGCGCAGGATGCCGGCCGCGAGCCCGACCGGGTAGGGATCGATCAGATCCGGCGGGGAGCCCGCCGGCGCCGGGTTGACGTTGTCGACTTCCACCGTGTCGGGGATCGCCCCCGCGCCCACGACCCTCAGCGCGCCGCCTTCGCGGAACAGCGCCAGCGAGGCGGGGGCGTGGTATCCCGGATACGGTTCCGGCGTCGCTTCCCATGCCGCGCCGGCGGAGTTGCGCTCGAGCACGACCGGTTCGAGTCCCTGCGCGTTCGCCGCCGACACCGCCGCGCCGCCGTCGGACAGCCCCGCCACCGTCCACGGTATTGCGTTCGCGCCGAGCGCGGCGGCGACTTCCGCGTCCACGTGCCAGCCGGAGCCGTCGTTCGCGAGCAACCCGCCCGTGTAGCTGAATGACCCTTCCTTGAAGTGCGGTATGCGATATGCGACGAGCGCTTCCGCTCCGGCGAACGTGACCGCCGTGAAGCTCGCGCCCGCGACTTCCGCCGGCAGGCACGGCTGGGGCACACCGGCTTCGCAGGCGGCTTCCTGCGTCCAGCTCTTGCCGTAGCGCAACAGCGTTCCACCCTGACCGACGGCGTAGCCGCGACTGGGTTCCCCTGGTGCGAAGGCGATCCCCAGCAGGTTGGCGCGCAGGTTGACGGGCTCCGCGGGGTCGGGTTCCCACAACCCCGTTTCGCCGCGCCACAGCCACATCGCCGCGCTGCCGTCCGAGTTCACGCCGACCGCGTACGCCCGGTTGGGCGTCGGCCAGGCGACCGCGCGCAGCTGTGGCTCGCCGCGACCGGCGACTTCGAAGAGGGTTTCCGGGTGCCATCCCCCGGGGACGGCACCCTGAGCGGGCATGTAGCGCGCGACCTCGCCTTTTTCGCCGACCGCGAGCGCCTCGCTTGTGAGTGGGCCCGCGGGCACCCCTGGCTGGGCGGCGATCGCGTACAGGGGCTCGTGAAACGGAGTCGGCCAGTATTCGAGGTTATGTTCCGGAGACGGGCTGAGCGTCGCGTGCACGGGCAGTTCGGCGTTGCCGAGCCAGCCCTCGAACGCGTTGGAGAAGGCCGCTCCTTTGCTACCGCCGACGTCGAAGGGGGCTTCGGGGCCGCCGACCGTCGCCACGCGAGTGAACTGCTCACCGCTCAGGCGCAGGATCGCCCCGTCGGCGAAGCCCGTTATCACGCGTTCGCCGTAGGGGGCGGAGGCGGATTCACTCGCCCACGCAAAGCTGCGATATCCCCCCAAAGGCAGTTCTTCGGGAAGCGGCTGGCTGCACGATGTTGCTTCGCCGCTGCCGCACCAGCTGGCGGCGACCTGGCCGCTGTAGGGTTCCGCCGAGGAGGGCTCGAAGAACAGCGTGAGGCTTGTCGATGGGGCGCGTTCGCCATCGACCCACACGCCCTGTCCGGTGACGGTGAGCGCCTGCGCGCTGGTTTCGGCTTCGGCCGTGACCGGCTCCCCGCCGACCGTCAGCGGCGCGCCGGCTTCCTGCCCGGCGCCGGGTGAGACCGGCTTCCAGCTCCCCGGCGAGCCTTCCGAGCCCGGGTCGCGGCGGAACAGCGACACCGCTTCCGTGTGCGAGACGTGGGCAAGCAGCCAAGCATTCGAGGGTGAGCTGGCGGCGATCGCGATCGGCTTGAAGCTGGCGGCTTCGACGCCCGCCGGGAGCTCGACCGCCTCGCGCGTCCAGCGCCGCGCGGAGCCTTCCCAGTGCAGCACCCCCGGTTTGGCGCCGCCTTCGGCTTCGCCGGCGGGGACTACGAGCGCGCCCGCGTCGGCGCCTTCTTCGCCTTCTTCCAACGCGGCGATCATCGGCGCCTGACCGTTGGCGTACAGCTGTTCGCCCTTGCGCAGTAGCGCTTCTTCGCCTTCTTCGACAGGGACGGGCGCGGTTTCCTGGAAGGGCCGACCGCGGCCTCGCACGAGCAGCACCTGCGTGGAGCCGACGAAGCCGGCCAGCGCCCCCGCGCCATGTGGGGTTATCTGACCGGCCAGCACGCCCTTCGCGGGCACGAAGCCGGTGAGCGGTGTTCCCGCGTTGTCGAGGATCGCGGGGGCATTCGTCCAGCCGCTGCCCGCGACGTAGTGGACGATCACATACGTCTGGCTTCCTCCCGCCCGGCCGATTCCCCATGTCTCCGCAGGCGCCTCCAGCGGGGACGCTCCGATCATCATCACTTCGATCGCCGGCAGCGCGTCGTCGGTCTGGTAGGTGTCTTGCTGGCCGGGCGAGGACGTCTGGCCAGACGCCTCGCCCGCATCGCCGCCGAACGGCAGGCCGATCGCGAGCGCGAGCGCAATCACGGCACACGACAGCATGCCCACGCCGAGCAGGCGTCGACGACGCCCGGTGGCATTGGCGATCCTCGCCCTCATGTTTCCAGCGATTCACTGGTCCCCGCGGCCGCGGAGACGGTCGGCAGCGGTGCGAGCGCGTGTTCGACGAGGTGCAGTTCGGTGGGCCAGCGCTTGCGGTTCAACGTCAACAGCAGCTTGTGCTCACCCGCCTTGAAGGTGTACGTGGCCGTCTTCGCCACGACGCGATGTTTGCGCTTGGCCACCAGCTGGATGCGAGCCTTGACGGCCAGGCGCAGGCGCAGTTCGAGCGTGGTGCCGTGCACGAGACGCGTGTGGATGCCGGACACGAGCGCGACGGGCACGCGCAGTTCTTCCTGACCTTTGGTTACCGTCGGCCGGGGCGCGATGGGCGCTTCGCCGAGCTGACCGGAGTCTTCGGGTGGCAGTGAGTCCGGAGGCGTCTGCGGCAGCCCCCTGTCGAGCGGGCGTTCGGTGATCAGGCCGGCGAAGTTCGGGTCGGTGTCTTCGGGCAGCGTGCGTTCGCCTTCCGGCGCCAGGTGGAACAGCCAGCCCTCGGTGGTCGCCAGCCAGCAGTCGCCGGCGGCTGGACAGGTCAGCTTGTAGGCCGCCCCCTTCGGCCCCACGCCTTCTTCGTTCGGGAGGATTTCCGGTGCCGAGACGGCACCGTCGGCGGAGATGTGGGCGACGGTGGCCGGGGTCGAGGACAGCGGGCGCCTGCGAAACGTCGCTTGAGCCTCCTCCAGCGTCTGCAGGCCCAGCCACGCCTGTTCTTCGCCCGCACCGGGTTCCGCGGCGATCGTCTCGACAGTCTGCCCCGGGAACAGCGCTTCACCGCTGGTGGGGGTGCGCGGCCCGAGCAGCTGCGTCCATTCACCGCCAGCCAGCGGCGTGTAGCGCAACACCGTGACCTGTTGGTGTTCGGTCGGCTTCGGCGGTTCGCCCAGGATTTCCGCGTTTTCGACCTCCTCGCCGGTGGCCGCCCACAGTCCTCCGGCACCGGCGGACAGACGCAGGAAGCCGAGCGCCGTCGGGCGCTCGGCTTCGGCGTACAGTTCTTCGCCGTTGAGCGCTTCTTCGGGCATGAAGCCAGGCGCGGCTTCGGGATCGAACACGTGTAGCGCGGGCGGGATCGCGAGCACCCTTTGCACGGGATCGGATGGCAGCAGCTTGACGCTGGCGTACAGACGGCCTTTGAATGCGCGCATGTCCTCGATCGCGTGGCCTTCGCCGAGGTACGGCGCCTCGGTGAGCGTGCTTCCGTTCCAGTGCAGCTGGAAGGCGCCTATTTCGGGGCTTTCCGCGGGCAGCCGGTCGCCGGCGAACCAGCAGTCTTCGGCGCTCAGGCAGGCGGCGGCCTGCATCGGCTGATACGAGTCCGCTTCGTAGGCCGGCGCTGCGAATGATTCGACGACCTTGCCTTCCGCGAAGCGGCAGAGCGTGTCGTCTTCGCGCGGCGGCGCTTTGCCGTCGACGTCCGCCTGTCCGGGCCTAGCGTCGGAGATCGTCCAGAATTCTTCGGGGCCCGCCCACGCGATGCGGCCTTCGGTGCCGCCGCACACGTTCGCGAGCTCGTGCCAGTCCCTGCCGTTGTACGCCCACACCCCGGCGGGGATGGTGGGCGGGTTGCCGGCGGTTATCAGCACGCCGCGGTCGGGCGCCTCGAACTCGATGTCGCCGATCCTGCCCAGTCCCACCGGCGCCGGCGCTTCGGGCACGTCCGGTGCGGCCGGAGGCGGATCGGGCTGTTCCAGGCGCCACGTCGACTGCGCGCGCGCCGCGTCCGCGCCGGCTACGCCCACGCCGACCGCGCATGCGGCCAGCGCGCACGCGAGCAGCGCCCAGCAGCGTGGCGCCGGCGTCGCACGGGTGCTCATCGACGTCGCCTCTTCGACTGGCCCGCCTTGTGGGCCGAGC
>Ga0302326_10006963_pt1 | contig 25269 bp, 23 predicted proteins | sample Palsa_T0_3_FD_202264 | JGI IMG/M metagenome (GOLD analysis project Ga0302326, IMG submission 202264) | Peat permafrost microbial communities from Stordalen Mire near Abisko, Sweden - Palsa_T0_3 | ecosystem: Environmental > Terrestrial > Soil > Palsa > Peat permafrost | place: Sweden: Abisko... | reverse complement strand
CAAAACCAGCTCTCACATTACAATTTCATTACAGTCGCCCAAAATCGGTCCCGTTCCGACTTGGAGCAGCCCGCTAACCCATTGCAAACAAATCATAAATTTGGTGGCGGCGGTAGGACTCGAACCTACGACCTACGGATTATGAGACCGTCGCTCTAACCACCTGAGCTACACCGCCAATCCGGGAATTCGCGGAAGGAAAACGAGGGATAGCCCGGAAATGGGCACAGAATCCCGCACCCGCGGGTGGACGCGTTGCTACTGCATTCTAAGAGCCCATGGAACGGGGTGTCAATGGAATGAAATGTCAACGGAATGTCGGAATGACGTGTCGAACCGCGTGGATACATGCGAAACTGAGCGCATGAAAATCATCGCGGTCATTCCGGCGCGGCTGGCCTCGACGCGCCTGCCTCGCAAGATGCTGCGCGAGATCGCCGGCCTCCCGTTGCTGGCATGGGTGTATCGGGGAGTCCGGCGGTGTTCGTCCGTCGATCAAGTGCTGGTCGCTACGGATTCGGATGAAATCATGCGGTTCTGCGACCAGCAAGGGTTCGTCGCGCGTATGACTTCAGCGGCACACCGCTCAGGCACGGAGCGAGTTCATGAGATTTCGACCTCGACTCCGGCGGATGTTTACTTGAATGTTCAAGGCGATGAGCCACTGACGCGGCCTGAGCACATCGAGAGCTTGATCGCGGTCATGCAAGGCGACGGGATCGAGGTGGGGACCCTTAAGACGCCCGCCGCCGAGGTTGACATCAACAATCCAGGCGCGGTGAAAGTGGTGACGGATGCGACCGGAAGGGCGCTCTATTTTTCGCGGGCAACCATCCCGCATGACCGTGATGCAGTGCGTCCGCGATATTACAAGCATCTGGGGTTCTACGGCTATCGCAAGGGCGCGCTGGACAAGTTCGTGCGCTGGCCGGAGTCGTCGCTCGAGCGCAGCGAACGCCTGGAGCAGTTGCGCTTTCTCGAAAACGGAGTTCCGATCTACGTGGCAGAAACGCCCTTCGACACCGTGGGTGTCGATACAGAAGAAGATGTGCGACGGGTCGAAGAAATACTCGGGAAGAGTTTGTAATTTGGTAATTTGAAAATCAGACTCAAGCCCGAGACGCACGATGCAAGCATGCACCGATGTTCAGATTGCCAAATTACAAATTACCCGATTACAAATTTTCAGTGCGCCTTCGCCCATGCTTCGGCAGCGGCGACTCGCTTGCCGACCGCGGGATGCGAGTGCAGAAGCCATTCGACCCATCGGGACGGCGTTTTTTCGGAAAGATTCTGATCCGCCAATTTATTCATCGACGAAATGAAGGGTTCGACACTGTCCACGGACTCGAAGCAATAGCGGTCGGCCTGCCGCTCGTTGAAGCGCGAGTAGGCGTTGAGGGCGGGCATCAGCAAGAATGAGAGTATGGTTGAGACCAGAATCAGCAGCGGAAGATTGGCGAAATCGGCCATGGTCTCGAACAGGTGACGGCGCTCGACGGCGTAGCGCAGAACTTCGTCGGCCAGCCAGAAGCCGAACAGCGTGATTCCCGCCTGCACCAAAATGCTTTTCAAGATGTGCCGATGCACGTGATGCCCCAGTTCATGCGCGAGTACGGCTTCGATTTCGTCATCCGAGTAGTTGTCGAGCAAGGTATCGGCGAGAATGATGCGCCGGGTTGCGCCGAGTCCGGTCAGCGCGGCGTTCGCCTTCTTGCTTTTCTCGGAAAGATGCCACTTATAGACACCTCGCACGTGGGTGCCGGCGCGCTGGCTGAGAACGATCAAGCGACGCTTGAGTTCTTCGTTTTCGAGCGGCTCGAATTTGTAAAAAATCGGAAACAGCACAACCGGCGCCAGTTGCGCGAGCAATACGAAGAGTCCGAGGAAAACCGCCCAGGCCACCAGCCACCAATGCTGCGGCGTCTGGCGCATGAGCAGGTAGAGCAGTTCGACCACAATCGCTGCCAGAACCAGGCCGATCAGAAAACTCTTGCATTCGTCCCAGAGCCAGGAGCGGAGTCTCTGGTTGGAAAGGTTATAGCGGTGCTCGAGCCGAAAACCGTAATACTCGAGCGGAGTCCCCACCACTTTGCTGATCAGCATCAGCATCACGACGTAGAGGAAAACAGCCAACGAATAATTCTGCCAGGCGCCACGTTCCGCCAAGTCGCGGAGGGTTCCCGTCCATCCCGTAGCGAGGAGCACGACGAGCAGGGCGAGGCCGATCGCGAAATCGGCGACGCCCAGCCACCGCTTGATGCGGTTGTAGCGGCGCGATTCCGGAGAATCGGCGAGAATTGGCGTAGCTTCCTTGGTGGCCATGATCCTGAGGTTTTCATTATCCTATCGCGTTCTCGGACTGACTAGAACGCGAAAGTGCCCATTCCGCTGTTGGCCCTTCGCCGTTGGCCGCCGGCCTTCCGCTTTCGGTTAGTCCTGGCGCACGAATCTTTCGCCGCTTTCAAGAATCTCTTCGACCAGTTCGGGCCGGGCGGCTTCGGCGTAGCACCGCAGCATAGGTTCGGTGCCGGAGGCGCGAAACAATACCCAGGCATCGGCGCCGTCGCCGTACCTGGGAGCATCGAGGTAGCATTTCACGCCGTCCCGATTCTCCTTGCGTACGATCGAATAAGCACCGAGCCTGGTCGTCTCGGGATCGGCGGCGCGGCGGATGGCGTCGTTCTTGATTTCTTCGGAAATGTGCAGATCGCGACGGCCATAGTAGTGCGCTCCGAATTCACGCTGCAGGTCGGCGACCAACTGGCCGAGCGGCTTGTTTTCCTCCGCCATCACATTCGCCAGCAAGAGCGAATTCAGAATGCCATCGCGTTCCGGGAGAAAGCGGCCGTAGCCGATGCCGCCGGATTCCTCTCCGCCGATCAGAATTTCATGCTCCATCATCAAATCAGCGATGTACTTGAACCCGATCGAGGTCTCATGCAACCTGCGTCCAAACTTGGCGGTGATGCGGTCGATCATGCCAGTGGTGTTGAAGGCGCGCACCACATCGCCCGGCCATTTCTTATACACCAGCAACCAGTTCAGCAGAATCGCCATGCACTTGTGCGAATCGACGAAGCTCCCATCTTCGGCAACCGCGCCGATGCGGTCGGCGTCGCCGTCGGTGGCCAGGCCGGCATGGCATTTTTCATTCACCACGGTTTCCTGCAGCCATGCGACGTGCGGCAGAATCGGCTCGGGATTAATGCCCGGGAATAGCGGGTTCAGTTCCTGGCGGATCGCCACGTAGCGGATGAGGTGCGCATCAAATATTTTCGGAAGAACTCCCCGGCCGGAGCCGTACATGGAATCGACGGCAAACTTGAAATTCGCGCGGCGGACAAGGTCGAGATCGGCGAAATGCGTAACCGCCTCGACATAGGCAGGCTTCAGATCCACTTCCTCGATTGTCGCGGCGGAGATCTTCGCCGCGCCGCCCTTCGGCATAGCGCCGGCGGTCAGTTCGTCTTCGATCAACTTCATGATCGCCGGCGTAGCCGAACCTCCAAACTTGGCTTTGAACTTTATGCCGTTCCAGTTCCATGGATTGTGGCTGGAGGTAACCATGACTCCGCCGGCGGCGCCTAGTTTCTTGACGTTGTAAGAGACCGCGGGTGTGGGCACGTAATCGTTCGCCAGTCGCACCGGGATGCCCGCACCGGCGATGACTTCGGCGGCGGCGCGAGCGAAGGAACCGGACAGGAAACGCGTGTCATAGCCGATCACCAAGCCGCGCGTGGCATCTTCGTGCTTGAGGACATAAGCGGCGATGGCAGCGGCGACGCGGCGGACGTTGTCGAAAGTGAAATCGTCAGCGATCAGGCCGCGCCAGCCGTCGGTACCGAATTTGATTTGCGTCATGAGTCAGTCGTCGTTCGTTCGTCCTGCGCAGTTCCTCGTTTCGGCGGCCGGTTCGTCGCCACGAGCGAAAGCTCGCCCGCGACGATCGATCACCAACACCACCGCCCAACCGCCAAAGATCAAAAACTTTCACACCAGCCTATGCAGCTTCTTCTCGTCGAGATGCTTCACCACTTTGCCGACATCCTGCGACTGCTCGAGCGTAGTCACCAGCAGGGCATCTTCTGTCTCGACAATCACCAGGTTACTCACGCCGACGAGCGCGACAAACTTGCCAGGGACGTGAACATAGTTATTGGTCGCATTTACGGCGAAACTTCCGGGCTTGGCGACTGCGCTACGATCGGCGGGCTTCGACTTCGCCAGGTGGTGCTCATGCAGAGCGGTCCAGGATCCGAGGTCGTTCCATCCGAAATCGGAGGGCAGACAGAAGATCTGGGACTGGGCTTCTCCTTTGGCTGAGCGGGGTTCGAGGATCGCATAATCGACGCTGATGTTTTCGCACTTCGGGTAAAGCTTCCGAAACGTGGCGGCGAACTTCGGCGTGCCGTAGGCGGCGGCAATGTTCTCGAGGAGTACGGCCGTGTCGGGAAGATGCTCGCCGAGCGCCTTGGCGAGCGTGTCGGCACGCCACAGAAACATGCCGCTATTCCAGAAATAGTTGCCCGCGTCGAGAAACTCCCGGGCTCTGGCCAGATCCGGCTTTTCGGTGAAGCGGCGCACGGGCAAAAGCGACGTGCCCCGCCCGGCGGGCGAACCCACTTCGATATAGCCGTAGCCGGTTTCCGGGCGACTCGGGCGGATGCCGAGCACCACGATGTTTTCTCCCGCATCCGCGATTTCGATTGCACGGGTCAGAGTGGCACGGTAGCGGGCGGCATCGGCGATTACATGATCGGAAGGAAATAAGCCGAGGACCGCATCGGGATCGTGACGAAGCAGAAGAAACGCCGCCAGACCAATTGCTGGGGCCGTGTTGCGCCCGGCCGGCTCGGCGATCATCTGCTTCGACGGAAGCTTCGGAAGCTGCCGAATCACAGCGGGACGCAGATCGCCATTCGTGATGATCCAGAAACGGCCGAGCGAGGCCATGGGTGCGAGGCGCGCCACCGTTTGCTGGAGCATGCTCTGCTTACCGTCGAGCGCAAGCAGTTGCTTGGCCCGGCTTTTGCGGCTCAGCGGCCAGAAACGCGTGCCCCGGCCGCCGGCCAGAATCACGGGATAGAAATGGGGGTTCGTCTTCACGGTCGTAGAGAGCCTAACATTTACCCCATCGCTGCGAGAAATCTCACATGCGGGTCGCGGGCTCAGGCAGGGTCCCGCCGGGCACGCTGGCTTTCAAGAACTCCAACTGCCACTGCGGGTGGACAGTGAAACCTCCGACCGCCGCCGGAATCACGACCGCGTCGCCTTTGGCGAATGTTACCGGGTCGCGGCCCTGCGCCTGCACCACCCCGCAGCCTTCGAGCGCAACCAGGATCTGCGCCGAGGTTTTCCCGGAATCGTTTGTCTCGAACTTTGCAGCTGAGAAATCATGGGGCGCCTTTAATTCGAACAACTCGACCGTGAAGTAGGGCGCCGTGATCATCGACGAAAGCCGGTTTTTGCCACTCTTTAGATCGAGATCGATCTCGACCGGTGACGGACGGATCACTTTGCCGGAGGCGGTGCGCTCCTGGACCGACGCTAGGCCGCGCTCCAGATGCAGCGGGCGCGGGCGTCCGTAGTCGTAGAGACGATAGGTGGTATCGGACTGCTGTTGCGTCTCCAACAAGACCGCGCCGGGTCCAATGGTATGCACGGTGCCGCCGGCCACGTAAATCATCTCGCCCTGGAAGATGCTGATCCAGTTGAGCAGATCTTCGGCGCTCTCGTCATGGATGGCTTGCTCGAGTTGAAGGGTGGTAACGCCCGGCTTCAGTCCGAGCGCAATCTGCGAACCGGGCCTGGCCTGGGCCACGTACCAGCATTCCGTTTTTCCCCACGGCTCGCCGAAACGGCGCGCGGTGCGGTCGTCGGGGTGCACCTGAACAGAAAGCTTTTCCTCGGTAAACAGAAACTTCAGGAGTAATGGAAAGCGCTGCGGGTCGGGCGCGGCTGTGCCCACCAGTTCGGAGCCGAATTCCTTGCTCAAGTCCGCGAGCGATCGTTTCGCCAGCGGACCGTTGGCGACCACGCAGTTGTCGCCGGTGAGCCAGGCTTCCCCGATGCGTTGGTTGAATTTGTGGTTCGGATAAATCGCGGAGAGGTCAAACGTCCCCCACGGGCGCGGGTCGAAAGCGGGCAACATCAGGAGTGGATAGAGTTGGGTCATGCGGTCGAGCGGCAAAGAATCACACTACGGGAGCAGACGTTTGTGCGTGTACTCCGTCAGGTCATCCGCGACGCCAAGGACCGATGCAACCGAATTGGTCCTGCATGAAGTCCTTCGCTTCCATCGGATGACAACCAACCCAAAGGGCATCGCGAACCTATGGGACAGGCGAATCACAGCCCGGCAAAAAACGTTCGCATCCGCTCCAGCGCCTTGTCGAGATTTTCCGTCGACGTCGCATACGAGATGCGAACGTGCTCGGTTGTGCCGAAGCCCTCTCCCGCCACGGTCGCAACGTGCGCCTGGTGAAGCAGTCCGTGCGCGATGTCGGCGCCGCAACGAATTCCATTCTTGCCAAAAAACGCGGAAACGTTCGGATAGGCGTAAAACGCACCTTCCGGCATGGCGCACGTCACGCCTGGAATCGAGCGCAGGCCGCCCACAATGTGGTCGCGCAGCCGGATGTACTCGGCGCGCATTTGTTCGACGCACTGCTGCGAGCCGTTCAGCGCTGCGACCGCCGCTTTCTGCACGATCGACGTCGGATTCGAAGTCGACTGACTCTGCAGTTTCTGCACGGCACTTAGGACCGGCGCAGGGCCGAGCGTGTATCCCAGCCGCCAACCGGTCATGGCGTAAGTCTTCGACAGCGAGCCGACCACCAGGAAACGATCGCGATATTCGTTCAACGACCCGACCGAAAAATTCTTGGCCGTGTAATTGAGATACACATAGCATTCGTCGGAAATCACCCAGACGCCGCGCTCGTGCGCCAGCCGTACCACGGCGGTCATATCCTCGGGACTCATCACGGCGCCCGAAGGATTCGATGGCGAATTCAAAATAATCAACTTTGTCTTCGGGGTAATCAGCCGCTCCACCATCTGCGCGGTGACGCGGAAGCCCTGCGTCTGGTCGGCTTCGAGCAGCACGCAGTTACCGCCGACATAGCGCACCATGTCCTTGAACGAAACCCAGTAAGGCACGGGCAGAATCACTTCGTCGCCGTGTTCGACCAGCACCGAGATGACGTTGAACAGCGCGTGCTTGCCGCCCACCGAGGCGCAGGTTTCCTCGCGCTTGTAGGCGGAGCCGAAATCGGACGCGTGACGGCCGACGATGGCGTCCTTGAGCTCGAGGGTGCCCCCGACCGGAGTGTACTTCGAGAAATTATTCTGAATGGCCGCGATGGCCGCGTCTTTAATATGCTCGGGCGTAGCGAAGTGCGGCTCGCCTGCCGTCACGTCGACTACGTCGATTCCCTGCTGCCGAAGCTTCTCCGCCTCGGCTACGGCAGCCAAGGTCGCGGAGGGCTCGATGCGGTTGATGCGCTCTGTCAGGCGGACGGGGTGAGTGACAGGGGTCATCACTGTGCTCATTGTGACAGTCCTCAAACTTTCTTTTTTCTCGACTTGCTCTTGCCTTCGGAAGGCGTCTTGCCCGTGATCTGCTCGCCGTTCGCGAATTTGTGAGCTACATCCATTTTCTCATGGAGCTTCTGCTCGACAAGCTCGGGCACCAGGCGTTCGATCGACCCGCCGAGCCGTGCGACTTCACGCACCAGGCGCGAACTCAGATAAGAATATTTCTCGGCGGGCATCATGAACACGGTCTCCAGACCCGGTTGCAGTTTGCGATTCATCAGCGCCATCTGGAGTTCGAATTCGTAGTCGCTGATGGCCCGAATGCCGCGCAGGATGGCCTTCGCCTGGACCTTCAACGCGTAGTCCACCGTAAGACCCTCGAAAGTGTCGACCGAGACATTGTCAAAGCCGGCGGTCATCGCCTCCAGCATCTTGCGACGGTCGGCTACGCTGAACAGGGGATCCTTCTCTGGATTGCGAAGAATGGCGACGACCAGTTCGTCGAAAATCTTGCCGCCGCGCTCAATCAGGTCGAGATGACCGTTGGTAGGAGGATCGAACGATCCGGGATAGATAGCTTTGATGCGCTTCACGGGGCCCTCGTGCAAAGAAAGGAGGATTGTATGCGGGCGCTGGCGGGGATGGCAATCGGTTGCCGGATGGGTGTGCCGCATGGGGTAGAGAGCCGGAGGTCGCCGCCCGGCCACCTCGGGCCGGACGGGGACCCGTCTGTTCGTCGCCTAACCGAACGCCTTGCAGAAGCTATCGTCGAGCCGGCACCTTGGCCACTTCCGGAGCAGCCGATGGCATGGTCGTGACCCGGCCCTGAGTCCCGGTAGCTTGCGCGGGCACAGCGACCGGAGCCGCGGACGCCGCCGGAATCATTCCCAGCGCCTTGCGCACTTCGGCATCGAGCTTCGCCATCGTGTCTTTATTTTCTTTCAGGAAGGCGCGGGCATTCTCGCGTCCCTGTCCGATGCGCTCGCCTTTGTAGCTGAACCAGGAGCCCGATTTCTCCAGGAGATTGCTGTCCACCGCCAGATCGAGCAGGTCGCCTTCGCGCGAGATGCCTTCGCCATAGAGAATGTCGAACTCGGCTTCGCGGAAGGGCGCGGCCACTTTGTTCTTAACCACCTTGACCCGGGTGCGCGATCCCGTAACCACATCGCCTTCTTTAATGGCCGCAATGCGCCGGATGTCAATGCGCACCGACGAATAGAACTTCAGCGCGCGTCCCCCGGTGGTCGTCTCTGGATTGCCGAACATCACGCCAATCTTTTCGCGGATCTGGTTGATGAAAATCAGGCAGGTGCGGGACTTGGCAACCGTCCCGGTAAGTTTCCGCAAAGCTTGCGACATGAGGCGCGCCTGCAGGCCCATGTGGCTGTCGCCCATTTCGCCGTCGAGTTCGGCCTTCGGAACCAGCGCCGCCACCGAATCCACCACCAGCACGTCGATTGCGTTCGAGCGGACCAGCGCTTCCGTGATTTCGAGCGCCTGCTCGCCATAGTCGGGTTGCGAGACCAGCAGGTTATCGACGTCCACACCCAACTTCTTGGCATAGCCCGGATCGAGCGCGTGCTCGGCGTCGACGAATGCCGCCATGCCTCCAGCCCTTTGCGCCTCGGCGATCACCTGCAGGGCAATGGTAGTTTTGCCGGAAGACTCCGGGCCAAAGATCTCAACCACCCGCCCGCGCGGCACTCCACCCACGCCGAGCGCGGCGTCGAACGAAATCGCGCCCGTCGAAATTACCGCGATCGGGACGATCGCTTCCTTCGATCCGAGCCGCATGATCGAGCCTTTGCCAAACTGCTTTTCAATCTGTGCGAATGCAAGATCGATCGCCTTGACCCGCTCGCTATTGCGATCGTTGTTGCGCTCTTCTAACCTGCTACGCTCGTCGGCCATGATGGCTGCTCCTGATGTCTGATTTCTGATCTGCACTCCGGGGATCGAATCCCGGTAGCCTACACCCGCGGGCTGGAGCGTGAAGTGTCGGCTGTTGTATCCGTTGTTGGCCAGTCTAGCACGAAGCGAATGAAAGGCGAAGCTTTTAGTTGATGGGCTCGATGGACCTCCCTTTTCCGCGTGCAATTCGGTGCTAGACTTTGCTTTCGATGCGCATCGTTCTCAGTCTCGGCATCCACGTCGACGGCTCGATTCCTGGCGCCGCTCGAGCGGTCGATTTTCCCGTGGGCGGAGGGGAACCCGCCGGTGATTTCCTCCACCGAGACCGGATCGATGAACTCGACTTTGGCCCGGTTCCGGTGCCGATCGACGAAGGCGAAGGCATTCCGCTGTTCCCAAGTGGCTTTTTTCAACGCGATTTCTCGCTCGTCGAGAACAAGACGCCCTCGAAAGGCACGATCCCGCCGAAGTACAGGCGCGCCCGATCAAAAGTCCAACCAAAATCTTGATGGATATGCGAGCGGAAATACAAACCGAAATCACCGACGGCCGTCCGAGCTTAGCGCCAGGCCCCTCGCTCTATCTGGTCGCCACGCCCATCGGCAACCTCGAAGACATCACATTGCGTGCGCTGCGCATACTCAAAGAAGTCGACCTGATCGCCTGCGAGGACACGCGCCAGACCCTGAAGCTTCTCAGCCATTACGGCATCCAGACGCGCCTGGTCAGCTATCACGAGCACAACGAGATGACCAAAGCGGCCGAGCTCGTGGTCGACCTTGAAGGCGGCGCCAAGATCGCTCTGGTCACCGACGCGGGCATGCCCGGCATCTCCGACCCCGGATTTCGCCTGATCGCGCTCGCCATACGGCATCACGTGCCGGTCGTTCCAATTCCCGGACCTTCGGCGTTTCTGGCAGCGCTCGCCGCCAGCGGCCTGCCGACCGATTCATTTCGCTTCAGCGGGTTTCTGCCGGCCAAAGCAGGACAGCGCCGCAAGTTGCTGGAGAGTGTGAAAGACTCTCCGCGGACGCAGGTGTTTTACGAAGCTCCCCATCGGCTGCTGGAGACGCTGGCCGACGTTTCCGAAGTACTCGGAGGAGCCCGCCACGTGGTGGTCGCGCGCGAAGTGACCAAGCTGCATGAAGAGTTTTTGCGCGGTCGCGCGCGAGAAATCCTCGAGCAACTCGCAGCCCGGGGAGAAGTCAAAGGCGAAATCACTCTGCTCATTGCAAAAGCGGAAGAGGGAGCGGAGGCGTCTGCCTCTGGCGAAGTAAGCATCGCCCAGCGTGTGCGCGAAATCATGGCCGCAGAGGACGCGGACGAAAAAGCCGCGCTGAAGAAAGTAGCCAAGGAGCGAGGGATCGGGAAGAGCAAAGCTTATCGGGAGTGGCAGCAGAGCAAATAGCAGCAAGCTCCAGGTGGGCCCGGACCCATGGGGCGGGGCCGCCGAGCGCAATTCGGCACGCATCTTGGCGGTTGATCGTTAATCGTTGATCGTTAATCTTTGATCTTTGAGCTTTAATCTTTAATTTTTGCGATCCTGCTTTTTATTTCCCCGCCAATTCCTTCTTCACCGCCTCGCTAACCGCCTTCCCATCCACCCGCATGCCGGCGGCGGCAAAGCGGGCCATCGCAGCCTTCATCACCGCCCCCATCTCTTTCATCAGAGGAGCGGGTGTCATTTCGGCAATCGCGGCGCGGACTCCGGCCACGATTTCTTCTTCGCCCGCGGCCTTGGGTAAATAGGTTTCGATCAACTTGATTTCGGCCGCTTCCTTGTCGGCCATCTCCTGGCGTCCGCCTTTGGTGAACTGCTCGACCGAGTCCTTGCGCTGCTTGATCAGCGTGGAGAGAACTTGCTGCGATTCCTGGTCGTCGAGCGGCGCCATTTTGTCGATCTCGCGGTTCTTGAGCGCGGTCTTGACCATGCGCAAAGTGGAGAGCCGCTGCTCTTCGCGGGACTTCATGGCCGCGACGATGTCTTTCTGAATCTGGTCGATGAGGGGCATGGGAGAATTATAGAGGTCAGAGGTTCGATTGCAGAGGTGAAAACCATACGCAGCAAGGCTCTTGAGTTCTGCGATCGCATCTTCAATCTGTTCGAAGCTCTGCCATCGCTTTCCGAATCCCGCGGGTTCGCATATTCTGTTGGGTTCCCATGTTGAAGAAAAACAGGCTCTTCACTCCCGGTCCGACTCCCCTTCTTCCCGCCGCGCAGATGGCCATGGCTTCCTATGGCGCACACCATCGCACTGCCGAGTTCCGCGCTCTGTTCACGCGCGTTCTCGCCGACGTGAAGGAGTTTATCGGCACGAAGAATGACGTGCTGGTGCTGACCTCGTCGGGAACGGGCTTCATGGAAGCCTCGGTCTCGAATCTGACATCGCCCGGCGACCGGGTGCTCGTGCTGACCGCCGGCAAGTTTGGCGAGCGTTGGACTTCGCTCGCCAAGGCGTTCGGCTGTGCCGTCGAAACGGGGACCGCCCCCTATGGCGAAACGTTTTCGCTCGACGAGGTCCGCCGCAAACTGACGCCGGAGATTCGCTGCGTTTACGTCCAGGCGACCGAAAGTTCCACGGGCGCGCGGCACGACGTCGGCTCGATTGCGAAACTGGTCCATGCTTTGCCCGACACCCTGCTGATTGTGGACGCGATCACCGGATTGGGCACAACGCGGCTCGACGCCGACGCCTGGGGTATCGACATCATCCTCGGCGGCTCGCAAAAGGCACTGATGATCCCACCCGGATTGTCCTATGGCGCCATCAGCGAGCGCGCGTGGCAGCGCATGGAAACGGCCAGGTCTCCCCGCTTTTACTTCGATTTGCGCAAGGAACGGAAATCGGCGGCCAAGGCGGAGACCGCGTCCACGCCCGCGACCGCCCTGTTTGCCGGACTGGCCGCAGCGCTTGATTACGTGCGTCAGATGGGCGATGGGAATCTGGCAGCGGGTCGCGACGCGCTCATCGGAAACGCCGAATTGTGCGCGGCCATGACGCGCGCCGGCGTCGCCGCGCTCGGCCTCGATTTGTTCGCGCCGAGCTCTCCGGCGTCCGCGCTCACCGCCGTCGCCGCTCCGGTCGGTATCGATTCCACCTCCATTTGCAAACGCTTCCGCGAGCAGTTTGGAGCGGTCGTAGCCAACGGAAATGGTGATATGAAGGGACAGCTTTTCCGCATCGCCCACATCGGATATTACGATTATCTGGACACGATCGGAGTACTCGCCGCGCTTGAGCAGGTGATCGCCGAAGCGACGGGAAAGACAGTTGAGTTTGGATGCGCGGTGCGGGCGGCGCAGGAGGTTTACGCGAAGCAGGTGCGCTAGCCATCCGGGCGAGAGCCGCGGTCCGTATCACGGCATGCCTTCCGGCATGCCGAATGCCATGGGTTGTGAACTTGAGGCGCTGAGGCCAGAGATTTGAGTCTTGCCAAAGGTGGCTACGAATCGAGCGCTTCTCGGCGCAATTTGCGGCTCTCAGCGAGCAGTGCCATCGAGTGCATCAGGTTCTGCAGCGTGACGATTCCAACCAGATCCTGCCCGTCGACAATCGGAATGATGCTGAGATTGCGCGCGGAGAGCTTCCTGAAGGCCGAAGCGAGCGACTCCTGCCTGGCAGCAACGTCGAAAATGCGGTTCATAATGGCCTGCACGTAGCCGTTGCCTTCGGCGCGCAGGGCATCGAGGATTTTCTGCCGGGAGACAACGCCCACCATATCGCTGCCGCGCACCACCGGAAAATCGTCTTGCAGGGTGTGAACCGCCTTTTCGAGCGCGTCTTCGAGCGTGTCGGCGGGTGAGAGCGTGGCGAAGTCGGTGAGCATGACCTCTTCCAGGCGGACGCTTTGCAGTACGGATTGAAACACCGCCGAACGCTCTTCCAGTTGTGCGCCCAGAAAGAGGAAGGACCCGATCATCACCAGCCACCAGTTGCTCATAAGCATTCCGACCATCATGAACAGAATGGAGAAGACGTGGCCGATGCGGACCGCGCGCTGCGTGGCCTGCACCATGTTGACGCGGCGGGAAAAAAGAGCGCGCAAAACCCGCCCGCCATCCATGGGATACGCGGGCAACAGGTTGAACAAGCCTAGGTAAAGGTTCGACCAGACGAAGCTCCGCAGCAGGGCGCTCGAATGCAGGAGCGGCCGCGCGGTAAGCGAAACGCCTGGCATAGCCGCGAGCAGAATGAGCGCGGATAAACCGGCGATGAACAGATTCACCAGCGGCCCGGCAACCGCGATGCGGATGTCGCGCTTCCAGGTGCTACCCGTGTCGGGAATGGCGTGCGCCTCGTCGAGGATGGTGATGCCGCCAATCGGCAGCAGAATGATGCCCTTAGCCGGAATGCCCGAGCCGCGGGCGACCAGAGCGTGACCGAGTTCGTGCAGAACGACGCTCCCAAATACGATGCCGACGAGTGCCAGCACTCGCAAGGCGGCGCTTGCTTCCTGGGTTGCGCCTTCGATGCCTAAGACAAAGAACAACAGAAACAGGAAGCTCAGATGAATCCGGATTTCGATTCCGAAGAGACGTCCGAGCGGGATGGACCAACTGCGCATCGACATGCCTGCCATTATTCTATCTACTTAGACACAGATTGACGCCGCGGAGTTGCGAAAAGGCAAATCCGAAGGGCTGGGTCGAAAGGGCTTGCGATTTCGGTAGAGACGGCGCAAACCGAGACGGCGCAAATGGAGACCGGGCAAGCCCCGGTCTCTGCAGACGAGCAACCATGAGAGTGATTGCGGGACAGTACCGGCGCCGGACGCTGCGGTCGTTGCCCGGCCTCGAAATCCGGCCGACCGCGGACCGGCTGCGCGAGACGCTGTTCAACGTGCTCAGTGCGGGCGATCCGGCCGCGCTCGCGGAGTCGACTTGGCTCGATTTATATGCGGGGACGGGCGCGGTGGGCATTGAGGCGCTCAGTCGCGGCGCGCAGAGGGTGTTTTTCGTCGAATCCTCCAAAGCGGCGGCGGATCTGATTGCCCGAAACTTGAAGTCCTTGGGGATCGAGCGCGGCTTCCAGATCGTAAGGACCGAAGCCGGTAAAGGCTTGCGGCAGTTCGAGGCGACGGGCGGCATGGCCGATTTCGTGTTTCTCGATCCACCCTACTTGCTCGAGGGCGAGTATGCGAAAACGCTGGCGGCTCTGGCGCAATCGAAATTGCTCGGCGAGCGCAGCCTGGTCATCGCGGAGCATGAGAAGAGATTTGATCCGGGAGAGGCATTCGGGGAGCTGCGGCGCTATCGAAAGCTGGTGCAGGGAGACGCGGCGCTGAGCTTCTATCGACCAACATTCGTGTAGGGATGGACAGAAGTGTGGGGATCGGCAGATTCGTCCGTCCCGGCCGGGCGGCACGCCCGGCTCTCCCCCGAGCGAGATCGCTATAATCGAAACGCATGTCTAACTTTCTACCGGTCGACGAGCAACTGGCATACCTAAAAAAGGGTGCGGCGGAGATTGTCAAGGAATCCGAACTGCGCTCGAAGCTCGAACGTTCGCTCCTGTCGGGCAAGCCGCTCAGGGTAAAGGCTGGCTTCGATCCGACCGCTCCCGATCTACACCTGGGACACACCGTCCTGCTGCGCAAACTCAAACATTTCCAGGATCTCGGACACACGGTCATTTTTCTGATTGGGGACTTCACCGGCATGATCGGCGATCCGACCGGCCGCTCGGCGACGCGCCCTCCGCTGTCGCGAGAGCAGATTGCGGAGAATGCCGAAACCTACAAAGCCCAGGTCTTCAAAATTCTCGACCCGGAAAAAACCGTGGTCGACTTCAACAGCCGCTGGTTCTCAAAGTTCTCGGCTGAGGATCTGATTCGGCTGATGGCGAAGTACACGGTCTCGCAGATGCTGGAGCGCGAGGAATTCCACAAGCGGTTTCATGACGAGCAGCCGATTGCCATGCATGAACTGCTCTATCCACTGGCGCAGGGCTACGACTCGGTCGCGCTCGAAGCCGACGTGGAACTCGGCGGCACCGATCAGAAATTCAACCTATTGGTGGGGCGCGAATTGCAGCGAGCCTACGGGCAGGAATCGCAGGTAGTGCTGACGACGCGCATCCTCGAAGGGACCAATGGCGTGCAGAAAATGTCAAAGTCCCTCGGCAACGCCATCGGCATCCACGAACCGCCCGCCCAGATGTACATCAAAATCATGCGCATCTCCGACGAGCTGATGTGGAGCTACTACGAACTATTGACGGACGTAAAGACTGCGGAGATCGAAACGATGAAGCACGAATCGCATCCCCTGGAAGCGAAGAAGGCTCTCGCCCGCCGCATCGTCACCGATTTTCACTCGGCAGAAGCCGCCGCGGAGGCGGCGAACGAGTGGGCCAATCGGGATCAAGTCTCCGAGGATGAGCCGCACGATGTTTCTTTCGAAAGTCTGGGGAAGTTGATCCATCACCAGGGCCTTGCGGATTCGGTGAGTGACGCCGTACGCAAGATCAAGCAGGGAGCGGTCCGGTTGAACGGTGAGGTAACGACCGATCCCCTCGCTCGCCCGAACCCGGACGAAATAATTACCCTGCAAGTTGGCAAACAAAAGCCTCGCAAACTTCGCGTCCAACGAGTGCCCGGAACGAGAGAAAAACCCAGAGAGCTGTCATCCTGAGCGGAGCCGAAGCGCCCTACTCCAACCGGAATTCTAGTTTGGGCCTGTTCTTGTGCCACCCCGTCGCCTGCTCGTAGGCATGTGCGGCCTGCAACAAAACGGTTCCCCGCCAGGGCGCTGCCGCCAATTGCAGCCCGATCGGCAAGCCATCTCCGGTGAATCCGCAAGGAACGGAAATTGTCGGAATTCCCCATACGTTGAACGGCCGCGTGTTCCTCAGCATGAGCAACTCCTGCGGACGGAGCTGGTCGGGATGTTCGCGCAGCTCGGCGATCGAGGGCGGCGGAATCGGAACGGTGGGCGTCAGCAGCACATCCACCTCATGAAAGACTTCCCGGATGGCGTCGCGAATCCTCTGCAGGTCGCCGCCGGCACGAAGAGCGTCGGAGGCGGAAATCTTGGCTCCGGACTGGATGCGCTCGAGCGTAGCCGGCTGGTAAAGCTCGGGCGAGCGCTCCACGAATGACTTGTGATAGGCGTAGGCCTCGGCGCTCGCCAGCGTGCGGTCGGTCGAAACATCCAGCTTGACGTCGCGAATCTCGGCGTGAAGTCCAGCGAAAATCTGGATCGCTTTGTCGATCGCCCGGGCAATGTCAGGATGGAGATCGTCGAAGAAAAATGCCCGCGGTACACCGACTCGCAGGTTGGTCGGAGGTTCGTCGAATGCCGAGACCAGACTCGGCACATGCCGTTCGGCCCAGGGATCCGGCGCGTCATGGTCGGACAGCACCTGCACCATCAAAGCCGCGTCATAGACCGAGGTTGCGAGCGGTCCGACGTGATCGTAGGACGATGACAAGGGCACGACCCCGTGGGTGCTGACGCGGCCGTAGGTCGGTTTGAGTCCGACGATTCCGCAGTAGGCTGCGGGCAGGCGGAGGGAACCGGCAGTGTCGGTGCCAACCGCGGCGAATCCGAGACCGGTGGCAACACTCGCGGCGGAGCCTCCCGAAGATCCACCGGCGATGCGCCCCGGGTCCCAGGGATTGTGGACCTGCCCGAAAAAACTGATCATCGAACTGCCACCGTAGGCAAACTCGTGGAGGTTCTGCTTGCCGAGAAAGATTGCGCCACCGGATCGCAACCGGCGGACGACCTGCGCGTCTTCGGTTGGAACGCGGTCGAGGAACAGCCGACTGGCAGCGGTCGTCCGGACCCCAGCGACATCAATGATGTCTTTGATTCCGATGGGGACGCCATGAAGAGGTCCTAGATAAGTTCCTCGGTAGATTTCGCGCTCGGCGAGACGAGCTCGCTCGAGAGCGGATTCGGCGGTGACGGTGATGAAAGCGTTGAGCGCCGGATTCAGGCTCTCGATCCGATCCAGGCAATCGTGCGTGAGTTCCACGGGAGAGATGGAGCGGCTGCGAATTTTCTCGCTCAGTTCACGGATGGTAAAGACCACATGATCCTCGCCCGAACGATCTTCACTCGATTGACCCGCGCTCGAACTACTCCGCCCGGGCTGTCCTCTGCGCGGCGCGCTTGCGAAACCATCGCACCACAAAATAAACCACCGGACCGGCGGCCAGGGCCCAGGGCCCCCATCGTAAGGCGATGGGATCACTGTAACGCAGCACGACGTAGGTCATCGCGACCGGCATCGCAATCACATACGCGAGTCCGAGATTGCCGCCAGGGATCCGAAACCCGCGCGGCAGATCGGGACGTTTTCGACGCAATCCCCACGCGGCGAGAACGGTCAGCACCGTGGTGACGGCGCGCAGCCAGACATAGATGCTGATCAATTCTCCGAGCGAATGCAGCGCCAGCGACGCGTAAATCGCGGCCGAGATCAGGATCGCGACCCAGGGCGTACCATACCGCGGATGCCGGCGCGTGAGCAAGGGCGGCAGATATCCGTCTTCGGCGAGCGTGAACGGCATAGGCGTGGCGGTGAGCATGGTGCTGTTGAGCAGCGCGACGTTGCAGATCATCGCGGCGATGGTCATCAGGTTGCCAAGCCAGGGGCCTCCGATGAGCAGCGCGGCAGTCGAATAATATCCGTCTTTCCACTGTTGCCAGTTGCCGAGCGCGGCCAAGGCAGCAAAAGTCGGCAGAAAATATGCAGCGATCGAAAGCGGAATGACCAGGGCGAGCGCTCGCGGATAGCTGCGCTGCGGGTTCTCAACATCCTCGGCCACGCTCGATACCTGCTCATATCCGGAGTAACCCCAAATGACCAGCGCGAGGCCGACTCCGAATACCTTCGAAAAAGGCTGGTTCGGAGGCACCAGCGGCACAAACGGATTGAGGTGCCACTTTGCCAGGCCGAGTACGATCATCGCGATTACGGGAATGAAAATCAAGATCTCGAAAATCGTCGCGGCTTTGCCGACCACCCGGATACCCAGAATGTTGATCCAGGCGATGAAGGTGATGAGCGCGAAAGAAACCAGCCAATGCTTCCGGCCGGTGATGCCGGGAAAATAGAAATTCAGGTAGTCGGTGAAGAGCACGGCGTAGGACCCACCGAGAAGAAACGACGCCGACCAGTTCCACCATCCGGCGAGAAACCCCCAGAAATCTCCGAAGGCAGCCCGAGTCCAGCGATAGAAGCCGCCTTCGACCGGCATGGCGGTGGTGAGTTCGGCGGTCACGAGCGAGACCGGGATGCTCAAGAACAACGGGATGATCAGGAGATAGAGCAAGCTCATCCCCGGGCCGCTGGTGGTGACCATGCCTTCCAGTCCGAACGGGCCGCCGGTGGTGTAGGAAAACATCACGAACACGAAGTAGAAGAGGCTGGCCTTGCGGACCGTAGAAGCGGTCGATCGATCGGGGGCGTTCACAATGGCGGCCAGTGTACAGCAACCTCGATCGCCGCAAGACCTAGCCGGAGGCGGACGAGGCACCCCGCCGGCAGAGGGCGGCCATGGTATCGAGCGCGTCTTTGACCACAAAGGTGACCGCTTCGTGGAGGGCGCTTTCCGACAACTCGGACGGCTTGCCGACAAAGTCCATGGTCATGCGGACACGCGCACCGCCTTGGAGTTCGGGACTGAAGTAGACGTTCTGTTCGGCGGTCACGCCCAAAGCGTGGTTCAGCAGGCTTATCGCGCGGGGCGGACTGATCGAGCTCACAACCGCGGAAATGGTGGCGCGGATGGGCTTAACGACGACATAGCGCAAGCGGCTTCCAACCTGCCAGGGTGCGCCCTCGACCCACGAGGCTTCGTCGTAAATTCCGCGATGCAACAGGCGTTCGAGATCCTGAAATGCCGAGAACGCCGCCTCCACCGAAACCGGAACGGTAACGGAGTATTCGATACGCGCCAGCATGGGACCCCTCCCACACTTGGCCGCGATTATGCACCGATCCGCAGCGGAAGGCAAGGATGACGACGGTCGTTACCCGGCCCCGCATTCGCCTGTTCAAGGTCGAGCAACTTGCGTTTGATGTCGAGTCCGCCTCCATAACCGCAGAGCGAGCCGCTCGATGCGATCACCCGGTGGCAAGGCACGACGATGGCGACTGGATTCCGGTTGTTCGACATGCCGACGGCACGGAAGGCATGCGGGTGGCCAATCGATTCGGCAATGTCGCGGTAGCTGCGGGTCTGGCCATATGGAATTTCGAGCAGCGCGCGCCAGCATGCAAGTTGGAAGTCGGTTCCGCGGAGATCGAGCGGAAAAGAAAACTCGCGGCGCTCTCCGGCGAAGTATTCGTCGAGTTCGCGGAGATAGGGTACAAGAGCCGGTTTGGACTCGGTCAACTGAAGCAAACCGGGATTGATTTTCATCATGCGATCTTGAAATTCGAGCCGCACCAAACCTTTCCTAGAAGCAGCCAGGAACAGTGGGCCAACCGGGGAAGGCGTGCGAATGTAGCCAAGAGTTTCCATGACGGGTTGGAGGATAGCACGATTTTTGACGCGGAAGGAAAGTGTTGGGGACGGGGCTTGCCCCGTTCCGAGCGGGCCCGGCCTGCAATTAAAAAAGCCCCCCGTTTGTTTTGACGGGAGGCCTTCCAGGGGAGGGCAGTGCTACTTCGGCTGCTGTTGCTCTTGAGTCATCGCCGGGTTGGTGCCGGTTGTGGAGGTGGTCGAAGCAAGCTGCTCCAGATTGTTCTTCAGCAGGCTGACTTCAACCCGGCCACCGGTGATGCGCTTCGGCTTGGCATCGCCGCCCGAATTTGGAGTCGGGGCGTTGCCCATGCCGACTAGGTAAATCCGGTAGATCGGAATGTCGTGGTTCAGCGCCAGATAACGAACAACCGACTCGGCCATCTTCTGCGAGTTGGCGATCGCGATCTGTCCATGCCCGGAGGAGAAGCCCTGCACTTCGACCACATAGCCGCGCTGATCCTTCAGCGGAGTGGCCATTTCATCGAGAGCATTCTTGGCGTTCTGGCTCAGCACGGTCTGTCCAGACTTGAACAGGATTTCGGTCTGGGTCGTCGGCTGGTACTGATCGATATTGGTAACCACCTGCTCGACCGTGTTCAGACGAGTGTGCGCCTGGTCTGCGGTCTGCTGCGCGGCCTGCGCCCGGTTGCCGGCGTCGACAGCGTGCTGGTCCGCTTCATCGGCCTTGGCCGAAGCGAGCTGGATTCCATGTTGCGCGCGCGCATCGGTATCCTTGATCGCCTTGCTGTTTGAGGCCGTCAGCTCATCGAGTTCGTTGATCCGGTCGCGGATCGGCTGCGTCTGCCGCGCAACATATTTCTTGCGGGCGAACGGATTGACTCGACCCCAGAAACCTTCGCGGGTCTCCGGCTGCAAGGGCTCTTTGCCGGTCGCGGTCTGACTGGAGGTCGACTGCGGAGTCGTGGCAGCAGGCTGGGTTGTCGCGGGCTGCGCGGACGCAGGCGGGTTCTGGGGGACGGAATTGTCCTGGGCGAACACTGGCGCGGCCAGTATCACGGCTAGCAGGAGCGCGAAGATGGTGCGGTTTCTCATTTTTAAATTTCCTCCAAAATTGGGGGAGTGGGGGAGCCACTCCCGGCGCCTTCCGGCGTCATTCCACTGGTTGCGTCGTTTCAGCCGCAAATTTTGCATAGCGTTTCGACCGCTAAAGACGCCGCAACGGTTGCCCAAAAGCTGGCGATAAAAGGCCACCCGAACCGGACGGGCCTGCCTGTTCTATAACAGTTTGGGTGCCAAATGCCCTAAGAATAGATCCGGAGTGCAAGTGCTTTCTTTTCATACATATTGTACCCTGCCACTCCTCAGCTGCGCACCCCGGCTTAGGGTAATTTTGGCCGAAACCGATATAAAAACTGCGTGTATACCGTCGCCCGGGAGCCATTCAAAAATAATGAGCAAAACCACCCATCGGATCATCCGATCAGTGTATGAAACGGAGCATTCGGCCAAAGATCCAACCATTCAATATCCCACGACCCGCCTCCGCGCTGCTTTCTTTTCTGTTGGCACTTCTGGTTCCGACCGATTTGGCTCACGCCGAGAAGACCGGTTTCGATCTTGAGCAACTGAAAGCGCCGCCGGGGTTCCACATTTCAGTTTTCGCCGATCACGTGGATGGCGCCCGTATGTTGGTCTTCACCCCGGGCGGTGTACTGCTGGTGAGCGAATCGGGTGCGGGCAAGGTGGTCGCCGTTCCCGATTCGAAACACGCGGGCAAGGCGGAACCGACGGTAACGGTTCTCGACGGCCTGAACGAACCACACGGACTCGCCTTTGATGAAGGCAAGCTGTACGTCGCCGAGAACGACAAGGTTCGCCGCTACGACTGGGATGAGGCCAACCTGCGGGCGTCGAATCCGAAAACGCTGGCCGATTTGCCAACCGGCGGCGGGCACTCGACGCGCAGCATCGTATTTCACAGCGGCAAGATGTATCTCTCCGCCGGATCGAGCTGCAACGTCTGCATCGAGAAAGATCCGCGGCGAGCAACCGTCATGCAATTCAATCCCGACGGCAGCGGCCAGAAGATCTTCGCGAAAGGCCTACGCAATGCCGTGGGGTTGGCGGTGAATCCGAAGACCGACACGGTCTGGGTCACAGTCAACGGCCGCGACTGGCTGGGGGACGATCTGCCGCCGGAAACAATTTACGATCTCGGCAAAGACGGTGGCGATGCCGGCTGGCCGTACTGTTACGGCGATCGCGTGCCCGATTCGAACTTCACGAAACCTGGAGACGATCGTTGCCAGAAGGTGATCGAACCGAAGGTACAGATGCAGGCGCACTCGGCCCCGCTTGGCCTCGCCTTCTATGAAGGGAGCGCATTCCCCGCCGAATACCGGAACAACATCTTCGTAGCGTTCCATGGATCGTGGAATCGCAGCGTCCCGACCGGATACAAAGTTGTGCGCATCAAACTCGATGACCAAGGCCGGCCGCAGGGCGCTGCGGAAGATTTCATCACCGGATGGCTGGCGCCCGGCGAGAAGCAAAGAGGCCGGTGGATGGGGCGTCCGGTAGGAATCGCATTCGACGGCGATGGGACCATGTATCTCAGTGACGATTCGGCGGCCGTCATCTACCGGGTGATTTGGGGAAAATGAGTATTCAATTCCTGTCCGCGGGACAAGCGCGGTAGGCGCTCGCAAAACGCTTCACTCCGTCAGATTGTAAATGAGCCCATTTGGATCCTTGATGTAAACTCTGGGGAAGTTGGGCTCGTCCTTGATGACCTGACAACCCTTTTTCTCGAGCCTGGCCCTCGCTTCCCTTACATTTTTGACAGTGACCTCCAATACCGGCCCCAGAACCGGACCAGGCTCAATAAACAAATTGATGTTTTCTCCGTGCAGACCAATCATTTTTGGATTTTTATCGGTAATCTCAAAGCCCAGTTCCTTGACATAGAAATCGGCAGCCTTGATTGGGTCTTCGGCTTGAATCAAAATATCGGAACCAAAGGTATTCGCCATGACGCACCTTCCTCGAGCGACGCCCGGGTATCGGCGTGCCGTCTGGCCTCGAACTTTACTCGCGTTCGAGGTTCGACACAAGACTGATCGAGGCCCCAGGAGGCCCCAGAGGCCCCAGGGCCTCCGGGACTTACTCCCCGCAGTATTTCTCATACTGCTGGTAAATAAACGGGTCCGTCATCCCCGCAATGTAATCGCAGATGACGCGCGGCAGAGGCTCGTGGGTGGCTTTTTCGCGGTAGTTGCGGGGCAGGTCGTCCGGCTCCTCCATCCAGTGAGCGAAGAGTTCGCCGGTGATGCGCTCGGCGTCTTCTTTCTCACCCGCCAACGCCGGGCTGTAATAGAGATTTTCGTAAAGAAAGTCTTTCAGCCCGCGGCGCTGCTGTTCGACGAGCGGGCTGAAGGCAGCGAGTCGTTCGGGGTGGCGGCGGACATCTTCGAGCGATTTCACGCCCGCAGATTGCAGCCGCTCGGCGGTGTTCGTAATCAGGTCTCCGACGAATCCGTCGAGAATGCTCTTCAACGCTTCGTTGAAGACCAGCTTCTCGGCAACCTCCGGGTAGCGGCTTTTTGCCTCGCGATAGTGGCGGTTGAAAAGATCCGCGCTGTCCGCAATCTGTTCGACCGTCAGCAGTCGCGCTTCGTAGCCATCGTCCAAATCCGCGGTGTTGTATGCGATCTCGTCGGTCAGGTCGATGAGCTGCGCTTCGAGCGGTGGACGCTGATCGAGCAGATATTCGGCGAGTTCAGGATGGAGCTTAGGGTCGTAATCGCGCGAATGCTTGATGATGCCTTCGCGAACTTCAAAGGTAAGATTCAACCCGCGAAACGCCGCATAGCGGAGTTCGAAGTCCTCGACCATGCGCAGCGCATGCAGATTGTGGTCGAAGGAAAACCCAAGCTGGCGCATGGCGGCGTCGAGGGCCTTTTCTCCGGAATGTCCGAACGGAGGATGGCCAAGATCGTGCGCCAGGGCAAGCGCCTCCACCAGATCGGCGTTTAATCCAAGTTCGGCGGCGATGGTGCGCGAGATCTGCGCGACCTCGATGGTGTGCGTCAGCCGGTTGCGGAAGTGGTCGGAATAACGGCGAGTGAAAACCTGCGTCTTCGCTTCCAGGCGGCGAAAGGCGCGCGAGTGAACGACACGATCGCGATCGCGTTGAAAGTCGTTGCGGTAAGGATGGGGCGGCTCGGGATGGCGTCGTCCGTGCGACTGCTCCACACAGACCGCATAGTCGGCGAGCATGGAAAGAGTTTAGCAGCGTTCGGGTTTGGCAACAGGGTTGCGTCCGTGCGATTCCAACAGGCAGCAGAGTTGCGGTTTCGCATCGTCCGGAAATCAAAGCCCCTTCGAGGGCTGAAGCGTACCGTCGATTACTTGGCCGTTTCTTCCTTGGCCAGTTTCATCTTCGCGGAGTCGAGCTTCTGCTGCACCCGCGCCTGTTCGGACGGATCGACGTCGGCGGCGAGAGTGCGGTTCCACTCGGTGAGCGCTCGCTCCCAATTGGTGGCGGCCAGCTTCAGGCGTCCCGTCTTCTGGTAGAGATCGCCCAGATGATCGTGGACTGTGGGATCGGTGTTGATCTTCTGCGACGCTTTGAGCAGGTTGTCTTCCGCCAATTCAAACTTCCCCAGGCGGAAGTATGCCCACCCCAGAGAATCGAGATAGGCGCCGTTGGTCGGATCAAGATCCACGGCGCGCTTGATGTATCCAAACGCTTCTTCCAGCTTCATGTTCTGGTCGGCCAGCATGTAGCCCAGATAATTCAGCGCCGAAGCATGCTCCGGATCGCTGGCCAGCACCTTCTTGAACTGCTCCTCCGCCTCGGTGTAGTGCTTCTCGCGCTCAAAATTGGCACCGCGCAGGAACCAGACGTACTCCTTGTCGTCCGGCTTGTTCGAGAGCTGCTCGGCCTTGTCGAGCGCCTGCGCGGCATCGCCGAAACGGCGCAGCCGCGTGTTCATCTCCGCCAGCCTGAGGTAGATTTCGCGATCCTCGGCGTCGCCCTTCAACAGCGCCCGAACGTCTTTGAGCGCCTTGTCGGCGTCGCCCAGATCCGCCTGCTGTGCCGCGAGCACCATCTTCAGTTGGGGACTGGGCAGCTTCTGGACCGCTTCTTTGGCGGTATCGAGAGCCTTCTGCCATTCCTTGGCTTCGCGCCAGGTGTCGATGATCTCCTGATAACCGCGCTCGATGTTATCGTCGCCCCCCAGCCCGACGATCTCGCGGAAGGTCTCATTGGCAGCCTGGAGATTCCCCTGATCGCGGTAGATCGCGCCCAGCCTCTCCAGGAACACGGCCCGATTGCTCTTCTCACCACTCGAATACTTGCCGTCCGGC
>Ga0302326_10006962_pt1 | contig 25272 bp, 16 predicted proteins | sample Palsa_T0_3_FD_202264 | JGI IMG/M metagenome (GOLD analysis project Ga0302326, IMG submission 202264) | Peat permafrost microbial communities from Stordalen Mire near Abisko, Sweden - Palsa_T0_3 | ecosystem: Environmental > Terrestrial > Soil > Palsa > Peat permafrost | place: Sweden: Abisko... | reverse complement strand
TGGGAGCTGTGGAAAAGAAAACCGTATTTGCGAAGGATGTGCGCGCGGTCCTCACCTACGTCGAGACGGGAAACGCCGACGCTGGAATGGTGTATCAGACGGATGCGCAGGACTCCGCCAAAGTGCGAATCGTTTCCGTCGCCCCCGCCGACTCCCACGATCCGATTGTTTATCCCGCGGCGATCCTGAAGGGAACGAAAAACTCCTCCGGTGCAACATCGTTTCTGTCGTTTCTTTCGAGCTCCCACGCGGGTGACATTTTCCGGAAACACGGTTTCCTGCCCGCTGAAAATCAAGCCGGAAAGAACTGATCCAAGTACAATTCTCCCGCGATGGATTTGTCCCCTCTGTGGATTTCGCTGGCGACGAGCGTCACCGCGACTGCCTTAACGCTCGTCATCGGGCTGGCTGCGGCCAGCTGGCGCGAACGCCGCACGGGCCTCGTGGCTGCGCTGATTGACGGGATTTTTCTCTTGCCGCTGGTGCTGCCTCCGACTGTGGTGGGATTCTTTCTTCTGTTGCTCTTTGGGCGCAATGGACCTGTTGGAAAATTCCTGCTGCAATTCGGCGCGACGGTGGTGTTCTCGTGGCCCGCGACAGTAATCGCGGCGACAGTGGTTGCGTTTCCTCTGATGTACTTGACGGCGCGTGCGGCGCTCGAGCAGGTTGATCCGCATGTGTTGCAGGCGGCGCGCACGCTGGGCGCATCCGAGTGGCGCGTGTTCCGCAAAATCGCGCTTCCCCTGGCCTGGCCGGGAATCTTGGCCGGCACAATCCTTTCCTTCGCGCGCGCGTTGGGTGAATTTGGCGCGACTTTGATGATCGCCGGGAACATTCCAGGGAGAACCGAAACGATCCCCATCGCGATTTATTTCGCGGTGGAGGCGGATGAAATTCGTCGCGCGCTCGCGTGGTGCGGCGTGGATGTCGCGATCTCCCTCGTGCTGCTTGCGGCGCTTTACCTTTGGACGCGCCCGCACGGTCCCTTTCGGGCGCGCTGGGGTTACCGCTGATGGCCCTCGAAGTGGGGATCCAGAAGAAACTCGCGGACTTTACCCTCGACGTAACTTTCCGAGCATCGGAAGCGCCTCTGAGCATCCTGGGGGCTTCGGGCGCGGGAAAAACGATGCTGCTGCGCTGCCTCGCGGGAATCGAGAGCCCCGGGCACGGACGCATCGTCTTGAACGATCGGGTTCTGTTCGACTCGGAGAAACGGATTGCCACGCCGGCGCGCGACCGCCGGGTAGGGATGCTATTTCAAAATTACGCGCTATTTCCGCATCGCACTGTGGCTGAAAACCTGGCATTCGGGATCGAGCGCGACGACCGCGTGAGTCGCGATGGAAAAGTTGCCTCGCTTATCGCGCGCATGCACCTCGGCGGCCTGGAATCGCGCTACCCAAAGGAATTGTCCGGCGGAGAGCAGCAGCGAGTCGCTCTGGGGCGCGCGCTGGCCATCGAGCCGGAAGCGCTGCTGCTGGATGAGCCGCTGGCCGCGCTCGATACGCATCTGCGTTCGCAAGTGGAGATGCAACTTCAGGAGACCTTCGCAGCGTACCGGCGCCCCACCTTGCTCGTGACCCACAACATCGAGGAAGCTTACCGGTTAGGCGAAGATTTGCTGGTCCTGTCTCGCGGGAAAGTGGTCGCGTTTGGCGCAAAGGAAGAAATATTCAGGAAGCCGCCTTCGGTTGAGGTGGCGCGGCTGACGGGCTGCAAGAATATCTCCCGAGCGCGGCTCGATTCCGACGGGATGGTCGAGGCCCTCGACTGGGGCTGCCGCTTGCGCGTGGCGCAGACCACCGCGAAACCTGCCAAGTTCGTCGGGATTCGCGCGCATCACATCGATTTCGCCGTACCAGCCGAGGCGCGCGCGCCAAACGAAAATGTGTTTCCGTGCCGGCTGTCGGAATCTTCGGAAACACCGTTTCGAATCACTTTGTTTCTGACACTCGACTCCCGCACGGACACGGCCAACCAGGATCCTCTTCAGGCTGAAGTTTTCAAGGAGAAATGGCAGCGATTTCGCAATGCGCCCTTTCCCTGGCATGTGCGGCTTGCACCCGAATCGTTGTTTTTGATGCACGATTGAGAACGCGGCTGAAGCTGCGCGCGCGCGGCCCAAGTTTTCCCATGTATGTAGCTTTAGTGAAAGTGTTTTACGAATTTGATATCGAGACCGTAGGTGCCGTTGATGTCCCGCAGAAAAATAATGGAGAGGTCGCGTTTGACGTGATATTCGACCTGAATGAGCTGCTGCTGATCGGAAGCGGCGTTCGATGAATAGGTGATCGTCAAATCAGGGGTCACCTGTTGTTCGATCGTAACCCGTGCCGACGCGCTCGATTCCGTCGCGGTTCCGGCCAGGAACGGATCCACCCGAAAATGGCTGATCCCAAAAAGCCGCTCGATTCTTCCCCCCAAACCCGTGGAAACCGCTTCGGAAAGGAGCGCCGAGGCTCCCTGGCTGGTTCCGTTGCCGCCGCTTACCGAGCGCAAAGCACTCTCCTGCCCGGTGGTCCCCAGCGCCAGCAACGCGATGATGTCGGTGTCCGGCAATGGCGGATCGGAACGATAGCTCAACGAAAGCTTGCTGGCGCGGCCAGAGAAATTGATCGTGACGGCATATTGGCCGATTGTGGACGTCGCCTCGATGTTCAGTTCCGGATCGAGCTGAAAGGGATTCGCGAAATTGATGTCTCCGCGGGTAAGCGTGAAATTATTCCCGCGGAACGACATTTGGCCGCCCAGCAAATGGATGTGGCCGAGAATAATAGGCCGGTCCCAGGTTCCGCGCAGATGCAGGTCGCTGTCGATTTCTACTTGTGCCGAGGTCCACTCGATGCGAGCTCCGGGGCTGCTGTGCGCTTCGATATCAAACGTGAGATTCCGCATGAACGCGGACGACGAACTCGCGCCCCCGGCGGAATTCCCTCCCGAGAAGAATGAGGTAATGTCCGAACCTTCCGCAAAGAGCAGTCTTTTTAATTCCAGGTTGCCGCTTAGAACGGCGCGATCACTGGTTCCCGCAATTTGCAGTGTACCGCCCACCAGCCAACTCATTCCCACCGGATAGCGAATGCGGACTTGCGGCGTGCTGACCGTAATTTCATAACGCACCGGGCCTTCCTCTCCATAGGTAAGGCTGCCCCCGAGTGTGAGCCGGCCTCCGCCTGCTTCCGCGGTCACGTCTTCCACCAGCAGGCGATTGCGATCGAAGACCAGGCCGCCGTTCAAGTGGCTGAGGCCCACCGGAAAATCGGAATAACTGGCGGAGGCATCGCGAATCGTGGCGCGACCGGTGATTCGAGGACGCGACATGGTGCCTTCGGCGTCCACGTTGACGTCCGCCTTTCCTTGCGCGGTCAGAGCGGGAAGAATTCCCTTCACCAATCCAAGGTTCACTTCTCCAACGAGATTCAAATGGATGGGACGATCGCGGTCAAATCGAGCGGAGCCATTCACCTCAAAATCCGTGTCGGGCCCGTGAAACCGGGCTTGGGCGATACGGACTTCGTTATGCCGGTACACAAACTGAACCGGCCCCGCGTTTTCCAGCGAGATGAAAAGATAGCCGAAGGTGATATGCGAAATATCGGCATTCATCTCGATCGTCTCGGGCTTGCGCAGGGCGCCGCTGACGGTGAATTCCCCGTCCACGATGCTATGGGTGGTTAGATTTTTGAGATGCAATCCGTTGCTGAGCAGCGGGTCGAGATCGAACTTCATAACCGAAAGAGTGCCGGAGACGGGTTCGTCGCCCGAAAGACCCATGGATAGTTGGCCGCGTAGCTGGCCGTTCGAGCGTTCGGAATTGAGCGCGAGGCGAACATTTTCGCCGTCCGAAGTGAGGCGCCCGCGAAAATCTCCCTGATCGTCGCCGCCGACTTTCAAGTTCACCACGCGGAAATCCCCCTGTCCCGATGGAGCGCGAACCGGCCCGCTGCCGCGGACGTCGAAATCCAATGTCCCGGCGAACGCCAGGGACGAATTCTGCAGCTCCTTTATCTTTTCCAATGGAATTCCGGAGCCAGAAACATGGAACTCGGTTGTCTTTTCCTGGGGACGGTAGAGAACGTCTCCGGAGACGATGCCCGCGTCCCGCGTCAACTGAGCCTGCGCAAGCCGCACCTCGTCATTCGCCAGGTGTAGTCGCGCGGTTAAGCGGTCGAAGCGAAAACCCTTGACCAGGATGTTGGCGAGTGTGAAGTCAGCATCCAGCACGGGTGAATCGCTGGTCCCGCTGCCCTGAAACGTACCGCTGACTTCGGCGGAGACAGGATAGTTGACGCCGAACATGGATTGGATGTCTGGCGAGGGCGCGTGCTGGGTTTGCGCCTCCGCTGTCCAAGTGCCGGCGGGCGGGAAACCCCAATCGTGGTCAAGGTTCAGCGCAAGTTCGAGCGTGACGGTCGCGTTGCCGCGTTTTACGGTGGTGTTGGAGAGCCGGAAATCGTCAGGAGAATAATCGAGAGTTCCGTCGATTTCATCCCAGGAGTAAATGTCGTAACGCGCGTCGCTGACGTGCGCGTGGCCGTTGAAGGTCGGTCCGCCGAGCGGTCCGAGAATCCGTCCGCGAAAGGCGAGCTTTCCCGTCGTGCGGGTTGGAATAGCGTCTTTACCACGAAGCGTGTTGATGAGATCGTCCCACTCGGCGAGATCGTTCGCTTCGAGAGAAATCTCCAGGGCGCCATCTCCAGCCGCCAGCGTCCCGTCAAAGTTGATCTGCGTGTCCGGTGTGGTGATTTCACTGTTGCTTATCGCGAAAATCTCCGTGTCTTCCGAATAATCGAAAACGATCCGAGCCGAGACCGGAATCACGCCGGGAACCGTGGTCGCGGGCGGAGACCAACGCGATTCACCCTTGGTCCGAAAGTGCTTGAAGTTGGCGACCCAGGTATTTACCGAGTCGACGTCGATGCCGCCATCCCAGTGCAGCGTTCTTACCGGGAAACTTTCGTTCGCCACGGCCGAGAGCGCGTCGGCCAAACTGGCGTGATGAAAATGAGTTTGGGTTCGGAACGCCAGCGTCTTCAAATCCATTTCCAGCCGGCCGTCGAGCGCGCCTTCCAGGGCGCGAATGGAAAGATTTTCCACGGTGAGCTTTTCCGCGGAAATCCGGAAGTCTCCCCAGGTTTCGAGTCCCGTCGCGTGAAACCATTCATACGGCATTTTCACGTCGTGGCCATCGAAGTGGCCCGTGCCCGACCACTCGCCGGCGTTGTCGCGCGCGTCTCCGGAAAAATCGGCGATAAGGTCCGGGGTAAGCGGCTCACGAAATATCGTGCGAATGTCCTCGAGCGCAAGCCGGCCGCGATAATGCACTCTCCACTCGTTCTTCGAAAGACTGGGCAGCTCGGCGCGCAAATTCAATTCCGAGTGCGGCAGCTTCCACACCAATTCGTTCAACTCGAAAAGATCCGGGTGCAGCGTGAACTTTGCGGAGAGGCTGAACTGGAAAGGCCGATCCTTGGAGAGCGCGACGTTGACCTCATCCCAACGGAAGCTTCCCACATACGCTTGATCTCCCGCCGACGGAGCGACATATTGCAAAAGGAACTCCAGGTTCTGGCCGCGCACATCGAGCGGAATGTTCCGGCTGTTAATGTCGGCGCTTCCGTCACGCAATTCCAGGCGGCCGATCTTCAGATTGAAAAGAGTTTCCTGCCAAGGCCGGTTACTTACGACCATTTTCGGCGCGGGAATATTACTGGCTCCATTCTTGGCGAATTCGACCGCCAGTTCGGGCCGCTCGGCGGTCAATTCATCGATTCTGAACTCCCGGCCGAAGAACGAAAGGATGGTGATGCGTACGTTCACGCGATCGGCGTGGAAGAGCGGCTTGGCAGATGCGGGTTCAAGTCCGTGAAGCGTGAGATCGTCCAGTTCGGCCTGCAGCCGGAGAAGGTGGAGATGAAAGCCGCCAAGCTCGACGCGCGCGCCGGTGCGGAGTTCGAGCTGTTCGATAAGCGTCTTGCGAACGAACCTTCCGGCGATTCCCGACTCGAATACGAAAAATATCGCAATCGAGGGGATGGCCAGGATGAGCGCCAGGATCGCGGCGCGGCGCGGCCATTTGCTCCTCACGAGCCGCCCTCTTTCGAGACGAGATCGATCTTCAGCCGGCCGCGGGTTTCGTCGAGCCATTTGTTGGCGCGCTCAGTGATGGCGCGCTGAATCAGCACTTCGCGGATCGTGTCGTCCACGTCATCGAGCGGCGGAACGTCGGCATTGCGCGCCTTGAGCTGCGGGACAAAGTCGTCGCGGTAGTAATCCGCGACTTGCTGATCGGTCACCTGCGCCGCGGGTCGGAATCGAAAATCGATGAATCGCGAGAGATACAGTTGCTGCTGGATCATCCGCCGAACAGCCGGCTCCGACAGACCGGCATCGGCGCAGCGCTGTTTGAAATTGTCGACCGATGGAAATTGCTTTACGAATTCGTTGTAGGCGCGATCCACTTCAGTGGCTGACGGCTGGGCGTATGCCGTGGCGACCGCTTCGGACCGGACGATCCACTGATCGGCGAGCTCATGCAAGATTTCCTGACGCGATTTGGACTTCCCGTCAACAAGCTGCTGGAACGAGCCGAGCTCGCGGACTTCGCTTTCGGTAATGACGTCGTCTTCAATGCGAGCGGCGACTCCATCGATTTGCGGCGCGCGCGCCGGCGCGGGACGAGCAGAGTTATCCGGATTGGGCTGAATCTGGGCGCCATCGGGCCGCGCTCCTGGACCCAGGAGAAGCAGCCAAAAGGCAAAAATGAAGAAAGGGCGCGGCATCAGAATATCGGGCCGATATTGAATGAAAAGCCAAAGTGCGAAACCCGGAAAAATTCCGGCGTAGTGGTGCCCGAAGGTACGACTTGATATTGCGCGGGGTTCAACTGGTAACCGATGTCCACCCGAACAGGACCGATCGGAGTCGGGTAGCGCAGGCCGAAACCGATCGTGTGCGAAAAATAATTCAGATTGGCGATCGACGCAGACTTCCACGCAAAATTGATGTGATTCACGTCGCTGTAAACGTTTCCCCCGTCGTAGAAAACCGTGCCGCCGAGGCGGTTTCCCACGAAAGGTAACTTCATGGGAAAGTGCAGCTCCTGATTGAAAATCAAGACCGCCAATCCACCGACGGGAAAACCTGTGCAGGGATCGCGCGGGCCGGCCTGATTCAAACTAAACCCACGAAGCGACTGGCCGCCGCCGGCGAAGAACCGCTCCGGGAGCGGAATAATGACCTCGTTCACAATTGTGGTTGAATTACAAACAGGCTGCGAGCCCTCGACCGTTTTTCCCAAGGGATTTTCCATGCCGAATCGCGTAGCCCGGGCAAAAACGAAATTCCGGCCGAATGGATAGTAGGACGAATTTTGAAAGAAACTGCGCACGAAGCTGGCGCTGGAACCCAGGGTCTGCGAGGCGAGGCTTACGTCCACGCTATTGAAGGTTCCACGTCTCGGATCGCTCGGATTGTCGCGGCGATCACGCGCGTAGGTGATCCCGAAACCCGACACCAGGGTCGGATAGTTGTACAAGGGAATCTCGTCGGGATCCACGCGCAGTTGCGAGGCCACTACCCTGCGGAAAAAATAGCGATACAGAATGGAGCTGGAAGAAGAGAGCTTCTCGGAGATTTGAAATTGGCCCTCATAGCGAGTTGAGGTGAACGTCTGCACGTCCTGGGTCTTGTCCGCGAATCCGGTAAGCGCGGCGCTGAGTGACCGATGCCCAAAGAAATCGTCGGCGGAGTAAGAAACCAATGACCGGTACTGCAGCGTGCTGGCGCGCGCCTTGAAACTGAGAGTCTGGGCCTTGCCAAACATGTTCGCGCGGGAGAGTTCAATAATGCCGCGGGGACTTGCGGCGACTTGCGTACCGTTGGGATCACACGCCTTCTTTCCGGGAGCAGGAGGCGGCGCGTTGATCGGGCACGTTGAGGCGATTGACAATACTTCGAATCCGAAACCGTAACCGAACGTGTAACGCCCGCCTTCCTGGACGTCGACCACCATCGTCTTTTCCGGATCGCTGCCTGCGGGATTCTGCGCCGCAATTTGCACGCGCGTAAAAACTCCGAGGTTGTACAGGCGCCGCTGGGTTTCGACAACGTCGCCTTCGCGCAGCGGGCCCTTGGGTTCGATCGTAACCTGACGCGCGATAACCCCCGGCCGCGTGAACTGGTAACCGGTCAGCAGAACTTTGGCGACGTCGATTTGCTGGCCTTCCGTGATGTGGTACGTGATACCAACCTCCTCCGGTTTTGAGCCCGGCGAGATCGTTTCGTCCAGATGGGCCTCGGGAAAGCCTTCGTTATAGTACATCGCGAGGATGTTGTTGCGGTCGCTGGCCACCCCTGCGGCGGAATAGGGCTGGCCCGGGGAAGAACCGACCACGGCAAGCAAAGTGTCCATGCTTAGAGCGTGATTGCCTTCAATCGTCAATGCCTGGACCCGGGTTTGCGGGCCTTCGACGATGTCAAAGGAAACGAACAGATTATTTTTCTTTCCTGCGTAATTGTCATCCACGCTGGAGGTAACTTTTGCGTCCAGAAAACCGTTCGACATATACAGGCCGCGAATCGATTCGCCGTCATCGCGCACCAGCGACTGGCTGAAACGCCCGCTCGACGCAAACGAGGCAGGCTGAAGACTCAAACGGCCCTCCAGCAAATCCTTGTTGAAATATTTATTCCCCTTGAATCCAACTCCCGCCAGGCGGAACTTATCGCCACGGCTAATTTCGTAGGCGATCACGCGCTGGCCGGTCGCCGCGTCATCGTGCGAATTCACTTGGACGTCCGCATCGAAATAACCCTGGCGCTGGAAATAATCGCGAATATTGCGGCGGCCCTCCTGGAGCAAATCCTGGTCTACCGCGCCTTCGGCGTAGATGGGGAGCAACTGGCGAAGTTTTGTGGTGCTGAGCCGCGCGCCGGACAACGTCACGTTGACCCTGGGGCCGGTGGTCACGTTATACGTAAGGGGCACCGCATTGCTCTTCGCATCATACGGTCCCGGGGTTATGAGTATGCCAGTCCCCAGATACCCCTGATTGACGAGATACTTTTTTAGTTTTTGAGAGGCGCGCGTAACCCGCGCCGAAGTGAAGGTGTTTTGCACTTTGACCCCGGAATGCCGAATAAGTTCAGCGTCGGGGAAGGGCGTCTGATTCTTAAGCACGAAGCTGCCGATCGTGGCGCGCTCCCCGGGCGCAACGATCACCAGCACGTCCATCTGATGGGTGTCCGCATGGGGGGTCAGGATCCATTTCACATCGGCTTGAAAAAGCCCTTCGCTGCGCAGCGTGTCTTTCAGTCGGTCCAGAGCCTCACGGAGGGTGCTCTCACGGAAGGGTTCACCGAGGCTCAGGCGCATCGCGGCCAACGCTGCCGCTTCCGTGGGAGGCGCTTTCAAGCCTTCGACGCGTACGACATTGTTGTAGAAATTGCGCGTCACCACGAAATGGATATCGAGGCCGCCCGCCGACTCATTCGCGTTCACCTGGACGTCCGCGAAATCTCCCGTGCGATAGAGGGCGCGAATGCTTTCGCGCTCGGCGGAATAATCAAAGGGCTTGTTGACTTCGAGTGGCAAGCGGGAAGCGCCGGCGGAGACGGTGTGTCCCGTTGAATCAACAATCGTGATCGCCGCGACCCGCTGGCCTTCGATGGCCGCGTCCTGCGCACGGACTTCGGGCGCCGCAAAGAGGCAAGAAGCGAGCGCTCCGATCAGCCACACCGCTACGAAAACCCCGGAGCGGAAGGATGGGAAGGCCCGGGATTTCATTTGTTTCCGTCGAGTTCTCATGCGACCAGAAGATAAGAGGAAAGGTTAGCACAGGCGCGTTGCCTGCCCGACGCGAAAAGGCGCTATCATACTGATTCGACACGGCAAGTGGTCACCTCGAAACTCATATTCAGGACCAAAACTACGAGATGAACAGCGCACAGCGCGAAAAATATTCCCGCCAGCTCTTGTTTGGCGAGATCGGCGAACTCGGGCAAGAGCGCTTACTTTCGGGGAGGGCAGTGATCGTCGGGTGCGGGGCGCTGGGGACCGTCGCCGCAAACCTGCTGGTGCGGGCAGGCGTGGGCCGCCTGCGCATCATCGATCGCGATTTTGTCGAAGCCTCTAATTTGCAGCGCCAAACACTTTTCGAGGAACAGGATGCGCGAGAGGCGCTGCCCAAGGCCATCGCTGCGGAACGTCGTTTGCGCGCGATCAATTCGGACGTGATCGTGGAAGGGATGGTCGCCGACCTAACCTCGGAAAACGCGAAGCAGCTCCTCGACGGATTTTCCGTGATTCTCGATGGAACGGACAACTTTGAAACGCGGCTTTTGTTGAACGATGCGGCTATTTCGACGCATGTCCCTTGGATTTATGCGGCAGCCGTCGGAAGCTATGGCGTCACCATGACGGTGCAGCCAGGCGAGACGGCGTGTTTGGCTTGCCTGCTCGAAGACGATGAAAATAGACTGGGAAGTGGAGCAGAAGATACCTGTGACACGGTAGGAGTGCTGAACCCCGCAACCGGCGTAATCGCCTCGATCGAAGCCGCCGAAGCCATGAAACTGCTCGCCGGGAAACCGGACGCGCTGACCCGAAAACTGATTTCCTACGATGTTTGGACCGGAAAATTTCAGTCCATCTGCGTCCGGCGGAACCCCGCTTGTCGCGCCTGCGTGCGGCGGGAATTCACCTACCTCGAAGGACACGCCCAACCGGAAATCACCATGTGTGGGCGGGATTCGGTACAAATTCATGAGCGGGGCCGCAAGCTCGACTTGGGTACATTAGCCCGGCGCCTCGCGAACGGTGCACCCGCCAATGTGCGCCACAACGACTTTCTCCTGCGATTCCAAATTGCGCCCTACGAATTGACGATTTTCGCCGATGGCCGGGCGGTGATCAAAGGCACGAAGGATCCTGCCGTGGCCCGGTCGCTGTACGCCCGGTACGTCGGTTCGTGAATTGGATTTTCGGGCCGGCCGGGATTAGCCAACGAAACGGCGCAGAGCGGATTGGCGCATCGCGGCGCGATCGAGATTTTCGCGAGTATTCATCAGCGTGAGCAGGGTACTGAGGACGCGCGCTTTCAGTTCGTCGGACATCGGAAAGCCGCTGGTGGCCACGTGCACGATCGCTTCGCCGCGGCTGGCGATTTTCGTGATGAATTCCACCTGGCGTTCGTGACTGGTTTTCGCCAGGGCCGTCTCGCGGCGAATTTCCGCGCATTCATTTTCGACAAACAGCGTGAAATGCATGATGCATAGATGCTCGGCGGCGAGGCCCGCCGGGACGTTGATTTTGCAACCTTTCGCAGTGCAATTTTCTGCCACAGACACACCTGTAACGCCGCCTCCGTTTTGTAGCATTTCTGTTAGAGCAAAGCCAGTGTAGGCCAACGCGCTGCGCCCAATTAGATAGCAGTAGATTGGAAATTCGCGCGGCGTAGTGGAAATCTTCGCGTTGGCAAAATCGGATCAAGCCCGCGGCACGTCAACCCGCAGGCCGCCGGCCCCGCGGGGAATCCTGATTTGCAATTCAAAGCCGCGAACCCACCGCACCCACGTGACGCTCTCCGGAGAAATCAGTGACCCGGTGCTGATCCGATGGTCACGTTTGCCGCGGCCACCGCGGGCGCGTGCTCGCCCGCGTGGTATTGGCTCCAGGGGCCCGCATCCATGTCGATTAATGCGGGAGCCTGCCAATCGTATTTCGGATGGGCATCGAGAAAAGCCTGCGCTTTGAAATCGCTGCCGCAGGGATGGCCGATGCGCGCCACGAACGTCATTTTCGCCGCCATATCGCTATCCATTACTTTTCCTTCTACCGCGCCGAAGGGGTTGTAGGGCGTTCGCGCGAAACCCGGATCGCCTTCGGTCGCGTTGTCGCCGTGACCGCAGAGCGTGCGCCGGTTCGCGCCGGTTTTTTTGGTGTACGAATCGTAATGATCCGCGAGAAAAGATTCCGCAAGCGTGGTGTCGATTTTTCCTTTGTTCGCCGCCATCAGATCATCCCACCGGACATGGCGCGCGTTTGCGGACGCCGCAAGATTCGAGGGGTCAAACGTGGTTTCGTCTTTCAGCACCTCCGGATCGCTCGCGAAATTCGAGCCTACAAAGTAGCCATCCATCGACTTCCACACTTTGGTGTGCCGGAGGCCCAGCTCGAAACGCGCAATTTCGCCGGTCTTGCGGTCGGCCAGCAGCCAATCGTTCGCGTAGCCGCCATTATTTCCATCGAGCATGATTTTCACGTAGGTGTCGATGGAATCGCCGTATTGCATCGCTTTTCGTGCGCGGACGAATTCCGGTTTGCCATTCACGTCCCAACCGTGAAAATCCGTGATGGTCGTCTCGGTGATCATCAAACCATCGGAGTTCACGCCAAAATCGTCGTCGCTCGCGATCACTCCGGGAAAACCGTCCATCAACATGCTGAAACCATTCTGCGGCACGATATCGAAAATGATCTTCCAGCGCGCGCCCTCCAGATAGCTGGTCCAATTGTTGTGCGCCATGACGATCCGGTGATCCTTGGTATAGCTCCCGTTTGCGACGAATGCGCTGCAATGATCATCGTCTGATTTTGGCGGGCGCGCGGCTTTGGTCTGCTCGTCCAGCCACGGAACGTAATAATCGGGCAGCTCCATGAAAGCGTTCAGCGCCACGATATCATCGAGATCGAGCTTCACTTTGCGGGCCTGCAGGCCTTCGACGATCCCTTGCAGCTCGGCCTGATATTCCGGATCGATTTTCGGCCACAGCATCTGGCGGGAGGCCCGCCGAAAAAACTCCCAGTCGCGGTTGGAAGTATGGGTCATTTCCAGGCTGGCCGCGGAAAATGCATCGGCAATTTCCGGCGCCAGCAAATAGCCATGCTGGTACCCGAGGTCGTGAGGCGCGCCTTCCAGGTGCACGTAAATCCAGCCGTCGCGCTCAAATCGGTAACTCTTCGCCAGCCGGGGATCGTCGGGATTCGGCCGAGCTTCCGCAGCTACGTTTGCGGCCTTGGCGATTTGGCCCCGGGTTGAGGTGAGAAGCCGGGCGGCGAGGAAACCGACTGCGAGCAAAATGAACGCGACGTACAGAAGCGAGAGCGGTAATCGAAAACGGCGGAAATTCATCAGGCTCTTCTCCGAAGCGCACACGATCGACGGCCTTTGCGCTGCACGCATGGTAGAAGCCGCGCTGGCACAAGTCAACGCCGAGTCGTGCGTGCCAACCTCGTTGACAGCCTCGGTTAAGGCCGTATAATCAGGTGTTTAGCGCGGCGATGATCTGTTCACAAATTGCCTGCCTCGATTGGGTTCGGAGAGTTCAAACGCAGTGACCGGGCTGTACAACTCGGCAGTCGTGTCGGCATTGAAGATTGCCGCGTTCGCGACAGCGGACAACCCGTTCTCCAATTATTGGCGGCGTAATACCGATGCCAGCCTGAATCCGTTTCGAGGGCTGTACGCGACCAATACTTTCGATATCGCCATCATGATTCCGTATTTCCTGGTGATGACCGTGCTCGCGGTATACGGAATTCACCGCTACGCGCTGGTTTACAATTACTATAAAAATCGCAAGCACGTCGCCGGACCGCCCCCAGAAATCTCCATATGGCCACGCGTTACTGTCCAACTTCCCATTTACAACGAAAAATATGTGATCGAAAGGCTGGTGGAAGCGATCGCCGCGTTCGATTACCCGCGTGAACTGCTCGATATCCAGGTGCTCGACGATTCCACCGACGAAACGCAGGAAGTCGCGGCGAACTGCGTCGCCCGCTACCGGCAATTGGGCGTGCCGGTCAGTTACATTCACCGCGACAACCGCGAAGGATTCAAAGCCGGCGCGCTCCAGGAAGGATTGAAAACCGCGCAGGGCGAATTCGTGGCGATCTTCGATGCCGATTTTATTCCGCCCCCCGACTTTCTGCGGCGGACCGTGCCGTATTTTGTGGACCAGAAACTCGCCATGGTGCAGACCCGCTGGAGCTACGTCAACCGGCACTATTCGGCGCTGACGGAAGTGGAAGCGATCCTGCTCGACGGCCACTTCGTAATCGAACATTCGTCGCGATTTCGCAGCGGCTTGTTTTTTAATTTTAACGGCACGGCCGGAATCTGGCGGCGCGTCGCGATTGAAGACGCGGGCGGCTGGCAGCACGATACGCTGACCGAAGACACTGATCTTTCGTATCGCGCGCAGCTTCGCGGATGGCATTTCACCTACCTTCCGGAAATTGATTGCCCGTCGGAATTGCCCGTGGAAATGAACGCCTTCAAATCCCAGCAAGCCCGCTGGGCCAAGGGCTTGATGCAGACGGCCAAGAAAATTCTGCCTCGCGTGCTGCGTTCCGATGTGCCGGCGGCGGTGAAAGCCGAAGCAGTGTTTCATCTCACCGCGAACATCAGCTACCCGCTGATGGTTTTTATGTCCATCATTCTGCTTCCCGCTATGATCGTGCGGTTCTATCAGGGCTGGCTTCAGGTGCTGATCATCGACCTGCCTTTGTTCCTTGCTTCCACCTGCTCGATCTCGTCGTTCTATCTTGCGGCCGAACGCGCACTCTATCCCAAGACATGGAAGCGCACGTTTCTCTACTTGCCGTTCGTTATGGCTTTGGGGATTGGACTTTCGGTGCGCAACGCCATGGCCGTAATGGAAGCGATCTTCGGCGTGAAATCGGAGTTCGTGCGCACCCCGAAATACCGCGTGGAAGCCGGAGCGCAAGGCAGCGGTGGGTGGGCGAAGAAAAAATATCACAAAAGCGCAGGCTGGATGCCGTTCGCCGAAGTTGGACTGGGGCTGTATTTCGCCGCCGCGGTTTTCTACGCGCTGCAAAATGAAAACTACGCCACGGTTCCTTTCCTGCTTCTTTTCGTTTGGGGCTATCTCTACACCGGGCTGATGTCGCTGGCGCAAACCTATCTGGAGCGCTTGCGATTTGGCGTCGAGTCCGGCGAAGTTCGCCCCGCGTCCACCGGCGCGCCGGGATTCTAGTTGGGCGTCCGTTGCGTGGTCGGCAGCTGTAGTTCCAAATCAAAGGAGTTCACCGTGAGGCTTCGTACTCTGTCCGTCCGAGCAGTGGCAACCATCCTGGCGGTTTCGCTCTTGTCGCTTTTCGCGGAGGCGCGGTTCCCCCAACCCCCCGCGGAATACCAGGCGCGGCGCGTGAAACTGCAGGCCCAGATCGACGCGCCGGTCGTTGTTTTCGGATACACCAGCCGCGAAGACTCTTCGGAATTTGCGGTCTTCTTCCAGGAACCGAATTTCTATTACCTGACCGGCGATTCCGAACCCGATGCCGCCGTGTTGCTGTTGCCCGCCGCGGCGGGAACCCAGGGCCCGCACGAAATCCTGTATCTCCCTCCGCGAGATCTGAAACTGGAACGATGGGACGGCCCTAAGATGGGCCCGGACGATCCCGGAATCGCGCAAAAGACCGGATTTGAATCCGTCTCCCCTTACGCCCAACTGAAAACCGACCTGGTCGCGCTGGCAAAAACCTACAAAACCGTTTACACCATCCTGCCCCCAAAGGTGGAGGACGGATATCCGCATTTCACCGATGCACTGGCTTTCGTGCACGCGGCGATGCCGGACGCGACGGTGAAAGACATCGCGCCCGCCCTGGGCGCGATGCGCCAGATCAAGTCCCCGGGCGAACTCGCGTTGATGCAGAAGGCCATCGACGCTTCCGTGAATGCGCAGCTCGCGGCGATGCGCACCATGCGGCCCGGCCTGTATGAATATCAGATCGCCGCGAAGATGAAGGAAGTGCACGAATGGGCGGGATGCGAGCGCGAGGCCTACGCGCCGATCGTCGGCACGGGCCTCAACTCAACGGTGCTGCACTACAGCGCGCTGACCGAACAAATTATGGACGGCGATGTGGTGGTGATGGACGTGGGCGGCGAATACGGCGGCTACGCCGCCGATATTACGCGCACCGTTCCGGCCAACGGAAAATTTACGGCGCGCCAACGCGAGATTTACGAGATCGTTCTGGGAGCGCAAAATGCGGCAATAGCGGCCGTGAAACCCGGCGCGAAACTCTACAGCGGCGACGGCAGCTTGATGAAAATCAGCAAGGACTACATCAACACCCACGGCAAAGACGGCGCCGGCAAGCCGCTCGGCGATTATTACATCCACGGAGTCAGCCACCACCTCGGCCTCGACGTCCACGATGCGGGAGACCGCGACCGGCCCCTCGAACCCGGAATGGTGGTCACGGTCGAGCCGGGGATTTACATTCCGGCGGAACAGCTCGGCGTGCGCATCGAAGATGACGTGCTGGTCACCGCCGACGGCTACAAAATTCTCTCCGGCAGCCTGCCGCGCACCGCGGACGAAATCGAAGCGGTGATGGCCTCGAGCAAAACAACTCCTGAAAAATCAAACGGCGGCCAGTAGGCCGCCGTTTTTCCTGCTTTCCGTCTTCCAAATCTAGAACCTTGCTTTGTCTCCGGACGCAGCCGCGTTTTGAAACGCCGGCTGCTCACCAAATGTCGGCCGGTTATTACACCTGCGCTTGCAGGATTTCACCTGGCAAGCGGTCGATGCGTGATTTTGTGTTGGACTGAAAACGCTCCATCGCGCTTTTCATCGGGGGCGGCTGCTTTTCGCCCGGGTCGCCTTCGGCGCGCATGCGTTCCATGCGGATGCCGAGCGTGCGCTCCAGGACCAGCATTTCCGACCGCTGTTCTCTCCCGAAAAGCGTCGACGCAAGTCCCGATTCGCCGGCGCGCCCTGTGCGGCCCACGCGGTGAATGAAATTCTCCGCGATGTCCGGCAGGTCGTAGTTAATCACGTGCGCGATGTCCTGCACGTGAATGCCCCGCGACGCGAGGTCGGTCGCCACCAGAACGCGGTAGCGCCCCTGCTGGAAACCCGTCAATGCCGCGGTGCGCTGCGATTGCGTCCGCCCGCCGTGAATCATGGCGGCCGAAAAACCGTCGCGAGCCAGGGTGATGGCCAGGCGCTCGCATCCGCGCTTGGTACGCGCAAAGATTAAGACCCGGCCGGTTTCCTTGTGCAGCAAACGATGCAGCAGCGGCAATTTCTTGTCGGTGGCCACTTCGAAAGCCTGCACCCGCACATTTTCGGAAGGCTTCAGGATCGATCCGAATGCGAGACGCACCGGATTCTTCATGTAGTCCTTCACCAGATGCGCGACGGATGCTTCCATCGTGGCGGAAAAGCACATCGTCTGCCGGTCTTTTGGCAGCACGGATGCGATTCGCCGAATCGCCGGAAGAAATCCCATGTCGAGCATGCGGTCCGCTTCATCGAGAATCAGCACGCGAAGATCGCGGAAGTGCACCAGCTTGCGCGAAAGAAAATCTTCGAGCCGGCCCGGTGTCGCCACCACAATCCTAGCGCCCTTGCGCAAAGCGGAAAGTTGCAAACCTTCGGACAACCCTCCGACGACGAGAGCCGCGGGGCCCAGCGTCTTACCGCGCAACGCGTTGTACTGCGCGACCACCTGCATCGCCAGCTCACGCGTGGGAACCAGCGCGAGCGCCGTGATCCCTGGAGTCTTTTCCTGCAACATGCGCTCGATCACCGGAATCAAGAACGCTAGCGTCTTGCCGGTTCCGGTCTGCGCGGTCGCGAGCACGTCCTTTCCCGCAAGCGCTTGCGGTATCGCCGCAGCCTGCACGGGCGTAGGAATCGAAAACTTGGCGAAAGCGAGCCGCTCTTTTGTGTAAGCGGAAATCGCCATCTCTGAAAATAGTGATTCTGTATTGCTTTCCATCTGGTATTGCCTCTTTTGGCGGAGCCGTTGCGATACACACCTGCACATCAAGGTGTAAGCTAAATTCGCAAACTGGTCTGGCCAGTTGTTTTAAATTACGCTGAATGACGTACGGAGAGAACTGAAGGGCGGGTAATCTCAGATCAACGACTCACCAGAGGCCGCACTACACAACCGCGGTATTAAGCGCAAATGAAGTCTACCACAATCCGCGAGCGTCTGCCTACTGATTTCGGGTTCTGTTAACTCTTTCGCGCCGTTGAGCTTCCAGGCCCTCGCCGGCCGCGCGGCGCTCCCGGCAAAACGAAACGGCCACAATTCACATCGCATACGAATACCTCTGTATGTCGCCTCACTCGAAGAAGCATGTAGAATATTGCCGGATACGCAACGCGCCTCGCTGCGTTTTCGTCCAATTTCTTGCGTACTCGATCGGGAGGCTTCTGTGAATATCGCCAGGAATCAGAGTCGATTCGGTGGCAATCCTGCCCTTTACATTGCCTTGCTCTCGGTGGCAGGCTTCGCTTGCGCGATGCCTGCGCCGTTACACGCCCAAGCTGGCGGCTTTCACGATGCTCCACCTGCCGCCAGCCGCGTGAAGAATCCATTCGCCGGCAAACCGGATGCGGCTCAGGCTGGCGCAAATCTCTACGCGAAAAAATGTTCTTTGTGCCATGGAGATAAGGGCCAGGGAGTGGCGAATATTCCCGCTTTATCGAAGAATCCTACGCAATCGGCAACCGATGGCGCGATTTTCTGGTTCATTACCAAGGGCGCACCCGGAAATGGCATGCCCGCGTGGTCCGCTCTTTCCGCCGAGGAGCGCTGGCAGATCGTTACGTATCTAAAGTCCCTAGGCAGCGGAAAGGGCAAGGCGCCCTTGCCCAGCGCGAAAGCCACCCCTGACGCGCCTTCCGGGCCCGTTGCAGGTGGTCCAGCTCCGACGCCGCCCTTCACTGATTACCGATTCGAAAAGCCCGGAACCAGCCGCAAGATTACCGTGGCCGATCTTCCTCAACCCTTTGCTTCCAAGTCCGCCGCAAACAGTCCAAAGGTTGTCGCGCGTCCGAATGATGCCTGGCCAAAGGCTCCCGCTGGGTTCACCGTACAGCAGTTCGCGACCGGGCTCGATAATCCGCGTCTGATTATCACCGCGCCGAATGGAGACTTCGTCGTGGCCGAAGGCGATCCCGGCGACATCAAAATTTTTCGCGGAATCACTGCGGACGGCAAAGCCCAGCAGGTCGAAACTTTCGCCAGCGGACTCAAGCGGCCCTACGGTCTTGCTTTTTACCCGCCCGGGCCGAATCCGCAATGGCTGTATGTAGGCAGCGAGGTTTCCGTCGCGCGCTTTCCATATCAAAACGGAGACTTGAAAGCGCGTGGGCCAGCGGAAAAAATCGCCACGCTGCCCGGGCCAAAAGCTCACTGGACCCGCGACCTTGCTTTTTCTCCCGATGGCAAGAATATGTTCGTCGCGGTCGGTTCGGGCTCAAACGTAGACGATCCCGACACGAGCCCAGCCGAGAAAAATCGAGCGGACATTCTGGAATTCAATCCCGACGGCTCGGGCATGCGGATCTATGCGTACGGGATTCGCAACCCTGGCGGCGGCATCGCCATCAACCCCACCACGGGCGAGCTCTGGTGCTCGGTGAATGAGCGCGACGGCCTGGGCGACAATCTTGTTCCGGACTACATCACCCATGTGCAGGAAGGCGGATTTTACGGCTGGCCCTGGTGGTATACGGGCGGCAATCAGGACCCGCGGCTCGCGGGCAAGCACCCCGAACTGAAAGACAAAGTCATCACGCCGGACGTCCTGCTGCAACCGCACAGCGCTTCGCTCGAAATGACTTTTTACAATGGCAAACAGTTTCCCGCCGAATACCAGGGCGACATTTTCGCTTCCGAGCATGGCTCGTGGAATAGATCCTCTCGCGCGGGCTACGAAGTGATCCGCGTGCCACTGCACCAGACCGGACATGCCAGCGGGGACTACGAGGATTTTCTGACCGGGTTCGTCATCGACAACGGTAAGGTTTGGGGACGGCCGGTCGGCGTCACCATAGCGCCCGATGGCTCGCTCCTCGTCACCGACGACGCCTCGAACTCCATCTGGCGCGTCGCGTATACGGGCAAATAGGCGTCTTCAGAAATGACCCAGCCGCCGCGGATGCTCATGCCTGGCCCACCACGAAGCCGCATTGACCCGCTGGCGTTGCCGTCGCTATAATCATAGTTCCCCAAGTGCACAAAACGCGCGCGGAGAGCTGACTCGAGCGCTCGAGGGTGTCCGCAGGCCTTACGCGGGAAACTTCAAACAGAATTCAGGAGCAGGAAATGATCAAGGCGACACAATTGCGCCCCGGAATGATTATCAAGCACGAAGGCGATCTCTGCGTGATTTACAGCGTGGACCACCGCACACCCGGCAATAAGCGCGGCTCGATGCAGACCAAAATGCGCAATCTGCGCAACGGAAACATGATGGACTTCCGGTTCCGCGCCGAAGAAACCCTGGAAAAAGTCGTCGTCGACGAAATCTCGTTCGAATATTTGTACAGCGATGGCGATGGCCACCATTTCATGAACGTCGAGAACTACGAACAGCTCGCCCTGCAGGACGACATCGTCGGCGATACCAAGGATTATCTGATCTCCAATCTGCCCGTAAAAATCGAGTATTACGACGAGAAGCCCATCGGCGTACTGCTGCCCGACACGGTCGACCTGACCGTGGTCGAAACCGAGCAAAGCATCCAGAAAGCCACAGCCAGCGCGGTGATGAAGCCTGCGAAACTCGAAACGGGCCTGATCGTCAACGTCCCGCCGTTCGTGGGCAACGGCGACAAGATCAAGGTGGACACCTCCGAAGCTCGTTACATCCAGCGCGTCCAATAACAACCGGGTACAATACCCGTCCATGAACGGCGCACCCGCCGGAACAACAGGATTCCTCGAAAAATATTTCCACCTCACCGAAAATAACACTACGGTGCAGCGCGAAATGCTGGGCGGCCTGACCACTTTCATGACGATGGCTTACATCATCGTCGTGAACCCACAGATGCTGGCGCAAACCGGGATGCCCGCCGAGGGCGTCTTGTTCGCGACCTGCGTCTCCGCGGCAATTGCCACCCTCGTGATGGGTTTATGGGCCAACTATCCGCTCGCCCTTGCGCCAGGGATGTCGCTCAACGCCTATTTCACTTATTCCGTTTGCCTCGGCATGCATGTTCCGTGGCAAACCGCGCTGGGCGCTGTATTCATTTCCGGCGCGCTTTTTCTGGTGCTTACCATCAGCCGTATCCGCGAACAGATCGTCAACGGCATCCCCAATGCCCTCAAGCATTCCACCGTGGTCGGAATCGGCTTGTTCATCGCGTTTGTGGGGCTGCGCAATGCGAAAATCGTGGTGGCGAATCCCGCGACGTTCGTGGGCCTCGGCAATTTCGCGGACCGCGAAGTTCAGATTGCTTGTTTCGGTTTGCTGCTCACGCTCGTTCTGATGGCGCGAAAAGCCGGAGGCGCCATCCTTCTTGGAATCATGGGAACCACGCTCGCCGCGATCGCATTTAAGCTGGCGCACTGGCCTTCCGCAATTCTGTCGATGCCGCATCCCGCGGGCACCTTCCTGAAACTCGATATCCGCGCCGCGCTGCATCTCGGACTATTCGAAATTATCTTCGCCTTCCTGTTTGTCGATCTGTTTGACAACGTCGGCACGCTGGTCGGCGTGTGCGAGCAGGCCGGCCTGGTCAAAGACGGAAAAATTCCCCGCGTCGGCCGCGTGTTGATGGCGGACGCGGCCGGCACGGTCGTCGGCTCGCTGACCGGCACGTCCACCATAACCAGTTACATCGAAAGCGCTGCGGGAGTTGCCGCTGGCGCGCGCACCGGCCTCAGCAGCGTGCTGGTCGCTGCGCTATTTCTTGTGGCGATGTTCTTCTCGCCGGTCGCCACGGCCATACCGCAGTTTGCCACCGCTCCTGCGCTGATTCTGGTTGGCGCGCTGATGACCCAATCCGTCATGCAAGTGGATTGGCCGGATTTCACCGAAGCTTTTCCGGCTTTCGTGGTCATTCTGGCCATGCCGCTGACCTTCAGCATCGCGACGGGGTTGAGCTTCGGTGTGATTTGCTACACGATCGTGAAGCTCGCGACGGGCAAATTTCGAGACATCAGCGCGGTGGTCTGGGCGCTGACAATTCTCTTCGTCCTTCGTTACGTCTATCTCGCCGCAGCCTGAGCAAGCCCGCGAAAGTTGGGAAGTGCGCGGCGCATCTCCTCCGCTCAGAGACAAATAGCACACCTACCCTGTCATCCCGAGCGCAGCGAGGGATCTGCTTTTTACCCGAGCACGGCAAAAACATGTCCTCTGGTCAGACTTGAAAAACTGGGGTTTTCTACGCTTCGGAAGTTTTCGAGCCAAACACCCGCCGGAAAATCGCATCCACGGCGCGCAACTGCCTCTTCAAGTCAAACGTGTGCGCCAGCGCCTTTTCATCCAGGAATTTTCGGATATTCGCGTCGCCCGCGATGCGCTCCTTGAAGCTGGTCTCCGATTCCCAGGCCGCCATCGCGTGGCCCTGCACCCATTTGTAGGCGTCTTCGCGCGGCGCGCCGTGCTCGACCAAATCCTGTAGCACCTGGCCCGAGAAAACCAAACCGAGCGTGGCGTTCAGGTTCCGAACCATCCGCTCCGGGAACACCTTCAGGTTCGCGACAATTTCGGTCGTTTTATGCAGCATGTAGTCCACGAGGATCGTCGAATCGGGCAGGATGATGCGTTCGACCGAACTGTGCGAAATATCGCGCTCGTGCCACAAAGCAATATTTTCGAACGCCGCTGTCGAATTCGCGCGCACCACTCGCGCCAGGCCGCAGATCTGCTCGCTCGAAACCGGATTGCGTTTGTGCGGCATCGCGGAGCTGCCGCGCTGCTCCCCGCCAAAGGGCTCTTCCACTTCGCGAACCTCGGTGCGCTGCAGATGGCGAATTTCGGTGCAAATCCGCTCCAGCGATGCCGCGACGATCGCCAGCGTGGCCAGATACTGCGCGTGCCGATCGCGCTCGATGACCTGCGAGGTGATCGGAGCGGTTGCCAGGCCAAGCCGGCGGCAGATTTTCTCTTCGATTTCAGGGCCGAGGTGCGTGCACGTTCCCACCGCTCCTGAGATTTTGCCCACCGCCATTTGCTGCGCGGCCACTTGAAAGCGCGCGAGGTCGCGCCGGTTTTCGGCGTACCAGTTCGCGACTTTCAGCCCGAACGTAATCGGCTCCGCGTGGATTCCGTGGGTGCGCCCGATTTCCGGCGTATCCTTGAATTCCCAGGCGCGGCGCTCCAGCGCTTCGCCCAGCGCCTCGATCTTCTTTTCGATCAGGTGCGACGCTTCCCGAATCAGCAGCGCCTGCGCGGTATCCACCACGTCATTCGACGTAAGTCCGTAATGCAGCCAGCGCGCCGATTCCGTATCGCCCACCGTTTCCTGCACCGCCACGGTGAACGCAATCACGTCGTGCCGCACCTTCGCCTCAATCTCGTTGATTCGCGCTACATCAACCCGTGCGCGCTCGCGCAGCTTCTTAGCCGCTTCGCGCGGAACCATGCCGGCCTCGGCTAGCGTTTCGGTGGCCGCCAGTTCGACGTCCAGCCACTTCTGAAATTTGTTTTCTTCACTCCAAATGCGGCCCATTTCCGGGCGCGTGTAACGTGAAATCAAAGCGCAGCTCCCTTGTTCCGGCCAATCGTGACGCAAAAAAACCAGCCATTATCATACCCGAAAAAAATGAGCGGTGGACGAAGGGAGCTAAAGCTCGAAGGGGCCTAGGGGGACGCGTTGCGAAGCCACGTGCAGCGTTCCGCGAAACGCAAATTCCGAAGCGCGGCGATTGAGCGCTTCCTCGGCGCAAATGCGCGCGAGATCGGGCGTGTTGTTTTGTTCGGAGACGTGCGCCAGCACCAGATGCAGCGCGCGTCCGTCAAACACTTCCGCATCCGCCAGAAATTCACTGACGATCGTATTCGATAGATGCCCCGTGCGGCTCATCACTCGCTGCTTGATGTACCACGGATACGGCCCCACTTTCAGCATTTCCAAATCGTGATTCGATTCGAGAATCAAAAAATCGCATTCGCGCAGGTGATGCTTGACGAGTTCAGGCATGTAGCCGAGGTCCGTAACGATCGCCACTTTCTTGCCGTTCGCGCTGAAGCAATACCCCACCGGATCAGCGGCATCGTGCGGAATCGTGAACGCCGTGATTTCAATATCGCCGATGATGAACTTAATTCCTGGTCGGATGTAAACGGTGCGCTCGATCTTCGCCTTCGGCCCGTTCTCGTACATTTTCAGAATTTCGCGATGAGTCGGTTCGGTCAGATACGCGGCGCACTTCCAGTCCCGCGACAGTTGCGCGAGACCGTTCGAGTGGTCGCTGTGCTCGTGGGTAATCAGGATGCCGTCGACATGCTCAGGACGGGCGCGGCCCAGCGTTTCAAATCGCCGCAACATTTCTTTTTTGCCAAGCCCGGCGTCAATGAGGAGAGTCGTGCACCCCGACTCGAGCAACGTGGCGTTGCCCGTGCTACCCGAGGCCAAAATAGATATGCGGAACGAGATTCGATTTCCCCAGTGTTGGCGCGCCAGCGATCTTCCGGCAAAGCGCGACGCCGCAATGGATGATGGCAAACTGCGGAGCCCGCGTCAACAGGATCAATCAAACCAGGATGACGCTTTCGCTTAGATGGCGAGATGTTCTTGGGTGAGTTTGAAACCGTTGAGGTTGCCGACAACGGAAGCGGCCATGCGGCCGGGCTGGAAGAATTCGCGGGCGAGTTCCTGGACGTCTTCGATGGTTACGCTTTCGAGCAACGCGATCAAATCCTGAGCCGTGAAGTGGCGATTAAAATACATATGATAGCGCGCCAGGCTGTTCATGCGCTGGCCGGAGCCTTCGAGCGCCAGCAGCGTGGCGCCTTTAAGATGATCTTTGGCGCGGCGCAACTCTTCCGCTTCGAGCGGCTCATCGCGCATCTTGCGGAATTCATCGAGCACGGAACGAATGAGCTGGCTGGCGGTGTCTAGCGATGTGCCGGCGTAGACGGAAAGAGCCCCAGCGTCGCGATACGAATTCAACTCGCTGAAGATCGCGTAGGCCAGACCCTGGCGCTCGCGAATGTTCTGAAACAGCCGCGAGGACATGCCCCCGCCCAAAACATTGTTTAGGACCGCCACCGCAAAGCGGCGCTTGTCGGTCATGGGCAGCGCCGGCACGCCGAGGCACAAATGAACCTGCTCGAGTTCGTGTTTCGTGCGCAGCGTAACGTGCGGCGCGGCCTGAGGTTTGCATTCGGCGGCGTCGAGTTTCGCGGCCGGAAGCTGTGAGAAGCGTTCGGCGACCAGATCAACCAGCTGCGCGTGCGTCAGATGGCCCGCGGCGGTAATCACCATGTTGTTCGGCGCGTACTTATTCGTAAACCAATCCCGCAGCGTGTCGCGCGT
>Ga0302326_10006961_pt1 | contig 25274 bp, 24 predicted proteins | sample Palsa_T0_3_FD_202264 | JGI IMG/M metagenome (GOLD analysis project Ga0302326, IMG submission 202264) | Peat permafrost microbial communities from Stordalen Mire near Abisko, Sweden - Palsa_T0_3 | ecosystem: Environmental > Terrestrial > Soil > Palsa > Peat permafrost | place: Sweden: Abisko... | reverse complement strand
TGAGGTGGAGGAACTGGAGAAGGACTCGGTGCGACGGCCCGGGCTGAACTGGATGCTCGATCTGGCCCTGGTCCCGGCCGGGCTCTTCCGGCCGGGGTTGTCCCCGCACACCGACCTGCTCGTCCGGCATGAAGGCGGCGCCGGCTTCGTGGCGGTGGAGGCCGTGCTGGCGCCCGGCGCGGATGTCGCGGACGCCGGCCGGTGCCAGGCCCGGCTGGTCGACCCGGCGGTGCGGCGGGTCCTGGCTCAGGCGGACTGCCAGCTGACGGAATCCCGGATCCGGGCGGAGCTACGGCTCCCGTTCCCGCGGGACGAGCTCGACGGAGCCTGGATCGAGGTGGTCGAGGGGCCGCATCGTCCGGTTCGCAGCGCCAAGGCACACCTGATCCGGCGGGCGCTGCGCTGGGCGGACGCGGCGCTGCGGGCCGAACGCGCCCCGGCGGGCCTCGCGCCGCAGTCGACCGCCGAGGACTGGACGGCGCTTTCCGTCATCGCCTGGCAGCGGTGCCGTCACGACTGGGCCGCGGCCGGCGACTCCGCCCGGGCCACGGCCCCACCGGTCCCGGGTGCCCAGGCTCCCGGCCCGGCCTACCTGGCCGAGGTCCTGGGCTACTGAACGACGCCGCCGGGCCAGCGAGGCCGCTGGCCCGGCGGTTGAGACCTAGGCGTCAGGACGCCTCGATGACGACGGTCACGCGGCGGTTCAGACCCGAGCCGCCCGAGACGACCGGGTCGCCGGCCCCGTGCCCCACGATGATCAGCGAGGCGGCCGGGACACCGCGGGACTCGAAGAAGGCGGCCACGGCCGAGGCCCGCTCGTACGACAGCGTGTAGTTCATCTCGGCGGTACCCGGCGCCGACGCGAAGCCGTTGATGACCGCGGTCACCCCCGCTCCGTGCAGGCGGGGCAGGAGCGCGGTGAGCTGGGCGACGGCCCTGGGGCTCAGGACGGCGCTGGCGTTGGCGAACAGCACCGGCGCCGAGACGGAGTCGCGTCTCCCGCCCTGGCTCAGGCCGGCCGTGACCAGCGCGGCGAGCTGCGCGCCTGTCACCTCCGGCCCGACCACGGCGGCCTGGGCGGCGCCGGCCGCCAGCAGGTCCGCCTGGGCGGCGCTGGCCACGGCCGCGGTCGGCAGGAACGGGGTGACGACGAGGACCGTGTCGCCGGTCAGTTCGCCCGCTGGCGGCCGGCCGGCCAGGTTCGGCGTGTACAGCACGAGCACGCGACGGCTGCCGAAGACGTTGCCGTCCTCCTCCTCGAGGCCGGCCAGGGCGCTGGCCGCGTCCGCGCTCTCCGCGACCAGGCTGTCCGCCGGACCTGGCGGGTCGGCCAGCCGATCGGTCCTGGCCGAAAGCCCCAGACCGCGCAGCCACGCGGTCATCGTGTCCCGGCCCTGGTTCGCCTCGGCCCGCCGCTGTGCGGCGAGCACGCCACGCCAGTGCTTGAGGCGGCTGGCGTACTGCGCGGCCAGGTAGCTGGTCGCGCCCTTCCCGGGCGCGCCCGGCCGCCCCGCGACTACGACCGTGGGCGGAGCGGGAGCCGTCGAGCTGAGAACGGCCCGCGGCTGCGCACCCGCCTGCAGGACGGTGAGGTCCTCCCGCGGCCGCGCAGTCGCGGTCACCAAGCCGGAGAGTGAGGGGCCGAAGGCCGGCCCGTTCAGCACCGCCAGCAGCGCCGAAGGCGCCACGTCCTGGGTGATCGTGACCGGCGGGCCGGCCGAGGGGGCCGCGGCCGGCCCGCCGACGTCCAGCGACCCGCAGCCGGCCAGGGCTACGGCCACGCTCACAACCCCGCCCCACTGGATGATCTTCCTCACGTCGATCCTCCTACGCCAGGTCCCGCGGCCAGGCCGCGCGACGTCTGTTCTCACCAGTGATGAGGACAGGCCAGCGCGGGGCTGACACCCTCGGCCGGTGTCAGGTGACCGGGTCCGGCGCCTCTATGCAGGTAACCCAGGGCAGAAGGAGGAACGACAGTGCTGCCAGGTAACCCGCGAACCCCATCGCAGATCCTGGGCGAGTTGCTGACCGGTCACCCAGAGGCCGCCAGCCTGCTCGCCGAGGCTAGCCACCGCCGGGCGCTGGCGCGCAGCTCCGCGGCGAACGCCGGCCAGGCGTTCGCCGCGGCCCAGGCCGCCCGGCTCGGCTACACCGAACTCCGGCACCGGCTCGATCCGCGCCTGCGCCGCACCGTCGGCTTCGGCGCGGGACTGGTCGTGCTGTTGCTGCTGAGCGCCGGGATGACGCTGCTTGACGGCATCGAGCTGGGCGGGATGTGGTCACTGCCAGCGGACCTCGCCGCCACCGCGATGTGGCTGACCGGAGCCTGGCTGGCCGCGGTGGCCAGCCGGGAACGGCGCTGGCCCCTAGTCATCGCCGGGGTCGCCGCAGCCGCGCTGCTCAGCTTGCTGCTCATGTCCTTGCACGGCCTGGGATCCGGTCCGGGCAGGCCAGCGTCCCGCGAGAGCTTGCTGCTCGGAGTCCTCGCCGGCGTGGCGTTGTTCGTCCTCGTAATCGGCGCGGCCGTACTCATGGCTCACGTGGAATCCGGCTCCTTGTTCCGGGCCCGGCGGCGCTGGCACCGGGCCCGGGCCGCTCACGAGGTGGCGGTCCGGCTGGAGCAGGATGACGAGCAGGCCATGGCGGTCGCGGCGCAGGCCTGGCTCAGCTTGGTCCGCGCCCAGGTGAGCACGAGCGTCGACGACGAGCACCTCGCCCGTCAGACCGTGGCCCTGGCTACGGCGCTGCTGGAGAGCGGCCGACCGCAACTCCCCGGTCCGGAGCCGTAGCGGCGGTGGCCGGCTCGGTCTCGGCCGTCGGTTCGTCGCGCGGGCGGCGTGGCAGCGCGCAGACGAGCACCAGGAGCACGGCCGCGACACCGAGCTGGATCATCAGGCACTCGCGGATGGCTGCGGTGAAGCCGGACCGGCCCAGCGTGCTGAAAAAGACAGTGCCGATCGCGGCCACGCCGATCGCGCTGGCCAGCTGCTGGGCCGCGTTCAGGACGCCGGAGGCCGAGCCCACTTCGTGGTCGGAGACCGAGGCCAGGATGAAGTCGAACAGCGGCGAGATGAGCATGCCGATGCCGGCGCCGAGCAGGAGCTGGGCGCCGATGAGCTCAGCCGAGCTGGTCGCCAGCCCATGCGCACCGATGATGCTGCGCAGCCACCAGGTCCCGGCGGCGATGAGCACCGCGGCGACCTGGAGTGCGCCGCGGCCGAGGCGAGGCACGACAGCCGTGGCGGCGGCGACCGCGCCGGCCACCGAGCCTGCGGCGAACGGCGCGAGCGTCAGGCCGGCGTGGACGGCCGAGAAATGCTCGCCGAACTGCAGGTACAGGGTGAGCGCAAGCAGGGTTCCGGCCATCCCGGCGAAGAAGACGATCACGCAGGCGAGCCCGGCACTATAGCCGCGGTGCCGGAAGACGCTGGTCTCGATGAGGGTGCCGCGACCCCGCAGGCCTCGGCTACGGCTCCAGGCGGCCAGCAGCCCGGCTGTCAGCAAGCTCGCCGCCATCATCAGGTAAGTCCAGGCGGGCCAGCCTGCCTCACGGCCCTGGATCAGCGGATAGATGAGCAGGCCCATCGCGGCCGCTGCGAGCACGGTGCCCAGGCTGTCCGGGCGCGGTGCCCGCGCCGCGCGGGACTCCGGCATGATCCGGGCGGCGCCGATCGCCGCGGCCACGGCCACCGGCAGGTTGACCAAGAAGATGAGCCGCCATCCCGTGCCGAAGGCGTCGAGGCTGACCAGGGCGCCTCCGATGATCGGCCCGAGCACCGCGGAGAGCCCGATGACCGGGCCGAAGAAGGCAAAGGCACGGCCTAGTTCGGCGGGGGCGAAGACGTCCCGGATGATGCCGAGACCCTGCGGGATGAGCAGCGCGGCGGCGGCGCCCTGCGCGAGGCGGCAGCTGATCAGCATGGCCGGGCCGACCGACAGGGCGGCGGCCAGCGAAGCGGCGGCGAAGCCCGCGGATCCGGCCACGAACAGGCGCTTGCGCCCGTACCGGTCACCGAGCCTGGCTCCGGTGATCAGGCCGACGGCAAAGGCCAGGGCGTAACCGCTGATGATCCACTGCAACGCGGCCGTGCTGGCTTGCAGGTCGTTCCTGATCGTGGGCGCCGCGACGTTCACGATCGAGCCGTCCAGCAGGTCCATGCACTCCGCGGCCAGCACCAGGGCCAGCACGGCCCATCGGTGCCGATAGCCGCTGTCGACCTCAGCCATTATCCGTACCTCTTTCCGATCATCGTTCCGAACAGTGTTCGTTGAGGGATTACGAACACTGTTCTACACTGCTGGCATGCCTGCGTCAAGCAAGCGGGAACAGCCGGCCGGCCAGCCCCGGCCCAGCCCGGTCACCACGGGTGGCCGGGCCGCGCTCCCGGCCGCCCCGCCGCGGGTGGCCAGGCGCAGCTCCGCGGCCGGACGGAAGCCCACGCTGTCCGTCCCGGTGATCGTGGCCGCGGCGATCGAAGTCCTGGACGAGGCGGGCTTCGCCGGGCTGTCCATGCGCCGGGTAGCCGACCGGCTCGGTACCGGCGCGGCCTCGCTCTACGCCCACGTCTCCGGCCGCGAGGAACTGCTGGAACTGGTCTTCGACGCCCTGGTCGGCCAGGTCAAGCTGGAAGATCCCGATCCGGCCAGGTGGCGCGAGCAACTGCACCGGCTGATGCGGGACCTGCGCGACATCCTGGCCTCGCACACCGATGCCGCCCTGGCCGGGCTCGGGCGGGTGCCCACGGCACCGCAAACCCTGGCCGCCGCCGAGGTGCTGACGGGAGTGCTGCGGGCCGGCGGACTGTCCGACCGGGTCATCGCCCTCGGCTTCGACCAGCTCGTCCTGTACGTATCGGCGTTCGCACATGAGGCAGGCCTTTACCGCAAGGCCGACCCAGCCGAAGTCGAACGCTACTTCGCCGGGGTTCATGCCTTCTACGCCACGTTGCCCCCGGACCGGTACCCGGTGCTGTCCGCCATAGCTCCGGCCATGACCGGGGCAGCTGCCGACGACCGCTTCGAGTTCGGGCTGAACGTGCTCATCGCAGGGTTCGAGGCAGCCAGCGCCGCCGAGGCGGCGGCGGGTAAGCCGCGAGGATGACCCGCACCACGCGATTCGGTTCTGTCGCTGCTGGTGTTGTCAGCTGCCACCGATACGGAGACTCCGGCGCCGGGAAAGTGACGGCCGCCGGCCGCCCAGTTCGCGCCGCGGCCGGAATCTGTATCGGAAGTGCGGCAAAGGCGCAGGAGAGGGGTGACGCTAGGTGGGAGCGATGACAGCGGACGTGATCGACCGGGCGCGGGCTGGTGATGGCGACGCGTTCCGCGAGCTGACCGAGCCGTACCGGCGAGAGCTGCAGGTGCACTGCTACCGGATGCTCGGATCGTTCGCCGACGCCGAGGACGCCCTGCAGGACACGCTGCTGGACGCCTGGCAGGGCCTGGCCGGTTTCCAGGGGCGGGCCTCGCTCCGCACCTGGCTGTACCGGATCGCCACTAACCGGTGCCTCAAGGCCCGCCGCTCGGCCAGCCGGCGCCCGGCCAAGGAGTGGGATGTGCCGGGCGTGCAACCACCCGAACCGACGCGGCTCGGCGAGGTCGTCTGGCTGGAGCCGTTTCCGGATGCTCTCCTCCACGGTGCGGTCGACGTACCGCCTGGCCCTGAGGCTCGTTTCGAGCAGACCGAGTCGATCTCGCTGGCTTTCGTGACGGCGCTTCAGCTTCTTCCGCCGCGCCAGCTCGCCGTACTCGTCCTGCGCGATGTGCTCGGATTCCACGCCAACGAGGTGGCCGAGATGCTGGATTCGAGCACCGAGTCGGTCACCAGCGCTCTCAAGCGGGCGCGGGCCAGCCTGCAGCGCCGTCAGCCGACCAGCGCCGGCCGCGAGCCGCCGCCCGTGGCCGGGTCACCGGCCGAGGAGGCGCTCGTGGCTAAGTTCGCCCGCGCGTACGAAGCTGCCGATCTCGACGCGCTGGTGGCCCTGCTGACCGACGACGTCTTCATGTCCATGCCGCCCATGCCCTTCGAATACGAAGGCCGCGATGCCGTAGCCAGCTTCTGCGCCCTCCTTTTCGGCGCCGACCGCACATACGAGCTTGTGCCGGCCCGCGCGAACGGCCAGCCGGCGTTCGGGTTCTATGTCCAGGCCCCTGGCGGTATCCGGCACGCGACCGGCTTCGTCGTGCTCACCCTCGCCGGCCATCGGATCTGCGCCATGACCCGGTTCGAGAACAGCGTGCTGCCCCGGTTTAACCTGCCGCGATCGCTCCCCAGCCGATAGCGGACAGCGGCCTCGGGCAGGCCGAGGAGGCGGGTGCAGATGCCGACGACCGCTCTAGCCCCGGTGACGATCGCAACCTTGCCGGCCAGCTGGCCCGTGCTCAGGACAGCTTCTCGTACAGGGTGATCACGGCGGCGCCGCCCAGGCCGATGTTGTGCTGCAGGGCCACCGGAACGTCGTCCACCTGGCGTGCGCCCGCCTGGCCGCGCAGCTGCCAGACCAGCTCGGCGCACTGGGCCAGGCCGGTGGCGCCGAGCGGGTGGCCCTTGGACAGCAGGCCGCCGGACGGGTTGGTCACCACCCGCCCGCCGTAGGTGTTGTCGCCGTCCGCGATGAACTTCTCGGCCGTGCCCTCATCGGTCAGCCCGAGCGCCTCGTAGCTGATCACCTCATTGGTGGTGAAGCAGTCATGCAGCTCGACCACGCGGACGTCGCGCGGGTTCACCCCGGCGCTCTCGTACACCTGCCGGGCCGCGGCGGCGGTCATGTCGTAGCCGACCAGCCGCATCAGGTCCCCGTCGAACGACGCGGACGTGTCGGTGGTCATGGCCTGGGCGCTGATGACCACGTCGGCGCGCAGCCCGCGGGCCCGGGCGAACGCCTCGCTGACGACGACCGCGGCCGCCGCGCCGCACGTGGGCGGGCAGCACTGCAGCCGGGTCAGCGGCCCGAAGATAGGCGGTGAGCCCAGCACCTCCTCGACGGTCACCGGGGCGGTGAACACCGCGTAGGGGTTGGCCGCCGCGTGCCGGCGTGACTTCACCGAGACCTGCGCGAACACCGCCGGATCCATCCCGTACTTGTCGCAGTACGCGGTCCCGGCCGCGCCGAAGTACCGGGGCGCCGCCGGGACGTCGCCGACGTCGCCAAGCTCCCGGGCGAACGCCTCGTCGAACCGGGTGAACGCGCTCGGCCGGTCGTCCCAGTGCGCTTTGAGCGCGCCGCGTTCCATCTGCTCGAAGCCGAAGGCCAGCACGCAGTCGGCCGCGCCGGAGGCCACCGCCTGCCGGGCCAGGAACAGGGCCGAGGATCCGGTCGAGCAGTTGTTGTTCACGTTGACCACGGGGATGCCCGTCATCCCCACCCGGTACAGCGCATTCTGCCCGCTCGTCGAGTCGCCGTAGACATAGCCCGCGTAGGCCTGCTGGACCGCGGCCAGGTCGATGCCGGCGTCGGCCAGCGCGGCCCGGACCGCCTTTTCGGCCAGCACGTCGTAGCTGTCGCTCTTGCTCGGCGTGGCGAACGGGGCCATCCCGACCCCGGCCACGACTGCCCGTTCCGTCATCTCAGACTCCTAACTAGTCGCTATTCACTTAATACACCGCACCGTGCCGTCCAGCAGCCGCCGGACAAGGTGATGACGATCTTTGGCGCCCGGCCAGGAGGAGCAGCGCGGCGGCGCCGATGAGCACCGGCTCGATGGTGAAGGCAGCGTGCAGGCCGAGATGGTCGGCGAGGCTGCCGAGCAGGTAGGGGGCGGCGATCACGAGGATGCCGCCGAGCAACTGGGTGCGGGCATTGGCGGTGTCGCCGTTGCCGGGCGCCGCGGCCAGGGTGAGCGCCAGCGACAGCGGGTAGAGGTTGGCCAGGCCGACCCCGCACACCACCAGCCCGGCGATGGCAAGAGCAGGCCGGCCGGCCAGCCAGAACATGCCGAAACCGGCGGTGGTGACGGCCAGGGACACGAACAGCAGCGGCACGGTCCGCCCGGCGCGGCGGATGAGATACGCGCCGCCGATCCGGCTGAGGAGAATGCCGAGGTAGAAGCCGCTCATCGCGGTGGCGGCCTCGGCGGTGCGCAGTCCGGTCGAGGTGAGCACTTCGGTGCCGAAATAGATCGGGCAGAATTCGATGGCGATGCCCACGGCGACCATGGCGGCCAGCAGCCAGCAGGACCGGGACAGCCGGGGCCTGGCGCCCGGTGGGCCGCGCGGCCGACGGCGGGGGCAGCGGCTGGTGCCGGCCGGGTTGGGTGAAGCTTTTGCCGCCGAACTGTTCCGCGGCTCCGATTCGCCCGACGCGATCGCCGCGATCGCCGCGATCGCCGCGATGAGCGACGAGCTGGCCCTCGGTGCGCTCCGGGCCGCGGGCCGGGCCGGCCTGGCCGTGCCCGGTGCCGTGGCGATCACCGGCTGGGACGACACCGACGCCGCGACCCCGGCGGGGCTCACCACGGTGCGGCAGTCGCTGCGTGACCAGGGGCGCCGCTGCGCCCGCATTGCCCTCGGCCACCCCCGGCCGGACAGGCAGGAGCCGCCCGGCTGGGAGGTCGTCGAGCGCACCAGCACCCGCTGACGATCAGGGCCTCGCGGGCGCGCTAGGGCGCGACCAGCGCGTCGGTCAGCGGATCGATGCCGGCCAGGTTCGCCGCCAGCTCGGCGCTCAGGCCGTAGCGCGCGGCGATCGCCGCGGGCGAGTAGTAGGTGACGTTCGTCCGGCTGCCGTCAGCCCAGATCAGTATCTTGAGCGGCAGGTCGAGAGCCGCCAGCGGCGCGGCATCCATGACCGGCGTGCCGGCCGCCGGGTTGCCGAAAATAACCAGCGTGGTCTCGCGCAATTGCAACCCGGCGTCGCGAGCCTGGTCGCTCTGGTCGATGACCGCGAAGACCTTCATGCCCTTCGCGGACAAGATTCCCGTCAGCCGCGAAACCGTGGCCGGGACCGATCGTGGGCTTAGCTTGGTGGTGACCTGAGTCTCGGTCCAGGTGGTCATGTCTGAGTCTCCTTCGTACGGCATGCTCCTCAGTATCGAAACATGCGCACCGCTTTGGATCTGTCATCCGACTGCGTTAGCCACCGTGGCGCTAGGGTGAGGCACCCTGGCGCAGCGCCTCAGCGACGATCTCCACCCGGCTTTTCGCGTCGAGTTTGGTGAGGATCCGGGATATGTAGGTCTGCACGGTACGCCGGGACAAGAACATGCATCACGACAGGTACGCCGACTCGTGACGGACGGCGGACACTCTGTGCCGTAACGTTCCCGGAACGCCGCGAGCGTAGCGTTGCCTCTCATGGTGGGGAAACCGGCGTCAGCCGGACCGGTATCAGCCGCGCGCCGCTTCGGGCTGGCGTCTTCGGTGACAGCTACGGTCCTAGCCGTTCTGGCGCTGATCCTGATGGTCGCCGCGCTGGTGCTGAGCGCCCTGGTCCATCAGCTGTCGGTCCTGGGCTCAGGGCCGGTTGTCCCCGTCGTGGTGGTCTACGCGGCGGTGGGTTTCGTCGTGGCCCGTCGCCAGCCGGGCAATTCGATCGGCTGGATCCTGATCGCCTTCATCGTGGTGTTCCTCCTGAGCGACGTTGTCGGCTCATACGCCGCCCTGTACTACCGGTTCGGCCACCACGGCCTCCCGCTGGCCTCGGTTGCCGTCGTGCTGCAACCGTTGTGGGCACCCGCGCTGCTGTTGTTCCCGGTGGTGATCTTGCTGTTCCCGGATGGAAGGCTGGCGGCGCGGCGCTGGCGGTGGGTACTGCGGGTCTATGTGGTGGCCGGAGCGCTAGCGTCGTGGGCCCTCTTTTCCCCGGCGGTCAGCGCAGTGGCCCGCCATGACGTCCGCGTCGACGCCTTCGGCGACGTGATCAGCAACGGCCGGTCGCACAGCGGCCCCCTCGCCGCGGCGGAGGTGCTTGGCCTGCTCGTGATCCTGATGATCTGGCTGTCGTTCGTAGCCCACCAGATTCTTAGCTGGCGGCGCGCCACGGGCGAGCGGCGCCAGCAGCTGAAGTGGCTGGCTACCGGCGCCGCGGTCACCTTGGTCGTAGTCGCCACGTCGTTCGGGATCAGCTCGACCAGTGTCTCGGGAGAAATTCTCGGGATCGCGCTGGCCGCGCTGCCGGTGGGCATCGGGGTGGGGATCCTGAAGTACCGCCTGTACGAGATCGACCGGATCATCAGCCGGACCCTGGCCTACGCGATCGTGACCGGGGTGCTGGTCGGGGTATACGCCGGGCTGGTGCTGCTGGCTACCCAAGTGCTGGGATTCCACAGTTCGGTAGCGGTGGCCGTGTCCACGCTGGCCGCGGCGGCGCTGTTCAACCCGCTGCGACGGCGCGTGCAGCGGACGGTGGACCACCGGTTCAACCGGGCGCGGTATGACGCCGAGCAGACCGTGACGGCGTTCGCGGCCCGGCTGAAAGAAGCGGTCGACCTGGGCTCGGTCCGCGATGACCTGGGCGCCGTCGTAGCGAAGGCTCTAGAACCGGCCCACATGTCGGTGTGGATCCAGGCAGACGAACGGCAGTGACGCGTGCCGGCCTGGCACGGCCAGCCTCACGCGCTGAGCACCGCCGTTCCGGTCAGCTGCCTCGCGGGCGATACTGAAGCCGCTGCCGCGCCATCTCGCATACGCCACTGCGTTCGTTGTCCGCCGCGATCTGCCTGGCCTCATCAAGATCGGCCGGCGTCAGCAGGCCGTTGGCGAGCAGGAAGTCGGCGAGATCACGCGCGTGGCCGCGTTCGGACCAGACGAGGCCCTGAAGGAGCTTCTTATAGTCGGAGACCGCACCCTCCCCGCTGAGGTTCAGGGCGATGACCACATTCGTCATCGGCACCGTCTGCGGGGCGGCCAGGCCGAGAATGAACTCCTGGTAGTAGTAAGCCATGGTCAGCCGCGCCATGGCATTGCGGATGAAGTAGCCGCGCACGCGAGCCACCGCGTCTTCTCCGGGCCCGCTGCCCCGCCGCATGATTGTCGCGGCCCGGGTCGTCGGTTGCTTCTCACCGTCCGGGGCGGCCGGATCGGCACGCGGGCTGACCGGCACCTCGAGTCGCAGCCGCAGCACCCAGGTACCCACGCTGACCAGCCACGACCCCTCCGCGAGCACCACCGGCAGCGCTTCGTAGCGGGCCGGCGCCGCGGGCAGCACCTGGCACGCCGTCCGCTGCACGGCCTGAGCGCTCGGAGGTATCCCGGCGGCTTCCGGCGCTAGATAGACCCGGTGGGTCGTATCACGGCTGAACAGCTCCCAACGGTGGTGAACGTAGCGAAGACCCGCGCAACGCGGGGCGCGGTGAAGGGTGAGATCCTCATTGCCGCTGAGCATGCGCCGGTCCAGCCAGGTGATCTCATCGGGCGTACAGCTCACCCAGTCATCGTGCTCTTCTGACCACAGGAAAAGCTGACCAGTCGCCACTGCGTCGCCGCTCCCGAACGAGGGCGCGCCACCGGCGCGGCCACCCAGTCTCGCCATGTCTGGATGATAGTTGCCGCACTTCGGTGCCTTAGCTGATCTCAACGCGAGACTGCAGCGCGTCGGGTCTGGTCCCCCAGCCGATCGCATCGCCGTCACTGAGCGGCTGCTCACCAGCCACGGGGGCGCCGTTGAGGGTGAGCCCGTTCCGGCCCTGGTTCGTGATCCACCAGCGACCATCGGAGAAGGTGAATCTCGCGTGCTCCCGGGACACCGTGAGCACGTCGGGCAGCACCAGCTCAACCGGCCCGCGCCCGGCCCGGGCGCCGGACAATGTGGTCTCCGTCACCGAGGAGCCCGTGACCAGCCGCAGCACGGGGACGGAGGCCAGGCTCTGTTCCCTGATCGTGGTCATGCCACCGGCGACCGTCAGGCCCGAGTCAGGTCCCGGCCAAACGCGGCGGCCGGGCCAGGCGTAGTCATGCTGGGGGGCGGCCTGCGCGAACCCTGGCCCGTCGTCCGCGTACCAGGCGTCAGACACGTCAGGCTGGGCGTCGATGCTCGCCAGGTCCCCCTGCCGCAAGCGGTAGCGGCCCGGCGGGACAGACCCGGCGGCGATGACGTGCACCTCGGCCCGGCCCGGCCCGGCCAAGCGAGCGCCGTGCGCGGCTACCTGCTCTTCGTAGACTTCGGTCAAGCTGGCGCTGATCACGCCGAGTTCCATCCGCTCGCACAGCGAGACAAGGTCGTCGCGGTTCAACTGCAGTTCGACAATGTTCGGCGCGAGCAACAACCCGCTGGGCGTGACCACGAACACGTCGGACAGGTGCCGCATGGCGACCTTCAGCACGTCCTGCCCGTCGCGCCACGGCCGGGAGGCCAGCCGGCGTATCCAAGGATGATCCCTCGTGACACCCAAGGCGCGCAGGCCACCCACACATCCCGCGCCAAGTCCCGCGATGGCCACCAGCAGCACGGTGGCCGAGACGGCGGAACCCGTCACGACCTCCAGAACCAGCCAGCAGGCCGCGACGCCACCCGTGACCGCCCAGCGCCTCCGGCTTCGCCGGCGCAGCGGAGCGCGCACCTGCCGACGCTCCGCTTCCCTGCCTTCAGTCATCGAGTACCGCCCTCGATCTGTCCTTGACTCGTCCGATGGCCTGATCCGGGCCGATTCGCAGTCCCCGTCACCGAGGATGCGGGTAGCGCGCCCGTCAGTCAACGAATCACGGACAGCTTCCAGATGTCTGGAAGTTGCCAGCCGGATCGCCGTTGCCGGCCTGACTTCCAGATTCCTGGAAACGACACTTAATTCGCGCGCACCGGACTCGGTATCACCGCCCGCGGGTATGCTTCCCCGGAGATCCCGGATCAAGGTAAAGGCCTGGCCATCGCGATTGCCTTTTCATCGGACTTTATGCAGACGATGCTACGGAGGTCCAGATGCACATCGGATCGGCACTTCTTGCCCTCTGGCTGGTCACCGGTGGTATCGCCGCCGGGCAGCGCGGCGATTACAAAGACCCCATCGGCTGTAGCAGGGCCAGTACGATCGCGGTCACGATCATCGCCGGCCCACTCAACTACACGGGCATAGATCCGAATATCAACTGCACCGTCCGGCATCCCAGCAATTAGTTATAGCGGGGAATCCCGGCAGACTAAGCCGAGGACGGTAACGAGCCCGCTACTTGGGAGGGTTACCTGGGCTACCTGGCTTGGGAGCCAGAATTCATCGTCATTGATGAGCTTGCCGCCCGGCCCGGTGAAGCTAAAGAATGGCGGAAGTGGATCTGACTCGCCCAGTGACCGGAAAGGTGAGTGACTGCTTGTTTGCGCCCTGACCGGTGGCGGGGCCGCGGCTGCGGAGCATCAAGCTCCCGGCTGCGACCGCGACGAGCGCGGCCAGCGCCACGCAGTAGGCCAGGGCGGTCCGGTGCAGGCCGAAGTGCGTGGTCGCCACCCCGGCGATCACGACCGGGATGCTGAGCCCGAGGAAGTTGACGATGAAGATGGCCGCGATCAGCCCGGCGCGCTGTCCGGGCTCGGCCAGCGCGATCAGCGTGCGGTTGACGCCCAGCAGCGCCAGCCCGAAACCCACCCCGGCGACCGCGGTGCCGGCCAGGAAGGCGGCAGCGGTGGCCGTGGCGATCGCGGCGAAGGTGACCGCGAGGCCGGCCAGCAGGACCAGGCAGCCGGCCAGCATCGCCGTGCGCGGGGTGAGCCCATGGAACGCGACGGTGGCCCCGGCCGCGACCCCGGTGAGCAGGAAGACCATCAGACCGCCCCACAGCAGGTCCCGCGAGCCGCGGTCCAGGGCCGCGATCGCCCACTCGCGGCCGAAGCCCCGCGACGTACCGGTGATAAACCACGTCTTCATCGAATGCCTCCAGCATCCTCCGCGCTCGTTCATTGACCGAACTATCACAGTGGACCATGCGCAGGATAGTTCTGTCAATGAACTCTTACCGGTAGCATCGGGCTATGGCTCTGCCCAAGGATTACGCGGGACAGCGGTGCTCGCTCTCGCGCGCTCTCGAGATCGTCGGTGAGCGTTGGACGCTGCTGATCATGCGCGACGCGTTCTTCGGCGTGCGTCGCTTCGGCGACTTCGCCGCGCACCTCGGGATACCGCGCGCCGTGCTCACCGAGCGCCTCGAGAACCTGCGTGAGGCCGGCGTGCTCGCGGAGACGCCGGGAAGCCACGGCTACAGCGAGTACGCCCTAACCGACAAGGGCCTGAGCCTGTGGCCCGTCGTACGCGACCTGCTCAGCTGGGGAGACGAATACTACTCAGCCGATGGCCCGCGCCGGGTGTTCTCGCATGTCCAGGACGCGGGCACCATCGGGCCGGACGGGGCCTGCGCCACCTGCGGCAGCGCCGTTTCGCCGTCGGACCTGCTGATGCTTCCCGGCCCCGGCTACGACGGGGAAGGGGACGACTTCGTCAGCAGGACCCTCACCAACGCGCACCGCCTGCTCGAACCCATCCGCGGCCGTTGACCACAGCCCGGCCTCCCCACCGGCGCGGCTGCCGGCGTGGTCGTAGGCCCGGCACCGACGGGCGTACGCCGCACGGTGGCGAGGAGCTGGAGGTCGGCATTTAGGTCCGGTGGTGTCGCCTTCCCGGCGACGGTAGCTTGGGCGGCATGGGAGCTGAGGATCATCTGGCGGCACAGGGAGAACTTGGCGATCCGGCGGCGTTGACCGGCCGGCTGTTCCGTGACATGGCCGGCGCGCTGGAATTGCTCACCGTCTATCTGGGTGAGCGGCTGGGCCTGTACCAGGCCCTGCATGCCGAGGGGGCGGCGACCTCCGCGGAGCTGGCCGCCCGGACGGGAACCACTGAGCGGTATATCCGGGAATGGCTGGAACACCATGCCGCCAGCGGGCTGCTGGAGGTGGATGATCCGGCGGCCGGGCCGCTGGCTCGCCGGTACCACCTGCCCCCTGGGCACGTGCCTGTTCTCGCCGACCCCGGCGATGTCAGCTACCAGGCGTTCAACGGTACCGAGATAGTCCGCGCCGCGCGCTTGATACCGGAGCTGGTCGAGGCGTTCCGCAGCGGCGGCGCACCGCCTCCGCTGCCGTGGGCACCGGAGGGCCGGCCGGAGTTCAACCGGGCGGTGTTCCTCAATCTGCTGGCGAGACAATGGCTGCCGGCTATCGCTGACGTGGACCTGCGGCTGCGCAGCGAGCCGCCCGCACGGGTGGCGGACCTGGCCTGCGGAACGGGCTGGTCTAGCATCGCCATGGCGCAGGCGTACCCGCTGATCAGCGTCGACGGCTTCGACCTGGACGCGGACGCGATCCAGGCGGCCCGGCGCAATGCGGAGGAAGCCGGCTTGGCGGACCGGGTCACGTTCACCGCCGCTGACGCGTCCGGCCCCGGTGTGTCCGGCCAGTACGACCTGGTGACGATCCTCGAAGCGCTGCACGATATGTCCCGCCCGGTGGATGCGCTGCGGGTGGCACGCCGGATGCTCAGGGAACCAGGCTGCGTCATCGTCGCCGACGAGCTGGTCGAGGACGAGTTCACTGCCCCGGCCTCCATCGAGGAGCAATATCACTACGCCTGGAGCGTGGTGGCATGCCTGCCCGCGGTCATGGGCGACCCGGATACCGCCGCGACCGGAGCCGTGATGCGACCCGCCACGCTGCGCCGGTACGCCTTGGAAGCCGGCTTCCAAAGCCTGGAAATCCTCCCGGTCGAGGCGGAAATGCTGCGTTTCTACCGGCTGACGCGATGACCGCGCGCGGAGCCGACGCCGGTGCCGGCCCATGGCCAGGCGACGCGGGCGATGTTGGGGCACCGGCCGGTAAGACCGCTCTGATCATCGGCGCGTCACGTGGGCTCGGCTATGCGCTCGCCGCCGAGTACCTGGCTCGAGGCTGGCAGGTGACCGCAACGGTGCGGGGAGCCGGGCGGACCGCCTGGCACGATCTGACCGGGCCCTCAGCTGGCCGCCTGGTCGTGGAGACAGTCGACATCACGGTTCGCCAGGAGATCGCAACGCTGCACGAGCGTCTGGCCCAGACGACGTTCGACCTGCTGTTCGTCAACGCCGGGGTGACCAACGGCCCCGGGGAGACCGTCGCCGATGTGTCCACGGACACCTTCGTCCGCCTGATGGTGACCAATGCGCTGAGCCCTATGCGCGTTGTGGAGGTACTGCAGGATCTCGTCACCCCGAACGGCACGATCGCCGTGATGTCCTCTGGCCAGGGGAGCGTCGCCAACAACGAGAAGGGCGGCTTCGAGGTCTACCGGGCGAGCAAATCCGCGCTGAACCAGTTGATGCGCAGCTTCGCCGCACGCCACGCCGACGACCCGCACACACTGCTGCTGGTGGCGCCCGGCTGGGTGCAGACCGACCTGGGCGGCCCCGCCGCGCCCCTGACGATCGGCCAGAGCATCCCTGGCGTGGTCGACACGATCGAGGCTCAGGCTGGCCGGGGCGGGCTGCAGTACCTGGACTACCGGGGTCAGACCGTCAGCTGGTAAGGCGTGCGCGCATGGGAAGACCTGCCGCTGATCCCGTTTGACCACGTCGTCGAACCGCAGCAGGTGAGCCTGGCCCGGTTCGCCGTGCAGCCAGCTGCCCAGCCGGTCCAGCACATACCGCCGCCGGGCCCGGCTGAAATCGGGGGGACCGCGGCCGGCACCGCTGGCAGCGCTGGCACCGCCTGGCGTCCTGCCGCCTAGCACGCTGATGATCTTCCGGATCAGCGCGGGATGCGCGGTGCGCTGCCGGGCCTGGCGTTCGAGCAGCTCCGGCACCGGGTGCAGCAGGAAACGGGAAGAGCAGGCCGTCGGACGCGGCGAGATCGAGCCCGCGCTCGAGGGCCCGTCCGGCCGCCTCCCGCTCACCGAGCGCGTCCCGGGCGCTCGCCTCGAGCAAGAAAGCCGCGATCATCCACACCTGATGCGATCCCGGAGCCGAGCTGACCAGGACGGGCGCGAGCGCGGCGGTCGCTGCTCGCGGGTTGCCCTGGGCGAGCCGCAGCGCCGCCACCGCGGTGCGGATACCTGGCCTTTCGCGTTCGGATTCGGCCATCTCGGTCAAGGCGGCATCGGCTTGCGCGGTCTCCCCCAGCCGCACCAGGACGTGCAGGAGGAATGCGCGCACCTCGGCCGTGAGCGGGTGCGCTGCGAAAAGCAGCCCGCCGGGCGATCGCCCGGCGGCACGCAGGGTGGCTAGCGCCGCCTCAACACGGCCGCGGGCAATCTCGAGAAAACCCCGGACCAGATGGAACAGCATTCCTGCCGCAGGCTCGACCTCGGACCGAGCGCATATTCCTCCTCCATGAGCCAGCGTTCGGCCTCCTCCAGTTCTCCCTGCCAGATCAGTGAGCCAGCCAGCATCGGGTAGGCGATCGCGACAAACGGCTCCCCGCTCCAGCCGTGCCGCTGCGCCAGCTCGATCGCTTGCTGGCCGCGCTCTGCCGCCAGTGCGGGCGACCGGAAGCTTGCGGCCAGTCCCCAGTGCGCCAGGCCGTTGATCTCCAGGAGGGGCCGCCCAATCCGGCGCGCCAAAGCGACCCCCTGCTCCAGGTGCGCTTCGGCTTCGCGGAATCGCAACGACCAGAGCTCGGCGATGCCCAGGCTGATCAGCGCGAGCGCCCGCAGTTCATCGCCGAGCCCGAGCTGCGCCACGTCCAGCGCGGCGGCCGGCTGCAGCTGCTCCGCCTCCTCGGCGACCGCCCGGAGATCGCCGCGCTGACGGGCGAGGTAAAGCCGCAAGACGGCCAGCGTGACCCGGAAATGCTCGCGTCTGCCCTCGGGCACCGACGCTGCCCCCGCGCTCGGGTGGCTCGCGATCTCCAAGCCGCCCGCCGCCACCGGCTACGCGATCGCGGTCATCGCGCTGCTCAGCGCCCTTGCCGCGTGGATCGCCTTCCGCACGGTGGTCCTCGCCGTCCGCGGTCAGCTTTTCCCCGCCCGGCCACCGGTTCACCAGGCAGTAGATGCCGCTTCCCGGTCGTAAGGCCCCTGTTTTCACCCGGGCACGCGCTGGGACTCGGCTATCCGGTCGAGCCAGTCGCCGAGCAGGGCGCGCTCGGCCTGAGTAAGCGCCGCGAGGCCGGGCAGCGCGGCGTGCAGGGTTACCGCCGCGGCGGCCGGGCCCGTGATCGCGGCGGCGGTACTCGCGTCGGTGAGGATGGTCGCGCAGACCGATTCCCATGCCGTGTCCGCGAGCGTGTCGTCGCGCTCGCCGGTGGCCTGGCCGATGAGGGTGAACACGACTCCGGTGCCGGCCGCCTGGATGAGCTCGACCGCCCGTCGCTCGGTCACGCGCAGGCGGCCCGCCTCGGCGACCCGGTGCACCCGTGCCCGCAGCACCCCGACACCGGTCGCGGCGGCGGCCCGGCCCTGCGGCGTGCGCAGTGCCGTGTGCATGAGCCGGAACAGTTCGGGGTTCGCGAGGCCGAAACCGACGTGGAGCTCCCAGCCGGCCCGCAGGCTCTCGACTGGATCGGAATCCGCGTCGAGGTGCTTGCGCGCCACGTAGCTCGTGAACCCGTGCTCGACCACCGCGTCGAGCAGTCCGCTCTTGTCGCCGAACAGCCGGTAGATCGTGGGCGCCTGCACGCCGGCGGCGAGCGCGACCGAGCGGGTGGTCACCGCGTCCGGACCCGCGGTGGCGAGCAGGTCCGCGGCCACTTCCACGAGGTGCGCGCGGGTCCGGTCGCGCGGCGACACGGGGTTCGGCCCATTCACGTTATCGATGATAACAGAAGTTTGCGATCACTTCGTTTCCCCTGATATCGTCTTTGACATATCACTGGTAACGCAAGGGACGGCAGCACATGATCGTCATCACCGGCGCCACCGGCGCCCTCAACGGCGCCACCGTCGAGCACCTGCTCAAGCGCATCCCCGCGGATCAGATCGGGGTGAGCGTGCGCGACGTCACGAAGGCGCAGCACCTCGCCGATCGCGGCGTGCGGGTCCGGCGCGGCTCCTATGCGGACCCGGCGGCGCTGCTCGACTCGTTCGAGGGCGCCGAGCAGGTGCTTCTCGTCTCCTCGAATGACCCCAGCGCGGACGGGGTGAGCCTGCACCGCGTCGGCATCGAGACCGCCGTCGCGGCCGGCGCCCGCCGGATCCTCTACACCAGCCACCAGCACACCGGACTCGACAGCCCGTTCTTCCCCGCACGCCATCACGCCGCGACCGAGGCGCTCCTAGCGGACTCCGGCGTCGCCTGGACCTCCCTGCGCAACGGCTTCTACGCGCACAGCCTCGACTGGCTGCTCGGGCCCTGGCGCGAGACCGGCGTCATCGCGACGCCAGCCGACGGACCCGTGTCCTGGACCGAGCGCGCCGACGAGGCGGAGGCGGCCGCGGTGATCCTGGCCGGCCAGCCGCCCTTCGACGGCCCGGTCACGCTCACCGCGAGCGACGCCGTGACGTTCGGCGAAATCGCGGGGATCGCCTCCGAACTCACCGGCCGCGACATCCGGCGCGTCGTGGTAGACGACGAGAAGTGGGTGGCCGAGCAGGCCGCGCACGGCACCCCGGAACCCATGGCCCGGTTCCTGCTCGGGTTCTACCAGGCCGCCCGCGCGGGGCGCTTCGCGGGCGTTGACCCGCTCCTCGGCGACCTGCTCGGCCGTCAGCCGCGTACGGTGCGCGACCTGCTCGCCGAGCGGCTGGCGCCCTGAGGGCACCGGCGGCCTATTTCACGGCCTGCTGTACCGGCCGGCCCTGCGCACCGGCCGGGCCTGAGGTCACCCGCGGCTTGAGGACTGCCCAGGCGATCACGATGACGACGGCCGTGACGACCGCCGGCACCACCGGGGCATAGGGGTGCGCGTGGCTGAGCATCAAGTCGCCGGGGCAGGCACCGGCGGCCATGGCGGCCACGGAGGCGGTCAGGCGCCGCGCCGAGTGTGCGGTGAGCGACCAGGTAACGAGGCCGCTGAACAGGTCGATGTCGGTGGCGGTAAAGGCCGTGGTGGAAATGCTTGGCACGTTGAGTGAGCGGATGGCGTTCGCCTGCAGGACCAGCGCGATGGCATTATGGCGGAGGCCTCCGCCGGGCCAGCCGCCGATGATGGCGGCGGCGAGGCAGGCGGCAGCGCCGAGGCCGAGGGCGTACCGCGGGCTGGCCGCCTCGGACAGCGCGCCGATGACCGGTGAGCCGATGGGGGTGCTGCCGACCAGGGCCATCGACCACAAGGCGGTGACCCGGCCGCGGTACTCAGGATCGGAGGCGAGCTGGATGGTGGCGTTGCCCGTGGTCAGGAAGATGACGCTGGCCACGCCGGCCAGCACGCACGCGGCGATGGCGGTCGCCAGCGTGAGCGCGACCGCGACGAGGCCGACGGCGATCGCGTAGCCGACCGCGGCCTTGACCAGCCGGGCCACTCCGGTGCGGGGCGATCGGGCCGCGTACAGGCCGCCCACGACCGCCCCGGCGCCCAGGGCGCCGATCAGAGCGCTGTAGGTGGTGCCGGTGCCGTGGAACGTGGTCTCGGCCGGCAGGCTGACCTCGAACTCGAAGGTGAACGTGCCGACCAGCGCCATCATCAGCAGCGGGCGGATGATCGCCGGCACGCCCAGCAGCAGGACCGGCGCGTACCTGGCCGCGGTGGTCAGCCCGAGCACGGTCCCGGAGTGCGTCAGCCGCAGCACGAGCAGGGCCTGGGCGACCGTCTCCACCGAGGTGCCGATCAGGCTCAGCGCCTGCCCGGACACGTAGCGGCGAAAGTTCGGCACCGCCAGGGCGGCGAACATCGCCGGGTGCGCCGGTAGCACCGAGGGCCGGGGTGCGGTCATGTCTGCATGGCGTCTTTCGTGCGGATGGGCTGGCCCAATGCCTTGGTGCCGGGCTCCACTCAGCCTCACGCCCGGCTTGGTGAGCCGGCATCACCAACTCTGGTGAATTGAGGCGGATCCAAATCACGCGGCCATGTGACGCGCGAGCGCACAGCGCTGGCCGGGCACTGTCATCACCGTCCGTTCGGAATTAGCGAGAACTTCCCGAACGAACGGGGCCACCTCTTCCAGGGAACCGCAGCGGCCCGCGGCGGGCCGGCCCGAGCAGGCCCGGTTCAGCGCGGCCAGCGGACCAGGATCGACGGATGGGCACCAGCCAAAAAACTCCCGAAGACTTTCCCGAAGAAACAACACGACAATGTCAGTATATCGACCATAGATTCGATATACTGACAGGGCAGGTTGAAGATCTGATCTTCCGAACGAAGGGTGGTTCATGCCCGAGGAACCGTTCCCCCCATCCGGGCCCGGCGCGCAGGAGCCGCAGGGCCCCGCGCCGCTGCCCCCCGGCGGGAACGGGCCGCGGGATCACGGCCCCGGGGCTGCTCCGGGCACCGGCCGCGGCGGTCCCGCCGGGCCGCCCCCGGCCGGGCCGGGCGGCGGCTGGGATGAGCAGCCTCCTGCGGATGAGCTGGAGGGGCCGGAGCAGGGCCTGTTCGTGTGCCTGCCGGCGGAGAACATGGAGCTGTCCCGGTTCGGCGGCGATGACCACACGCCTGCGATGGCGCCGGGCCCGCTGCTGGCCATGGTGGCCGCCGCGGTCGCCGGCGGTGACGGCGCCGGGCTGGCCCAGGTACCGGAGGACATGCTGTTCGCGATGATCTCCGGCGGCCGCCGGATGTCGTCGTGGGGGACCTGGCTGGAGTTCTCCGCGATGCGCGAGCTCGCCCTGCGCCACCCGGTCGTCCCGCGCCGCCCCCGCACGCCCCGTCCCGCGGCCCCGGCCGCTCCCGCGACCGGGAACGGTCCCGCTGCCGGGCCATCTGCGGCCGGGGACGGCCGGGTGCAGTTCGATGATTTCGTGGCCGATGAGGTCTCCTGTGAGTTGCGGATGTCGTGGCACGGGGCGGCGGACCGGATCTCTTATGCGTGCGATCTGGCCGGGCGGCTGCCGGTGACGTTCGCGGCGCTGGGCGCGGGGCTGATCGACCCGGTCCACGCCAAGATCAGCTCCGAGCAGACCGGGTACCTGTCCGCGGCCGACGCGGCGAAGGCCGACCCTCTCCTGGCCGCGGCGGCGCAGCACAAGACCTACGCCGAGCTCCGCGCCGCCGCGGCCAAGCTGGTCCTCAAGCCCGACCCCGAATCCGCCGAGCGGCGCAAGGCGGCCCGCCGCAAGACGGACGCGCACGTCCGCCCGTTCCGGGAGGAATCCGGGAACGCCGGGATGACCGCCCGGGAACTGCCGCCGGATGAGGTCCTGGCGTCCTGGCAGCATGTCGAGCAGCGGGCCCGCGAGCTGCGCGCCGCCGGGGTCCCCGGCACGCTGCGCGAACTGCGCATCCGCGCCTATCTGGACCTGCTCCAGGAACGCGACAGCCGCCTGACCGCCGGGCCCGTACCCGGCCAGCACCAGGACCAGCACCAGGATCAGGGGCCCGCGGACGGCCCGGACGGACCCGACGGGAACGCCGGGCCGCAAGACGGTAACGCCGGACCGCAAGACGGCCCCGGCGGTTCCGGTCCGGGGTCGCGCCGCCCGGCCGGGACCGGCCCGGAGAGCCCGGACGGCCACGCCCGCCCGGCAGCCTGCCGGCTTGGCGAGGGGGTGTACCAGGGCCCGTTCGGATTAATGATCGTCTTCGGTGACCGGGAGCAGCACGGTCAGGACGGTGCCGGCCCCGGTCGGGCTGTCCACGGTCATGCTTCCGCCCACGGCCTCCACCCGGTCCCGCGGGCCGGTCAGGCCCGAACCGCGGGTGGCGTCGGCGCCGCCGGCGCCGACGTCGCGGACCTGCACCCTGAGCGTGCCGGCGGCCTCTTCGATGACGATATCCACCGCCGAAGCGCCCGCGTGCTTGGCGGCATTGGTGAAGGCCTCGGCCGCGACATAGTACGCGGTGATCTCACACGAGCCGGGGAGCCTGCCGCCGGTTCCCAGCTGCACCCCTCACCAAGCCGGATTTAAGCCTCGGTAGAGATGCGGGTGAGGCAATACTGACGGGGTGGACATCATTGACCTGGACGCCGATCCGCTGCGGCAACTGGCGGCATGGCTGGATGCCGCTCGCCGTGCGGGCGAGCCGATGCCTGAGGCCATGACCATCGCGACCGCGACCGCTGACGGCGTCCCCGCGGCACGGATGGTGGTACTTCGCGGCCTCCACCGGGGGCTGGCCTTCTTCACCGACCTCACCAGCGACAAGGGTGCCGAGCTGGCCGCCAATCCGCAGGCCGCTGCCGTTCTGCACTGGCTCCGCCCGGTCCACCGCCAGGTACGGGTGGCGGGACCGGTCGAGCCGGTAAGTGAGGAGGAAGCCGACGAGTACTGGCGGACCCGCCCTGCGGCTACCCGCCGCAACGCCGCCGCCTCGTACCAAAGCAGCGTCATCGCCAGCCAGGCCGCCCTCCGGACGCGGGTGCAGGACATCCAGCTCGGCCACCCCGCTGACACTGATCTCCCCCGTCCGCAGCGCTGGGGCGGCTTCCGGGTGATTCCCGACCGCGTCGAGTTCTGGCAGGAATCCCCGGACGGCCTGCACGACCGGATCCGCTACCGGCGGTCAGGCCATAACTGGACGACCGAACGGCTGTCCCCCTAGGGATCCTGCACTGAGGACCGAGGCCGTCACGCCAGCAAATCTCATCCGTTGGGGCGGTTCCAGAGCTGCGACGAGTCTCCGTCGCAGAACCGCAGCTGCGTCGCCAGGCCGTTCTGCAGTCCCGGTGTCGCGACGCAGTGGCTGAACGTGTTGGAGACTCCCGAGGACAGCAGGTTGTTGGTGATGCCGAAGCTCCAGTTTTCATTGCTGATCCAGTCGCACGTCCACTGCTGGATGGGGGTTCCGTTGACGGCGCCGCCGCGGGCGTCCAGGCACAGACCGCTGGACCTGTTGATCAGGTGGACCTTGGTGGAGGAGACATCTGCGACCGTCCATTGCTGAGCGACGCTGCCGTTGCAGGTCTCCTGAACGATTGCCTGCCCCTGGATGAGAGACCCGTTGACGGGCTGGAGGCACTTGCCGCTCTCGGCGCTCACGAGCTTGACGATGGCGTCTTCGGCGTGGGCCGGCGACGCGACCGCCAGACCGGAGGCGGTTGTTATCGCCACAGCGGACAACAGGGTGACAAGTCGGTGATTTCGCATTTCAATTCCCCCATGGTTGATTAGTGCCTGATCACTTCTGGTCCCGGTTTCGTCTGGACGAGAGTTCTTACTTATCGGCAGAGAGGGACCGCGCGCGCGTCTGATACATCGACCGGGCGCATGGCCGCGGCCATGTACCCGGGGTCCGGGCGAAAATTGACTGGGGACAGGCCGGGTGCGGGCTCTACGATCGGACGCATGCCGGGCTATGAGCCAGTAGACCTGTCCGCGGCGTGCAACGCGGGTGTGAGCGTTCTTGGCGATGAGCCGGGCGATGTTCCGCTCGGGCGGGTGGACCTGCGCGGCCTGCCGTTCCTGATCGGGCCGGAGCCGGCGTCGGCGGAGCGGTGCTTCCTGCTGCCCGGCGTCCCGGTGCCGGTCGGGATCGGCCGGGCGGCGCGGCGGGTGATCGTGGCGCACCGGCTGCTCGAGCCGGGCGCGCCAGCTGGTCACGCTGTCGGGCAGACCGTCGCGGAGTATGTTTTTCACCTGGCCGGCGGCGAGGTCGTGGTCGAGCCCATCCGGGAGCGGTTCGAAATCCAGGTGGTACCGCCGGGATGGGGCCAGCTGCCGTTCCTCGCCGTCACCGACACCAGCGACCGCAACCTGCCGCGGTTGGCGGGCAGCTGGGGCGAGGCCGGGGCTCGCCTGGCCGAGCATGATATGGGCTGGCCCGCCGGTTACTACCTGTGGTGCTGGGAAAACCCTTATCCGGAACGACCGGTCGAACAGCTCGAGGTCATCCCGCGCGGCATCCGGTTCATCGTCGCCGGTATCACGACCAGCGACATTGATGAGGACCCGTTCGTCCGCGGGCCGGCGCGCCCAGTGCGGCTGGTGGCGAAGGACGGGCGGAACGGCGTCCTGGATATCGACGTGGACCGGGGTGTGGCGACCTATCCGCAGCCGCTGCCCGGCGAGGACGACCGGGCCGGCTGGGGAGCGGCCGAAGGAACGTCCGCGTACGCGTCGATCGCCGCGCTGCCGTCGGCCACCGTCGCGGTCCGGCGGGGCGGCGACGAGCTCGGCCGGGTGCGCTGGGGCGACATCGAACGTGACGGGCGGGCCGATGCCGGCCGGGTCTCGCTTGAGCTGGCCGAAAGCGGCCGCAACTGGGTGCATGTCAGCGTGGTCGACGATGCGACTGGGCGGCCGGTGCCGTGCCGGGTCCATTTCCGTTCGGCCGAGGGGATTCCCTACCAGCCGCACGGCCACCACAATCACGTCACCCAAAATCTCGGCAGCTGGCATTACGACGTTGGCGGTGACGTCC